>Ga0181531_10000706_pt1 | contig 21787 bp, 19 predicted proteins | sample PEATcosm2014_Bin_38_FD_119743 | JGI IMG/M metagenome (GOLD analysis project Ga0181531, IMG submission 119743) | Peatland microbial communities from MTU Mesocosm Facility, Houghton, MI, USA - PEATcosm2014_Bin11_10_metaG | ecosystem: Environmental > Terrestrial > Soil > Wetlands > Peat | place... | reverse complement strand
CATGCCGTGCTCGGGTTTCAGTCGCTGCGAGCGGGCCTGCAGAAAATCGAACTCGATGAAGCCCGCGTGCGCGAGGACTTGGATCGGGCGTGGGAAGTCCTCGGCGAAGCGGTCCAAACCGTGATGCGCGCCCATGGCCTGCCCGACGCCTATGACCGATTGAAGACCTTCACGCGCGGTCGCGCGATCGACCGAGCCGCAATGCACGAGTTCGTCGGCTCGCTGGACCTTCCCCCCGAGGAAAAAGCCCGACTTTTGCGCCTGGAACCCGCCGGCTACCTCGGATTGGCGCCCGCATTGGCCCGGCGTCGAACCTAAACCGTGACGCAGTTGGCACGAGCATTCGTGCCGCAAACGGTAGGATGGCCGCCAAAGCAATCGAGTCTGGGCGAACGCCCGTGCATCTCCAACGAGGCTCTGCAGATATGGCGGGAAGTGCGGACGAACCAAGAAAGCCAGTCATGGATAACGGTCCGGCCGTGGGCGGCGACTTATCCACCGGCACGCGCACGATCTTGAGCACGATGCCCGAAGTCCGCGATGCCAGCCTCAAGGTCGCCAAATCCGCGCAGCGCCTCCTGTCGATTTTCACACCGGACCTCGAACCCCTGATCTACGGTGAGGAGCCGTTCCTCGAGGCCATCAAACGCCTCGTGCTGGCTCGCTCCTATGCGAAGGTACGGGTGCTGCTCGCGGACCCGTCGCGCGCCATGGTCGACAACAATCGCTTCCTCGCGCTTGCGCGCCGCCTCACGAGCTGCATCGACTTGCGTTCCATGAGCCCCGAATATCCCGCGAGTGCCGGCGCCTTCATCATCGCCGACGACAAGGCGCTGGTGTACCGGCTGCAGATCGACCGCTGGGACGGCATTTCCGACATGAACGACCCGGCCGTCGTCCGGCGCTACCTCAATTTCTTCGATGAGGTCTGGAACACCAGCATGCAAGAATCCCAAATGCGGCAAATGCTGATGTGAACTCCGCCGATCGGGCCGGCGCCGCTATAATCGGCGTATGTCCGATCCCCGTGCCCCAAGCGGTCGCGCCGGCTGCGGCGACGAGCAGCAATCCCGCGATCCATCCGGTTTCCGAGATCCTTTGGCGAGCGCGAGCGTGATCGTCGGCATTTCCGGCGGTGTCGATTCGGCGGTGGCCGCGTTGCTGCTGCGCGAAGCCGGCCATGCGGTGCAGGGCTTGTTCATGTCCAACTGGGAAGACGACGACGATGCCTACTGCACGACCGCGCGCGATTTCCAGGACGCGCGCCGGGTCTGCGACAAGCTCGCGATCCCGCTGCATCGGGTGAGCTTTGCCGGCGAATACCGCGAGCGCGTGTTCGCCCATTTCCTGCGCGAATATGCGGCCGGCCGAACGCCGAATCCCGACGTCTTATGCAACCGCGAAATCAAATTCGGAGTCTGTCTCGACTACATGCAACGGCTGGGTGCGACCTGGATCGCGACCGGCCACTACGCGCGCGTCGTGCACGGCTTCGGTGCAACACAGCTGCTCAAGGCCGCCGATTCAGCCAAGGATCAGAGCTATTTTCTACACGGCGTGACCCCGCAGGCGCTCGCCCGGACGTTGTTCCCGCTCGGCGAGTTGCGCAAGCAAGACGTGCGCCGGCGCGCGCATGCGGCGGGCTTGCCGGTGTACGACAAGCCCGACAGCACGGGTATCTGTTTCATCGGCGAGCGGCCGTTCACGGAGTTTCTCGCGCGCTACGTGCACGCGCGTCCGGGGCCGATCGAAACCGATACCGGTGAGGTCATCGGCGAGCATCGAGGTCTCGCTTTCTACACGCTCGGGCAGCGCTCGGGGCTCGGCTTGGGCGGCCGTGCAGGCGCCGCAGCCGCGCCTTGGTATGTCGCCGACAAAGACCCGGTTCGCAACTCATTGACCGTGGTCCAAGATCAGGACCACCCGTTGCTGCTGTCGCCGGCTTTCGAGGTCACCGACCTCCATTGGCTCGACTCGCCGCCCGATGGAGAGTTCGAGTGCAGCGTCAAGACACGCTACCGGCAGCGCGATCTTGCGTGCCGCGTCCAGCGCGGCGGGACCAGCGGCCGACCAGGTGCGGGCGATAGCGGCAATTTGCGCGTCGCGCTCGATGTGCCGGCGCGCGCGGTGACGCCGGGACAATATGCGGTGTTCTACCGCGGCGAGCAGTGCCTGGGCGGCGGCGTCATCGCGCGCAGATTCCGTTCGGCGCCGGCCGCGATTGCGCCCGATACGCCGAATGCGCCGGCAATCGCTTATACTTGAACCCTTTCCGCGGAGAGATTCATGACGAATAGCTACCACGCACGATCGACGCTCACGGTTGGCGCCCGCAAGTATGAAATATTGAGTCTCGCGGCGCTCGCTGACCCGCGCGTCGACCGCCTGCCCTACTCGCTCAAGATCCTGCTGGAGAATTTGCTGCGCTTCGAGGACGGTGTCAACGTCACGCGAAACGACATCGAAGCGCTGCTCAATTGGGATCCGCAGGGCGCTCCGCAGCATGAAATCGCATTTACGCCGGCGCGCGTGATCATGCAGGACTTCACCGGCGTCCCGTGCATCGTCGATCTCGCAGCGATGCGCGAAGCGATCGTGCGCCTTGGCGGAGATCCGCAGCGCGTCAATCCGCTCGCGCCGGCCGAACTCGTGATCGATCATTCGGTGCAAGTCGATGAATATGGCACCGCGGAATCGCTCAAGCACAACAACGAGATCGAGTTCAGCCGCAACGGCGAGCGCTATATGTTTTTGCGCTGGGGCCAAACGGCGTTCAGTAATTTCAAGGTCGTGCCACCCAACACCGGGATCGTCCACCAGGTCAACATCGAACGCCTCGCGCGCGTCGTATTCGGCGATACCGCCAAGAACGGCTCGACGGCGTATCCGGACACGCTGGTCGGCACCGACTCGCACACCACGATGGTCAACGGGCTCGGTGTGCTCGGCTGGGGAGTCGGCGGCATCGAGGCCGAAGCCGCGATGCTCGGCCAGCCCGTGACGATGCTGATTCCGCAAGTCATCGGTTTCAAACTCACGGGCAGCTTGCCGGCCGGAACGACGGCGACCGACCTCGTGCTCACGGTGACCGAGATTCTGCGCAAACAGGGTGTCGTCGACAAGTTCGTCGAGTTCTTCGGCGACGGACTCAAGGGCCTGCCGCTGGCCGATCGCGCGACGATCGCGAACATGTCGCCCGAGTTCGGTTCGACCTGCGCGATATTTCCGATCGATGAAGAAACCATTCGCTACCTCGAACTGACCGGCCGGCCGGCAGAGCAGATCGCGCTCGTCGAGGCTTACGCGCGCGCGCAGGGCCTCTGGCGCCAGGACGGCGCAACCAGCGCGCAGTACACGCAGATCGTCAGTCTCGACCTGGCCACCGTCGAGCCGTCGCTGGCCGGGCCGAAGCGCCCGCAGGATCGCATCGCGTTGCGCGCGGCGAAGGCTGCCTACCGCAGCAGCGTCAAGAAAATGGCCGATGAGCGCTCTCAGAAGAATCCGGATGCCACCGGCAAGGCAACTGCGACGAGCGGCGGCAAGAGCTTCGAAATCGAGGACGGAGCGGTGTTGATCGCCGCGATCACGAGTTGCACGAACACCTCGAATCCCGCGGTGCTCGTTGCGGCCGGCCTATTGGCTCGCAACGCTCATGCCCTCGGGTTGACGACCAAGCCGTGGGTCAAGACCTCACTGGCGCCCGGCTCGCGCGTCGTGACGGATTATTTGCAGAAGGCCGGTTTGCTGCAGGACTTGGAGGCCTTGGGCTTCTACACAGTCGGCTACGGCTGCACGACCTGCATCGGCAACTCGGGGCCGCTGAAGCCCGAAATCTCCGATGCGGTCAAGGCCGGCGACGTGGTCGCCTGCTCGGTGCTTTCGGGTAATCGCAACTTCGAGGGACGCGTGCACCCGGAAGTCAAAATGAACTTCCTCGCCTCGCCGCCGCTCGTGGTCGCCTATGCCTTGGCCGGCAGCCTCGACATCGACATTACGACCGAACCCCTCGGCACCGGCACGGACGGCAAGCCGGTGTATTTGCGCGATGTGTGGCCGAGCGGCCAGGACGTCGCCGAAGCGGTCGCCGCGTCGGTCGATTCAGCGATGTTCACCAAAGGATATGCGAACGTGTTCCGGGGAGACGCGAACTGGAGCGAGATCAAGACTCCGGCCGGCAAGATCTACGCGTGGGACGGCAAGTCGACCTACGTCAAGAATCCGCCCTACTTCGATGGCATGACGATGACGCCGGCGCCGATCGGCGACATCCACGGCGCCAGGACGCTTGCCGTGCTCGGCGATTCGGTCACGACCGACCACATTTCGCCCGCGGGCAATATTTCCAAGTCGAGCCCGGCCGCAAAGTACCTGGTTTCGCAGGGCGTGCAAGCTGCAGACTTCAATTCCTACGGCGCACGACGCGGCAATCATGAAGTCATGATGCGCGGCACGTTCGCGAACATTCGTTTGCGCAATCTGCTGCTGCCCGGCACCGAGGGCGGCGTCACCGTGCATATTCCGAGCGGCGAGCAGCTGTCGATCTTCGACGCATCGGTACGCTACAAGGCTGCCGGGACACCGCTCGTGATTCTCGCGGGCAAGGAATACGGCACCGGCAGTTCACGTGACTGGGCCGCGAAGGGCACGATGCTGCTCGGCGTCAAAGCCGTGATCGCGGAGAGCTTCGAGCGCATCCACCGCTCCAATCTGATTGGAATGGGCGTGCTGCCGCTGCAGTACCAAGATGGCCAGAACGCGCAGAGTCTTGGGATCACGGGCAAAGAGACCTTCGCGATCGTCGGCCTCGATCGTGGCGCCGCCAAGATCGTCACGGTCAAGGCCCGGTCCGACGACGGCAAAACCACGGAATTCAAAGTGCGACTGCGCATCGATACGCCGAAGGAACTCGACTACTACCAACACGGCGGAATTTTGCATTACGTGCTGAGGCAGCTCGCGCAGGCGGGCAAAGCCGCATAACGCACGCGCTCACATCGGCCGCCGCCGGGCCGCGCTGCTATTTCGCGGCGGGCTGCGCGGAGGCGGGGATGCTGCCCGCCTCGACGAGCACCATCGTCGCGGGATTCAGATGGGTCTTGATCGCGGCATTGACCTCGCTCAAGCTGAGCGCCTCGACGGCCTTCGGATACGCGTCGAGCCACTGAAGATCGTAGCCTCGCTGAATCGCGTTCAAGATCGTATTCGCGACGCCGCCGGTCGTCGATAGACCGACGAAATAGCCTCCAACCATGCCTTGCTTGCGCTGGCTGAGCTCGCGTTCGGTGATGCCGTCTTTCCACCAGGTCAGCACCTCGCGGCGGCTCGATTCGATACCGCGCTCCAGCAGTTTCGGCGCAAAGCTTGCCGAGAGCTCCCATGCCCCGCCGGTCAGCGAATCCTCGGTGACCTCTGCGCCGATGCCGTAGGTCAATCCTTCCTTGTCGCGCACGGTCGACATCAGACGTCCCGTGAAGCCCCTGCCTAGCGCCGCCGTACCGACGCGCAGCGCGAGCGCATCCGGATCCTTGTATCTCAGCCCGGTCGCCTGACCGATGATCACGGAAACACTGGTCTTGTCCTCGAGCGGCACCTTGACCTCGGGCACGCCGGGCTTGAGCTCGGGCGCCGCTGCCAGGTAGTCGTGGCCGCCGCTCCAGCCCGCAAATGCCTTGCCGACTTCCTCGGCGACGTGCGCATTCGATACATCACCGGCCAGCACCAGCGTCAAATGTGCGGGACCGTAATTCTTGGCGTGAAACGCCTTGACCTCGTCGAGCGTCGCCGCTTTGGCCGCAGCCAGGAACTCCTCGAGCGTGTGCGGGCGGTTCGGATGACCGGGCGGAAACACCGCGCGCGCGAAACCCTCCTGCGATCGCGCCTCGGTGCTCTGCAACGACGATTCGAGCATGCCCATGAACTGCTGTTTCGCCTTGGCGAATTCCTGCGCAGACAAGGCCGGCATGCGCAGCTCCGAGGCAATGATCCCGATCACGAGCGGCAGGTCCTTGGTCAGGCATTTCGCGCGAATTTCCAAGGACTGGTTGCCCACGCCGAATGAGATTTCGGCGCCGACGTTTTCGAGCTGTTGCGCGATCGCGAATTGATCCATGGCGCGCGTGCCGCGGTCGAGCATCATGCCCGTCAGCGTGGGAATGGAGGCATTTCCCGCGCCCGCAAATGCGTCTCCCGCGGGCAATGCGCCGACGATCACGACGACATTCTTGGCGCCGGTTGTATAGGTCACCAAGTCGATGCCGGCGACCTGCGATCGTTGCGCATGCTCCGCCATACCGGCGGAAGCGGACATCGCTGCGAACAGCATTCCGATCAGGGCGTAATATCTGCTCACGAGCCGTGCTCCGCCTGGGTTGCTACCGGGATGAACCAGCCCGTGGTGCTCTGGTCCTCGTCGAAATATTTGCGCGCAACGCGTTGCACGTCGGCCGGCGTCACGCGCTCGACCTGCTCCGGAAAGCTCGAGTACAAGGTCCAATCGCCGACCGCGATCCATTCGTTGAGTTCGCTGGCGACGGCCGCCGTGCCGTCGCGCCGGTATGCGTCGGCGGCGATGTACTGTTGCCGGACACGGTCGATCTCGGCGACCGACACGCCCTCGGTCTTGATCTTGTTGAGTTCCGCAAGCAGCGCCTTCTCGACGATCTCGTGCGTGGCACCCGGCGCAAGTTGCGCGAACAGGGTGTGCAGCGACAAATCTCGATGCAGTTCGGTGCCGGAACCGGCGTTCAAGGCGAGACCCTGGTCGACGAGTGCGCGGTACAACCGGGCGCTCTTGCCAGAACTCAAGATCGCATCCAGCATCTCCAGAGCCGGCTGGTCGGCATCGCGGCCGTTCGGCACCTTGTGTGCGATCAACACGGCGCCGAGATCGCCGGGGCGCTTGACCACGACGCGCCGCCCGCCGCGCTGTGCGGGCTCCTCGGTATAAATTTCCGGAATTGCAGACGGTGAATGCGCATAGCCGCCGTAGTACTTGCGAATCATCGCCAAGGTCGCCGCCGCGTCGAGGTCTCCGACCACGGTGACCGTCGCGTTGTTCGGCCAGTAGAAGGTGTCATAAAAGGCGCGCAGCTTCTCGATCGGCACATGTTCGATATCGCTGAGCCAGCCGATCGTCGGATGATGGTATGGCAGCGCCACGAACGCGGCCGCATTGACCGCCTCGCTCAAGAGTTCATCCGGGTCGTTCTTGCCGCGCTCGTATTCGTTGCGCACGACCGTCATTTCTGCCTGTCGATCGCTTTCGCGCAGCAACAGGCGGCGCATCCGATCTGCTTCGATCGCAATATAGCCGTCGAGGTTGTCGCGGCCGATCGTCGCGAAATAGGTGGTGCGATCGACCGAGGTATTCGCGTTGTATTGTCCGCCGATGTGCTCGAGATATTGTTTGACGCTGTTGCCCTTCGCGTCGTTGTATCCCTCGCTGCCCTTGAACATCATGTGCTCGAGGATGTGGGTCGCTCCGGTGGTGCCGGTCACCTCATTGCGCGAGCCGACACGATAGGTCACTTGAAACGTGATCACGGGCGCCGAATGATCGGGCGCGAGCAGAATCGCAAGACCGTTGGAGGCCAGCCGATACTCGTCGATGCCGCCGAAAGACTTCACGAAGTCGACGCCGGCGACGGTCACTGCGGGCGCTGCGCGTGACGCTGCGCCCGCGGGAGTCGCCGCCGACTGCGCGCAGGCGGCGCCCGTGCCGGCGACAAGCAGACTCAGGGCAACGCAGAGGGTATGCGGCAATTGCAGTATTCGGCCATTCAACAGCATAGGGACTCCTGGAAACCGAAGCCCACAAACCTAACATAGCTATGCCGGGACCGCAGCCCTTTCGACCTCTTCGGTCCAAACTTTGAACCCCTGCAGAAGATTCGGACCGAAGGTCATCGTCATCGCTACATCGACCGCGTCGCGTCCGCGCGCGATCAGGATTCTGCCGATGCGCCGCTGGTTGTTGCGCGGATCGAACACGTGCCATTGGCCGCCGAGATACGCTTCGAACCAACCGGCGAAGTCCATCGGCGCGTTCACCGGCGGCACACCGATGTCGCCGAGATAGCCGGTACAGTAGCGCGCCGGAACATTCAGGCAACGGCACAGCGCGATCGCCAGATGCGCGTAGTCGCGGCAAACGCCGCGGCGCTCCTGATAGACCTCCCAAGCCGTCTTGGTGGGCCGCGCGGCGAGATAGTCGAACGCGATGTGCCCATGCACGAAATCGCAGATCGCCTGGACCCGCGACCAACCCGGCATCATCGTGCCGAACAAACTCCAGGCCACGGGCGTCAAGTGTTCCGTTTCGCAGTACCGGCTCGCCAACAGGTAAACCAAGGTCTCATCGGGCAGTGACTCGACGGTATGTTCGAACGCATTCGGAAATGCCGGTTCCGCGAGACCGTTGTCCTTGATCAGGCCGTCGGCGCAAATGCGGAACGAACCCTGCGGCGCCACCAATCGCGTGCACCAGTTTCCGGTGCCGTCGCGATACATCGCGGTATTCACGGGTGGATCGGTGACGATGTTGTCGGCAAGCACGAGATCCGCAGCGCGCGAGTAATGCACGTTCAGATTGAGGATCATCGGCGTCGGCTGCGGCAGCTGATAGAGCAGTTCGTAGCCGATCCGTATGAGCATCGAGGTCCTTACTTCCGCCCGCGCAGCCCGCCGCAACGGCGCGCTTGACGGTTACTATGCGCCGATCGTCGGCGCCGATAAAGCCGCGCCGGACCTGAATCCCGCGTAGGCACGCTCCTACAGGCCACGCAGCCGCGCCGCCGTCGCGCTCGCCGCGCGCAGGCGCGTCAAGCCCAATATCGCGTGGCAGAACGGCGCCGCAACGCCGAGCTGATCCGCGATCTCGACGACCGCACCGAGCTGCGGCTCGATCTCGAGCGCACGGCCTGCCTCGAGATCCGCCAACATCGAAGTCTTGAAGTCGCCGAGCCGTTCGGTGACCGCCATTCGCTCCGCCGCGCTCATCGAGCCCGCGAGACCGAGCAACACGCCGCATTCGCGCATCTCGTGCATCATTCGCATGCACAGTTCGCGGATGTCCGGATCGCCGAGCAAGCCGGAAGTACCCGAGCCGGTCAACGCGCTCAGGGAGTTCATGTTCATGTTTCCCCAGAGCTTGGCCCAGATCTCCTGACGAATCCGCTCGGATGCGACCGCATTGATGCCGCCCGCGCACAGGCCCCGAGTGACTTCATCGACACGACTGTTCGACGATCCGTCTGGCGCGCCGATGATCACGCGGTCGGCGGCCACGAGTTGCACGCGCGCGGGCGCGAGCACGCGTACACTCGCATGCACGACCGAACCCACGACGCGTTCGCGCGGAAAACTGCGCACCTGCGTCTCATCCGGATCGACCGCCTGCAAATGCCGATTGCACAACGGGCCCGCAAAGTCATCGAAGTACCACCAAGGGATGCCGTTGGTCGCGCTGATCACGCTGGTTTGCGGGCCGATCAACGGCTGCAAGCCCGGCGCGAGCTGCGGCAGTGCGTGTGCCTTGACGCAGAGAAAGACATGATCCTGCGTGCCGAGTTCGGCTGCCGAGCCCGCAGCCGGCGCGCTTCGGCGCCATTGCCCGCCTCGCTCGACCTGCAGCCCGGAGACGCGCAGCGCCTCCAAGCTCGCGCCGCGTGCGAGTATCGAGACGCGCCATCCCGCCCGATCGAGCGCATCGGCGAGCCAAGCACCAATTGCACCTGCGCCGACGATCGCCGCTGAAACCATGGATTATCTCTCCAAACGAAGCGCTTGCCTTTGGTACGCTGTCCCAATATGACAGACTCCGCCCCGCCTGCACTAGCCGTCTTCGACCTCGACGGCACCTTGACCTGGCACGATACGCTGGTTGATTTTCTGGCCGGATACGTGCGCCGTCATCCCGCAAAGGCACTGAAGCTGTGGCGTCTGCCCGGCGTGCTGCTCGCCTACGTGTTCGGTGGATTCGATCGGGGACGCTTGAAATCGCAGGTCATCAAGATCGTCATGGGCGGCGAGCCGAAAAATTCCATCGACTCCTGGGCCGATGCCTTCGTCGAGTCGCTGCACGCCGATCGCGCGTTTCGAGGCGCCGCGCTAGCGGTCTTGGATTCCCATCGTCGCTCGGGCGACCGGCTCGTGCTGATGTCGGCGAGTCCGGATCTATACGTGCCGCGGATCGGCCGGCTGCTCGGCTTCGAGTTCACGGTATGCACAGAGGTCGAGTGGCGCGCCGAGATCCTCGACGGCGCGCTCAAGTCCCCCAATCTGCGTGGCGAAGAGAAGCTGCAGTGTCTGCAATGGCTGCGCCAGCAATATCCGGGACACAGCGTTTATGCATATGGCAACAGTGCCTCGGATCTCGCGCATCTGAAAGCGGCCGAGCGCCCGATGCTCGTCAATGGGAATCTCGCGGCGCGGCGCCAGGCCGCGCGGCTCGGGATTCCGGTCGGCGAGTGGCTCTAAAGGTTCAGCGCTGAACGGCTTGCAGCGCCACATGCAGCTTCAGCAGCAACTGTTCCGTGGTCTCCCAGCCGATGCACGGATCGGTGATCGACACGCCGTACTCGAGCGTCGATAGATCCTTCGGGATCGGTTGATTGCCGGCATGCAAGTGGCTCTCGAGCATCAGGCCAACGATCGACCGGTTCCCGTCGGTGATCTGCGCAACGCAATTTTCGGCCACCAGCGGCTGCAGCCCCGCATCCTTGTTCGAATTACCATGACTACAGTCAACGACGATGTTCGCCGGCAGATGCGCGGTGCTGAGCTCCCGTTCGGCGACCGCGATGCTCACCGCGTCGTAATTCGAGCGCCCTCCGCCGCCGCGCAGCACGAGGTGCGCATGGCCGTTGCCGCGCGTGCGAAACACCGCCGACTGACCTTGCTGCGTGATTCCCAAGAAATGGTGCGGGCGGCGCACCGACTGCAAGGCATTGATCGAAGTCGCGAGGCTGCCGTCGGTGCCGTTTTTGAACCCGACCGGACTCGAGAGCCCGCTCGCCATTTCGCGATGCGTCTGAGACTCGGTCGTGCGCGCCCCGATAGCGGTCCAGGTGATGAGCTCGGACAAATATTGCGGCATGATCGGGTCGAGCGCCTCGGTACCGGCGGGTAAGCCGAGCTCCGCGATGTAGAGCAGCAATTCGCGCGCCAATAAAATGCCCTTCTCGATGTGAAACGAGTCGTCCATGTCCGGGTCGTTGATCAGCCCCTTCCATCCGACCGTCGTGCGCGGCTTCTCAAAATAAACGCGCATGATCGGAAAAATCGTCGACTCGATGCGTGCGCTCAAGTCCTTGAGGCGATTTGCATACTCGCGAGCCGCCACGACGTCGTGGATTGAACACGGGCCGACGACTACAAAGATGCGCGGATCGCCGCGCTCCAATATCGAGCGTACGAGCTGCCGCGCCTTGAGCACCGTATTGGCAGCCCGCTGAGTCAGCGGCAGTCTGCGCTTGACTTCTTCCGGCGTCGCGAGCAAGTCGCTGGAGACGACGTTGACGTTTTGTAATTGATCTTGAATATTGACCACGGTTTCGACCTACATGGATGTTCTAATGGTCCAAAGTTCCGGGAAGAACTTCAGTTCGAGCGCCTTCGTCAAATAGGACACGCCGCTGGTCCCCCCGGTACCGCGCTTGAAGCCGATGATCCTCTCGACGGTCTTCACGTGCGAGAAACGCCACAGCTGAAACTTGTAGTCGAGATCGACCAAATGCTCGGCCAGCTGGTACAGATCCCACTCCTTTTCCGCATTGTGGTAGACGCTGAGCCATGCAGCCGCGACCTGCTTGCTCGCCTGGTACGGGAGCGTGTAATCGCGATCGATCGCCTCCGGCGGCAGCTCGAAGCCGCGACGGCTCAAGAGGCGCAGCGTCTCGTCATAGAGGCTCGGCGAGCGCAGCGCACGTTCCAATTGTTCATACGCGGAGGGATCGTTGCGAAACACCTTGATCATGTCGGCGTTCTTGTTGCCGATCATGAATTCGAGCATGCGATATTGCCAGGACTGGAATCCCGAGGATTTCCGAGCGCGTTTCTGAACGCCGAATAATCGGACGGCGTGATCGTCGCAAGCACGTCCCATGATTGCAGCAACTGCTGCTGAATGGTCGAGACCCGCGCGAGCATCTTGAAGGTCGGACCCAGATCGTCCCTGCGGATACAGGCCACCGTCGCCGACAACTCGTGCAGACAGAGCTTCATCCACAGCTCGGAGACCTGGTGGATCATGATGAACAGCATTTCGTCGTGCTGATACGACAATGGGCGCTGCGCATCGAGCAGCCTGTCGAGATGCAGGTACTGCCCGTAGCTCAAGGACTCGGAGAGGTCCCAATACACCTGCTCGTCGGTCAAATCGACGAATGGTTTCACCGGCGGCGCAGAATCGCTCATGAGTCAGGCCCGGAAGACCCACTCCGGCACGGTCTTCCACCCCGCGAGCAGTTCCCGGTCGAGGCTCTGATAGTCGGGCTCGAGCTGCCCCACGAGGTGCCAGAATTTGCGCGAGTGGTTCATGTGCTTGGTGTGCGCGAGTTCATGCACGCACAAATAACGCACGACCTCGGGGCGCTGAAACAGCAGCGAACAATTCAGGCTCACCGTGCCGCGGGTCGAGCAACTGCCCCAACGCGTGCGCTGGCAGCGGATCGAAACGCGCGCGACCGGAAATTCGAGCGCGCCCGCTAGCTGCAGCAGACGCGGCGTAAGGCGCTCGGCCGCGGACTTCTTGAGCCAGCCCCGCAACAGCGTGCGCGCGTCGCGATCGGTCGGTGCGGTGAGCCTCACGCGCGAGGGCGAGTGGCGCAGCGTGCGCTGAGCGCCGCACTGCCAATCTACTTCGAAGCGCTCGCCGGTCATCTGGAATTCGACGAACAGCGGCACCGGCTCGCTCGGCCGCACGTGGCTCTGCATCGCCGCGACCTTGCGATCGATCCACGGCGTGAATCGCTGCACGAAATCCCGGACCGATTTCGCCGTCACGCCCTCGGGAACCACGATTTCGACACGGCCGCCGACGTGCACGCGCGCCGTGAGGCGCCGCGCGCGCGTGCTCACGCGCACCGCGAACGCGTCGTTCGGGCTACGCGTCTCGAACAGCGATAATTGGGTCCCCTGAATTCTCACGCCGGAATAATACCAGGTTAGAGGCCCTCGCCGGGTAGCCGCGCCGGCGCGGATTATGTGCGATTCAATGCTGGGCGAGTGCTGCGAGCTGACGCTGCGCCGCCTTGAAATCCGGCGCGACGATCAGTGATTTTTCGATCCAGTTTCGCGCCGCCAGCAAGTCCCCGCGCAGCAGGAACTGACGGCCGAGCGCCAGATACGCGTCGGCGTGGCCCCAACCCGGCGTATCGAGGCCGGTCGCCGAGGTCTCGTCAAAGCGCTGTGCCGCGAGCTGCAACTCGGCAAACGCCTGCGCGCCTTCGGGCGTACCTGGCTTCGCGCGCTGCAATTCGTTGCTCGCGCGCAGCAGCAGTACGCGCGGATTGCGCGGCGCCACCCGGTACGCGCTTGCCAGCCGGTCGTTGGCTTTCGTGCGCAATATGACGCCCTCGACCGTGCGGTATTTGGCGAGATCGGCGAGACAGGCGGAATCGAGCACCAGGACCTCGACGGAATGAGAATCGTGATCGAGCAGCTTGGACAACTGATCGGCGCAATCGGCAAGCGCGGTCTCCGCCGGTCGGCGGCGCGTCTCGCCGAGCAGCTCGGCGTACCGGTATTCGGCGTGCGCCAGGTGATAGCGCAGCGTCAGATCGCCGCCGTTGGACTTGACGTCGGTCGCGAGCGACTGCATCAGGTCGGTCAATTGATTGATGTCCTCGGTCTGGTAGGCGTAGAGGATCTGCGCCTGCAAGTCGCCCCCCGACTGGGCGGCGCACGGCAGCGCCATCGCGGCGCCGATCAGAATGCCGAGGCTCGGCCGCGTCAAACCAATAAGTCTCTTTACGATGCGGATCGGATTTAACATACGCCGCATGACGATATCACAAACCGGTGGCGGGTCTTGACGACCGAATTCATCGACATCGGATCCAATCTGACCCACGAGAGCTTCGATGCGGACCGCCAGGCCGTGTTGGAGCGCGCGCTCGAGGCGGGCGTCGTGCATCAGGTCGTCACCGGCGCGGATCTCGCGAGTTCGCGCGCGGCCGCCGCGCTCGCCCGCGCGCATCCCAACCGGCTCTCGAGCACGGCGGGCGTGCACCCGCATCATGCCGCCGCATTCGACCCCTCGATCCGGGCCGAGATTCGCGAACTGCTGGCCGCGCCCGAGGTCGTCGCGGCCGGTGAATGCGGCCTCGACTATTTCCGCGACCTTTCACCGCGAGCGGCGCAGCGCGCGGCATTCATCGCGCAATTGGAACTCGCGATCGAGGCACGCAAGCCGGCGTTTCTGCATCAGCGCGACGCGCACGAGGACTTCGTCGCGATCCTGGGCGACTACGCGGCGCGTCTCGCGGGCGGTGTCGCCCATTGCTTCACCGGCGGACGCGCGGAATTGGACGCCTATCTCGAACTCGGCTTATTCGTCGGCGTCACGGGCTGGATCTGCGATGAGCGCCGCGGCGGGGCGCTGCGCGAGGCCGCACCGTGGATACCCGCCGATCGATTGCTGCTCGAGACCGATGCCCCTTATCTGTTGCCGCGAGACCTCAAGCCGAAGCCTCGCTCGAGGCGCAACGAGCCCGCCTTTCTGCCGCAGATCGCGCACGCGGTCGCCGGCTTGCGCGGCGAATCACTGGAATCCCTGGGGCGTTCGACGACCGAGAATGCGCGGCGCTTCTTCGCCTTATAGGCTCGTGACGCTGTGCGGGCTAGGCCGCAACTGTTCGCGCAAGCGGGTCCAGATTTCGAGCAGCTTGGGATATCCGGGCGAGTTCTTCATGGTCGCATCGACGCGCGGAAATTCCACTTCGATGCTGTCGAGCATCAATACCCACTTCGGCATGCCTTTCGTGAACTTGCCCAGATTCGAGAACAGTAACCGGCCCTCGACGGGCAGCTCACCGACGATCGCCTTGACGGCAGCGATACGGTCGTAGAGCGCCGGCTGCGGATTGTCGAACGTATAGCGGCGCCCGCGCGCCATGACGGTCCATTCGCTCATTTGATCGCCGCCGAAGATCAGGCCGGGTACTCGGCGCGTATCGAGAATCAACACACCGCGCGGCGTCAACAGCAAGTGATCGACATGAAAGTATCCGCCCATGCCGTCCGGTACCTGGACTTGGTGTGCGGTCTCGAATGCGATGTGACCTAAGCGCGCGAGCAAGGAGCGGCGGCGCTTCGAGCGCCGGTAGGCGCGAATACCGATCGCAGCGGCGCCCGCGACCACGACGACCGCAGCGGCCACCGCGATCCATTGCGGCTCGATCGGCAGATCGTTCATGCGAGCGCACCCGCGATCGCCGTGAGTGTCGGCGCGACGTCGAGCAATTGCCGCGGCAGGCTCAGCAGGCGCGCGAGGCTCTGCGGCACATCGACCGGCTTGCCGATCAGCGGCCCGACGATCTCGCTGAATTTCGCCGGGTGTGCGGTCGCGACAATGACCCACGGCCGATCGCGGCGTTCCTGCGCAGGCAAACGGCTGTAGACCTCCGCGGCGGTCGCAGCGTGCGGACACCACTCCCGGCCGTACTGTGCGAAGTCCGCAACGATGCGCGCGCGGATCGCCGCATCGTCGACGCTGTCCGCGCTCACCTGGCCGCGCAGCCCCTCGAGATCCGGATACAGCGACCGCAGACGCTCCATGTTGCTCGGATCGCCGACGTCCATCGCGGAGGCGAGCGTTGCGATACTGCGGCGCGGCTGCCAGAGGCCCGTCTCGAGAAAATCGGGCACGGTGCGGTTGGCATTGTGCGCAAGCACGATGCGATCAATCGGGCAGCCGATTGCACGCGCGAGTACCGCGGCAAATGCGTTGCCGAGGTTGCCGGCCGGCACGATGTACGAGGCGTTTGCGCCGGTGCGCTGCAGGATCTCGGCACTCGACGCGGCGTAGTACGTCATTTGCGGCAACAAGCGGCCGATGTTGATGCTGTTCGCGGAACTGAATCGATGCTGGCGGTTGAGCTCGGCATCGATGAACGCTTCCTTGACCAAACGCTGACAATCATCGAACGTGCCGTTGACGCGCAGCGACAAGACATTGTCACCCCAACAGGTCAGTTGCTGCTCCTGCAGCGGACTGACCATGCCCCTCGGATAGAGGATCACGATCCTGACCCAGGGTCGGCGATGAAATGCGGCCGCAACCGCCCCACCTGTGTCGCCCGAAGTTGCAACGAGTATCGTCAAGCGCTGCGCCGCCCCGCTCTCCAGGCGCTGCAAGCTCTCGGCGAGGAAGCGCGCGCCGAAATCCTTGAATGCGGCAGTCGGACCGTGATAGAGCTCCAACGCGAACAATCGATCGGGGCAGGCTGCAATCGCAGTCGTCGGCGCCTCGAGGTCGAGCGCCGCGTCAACGATGCTGCCAAGCTGCGGCTCGAGCGCATCCGCCTCGAAAAAGCCGCGCAGCGCGATGCGCGCGGTCCGTGGCAAGCGCGCGTTCGGCGCGAGCGCGGCATCGGCGGCCGCGCGCTCGAGCGCGGCCAGGTCCGCGGCGCTCAGTCGCGGCAGGCGTCTTGGCACGTACAGACCGCCGTCGGGCGCGAGCCCGCGCGCGATCGCCTCGCTCAACGATGCGGCCGCGGCGCCTGCGCGAGTACTCACGTAGGCAGGCGCCGTCATCAGGCTCTCACCACGCGGGCACCGTAATTCTCGATCGTCGATATCCAATGATCCGATTGCATCCCGTGCTGTGTGAATGCCGCGGCCATCGCGCCGCGCACCGCCTCGGCGTGCTGGATTTCGGACCAGGCGAACACCGTCGGACCCGCTCCCGATATGGAGCAGCCGAGCGCACCGGCTGACATTGCCGAGCGCTTGACGTCCTTGAATCCCGGAATCAGCTGGTAGCGCTGCGGTTCTATCACGACGTCGTCGAAAGACTCGCGAATCATGTCCAAATCGTTCGAATAGCAACCGCTGATGAAGCCCGCGAGGTTGGCTGTTTGCCATACGAAATCCGAGCGTGTCACATCGGTCTTGAGAATCGCTCGCGCCTCTCGCGTGCCCAAGTGCATATGCGGGTGGACCAACACGCAGCGCAGCGACGGCGGCACGGGGATCTGCTTGACCCGCGGGTGGTCGATGCCGACGGTCAGCACGAGACCGCCGAATAGGCTGGGCGCAATGTTGTCCAGGTGCGCCGAGCCGCTTGCGACGATCTCGCCTTCCATCGCGAACTTCAGCAATTGCAGCCGCGTCAGCGGCTCCGCCAATAGCGCGTTGGCGGCAACCACGGCCGCGACCGCGGAGGCGGCCGAGCCGCCCATGCCCGACGACAGCGGAATGCCCTTGTCGATCTCGATTTCGAACCCGTAGGTCAAGCCGAGTGCGGCGTGCAGCGCCTGCACCGCGCGGCCCGCCGTATTCTTCGGCGGATCGACCGGCAGATCGCCGGCCACGCCGCTGATCGCACGGATGCGGACCACGGGCTCCTCGATGCGCACCAGACGCACACGGTCGCCGACCGCTTCGACCGTGTGCCCCAGGATATCGAAACCGATCGCCACATTCGCGACGGTGGCAGGAGCAAAGGCGGTGACGTCGGTGAGCACGGAAATCCCTTTGATGAATCAACTAAATATGCGCGCCGAGATAGGCCGACAGGCGCAGCAAGTCCGAGAATACGCCGCCCGCCGTGACCTCGGGGCCGGCGCCGGGCCCCTGGACGATCAGCGGGTTGTCGCAATAGCGGCGCGTTGCGAAACGCACCACGTTGTCGGTGAGCGCGATATTACCAAACGCGTGCTTGGCGTCGAGACGGGTAAGTCCGACCGTCGCTTTGCCCGAGGCGTCGATGCGCCCCACGTAGCGCAGAATTTGCTCGCGCGAGCGCGCATCGGCGAGCGTCGCTGCCATCGCAGAGTCGAATTCCGGGAGTCGCCGCATGAATTCGTCGATGCTGCAATCGCGTAGCGCCGCGGGCACGAGCCCTTCGACCTCGACGTCCGCCATTTCCAGAGTCAAGCCCATCTCGCGCGCGAGGATGATGAGCTTGCGTGCGACGTCCACGCCCGACAAATCGTCGCGCGGATCGGGCTCCGTATAGCCCTTCTGCTTCGCGACGCCCACGATCGTCGAGAACGACTCGTGGCCGTCGAACACGTTGAACAGATAGGCCAGAGTCCCCGAGAAGATTCCCTCGATGCTCGTGACTTCGTCTCCGGTCTCGCGTAGGTCGCGCAAGGTCTGGATGATCGGCAAACCCGCGCCGACCGTAGCCTCATAGAGATAATGCGTACCCGCGGTCCTGCGCGCTTCCTGTAAGGATCGGTAGTACGGCAAGGAGCCGCTGTTGGCCTTCTTGTTCGGCGTCACGACATGCAAGCCGCGTGACAGCCACGCTTGATATTGCGCCGCGATGTCCGCACTCGCGGTGCAGTCGATCACGACCGTGTGCGGAATGTAATCGCACTGCAGATGATTGACGAATTTGCCGAGATCGAGCGGCTCGCCCTTGGCCGCGAGCTGCTCACGCCAGGTGCCGAGGTCGATCTCGGTTTCAGAGAGCAGCATGCGCTTCGATGTCGCGATCGCGCGCACGCGCAAATCGACGTTCAAGCGGCGCAAGCGCTCGAGCTGGCTTGCGATTTGCTCGAGCAGTACGCGACCGACGGTGCCTGGACCGATGAGCCCGATCGATAGCGTGTTGGGCGACAGATAAAAGCCGGCGTGCACCGCTCGCAGCGCCTTGGCGGCGAATTTGCCGTCCACGACCACGGAGATGTTGCGCTCCGAGGCGCCCTGCGCAATTGCCCGGACGTTGACCGCGGCGCGGCCCAGCGAATTGAAAACCTGCGCGGCGATGCCGTGCGCGCCCGCCATGCCGTCGCCGACGACCGCGAGGATGCTCAGCCCTAAGCCCATGTCGACGCTCTGAATCTGACCATCGCGCAGTTCGGTGTCGAACGCGCGGCGTACAGCTTCCTCGGCGCGCACGGCCTGCGCTTCGGGGATCGCGAAACAGATCGAATGCTCCGAGCTGCCCTGAGAAATCAGGATCACCGAGATGCCCGCATCGCGCAGCGCGCCGAACAGCCGATGCGCGGTGCCGGGCACGCCGATCATGCCGGCGCCCTCGACATTGATCAGTGCCACCGGATCGATCGTCGTAATGCCTTTGACTTTCAAGGCCGAGGTCGGGCGCGCGCAGATCAGCGTGCCGCGTTTCGCGGGCGCGAACGTGTTGCGGATGTATATCGGGATGTCGCGCGCGACCGCCGGTTCCATCGTCTGCGGGTGAATGACTTTGGCGCCGAAGTACGCGAGTTCCATGGCCTCGTTGTACGAGAGTTGGTCGATGACCTGGGCATTCGGCACGAGCCTCGGATCGGCCGAGAGCACGCCGTCGACGTCGGTCCAAATGTGGATTTCGAGCGCATTGAGCAAGGCGCCGAAGATCGACCCGGAATAATCGCTGCCGTTGCGGCCGAGCGTCGTCTGCAAACCCTTGACCGTGGTCGCGATGAAGCCTGTGACGACCAGCCTTCCTAGAAAATCGTCGGCCACGAGCTTGCGCAAATTCGCCTCGCTCTCCGACCACTGCACGGCGGGGCCGAGCGGCCCCCACTCGACGACGATGACTTGGCGCGCATCGACCCAACGTATTTCACCCGGAATGCGTGCGCGTTCGCGCAAATACGGCGCGAACAGCCGCGTCGACCAGATCTCGCCGTAGCCCGCGATGACGTCGCGCAACGAGTACGGCGCCGAGCGTATCAGGCGCACGGTGTGCAGCATGCCCGCGATGTCCTGCACGTCGCGATCGAGATCCGCCCCATAGGCGGCTTGCGCGGATTTCGAAACCAGTGCGGCGGCCAATTGCGTGTGCCGGACGCGCACCGTGTCGAGCGCCGAGAGAAAATCACCGTTGGGCCGTTCCGCGAGCGTCACGAGCCCAAGCAGGCTGTCGGTTACACCACGACAGGCCGATAGAACCACGGCCTCGCGCGGGTTCTTCGATGCCTCGACGATCTCGGCGACGCGCCGGAAACAATCGGCATCGGCGACGCTCGAACCGCCGAATTTATGTACGATCCATTTGTCCATGATTCACGCACGCCGGTTTTCGCAACCGACGTTCTGCGGCACTCCCAATAGTTGAACCTAAGTGAATGAATTGCGGCGGGAAACCGTTAGATAACCCCGAACTTTAATCGGTCCGGCGGGAGCCTAGCAAGCAATTCCGCTAGAATTACCGACGTGAATCATGCGTTGACCGACATTTGCCGATTTTTCCGCGTTGCCGAGCCGCTCGGAGAACCCTTGGTGCTCGCGACCGTGCTGCGCACCGAGGGGTCGACCTATAGCAAAGCCGGGGCGCGTGTGGTGATCGCCCCGGATGGTCGGACCAGCGGCATGGTCAGCGGCGGCTGTCTCGAGTCGGACCTGCACGAGCGTGCGCTGCGTGTGATCTCTGCTAAGCGCTCGGAGCGAGCTTGGTTCGATACGCGCGAATCCGACGATCCGATCTGGGGCCTCGGCATGGGTTGCGAGGGGGCCATGGACATCTGGCTGCAGGCCGAGCTGCCAGAGCAGGGCTATCCGGTCTTGCGCTATTTGCAGCACTGTCTCGAGCGCGAGCAAGCCGCCGTGATCGCAACCGTGGTCGGCGGACAGGCCAAGCTCGAGGAACTCGGCACGCACGGCTTGCGCGGCACGGCCGGCGGCACACCGCTCGAGGAGCGGCTCGCGGCGCTGCTCGAGGCCGAATCCTCGGCCGGCGCGGGGCTCAGCACGCTACGCTGCGGCGAACGCGAACTCGAGGTCTTCGTCGGTGCGATCGAGCTCGCCCCGAGCCTGCTGATCTGCGGCGGTGGCGTCGACGCGATTCCAGTTCAGTCCGCAGCCGCTAATCTCGGCTGGCGCGTCACGGTGTTCGATCATCGTCCCGCGTATGCGACCGAGACGCATTTTCCCCAGGCCGCGCGCGTGATCTGCGCACGCCCGGAGCAGCTCGCGCAGCACATCGACGCGTCCGGGTTCGATGCCGCGATCGTCATGAGTCACCATTTGCCATCCGATATCGCCTACCTGAAAACTCTGGCCGACCGTCCGCCGACCTACATCGGCTTGCTCGGTCCGGCGAACCGCCGCCAGCGCCTGCTCGCCGAGGCCGGAGCGTCTGCGCTGCGCGTCGCGGATCGTATCCACGGTCCTGCGGGACTCGACATCGGTGCCAATACGCCCGAATCGATCGCCGTGGCAATCGTTGCGCAAATTCATGCGGTTCTCTCGGGAAAATCCGGCGGCCCGTTCGAACCGGGCGCGGTCGCTTAAGGGCGCGGGCGGGTCGCGCGGGGCTTTGGCGCCGCAGCGCGCCGCTTGGCGCCCGTGCCGGATCTGGGCAATCCCGTATGTTGTGTTCGAAATGGCGTGCCGCCGACCCGGCCGCCGGCGAGCGGCTGATAGGCGGGGATCAGATGATGCTTGCCGTTGCCGATCAGATCCGCGCGACCCATGCGCTTCAGGGCCTCGCGCAGGACCGGCCAATTCTCCGGATCGTGGTAGCGCAGAAACGCCTTGTGCAAGCGACGCACCTTGATGCCCTTCGGAATCACGACCTCTTCGCTCGCGCGTGTGATCCGCTTCAACGGATTCTTGCCGGAGTGATACATCGCGGTCGCGGTGGCCATCGGCGAAGGCAGGAAAGCCT
>Ga0181531_10000705_pt1 | contig 21811 bp, 17 predicted proteins | sample PEATcosm2014_Bin_38_FD_119743 | JGI IMG/M metagenome (GOLD analysis project Ga0181531, IMG submission 119743) | Peatland microbial communities from MTU Mesocosm Facility, Houghton, MI, USA - PEATcosm2014_Bin11_10_metaG | ecosystem: Environmental > Terrestrial > Soil > Wetlands > Peat | place... | reverse complement strand
TGAGGCAAGCGATGCCGTTCGTGCAAATTCACACCAGTCGTACCGTCTCGGACGCGACGCGCGAGCGGCTCGGGCGTGCGCTCGCGAACGCGTACGGCGAGCACATGCAGACGAGCAGCCGCATCGTCAACGTCGGCTTCGTCCACTACGCCGCGGGAGAACTCGCGCGCTACGACGCTGCGGACGGCAGCGCGCGCGAGATGACGATCGTCACCTGTGCCGTCCGCGTCGGCCGTACGCCGGCGATGCTCGAAGCGCTGGCGCGCGCGATCAGCGCCACGTGTGCGCACGAGCTCGGTATCGCCGAAGCGCGCATCGCGGTCTACCTGAACGAACACCCGGCCCACACCATCTATCGCGACGGCGGTCGCGCTCCGGACTGGTCTCCAGCCGAAGGCGGCCCGGCGCCACACTGACCCAACCACCGCTCTCGAGAGGACCACGCTCGTGCCATTCGCCCGCATCGACCTCACCGCCGGCAAGTCCAAAGAGTATCTCGCCGCCGTCGCCGACACCGTCTACACCGCGATGCTCACGACGCTCAAAGCGCCCGAGCACGACCGCTTCCAGGTCATCACCGAACACGCGCCGGGGCAGGTCATCGCCGACCCGTCGTATCTGGGGATCCAGCGCAGCCCCGACGTCGTCTTCATCCAGCTCACGCTGAACGTGGGCCGCACCGTCGATCAGAAAAAGGCGTTCTTCCAGGCCGTCGCCGACGGCTTGCACGAACGCGTCGGCTTGCGGCGCGAGGACGTCTTCATCGGCCTGATCGAGGTCCCGAAGGAAAACTGGTCGTTCGGGAACGGGATCGCGCAGTACGCCGACACGCCCGTGCCGCACATCCCAGCGACGAACTGACCGCGCTAGTCGGCGGGCATCAAAGCAAGTAGGCGATTGGCAACAATGTCGTCAGAGGGCATCTCTTAGCGACGTCTAACCTGACCAAGCAAGGTCCCGGTCTAACTTCGGTATAAAATCTCAGGTGAATGTTCAATAAGCTGCCAGACCCTGATCTCGCAACCCTAGCCAGGCCGCCGGCTCAGCTTGTGGTATTTGGCTTGAGCTGGGAGGAGGAACGTCCTCTCAGGCCATCGGACGGCATTTCTTGGCAGCGCCTTCTTGCCGCCAGCGGGTTTGAAGGCGCACCTCTGCAGAAGGTCCAGCAGCAAACAGTCAACATCTCTGGCATTCAAGGGCGAGCGTTTTCGATGTCCCCATCGGAGATTCGCGAAGGATGGCAAGTGGCACGGTCCGACCAGAGTGGCCACGCCGCCTTGTACGCGGACTCTTGCACCCTTGAGCGCATCACATATCCAGGATTTGACGCATTCGCCGACGAGATCCGCGCTGTAGCTGGCGCTGCTCAGGAGCTTCTTAACCCGAGCATCCGAACTCGTATTTCACTGCGCTACGCAAATGCTCTGAGCACGCCAGAAGCCACTTCCCCAAGCTATTGGCGCGAGAAGGTTTCTCCGAGCTTTCTGTCCTTGGGTTCCGATGATCGTCTCGTAGACGATTTTAGCCGCCTGCTCAGCATCGCCGATTTTAAGGAGGGCGACACTGGTGTTCAGGTGCGTTTCGCTTTCCAACCTGACGCGGTATTTCCCAACGCTGTAGTCTACATCTTCGACATCGAAGCCACTAACGGCGCACTTACGTCATTCACGATCGAGAGCTGCGTGGAAGCAGCGCGAGCCCTTAACAAACTAGCGCGGAAACTATTCAACGCTATTTTGACGCCGACGTACATTGAAACGTTGAAGACACCAAATGCCTGAGTCAAAGCGCCAAGAGATTCAGCTCGTCCGCGCCCAGCGCGATACCACTGTGCTTCCCGCTGAACTAGCAGCGCTAGCCGGCTTTTCAAAGAATGTGTTGGCAGGAGCGGCTACGGCGTCGCTGATGAATTCGCCGCAGTGGTTTGGCGGCGAGACCTATTCGCCTACTGATCGCTTTCGAGTAGCCGCGGATGACTTTCGCCTCCAACTTTCGGAGGCCACGCGTTTATCGCGACGTGCGCAAAGTGCATTCGAAATGCTGCGCCGCACCATTACAATTGAACAAGTTATCGTCCCAAAGGAAGACGCGGAGGACCTTCTGGCCGAGACAACATCCAGACGCAAGGCACTGAGTGCGGAATTACGGAATATCAATTCCTTCGAACGCTGGGTTAGGTCCGCACTGGCGGGCATCCCGGAACCTTCCGACACGTTGCCCGCCCAACGCGTCGCGCAGCAGGACGCGTTTTGGGGTAAAAGCCGTTCGGAACTGCAAAACTGGTTCACGCTAAGCCTTGAAGAGCTGTCACCTATCGTCGGGATAGCCAAGGCGACATTGGTGTACATCGATCGTCCGGGTAGATCGCCGCGCCCTTCTACGCTTCGGAAATTACTCGACCTCCACGCGCTCGCAGCGGCTGTAGTTGCTCGAATGGGGATCGACAAAGCGCGCTCCTGGCTCTCAACGACTGGCCTCTCGGCGCTTCGTGACGGAGGCCTTTCGGCTTTCGATACAATTGTCTCTCGCCTACTTTATAGCAATCACCGCAGCGCGGATTCGGTGCCTCACGAGCAAGGCGCGGAATTCGCGCTTCCCCCGCCTAAGAAATCCAGTTCGCATAGCGCCACCGCCTTCTAGCGACGACGCTGGCCTTGCACGAAGCTTTCATCAGAAAGACTGAATACCACTGGGACGCAAAGGTCGACGAAGCGCTCAAGCATATCGATCAAGGCACCGTAATCCCCGATATACCGCTTGCGTACGCCGCGAATGGTCAATTCGGCGTGATGCCTCAAACCAAAGTCGCCCTCCAGCAGCGAATCGGCGGCGTGATCCTCGCGACAATCGATGTGATGGTTACCTCTCAAACCTGCGATATACGCGGCCCTGGAGGCAAGAAATCACCATTGATAACCGTCGCGCCAATCTACCCCGCAAGAGACCTTATCCTGAATGCGACAAAGGCTGCAATCGACTCGTCGGCTTACCTCGTCGCACTGACATCGTTGAAATACGCCAGTGATCTCTACGTCGCTGATCTCCGCTTCGAAACGGCCATTGAGAAGAGTCTCGTTGCGGATCGGGCTATTTCTCCCGGGGTCGATTCCCGCGACGGCCAGTTCCTTCTTGCAAAGAAACTCAGTGAGTTCCGGCGTCGTGCGGCCTTCGACGTTTCAATCGAGAACGAGGTCATTGGGCCACTCCAGACTCTCATCAGCGAATCATTTGCACCAGAGGATATTTACGAGATCCGCGTATTCGCCGATCCGTCGATATCTCGGGCATCGACTGTCCGCTTGATTGTGGTGTGCGATTTGAATGCGGACGTCGAGATGATTCGAGCAACTATTACGCGCTGGTACGACGACGCTCGTCCCTCGTCAACGTTAATACTTCTTCCACTCGTCGTGAAGCGAATCGATGACATTTCACTCGAGGAAGTGCGGGGCGCGGTACCGATTTTCTTTCGCGATTTGAGCGGACATCTAACGGACCTCTGAGTTCATCGTCGCAAGTGCCCCGTTGATTTCAGCCGACGGGATTGGTCAGCGTGCCGATCCCGTCGACCGTGATCCGCACGACGTCGCCCGGCTGCAGGTACTTCGGCGGTGAGAAGCCGATGCCGACGCCGGCCGGTGTCCCGGTCGCGATGACGTCGCCAGGGTGGAGCGTGATGCCGGCCGAGATCGTCTCGATCAGCGTCGGTACGTCGAAGATCAGGTCGCGCGTGTTGGCGTTCTGGCGCAATTCGTCGTTGACCCAGCAGCGGACCGCAAGGTTGGCGACGTCGACTTCGTCTGCAGTCACGATCCAGGGCCCCATCGGGCAGAACGTATCGAACGACTTACCCAAGAACCACTGCTTGTGGCGCCGCTGCCAGTCGCGCGCGGTGACGTCGTTGACGATCGTGTAGCCAAACACGTGCGCGAGCGCGTCGGCCTCGAGGATCCCTTTGCCGCCGCGACCGATCACGACCGCCAGCTCGGCCTCGTAGTCGAGCGCGTCGCTCACCCCGTGCGGGTAGTGGATCGTCGCACCGTCGGCGATGACCGTCTCCGGCACCTTGGTGAAGATGATCGGCGCGTCGGGGATCACCTCACCGGCCGCCCCGACGCTGCTGTCGAAGCCGCTGCCGCCGAACTCGCGCGCGTGCTCGTGGTAGTTCTTGCCGACGCACATGATGTTGCGTGCCGGTCGCGGGATCGGCGCCAGCAGCGCGCCGGGCGTGAGCGGCTGCGCGGCGCCGCCGGCCGCCTCGAGCGGCGCACGCAGGGTGTCGTAGCGCGCCACCAGCGCGAGCATGTCCGTGGGTGCGTCCGCGCCGAGCGCTGCCACGAGCGGAACGACGTGCCGGTCGTCGACGACGAAGCCAACCGTCGGCACGCCATCGAGCATGAACGTCGCGTAACGCATGGCGGGTTGTTTGCCGTCGCGCCGAGCCACCCTCGGGGACGCGCGGGCAGGTGGACGGCCTACCCCGCCGGAACCGCGCCCGACCCGCTGTGATCTCCGCCCCCATCCGCTCGGACGCATTCGTCGGCCGCAGCGAAGAGCTCGCCTTTTTGCACGCCCGCGCGCAAGCGGCCCTCGAGGGCGGCGCGTCCTCGATCGTCATCACCGGCGATCGTGGAATCGGCAAGTCCCGGCTGCTCGACGAGTTCTTCGATCGCCATCGCGACGTGCTGCGCGTCGTCCGCGTCCGCTGCTCGCCGACGCTTCGCGACCCGCTGGCACTGCTCAACGCCCTGAGCGAGGGCCTTGCATCCTTGCTTCGCCGCGAACCGCCCGATGCCGTCGCGCTCGACCGCGCGCTCGCGTACGTGCGCGGGGCGATCCGGACGGCGCGCGCATCCGGGCCGCTCGCGATTGCGGTCGAGGACGTCCAGTACGTCGCACCCGGCGCGATCGACGCGCTCGAGCAGGTCGGCGACCTCGATCGTACGCTGCTCGTGCTGACGGTGGTCCCCGAGGACGCGCCGCCCGACGTGCGCGAGGTGCTCGCGCGCCCACGCAGCCGCGCAGCGTATGAGATGCAGCTCGCGCCGCTCGTCCCCGAGGCGATGCGGCGCATGGTGCGACGCCTGCAGAGCGAGGGCGGGACGCTCCCGCGCGCCACCGTCACCCGCGTCATCCGGCTTGCCAACGGCAACCCGGCCCTGGCCGAAGACCTGGTGCGTGCCGCGTTGCGCGGCGTCCCCGACGACGACCGTGTCCCACCGGCGATGCGCGTGCGCGCGCGCCGCCTGCTCGATCACCTCGAGACACCGGCGCGGCACCTGCTGTTGATCGCGGCGGCGATCGGCGAGCAGTTCGACGCGCGCACGCTGGTCTCGGTCGCCCGCGAGCGCTTACCAGCGGTGCTCGAAGCGCTCCAAGCGGCTGTCTCGGCCGGACTCGTGCGCGAAGACGGGCCGCAGCACTTCGCCTTCACCCACCCGCTCTATCGCGAGGCCCTGCGCGCGGAGACGACGCCCTCCTTCGCGACGCCCTACCACCGCCGGACCGCGACGCAACTCCAGCGCACGGCCGCCAGCAGCGATGCGTTCGAACGGGTCGCCGAGCAGTGGCGTGGCGCCGGCGACCTGGACCTCGCGGCACAGTGGGACGAGCGGGCGGGCGACGCGGCCTGCGAGGACGAGGACTTCGTGCGCGGCGCCGCTGCGTATCGGCGCGCGCAAGCCGACGTGCCGGCCGGTGCGCTCCGCCCGGCGCTGGCCTACAAGTGCGCCAGCGCATTGCGGCGCGCCGGGCTCGCGCACGAAGCCCTCGAAGCGTTCGACGCCTACCTGGCCGGCGCGCGCGCCGACGATGAGGAACAGCACGCGCACGCACTCCTGCAAACGATGCAGCTGCGGTGGGAGGCCGGCGATCTGCCCGGCGTCGACGCGACCGCGGCACGCATCGCGGCGCTCGCACTGCCGCCCGAGAGCATCGTTCCGGGCCGCGCGCTGGTCCAGCTCGCCGGGATGCGGTGGACCTCCGGTCGGCCCGATGAAACGCGCGAGCTACTGGCGCGAGTAGAACGCGACCACCGGTTGACCGATCCCGAGACGCTCGGCCAATTTCACCAGCAGCGCGCCCTCCTGCTCTACGCGGAGGGTCGCTTCGAGGACGCGATTGCGGACTTCCAGCGCGGCATCGCGTTCATCGAACGCACCAACAACGCGGCGCTGCTGGTCCTCCAGCTCTGCAACTTCGGCAACATCGCGATGCTGCACGCCCGCAACGAGCTCGCGCTCGAGATGCTGGCGCGGGCCCACCGCGCCGCCGCGACCATCTCATCGGAGTCGCGCATCCACTTCGCGACCGCCTCGTACGCCCGCGCCCTGATGCGGGTGGGCCGCAACGCCGAGGCGCGAGAGGTGATCGACCAGTTGCGCCACAGCGACGCGGACCTGAGCGAGCTGTACGCGCTCTACACGGTCGTCGCGATGCTCGAGCTGGGTTCGCTGCTCGACGACGACGCGCTGATCGAGCGCGCGCTCGACAGCGACGCCATGACGTTGGCCTTTCGCAGCGCCGAACCGCAGCGCATCCTGCCGCTGGCGAGCGCGTTCGCGCTGCATGCCTGGCACGCCGGCGACGAGGACGGTGCGCGTGAGCTGCTGCACCGCGCCCTCCACGCGAGCGAGCACATCACCTGGAACTATCACTTCCCGGTGCTGATCGCGCAGTTCGGCGCGTTGGCCGACGTGCCGCGCGCGCGCCGGATGCTCGAACCGCCGCGCGTGGTCGGTGAACCGCACGTCATCGCCGCCTTCCAAGCGCTGTTCGAAGCGTTCGTCGCGCGCCGCCGCGGTCGCAGCACCACCGCGGCGCGACTCGGACGAACGGCGGCCGAGACGTTCGCGGCGCTCGGTTGGCCGAGCCTCGAGGCGCACGCGCGCGAAGTCGCGGGTGACCACGGCGAGGCGTTGCGCGTGTACGACCGGATCGGCGACGTGCGTGACGCGACCAAGCTGCGAGCGGCGATGCGACCGCCGCGCCGATCGGGACGGCATGCCGTCGCGCTGACCGCCCGTGAGCGTGACGTCGCGCTGCTCGCGGTCGAAGGGCTCAGCAACGCGGAGATCGCGGTGCGCTTGACGATCGGCGTGCGTACCGTCGAGCACCATCTGCAGGTGCTCTACGGCAAATTCGGCGTGCGTTCGCGCTGGCAGCTTCCTCACGACCTTTAGGACGGCGAGCACGGCCGGGGGTCCGTAAACTACGGATGCCGTCGGGGCCGGCCGTCCCGTATGCTGTCCCAACCCCTTTTCGCTCTTCAGGAGGCAGTGCGGCCCGCGTGCTACGACGTGGTTCACTTCTCATATTCTCCGGCGGGATCGCACTCGGGCTCGCCGCATGCGGCGGAGGCTCGGGCTCCTCGTCGCCCGTCCCATCCTCAGGAAGCGCGCCCGTGAAGGCGCAATTCCCCGCCGCTTCGATCGCGCAAGCGATCACGGCGGCGCAAGGCGGCTCGGTGAGCTTGGCGACCGGCAGCGGCGCGAACGTCACCGTGACCATCCCCGCCGGCGCGCTTGCATCCAACGCGACCGTCACGGTGGCAACGGTCGCCGCGACCGTCAAGGCGTTGCCGGGCAACGCTGCGCCGATCGGCGCGTTCACCATCGACACCGGCGGCGTCGCGCTGCAAGCGCGCTTGGTCGTCGCGTTCACGCTGACCGGCAGCGTGCCGAGCGCGGACGTCCTGCGCGTCGCGCGCTATTCGACGACGAGCGGAGCGTACGCCGACGTCGACACGGTCACGCTGTCCGGAACCAGCGCCCAGACCAACGACGCCGTCGGCTACGTCGGCATCTCGAGCGCGAGCGCGGCCGATCCGTACGCGCTCTACGCCATCGCCGCGAGCGCCGCGGCGACGCCTTCACCGATCACGCTCGGCGTTTCGCTGCCGACGCCGGGACCGTACGCGATCGCGTCGTCTCTGGTTGCGACGGCGACCGGCAGCGACGCCAACGGCGACCCGTACGTCTACGCGCCGACCTTCACGGTCAGCGCCGGACTGGGAACCGCGACCCCGTCGACCAGCGATCCGCTGGCCGCGACGATCGCGTTCGCGACCGTGCCGACGACCGGCACGATCGCCGTCGCCGACGCCCGCACGAAAACGAGCGGAAGCGCGACCGTCACGACCTCCTCGCAAGTCCCCTTGAGCGCCGCGCAGACGTTCGCCTTCGCCGGCAGCTCGACGGTCACGCAATACCGGTCGGTGCCGGCGCCGATGCCGACCGCGACCACCGTTGCGACCGTACAGCAAACCGGCACCCTCAAGGATCAGCAGACCTGGAACGGCGTGAGCGGCCTCTACGACGCCTCGGTCGCGGAAATCGACACCACCGCGCTGCAGACGTCGACCTCGCAGACCGACACGTACGAAGCCTTCTCGACGCCGAGCGCCGGCGGTGGCTACGACTTCCTCGAGTACGGGTCGACCTGGGCCGACGACAACCAGGATACGCTCACCTCCACCTACCCGACGCCGCTGGTGCTCGACCGCCTGCCGGAAGTCGCGCAGGACAGCTGGACCAACAGCCCGGCCGTGACGATCCTCGAGAACGACACGACCGACACGGACGGCACGGCGTTCTCGTCGACGACGACCTACGCCGCCGACGGCTCGTATACCGAGGCGACGACCTTCCCGCCGAATTATGCGACCGGCGGCCAGAGCGTCATCACCGAAAACGCCGACGGCAGCGGCAGCATCACCAACGTCCTGGGGACGACGCAGATCGTCTTCAGCGCGCCGGCGCCGCTGGCGAACGGCGAGTACGAGATCCCGTTCGCCGTCTACCTGCCGCAGACGGGCTCGACGCCCTACGAGACCAGCGACATCCCGGCATGGTTCGCGGTCCCCGTCTCGCTCTACCAAGAGACGGACAAGAACCTGGGTGCGCAGAGCATCCCGCTCGCGTGCAACGTTCCGGCGAGCGTTGCGACGTCGGCGACGAAAGTCGAGCGCACGACGACCCGCGTCGACACGATTCTCGGCTACACCGACACCCAAACAGTCGACGAGTACCGCGTGCTCGCCCTGGGCGCGGTGTGCGTGCAGATGAGCGACGCGCAGAGCCTGTACTACGACTTCAACGACGACCAGCAGTTCCTCTTCGACGACGCACCCTATCAGGTGAACACCACCGTCGAGACACTGGGACTGCAGTCCGGCGCGTCGCCGCAAAGCGCGCACCGGCGCGGCGCGGCCGCGGTCACGGCCTCGCCGTTCTCGACCGAAGCGATCGCCGCCGCGCGGACGCGCTTCGAACGCACGATCCTGCGAGCCCGTGCGACGCGGACGCTCAGCGCGGTCCGCCGCTACGGCGCGCGTCTTCTCCAATTGCACGGAGGTGCACGATGACTCGAACCCACGCCGTCCGGGGCGCGACGCTCGCGCTCGCGCTCTCGGCGTCCCTGGCCGCATGCGGTGGCGGAGGTGGTCACGCGGCGGTCCCCGCTGCGCTCCCGCTCACGACGCCGGGCGCCTCGAGCGCGGGGTCCGCGAGCTTCGACTGGGGCAGCGATGCGATCAAGAGCGCGTCGTACGTCGGGCCGGCACACTTCCAGGCGATGGCCGTCCACGTCGCGGTCACGATGCAGAACCCCACCGGTCTGGTCACCTACGCTCGCAGCGTCTCCAACCCGACCTCGGCGTCGTATCGTCACTTCCTCACGCCGCAGCAAATCGGCCAGACGTACGGCGCGACGACCGGCAACTATCAAAAGGTCGCGCAGTACTTCCGCAACGAGGGCCTGCACGTCGGCGGTTGGCCGCAGCACCTGAGCCTGCTGGTCTCGGGAACGCAGCCCGAGCTCGAAGCAGCGTTCCACACCACCTTCGGCGTCTACCAAGGCACCGACGGCACGCAGTTCATCTCGCCCAGCTCGACGCCGTCGTTCGGCACCTCGATCCTGCCGGTCACGGCGGTGACGAACATCGTCAGCCGGGTGCGGATGACGCGCGCGTTCGTTCCCGTCCGCGCCAGCAACGCTTCGACCGACGGCTACTCGCCGGCGCAAATCCGCAACGTGTTCGACTACCTGGGTGCCTACAACGCCGGGTACACCGGCGCGGGCATCACGATCGGCATCATCGGCACCGGTCCCATCTCGGCCGCCGACGTGCCGACCTTCGCGGGCACCTTCAACGTGCCGGCAGCGAGCGTGACACAGGTCGACGCGACCGACGAAGGCGTGGCCGCCGGCCTCGCGCTCAACTCGCCTGCCCCGAATCCGAGTGCGTCGCCGCCGTATCAGTTCCCCTACAACGCGGGCCTCTCGTCGCCGCCGCCCGTCACCGCGTCGTGCAACGGTTTGTTGCCCTCGTGCAACCCGGAGGACGTCGAAGCGCAGATCGACACCGAACAGGCGGCGACGCTCGCCCCCGGTAGCTCGGTGCTGTTCTATCTCGCCTATAACGCCGGCGCGTGCGCGGCGCCCGGCCCGGCGGTGCAGCCCAACGATCCGTGCCCGGCCAACATGTTCGGTCAGTCGAACGCGGAGCCGGCACTCGGCCTCGCGCTCGATGACGACGAGATCCAACAAGCGATCGCGGACAACAAGGCCGACATCCTCTCGCTCAGCTACGGCGGTTCCGAACTGAGCGATCCGTCGACCGGCCAGTACGGCGCGGCCGGCGTGTACTTCGATCCGAGCAATCCCAGCGCGGGCTTCGGGCCGACCGAGTTCGCCGCGCTCGCGGCCGAAGGGATCGCGGTCTTCGTCGCGTCCGGCGACCTGGGTGCCGAGACGTGCAAGCGCGGCCCCGACATCGACCTCGACGACCTGTGCCTGAGCTATCCGGCCAGCGATCCGAGCGTCGTCGCGGTCGGCGGCGTGACGACTCCGATGAACCAGTTCGGCGTGCTCACCAATCAAATCACCGCGTGGGGACTGCAGACGACCGGCGGCATCGCCGGCTCCGGCGGCGGCGTCTCGGCGTACTTCCCGATGCCGGCGTACCAGCAGGTGCCCGGTGCAGAGGGGACCATGCGTAACGTCCCCGACGTCTCGCTCGAAGCGGACGCCAACACCGGCGTCGCGGTGCTGTTGAACGCGACGCTCGGCGGTCCGACCATCGTCCAGGAGGGCGGCACCAGTGTCGCCGCGCCGGAAATGGCGGCGATGTGGGCGCTCGTCTTGCAAGCCTGCCGCCAATCGGCGACGTGCGCGCACGGCAGCGGCCCGTATCCGTATCGCCTCGGCGATCCGGCGGCGCTGCTCTACGCGCAATATTACGCGAACGGCGCACTGCAACCGCAGTACGCGACCACCTTCGACGACGTGCTCTACGGCAACAACGCGTTGCTCGAAGGCGCCTCGCCGGTCGTCGGCGGCCCGCTCGACGCGGGCTACAACGCCGGCGTCGGCTACGACTTGGTGACCGGTCTGGGGGTGCCGTTCGCCGACCACCTGATCTCGACGGTTCTCGCCGCGGAGGGTTCCTGATGACGCGCCACCATCTCACGGTGCTCGGCGCGAGCACCGCGCTCGTTGCACTCGCCGCGTGCGGCGGGGGCGGCGGCGGGGCGCACGTGCTGCCCTCCTCGACCGCGACGCAGTCGCCGTCGGGCGGCTCGGCGACGCCGACGCCGGCCGCGACCTCGACACCCGGCCCGACCGGCACCGCATCGTTCACCATCGCGGTGCCCGCGAGCGGCGCGTCGGGTTCCGCCCGCGTGCGCAAACCGAAGTACGTCTCGGTCAACACCGGCTCGGTCCGCATCTCGGTGCTCAGCGCCAACGGGACCGCGGTGTCGGTGCCCGATACGATCGCGGCCGTCGCCTTCGGCGCGAGCGGTTGCAGCCCGTCGGGCAGTGCGGCGTTGCAGTGCACGGTCGACGCGAGCGCGCCGGTCGGCGGCGCCGTCGCCTTCCGCGTCTCTACCTACGCTTCCGCCAACGCGACCGGTGCGGTGCTTTCGACCGCGACCGTCAGCGCGGCGATCGCGGTCGGCAAGACGACCACCGTGCCCATCGCGCTCGGCGGCGTCGTCGACCACCTCGTCGTCTCGCCGACACACATGGTGGCGCCGTCCGACGGCGCGATCCACGTCTTCCCGCTGACCGTCTCGGCCGTCGACGCCTCCGGCGCGACGATCGTCGGCAGCGACGCCTTCGCCTCGGCGGTGCAGCTCACGATCGGCAACGACCCGAGCGGAGCGCTCGCGCTCTCGCAGACCGAGCTGACGCAACCCGGCCAGGCGGTCCAGGTGAAGTACGACGGCAGCAAATCGCTCGTCGACGGCACCATCAGCGCGAGTACGTCGGGGAGCGGCACGCTCGAAGCCGATCTCGCGCCGATGAACTACGCGCCCAATGCCGCGACCGTCCGGATCACCGGCGCGACGCAGCAGATCGCGCTGAACGAACACGGCTTCACCGGTCAATTCACCGCGAGCGTCGCCGATCCGACGGTCGCCTCGGTCACGCTGAGCGCGACCGCGAGCGGCGCCGCCACGTTGACGGTCGCTCCGCCCGCACCCGGCAGTTACGACGGCGCGACGAGCATCGTCGTCTCCGACGGCACCAACAGCGGGACGATTCCCGTCACGGTGACATATCCGGTCCTCTCGACCCAGTACTGGGCTGCCCCGGACGATCTGCCCTGGGCCTTGGCCCCCGTCGGGAGCACGCTCTACTTCACCGATGTCGGCAACCAATGGTTCGGAGTGTTCTCCGGCGGCAATATCGCCGACGGGTTCGCAACCTTCCAATCCTGGCCGGGCGCGATCACGGCCGTGAACGGCAACCCCTGGGTCGTGCAGAGCGGCTGGCCGCAGACGGCGTTCTGCGAATTCTTCCAGGGCCGGATGAACTGCACCAACCTCACCGGCGCCGACTCGCAGTCGGCGGTCCCGTTCATGACCAGCACGCCCGACGGCACGATCTGGTTCACCGCCGACTATCCGGCGGCGATCGGTTCGTACCAGCCCGCGACGCAGACGTTCACGATCTACACGACCGGCTTGAGTCCGAACGCGAATCCCGAAGGCATCACGGTCGGCTCGGACGGCAACCTGTGGTTCGCCGACAACGGCACCCCGGCGATCGGAAAGATCGTCCCGGGCACCGGCGCGATCACCGAGTACACCAGCGGACTGGCGTCGGTGAACGGCTCGAACGCGATGCCGTACGCGATCACGAGCGGACCCGACGGCAACCTCTGGTTCACCGACCAGAACTACGCGCAACCCGCAGTCGGGAAAACCGTGCCGAGCAGCGGCGCGATCACCGAGTACACCGCCGGACTGCAGCGCAGTCCGATGCCGACCGACATCACCGTCGGACCCGACGGCAAGCTGTGGTTCAGCGATCCCTCACCGCTCGGCGGCTTCGGCGGCGACTATGCGATCGCGACGATCGACACATCGACCGACGCGATCCAAGAGTACATTCTCACCGTCGCGGGCGCGCAAGCCGATCGGCTCGCGGTCATGAGCGGGAGCCTGTACTTCACCAACTCGTTCGGGATCGCCGGAACGCCGAGTGGCGGTGGCTTCGGCGCGGCGACGCTCCCCGGCACCTCGCCGAGTGCGCACGCACGCAAAGACGCGGCGGTGACGCGCCGGCCGTAGCACGACTCAGGTCGACGAGCGAAGAGCCTCGCCCCAGCGGGGCTCCCACTCGTTGCCTTGCAAGTCGTGCGTGACGTCGTCGACGTCGAAGAAGCGGTTGGGGATCTGGAAGATCGCGATGAACGTCGCGCCGTCCGGCGTCCACGCCGCGTGGCGGCTCCCCGGCGGTCGCCATACGTACTCACCGGCCCCGACGGCGAGCCCCGCCTCGGGGCCGTCTTTATCGAGCAGGCGACCTTCGAGGACGTAGGTCTGCTCGATGAGGACGTGCTCGTGATCGGGCAGGACGGCGCCCGGCTCCATCTTCATGAGGACGGTCGCCAGACCGCTCGCCGGGTCGAACAGCAGCGTCTTCACCGCGACCCCCGGGAAGCGGGTCGCTTCCCACGGCATCTCGGCGACGCGCACGGTCCGGGAGGCGTACGGGCCGAGTCCCTGGTGGTTGGCGTGCGGGGTGAGGGCTGTCATGCGCGCACCTTCGGGCGAGGGGCCGCGGGGCCCGCCCGCCAAGCGTGGTCCATGGCCCACGTCAGCGGCGTCCACTTCCTGCAGATTCCCGGCCCGACCAACGTGCCGGAACGTGTGCTGCGCGCGATCGACCGCGCCACGATCGACCATCGCGGTCCGGATTTCGGGAAACTCACGCTCGAAGTGCAAGACCTCATCCGTCCGGTGTTCGGGACGAGGGAGCCGGTCGTGATCTATCCGGCCTCGGGGACCGGCGCGTGGGAAGCCGCGCTCGTCAACACGCTCTCGCCGGGCGATCGCGTGCTGATGGCGGAGACGGGCCAATTCGCCGCGCTGTGGAGTAAGCTCGCCACGCGCCTGGGGCTCGAGGTCGAGATCATCCCCGGCGACTGGCGGCACGGCGTCGATCCGGGCGCCATCGAAGCGCGACTCGCCGCCGACGGCGCGCACGCCATCAAGGCGGTCGCGATCGTGCACAACGAGACCTCGACCGGCGTCACCAGCCGCGTCCCCGAGGTCCGCGCCGCGATCGATCGCGCGCGGCACCCGGCGCTGTTCTTGGTCGACACGATCTCCTCGCTCGCCTCGATCGACTACCGCCACGACGAATGGGGCGTCGACGTCACCGTCGGCGGATCGCAGAAGGGCTTGATGCTGCCGCCGGGACTTTCGTTCAACGCGATCTCACTCAAGGCGTTGACCGCGAGCGCGACGGCGAGACTGCCGCGTTCGTACTGGGCCTGGGACGAAATGCTCCCCGCCAACGCGACCGGCTATTTCCCGTACACGCCGGCGACGAACTTGCTCTACGGCCTGCGCGAAGCGCTGCACATGCTGCACGAAGAAACGCTGCCGGCAGGATTCGCGCGCCACGCGCGGCACGCCGAAGCGGCGCGCCGCGCGGTGCGCGGCTGGGGGCTGGAGATCCTCGCGCTCGATCCGCGCGAGTACTCCAACACGCTGACCGCCGTCATCGTCCCGGACGGTGTCGACGCCGACGCGATCCGCGCCGTCATCCTCGAGCGCTTCGACATGTCGCTGGGCGTGGGCCTGGGCAAAGTAAAGGGTCGCGTGTTCCGTATCGGTCACCTGGGGTCGTTCAACGATTTGATGCTGGCGGGGACGCTGTGCGGCGTGCAGATGGGGCTCGAGCTGGCCGGCGTCGCGCACGGCGACGGCGTGACGCCCGCGCTCGCGTACCTCGCGGCACCGGCCGCCGCTCCCGTCCTCGCCGCCGTCTGACCCGGTGAGCGCGCCGCTCGCCGCGCGCGAACCGATCCTCACCCGGCGCCTGGAGTCGCGGCTGCGCGCTGCGACCGGCGGCGAGGTGTGGTTCGACCGCACGACGCGCGGCATGTACGCGACCGACGCGTCGATCTATCAGATCATGCCGCTGGGCGTCGTCGCGCCGCGCACCGCCGACGAACTCGACGCGATCCTCACCATCGCACGCGAAGAAGGCGTCCCAGTCACCGCGCGCGGCGGCGGCACCTCGCAGTGCGGGCAGACCGTCAACCGCGGGCTAATCGTCGACGTCAGCCGCCATCTGCACGACCTCGTCTCGCTCGACGTCGCGAGCCGCCGCGCGCGCGTGCAGCCGGGGATCGTGCTCGACATGCTCAACCGCGCGCTGAAGCCACACGGCCTGTTCTTCCCGGTCGATCCCTCGACGGCGAGCCGCTGCACGATCGGCGGGATGACGGCCAACAACAGCTCCGGCGCGCGCTCGATCCGCTACGGGATCATGGCCGACAACGTGCTCGGGATCGACGCGCTGCTGGCCGACGGGACGCGCGCCTGGTTCGGCGAGGTCGGCACCAACGGCGACGTCGGACCCGCCCGCTACGCCGAACTGCTGGCGCGCGTGCGCGCGATCGTCGCCCGCGAGGCGGGCGAGATCGCGGCCCGCATCCCCAAGGTGCTGCGCCACGTCGGCGGCTACGCGATCCACAAGGTGCGGCCGGCGGCACCGTTCAACGCGGCGGCGCTGCTGGTCGGCTCCGAGGGCACCCTCGCGCTCTTCCGCGAGATCGAGCTGGCGCTGCAGCCGCTGCCCAAACACAAGGTGCTCGGCATCTGCCACTTCCCGCGCTTCGCCGACGCGATGCGCGCGACGCAAGCGCTCGTGGCGCTCGATCCCGACGCGGTCGAACTGGTCGACCGCACGATGATCGAGCTGGCACGCGGCATCCCCGCCTTCGCCGCGACGATGGCGAAGTACGTGCGCGGCGAGCCCGACGCGCTGCTGCTGGTCGAGTTCACCGCCGACGAGCCGGCGCCGCTGCGCGAGCGGCTGGTCGCGCTCGACGACGCGATGGCCGATCTCGGCTTCGGCGGCGGGGTCGTCGGCCTGGTCGATCCGGCGCAGCAGGCCGAGATGCTCGAGGTCCGCTCGCAGGGCCTCAACATCATGACCTCGATGCGCGGCGATGCCAAGCCGGTCTCGATCATCGAGGACTGCGCGGTGCCGCTCGAGCACCTGGCCGCGTACACCGGAGCGCTGACCGACGTCTTCACCAAGTACGGCACGACCGGCACGTGGTACGCGCACGCCTCGGTCGGCTGTCTGCACGTGCGGCCGGTGCTCAACATGAAGAGCGATGCCGACGTCGGCAAACTGCGTGCGATCGCCGAAGAAGCGTTCGCGCTGGTGCGCCACTACGGCGGCGCGCACTCCGGCGAACACGGCGACGGGATCGTGCGCTCGGAGTTCCACGCCGAGATGTTCGGCCCGCGCATCGTCGCGGCGTTCGCCGAGGTCAAAGCCGCCTTCGATCCGACCAACCTGCTCAACCCCGGCAAGATCGTCGACGCGCCCAAGATGGACGACCGCGCGAACTTCCGCTACGGACACGGCTACGCGCCGTTGCCGCTCGAGGCGGAGCTGGACTGGTCGGAGTGGGGCGGCTTCAGCAACGCGGTCGAGATGTGCAACAACAACGGCGCCTGCCGCAAGGACGCCGGCGGCGCCATGTGCCCCTCGTATCGCGTCACCGAGGACGAGCACGACGTCACCCGCGGCCGCGCCAACGCCCTGCGCCTCGCGCTTACCGGGCAACTCGGCGCCGACGCGCTCACCTCGCAGGGTCTCTACGATGCGCTCGACCTGTGCGTCTCGTGCAAAGCGTGCCGGCGCGAGTGTCCGACCGGCGTCGACATGGCGCGCATGAAGATCGAGTTCCTCGCCCACTACCGCAAGCGGCACGGCATCCCGCTGCGCAGCCGCCTGGTTGCCGCGCTCCCGCAGATCGCCCACCGCGCCGGCCCACTGCGGCGTCTGGCCAACCTGCGCGACGCGATCCCGGGCCTGGCGAAGCTGACGGAGCGGCTGAGCGGCATGAGCGCCTCGCGTCGTCTGCCCCGCTGGAGTGCGAAGCCGTTTCGCGAACGCGAAGCCGTCCCGACGGCGAACGCCGTGAACGGCGAGGTCGTGCTGTTCGTCGACACCTTCAACCGCTGGTTCTCACCCGACGTCGTGCGCGACGCGCTACGCGTCTTCGACGCCGCCGGCTACGCGGTGACGTTCGCCGGCGCCGGTGCGCGCGCGCGGCCACTGTGCTGCGGGCGCACCTACCTCGGCGCCGGGATGACCGATGCAGCGCGCGCAGAGGCAACGCGCACGATCGACGCGTTGGCACCGTACGCGCGCCGCGGCGTCCCCATCGTCGGCCTCGAGCCGTCGTGTCTGTTGACGTTGCGCGACGAATTCCTCGCCCTCGTCCCGACGGCCGACGCGCGCCTCGTCGCCGAGCACGCGCTGCTCTTCGAGGAGTTCGTGGCACGCGAGCTCGATGCCGGTCGCTGGGCTCCGCCGCTGCGGGCGCTCGACGCGCGTGCCGTGGTGCACGGCCACTGTCACCAGAAGGCGTTCGGCGCGATGCCGGCGGTGCTGCGCGCGGTGCGCGCCATCCCGGGGCTCGAGGCGAGCCCGATCGAGTCGTCGTGCTGCGGCATGGCCGGCACGTTCGGCTACGAACGCGAGCACGTCGACATCTCGCGCGCCATGGCCGAGCGCGACCTGCTTCCGGCCGTCCGTGCCGCCGGCGCCGACACCCACGTCGTGGCCGACGGCTTCAGCTGCTCGCACCAGATCGCCGAGGGTGCCGGGCGCCAACCACTCCATGTTGCCTCGCTGTACGCCGCCGCGCTGACGATCCCGGTCTGACCGCGCGGCTCGCCGTACTAGGCGCCGCGGCGGACGAAGAACTCCTCGCGCACGACCTCGATCCGATCCTTCGGCTCCAGGTCCACCGCAGCCGGGTGAGTGACCTCCTCGACCAACGCGGAGCGGACCGTACCGCCGTGAACGAGCACCTCGCGCTCGATCTTGAGCGGGTCCGCTCCTTCGGCGACCAGCACCGCGTCGCCGTCGACGATCGTCTCGTCGACCAGGCGAGCATCGTCCTCGTCGACACCGTGCTCGCGCAGGACGTCGTAGAGCGTACGATCACTGTCACGGTGGAACCAGCGCGCAACCGGGCTGCGCCGTTTCTCGACGATGCCGTTCTGCGTCACGCCGATCCAAATGTGCGCGCCGTCATCGTGCAAGACGTGCGCCGTCTTACTCGCGGCCTCGCGGGTCGGGAAACTGGCGACGATGGTGACGTTCTCGTCGGGGTTGTACATGGGGACGAACCTCCGACGTGTTCCGTACCCCGCGCGGCTGCGGACGATCCGCACACTCTCGGCTCAGGGGACGAGCAACACCTTGCCGTAGCTGTCCCGCGACTCGACGTGGCGTTGCGCGTCGGCGGCGTCGCGCATGGCGTAGCGTGCGCCGACGACCACCTTCACCGCGCCGCTCGCGACGAGGTCGAAGGCGGCCATCATGCCGGGCCGCAGCGGCTCCGGCCGCGCGGCGCGATAGCCGCCGGTCGAATAGCCGAGCACCGCCCGGTTCGACATGTGCAGTTCGTTGCTCGCCGCGCGACCCGGTTCGCCCGATGCCATCCCGTACACGGCGTAGCGGCCGAAGGGCGCGAGCGCGGAAAAGAGCGCCGTGAACATGTCGCCGGCCACCGAGTCGAGCACGACGTCGACGCCCGCACCGCTCAGCGCCTCTTTGATCCGCGCCGCGACGTCCTCGCTGCGATGGTCGATCACGACATCCGCGCCGGCATTGCGCGCGATCTTCAGCTTGTCGGGACCGCCGGCGACGGCGACCACCGTGGTCGCGCCCAGGTGCTTCGCCATTTGGATCGCGATCGTGCCGACGCCACCGGCCGCAGCGCTGATCGCCACGCTCTCACCGCGCTGCAAGCGCGTCGTCATCGTGAGCAGGTTGTACGCGGTGACGAGCATCGTCGACGCCGACGCGGCCTCGTCGGAGACGGCGTCGGGGATCGGATACGTCAGCACCGTCTTGGCGCGTGCGATCTCGGTGTAGCCGCCGTCCTCGGGGAACGCGGCGACACGCTGACCGATGCGAAAGTCGGTAACGCCCGCGCCGAGCGCGCGGATCGTCCCGACGCAATCGAGGCCGAGCACGAACGGCGGCGGGCTGCCGCGGTAGCCACCGCGGCGGCGTTGGATGTCAGCGAAGTTGATGCCGCTGACGGTGACGTCGATGGTCACCTCGCCGGGCCCGGGCGTCGGATCGGGACGTTCTTCCCAGCACAGGACCTCGGGACCGCCGGTCTCGTGAACGATGATGGCGCGCATAGGCGCGCGCTTTGGCGCGCGGCGCGGTAGGCCCTACGTCTGCGTGCGAAGACTCTCGCGGAGCGTGCGCACGAGCGCGGGGTCCCGATGGCGAGCGTCGCGCTCGCGTTGGTGCTGCACGACCCGTGCCTCACCGCGCCGATCGTCGGTGCGATCACGTCGCACGCGCGGACCGGCGAGTTCGCGCCGCCGGCTACCGGCGGCTCGCGGGCTCATTCCGCCCGGGTGATCGAGATGACGCCGTAGCGGCGCTCGAAGCGCTTGCGATCCTCGGCGAACATGGCGCGGATACGATCCGATTCGACAACGGCGGCCTTCTGGGCTGCCTCGTCATTCTTCGCTTTCTGAGCGAGCTGGGCTGCCTTCACCGCGGCGACGGTCGATTTGGTCCGCATAGCGTGTGATTGCGGATCGGTCCAAAAGGACCTGCGGATTAGACCCCCGCGACGCGCAGGCGCGCTTCGGCGAAGTCGATGTTCGCCTGTGCGCGGCGGTAGGCAACGGGATCGCTGCCGGCAGCGCGCAGCTCGTCTTGCGCCGCTTGCAGATCGGCCCGCGCTTGCCCGATGTCGACCTCGTCGCGCGAGAGCGCCGCGTCGGCCAGGATCGTCACCTTGCCGGGCAGCGCCTGCAAGAAGCCCTCGCCGCACGCCAGCTCGAGGCGATGCGTCGCACCCTCGCCCTCGCGAACGTTGGCGCGCAGCACGCCGGGCCGCAACGCCGTCAGAAACGGCGCGTGCGAGGGCAGGATGCCGACCTCGCCCTCGGTGCCGACGGCGATGACCAGCTCCGCCTGTCCGTCGAACTTGACCGAGAGCGGCGTGATCAGCTGGAACGGGATCGCGTTTGGCATTTAACGGCGCTCCGCCCCAGGCTCCGCGCCCCCCACGCACAGCGTGGGGGCCCCGGTCCGACCTCGCAACGACGTGCTGCTCACGGCGCGAGTGTTCTGCGCTCGGTCCATCACCGTTACGACCTGCCGATCTTCTCGGCGGCGGCTTTCACTTCGTCGATGCCGCCGGCGTAGAAGAACGCCTGCTCGGGGAGATCGTCGACTTTGCCGTCGAGGACTTCCTTGAACGAGGCGATCGTCTCTTCGATCTTGACGTACTTGCCGCTGCGGCCCGTGAACTGCTCGGCGACGAAGAACGGCTGCGAGAACAAACGCTGGATGCGGCGCGCACGACCGACCGCGACCTTGTCGTCGTCGGAGAGCTCTTCGACGCCGAGGATGGCGATGATGTCCTGCAGATCGCGGTAGCGCTGCAGCGTCTCCTGGACGCCACGCGCGACTTTGTAGTGCTCCTCACCGACGATCGCCGGGTCGAGGATGCGCGAGGACGACGCCAGCGGGTCGACGGCCGGATAGATGCCCAGCTCCGAGATCGGGCGCGAGAGCGCGGTGGTCGCGTCGAGATGCGAGAACGTCGTCGCGACGGCGGGGTCGGTGTAGTCGTCGGCGGGGACGTAGACGGCCTGCACCGAGGTGATCGAGCCCTTGTGCGTCGAGGTGATGCGCTCTTCGATCTGGCCCATCTCCGTCGCTAGCGAGGGCTGATAGCCGACGGCCGAGGGCATGCGGCCCAGCAGCGCGGAGACTTCCGAGCCGGCCTGCATGAAGCGGAAGATGTTGTCCATGAACAGCAGCACGTCGGCGCCGAGTTCATCGCGGAAGTACTCGGCCATCGTCACGCCGGTCTGCGCGATGCGGAAACGCACGCCCGGCGGCTCGTCCATCTGACCGAACACCAGCGTCGTCTGCGAGATGACGCCCGATTCTTTCATCTCGACCCACAGGTCGTTGCCTTCGCGCGTGCGCTCGCCGACGCCGGTGAACACCGAGAAGCCCTTGTGGACCTGCGCGATGTTGCGGATCAGCTCTTGGATGAGCACCGTCTTGCCGACGCCCGCGCCACCGAAGAGACCGACCTTGCCGCCGCGCGTGTAGGGCGCCATCAGGTCGATGACCTTGATGCCGGTCTCGAAGATCTTCGGGGTCGGGTCCTGCGCGGCGAAGTTCGGCGCGTCGCGGTGGATCGGCCAGTACGCGGCGGCCTTGACCGGTTCGTTCGAGTCGATCGCTTGGCCCAGCACGTTGAAGA
>Ga0181531_10000704_pt1 | contig 21848 bp, 19 predicted proteins | sample PEATcosm2014_Bin_38_FD_119743 | JGI IMG/M metagenome (GOLD analysis project Ga0181531, IMG submission 119743) | Peatland microbial communities from MTU Mesocosm Facility, Houghton, MI, USA - PEATcosm2014_Bin11_10_metaG | ecosystem: Environmental > Terrestrial > Soil > Wetlands > Peat | place... | reverse complement strand
TGACTGCCAGCTGGTGTGTCCGTGGAATAAATTTGCACGCGACGCCTCGCACCCGGATTTTCACGTACGTCACGCGCTGGATTCGCCGCGCCTGACGGAGCTGTTCGGCTGGAGCGCCGCGCAATTCGAGCAGCGCATGCGCGGCTCGGCGATCCATCGCATCGGCTACCTGCGCTGGTTGCGCAATATTGCGGTGGCCCTGGGCAACGCTGCCAGTTCCGACGCCGTGCTGGCCGCGCTCGAAGCGCGCACTGATGACCCGTCAGCGCTGGTGCGCGAACACGTGGATTGGGCGCTGATGCAACACCGCAGCCGCAGCGCTGCCGCGGCCGCCTCCGGCCCAGCCTAGGATCGGTGGGTGCGCAGATTGTCGATCAGCCGCGCCCGTCCGAGATGCACCGCTGTCATGGCCACCAGCTCGGTCGAATCGGCACTGGCCTCGCTCAGGTCCGCGGCGTTCCTGATCGCAAAATAATCCACGCTCATGCCGGCGCTCTCCAGCATCTGGCGGCCGGCGCGCGCAAGCTCGCCAAAGTCGCCGCGCCCGTCGTGCATCGAGCGCACCACCTGGGATAAAGACTGGTAGATCAGCGGCGCGCGCGCACGCTCGTCGGCGCTCAGGTAGCGGTTGCGCGAACTGAGCGCGACACCGTCCGCCGCACGTACCGTTGGCGCTCCGATGACTTCCACCGGCAGCGCCAGGTCGAGCGTCATATCGCGCACCACCAGCAGCTGCTGGTAGTCCTTCTCGCCAAACACGGCGACGTCGGGCGCGATGATGCCGAACAGCTTCGCCACCACCGTGGCGACGCCATCAAAGTGACCCGGCCGGAATTGCCCGCACAGGATATCGGACAGGCCACGCACCATGATCACGGTGCGCTGGTCGCCGCCGCTCGGATACATATCCGCGACGCTTGGCGCGAACAGCAGATCGCAGCGCGCTTCCTGCAGCAGTTGCTGATCCTCGAGCAGCGTACGTGGATAGGCGGTGTAATCCTCGCTTGGACCGAACTGCAAAGGATTGACGAAGATGCTCGCGATCACCCGGTCGCCCCGATAGCGCGCCGCCGCCAGCAGGCTGGTGTGACCGGCGTGCAGATTTCCCATGGTGGGGACGAACGCGATGCGCAGTCCGGCAGCGCGCCATTCACGCACGCGCTCTCTCACGGCGGCGATCGTGGTCAGCGTCAGCATGAGCAAGGCAGGATCAAAAGCAGTGTTCCGGCGCCGGGTACTCGCCGGACTTGACCGCCTGCACGTAGCTCGCCACCGCGGCCTGCGGCGTATTGCTGCCGGACATGAATTTGCGCACGAAGCGCGGCATGCGTCCTGCGGTGATATCCAGGATGTCGTACAGCACCAGGATCTGCCCGTCGGTGTCCGGGCCGGCGCCGATGCCGATCACCGGCACCGTGAGCGCCTGGGAGATAGCGCGGCCGAGCGCGGCCGGAATGCATTCCAGCAGCACCAGGTCCGCCCCTGCCGCCTGCAGCGCCAGTGCGTCCTCGAGCATGCGGCTCGCGGTTTCATCATCGCGTCCCTGCACGCGAAAACCGCCGGTCTTGTGCACCGACTGCGGCCTTAAGCCCAGGTGCGCGCACACCGCAATATCATGGCTGGCGAGGAACTCGACGATATCGGTCTGTGCCTTGCCGCTCTCGAGCTTGACCATGCGCGCCCCGCCGTCCTGCATCAGCCGCACCGCGTTTGCCAGTGCCAGCTCGCGCGACGGATAGCTCATGAACGGCATATCGGTGATCAGGAACGGCCGATGCAGGCCACGCGCGACCGCGGCGCTGTGGTAGACCATGTGGTCCATGGTCACCGGCACGGTCGTATCGTGGCCCTGGATCACCATGCCGAGCGTGTCGCCGACCAGCACGATGTCGACGCCGGCGGCATCCAGCAGCGCGGCGAAGCTGGCGTCGTAGGCTGTGAGCGCGGCAATCTTCTCGCCGCGCTGCTTCATCTGCCCCAGGGTGTTGAGCGTGACCGGCGGACGATCGGAGTCGCGCAGCTGCAGCTGGGTATACATTGACCGCTCCTATAGCGCCGCGTGCCGCATCGGATTGTAGTAGAGACGGCCCCGGCGCAGGCGCCGGATGGCGGTCAGCAGCTCCTCGTAGTCCTCGTCGGTGTTGACCGGATCGATCGTGGCCGCATTGACGATCAGCAACGGACCGGCATCGTACTCGTGAAAGAAGCGTGCGTAGGCATCGTTGAGCCGTTCCAGGTAACCCCGGTCGATGAATTGCTCGTACTGGATGGCGCGGCGCGCGATGCGCGCCAGCAGCACGTCCACCGGCGCCTGCAGATAAATCACCAGGTCGGGCCTGGGAGCTTCGATCGCCAGTTGCGCGTACACCCGATCGTACAGGCGATATTCCTCCTCATCGAGGGTGGTGCGGGCGAACAGGCGGTCCTTGTCTATCAGGTAGTCGGCAACACGCAGCGGCGCGAACAGATCGTGCTGCTTGAGAGCGGCCATCTGCTGCGCGCGCTGAAACAGGAAATACAGCTGCGCCGGCAGAGCGCCGGCGCGCGGATTGCGGTAGAAGCGCTCCAGGAACGGATTCTCATCGGCACGCTCCAGGATCAGCTCCGCCGCCAGCGTCGATGCCAGCTTCACGGCGAGCGTGGTCTTGCCGACCCCGATCGGCCCTTCGATCACGATGAAACGGTGCGGCAGTATGTCAGGCGCCATGCGTATTTGAATTCTCGTCCAGACGCCAGATGCCAGCGGGATCGGCGCCGGCCGCAAGCTCCTCCACCCGCCCGCACCCCGGCACGTACAGCCCGGGCGCCACCTGCAACAGAGGATACAGAACGAAGTTACGCTGCACTATCCCGGGATGCGGCAGCGTCAGGCCGGGGCGCTCGAGCCGCTGGGCGCCAAATACCAGCAGGTCGAGGTCGATGCGGCGCGCTCCCCAGCGCACTCGAGGCGGCTCGCGGCCCAGGGCGCCCTCAAGCGCGCGCAACGCGCCGAAAAACGCCTCGGCCGAAAGCCCCGTGAGTAAACCGGCCACCGCGTTGACGTAGTCCGGTTGCGCGGCGGGACCCAGCGGCTTTGACCCGAACAGTGAGGATGCCAGGATCAGGCGCGTCTGCGGCAGAGCCGGCAGTGCCGCCAGCGCGCGGCGCAGCTGGGTCGCAGGCTGATCCAGGTTGCTGCCGAGGCCAACGTAGGCCGGATGCCACAGCATTCAAGCCGGGCCCGGAAACCCGCGGCGCCGGCGCCGCCGGCGGCGTGTCCGGCGGCTGGGTGAATCTGCCGCGGCGCCAGCCGCAACTGCATCGGACTCCGGCGGCGGCTGCAGTGCGGGCAGCTCAGGCGCCGGCACCGGGGCGAGCGGCGGCGCGCCCTGCGCAGCGGAGGGCAATGGCACCGCGGCGGGACTGGCGGTCGCGGCCTCGCCCTTCGCCGGCGGGCGCGGTCGCGGCAGCGCGTCGAGCATGCACATGCGCTCCTCCGGCGACACCTCCTGCAGCCGCGTCCACCAGGCCGCAATCTCGCTCGGTGCCAATCCGAGTTGCGCGCGCAGCGCCAGCAGATCGAACGCGGCGCGAAACCGCGGCTGCTCGAGCAACCGCAACGCGCGCTTGCCGCGCGGTTGTTCCAGGCGCGGCTGGAACGCAAACATTTCCCGCAGCCCGAGCGCGACGCGCCGCGGAATCGTCACCCGCGCCGAGGCCTCGCGCAGCGCCCGGTCGCAGGCCTCCACGATCGCGCCAATCTCGTGCCAGCGTTGCCGCGGCAGCGATTCGATCGCCTCGGCGATCGGCCCATACAGCAGCAGCGCGAACAGGAAGGTCGGCGTGACCGGCTTGTCCGCCGCCACCCGCGCGTCGGTATTGCGCAGACCCTGCTGCAGGAAGCGCTCGACCAGACCGCCCGGATGCTTCGACAGATAGCGCTCGATCGCCGGAAACAGCACTTCCAGCAGCGCGCGCCGGCGCAGCACCGCAAGGCTCGCCTCACCGTGACCGGTCAGGAACAGCTTCAGCGTCTCATCGAACAGCCGCGCCGGCGGCACACCGGCCAGCAGTCCGCGCAGCCGCGGCATCGGCTCCGCGGTTGCGGGCTCCAGCGTAAAGCCGAGCTTGGCCTCGAAGCGCGCAGCACGCAGCATGCGCACCGGGTCCTCGCGATAGCGGCTGGCCGGATCGCCGATCATGCGCAGGCGATGCGCAGCCAGATCCTCGGCGCCGCCCACATAGTCCCACAACGAAAAATCCGCGATGTTGTAGTAGAGCGCGTTGACGGTGAAATCACGCCGCCACACATCCTCCTCGATGCTGCCGTAGACGTTGTCGCGCAACAGCCGGCCGTGCGTATCGAGCACTCGCTCACTGTCTACCGGGTCAAGCTCCGACTCCTCGTCCAGCTCCGGCGCCTCACCCTCTTCCGGATCCGCTTCCGGCACCGGCTCCTCGCTTGGCGAGGGGGCGGTGGCGGCGCGAAACGTCGCCACTTCGATCACCTCGCGGCCGAATACGATGTGCGCCAGCCGAAAGCGCCGTCCGACCAGGCGCGAATTGCGAAAAAGTTTCCTGACCTCATCGGGCAGCGCGTTGGTCGCGACATCGAAATCCTTCGGATCGCGGCCAAGCATCACATCGCGCACGCAGCCGCCGACCAGGAATGCCTGGTAGCCCGCTTCCTTCAGTCGGTACAGCACACGCAGGGCGTTGCCGGAGATACTCGATCGGGAGACATTGTGGTCGGCGCGACCGATGATGCGCGCTGCCGCGCCAACGGCGAGTACGGGGGGGGTATCGTTCAAATCGTCCAATCCGCTTGAGCAATCGAGATGGGCGCCTATAATACCGCCTCTTCAAGGCCCCCCGGCCTCGCTGCTCCCTTCGTCTAGAGGCCTAGGACACGGCCCTCTCAAGGCTGGAACACGAGTTCGAATCTCGTAGGGAGCGCCATAAGATCAATGGGTTACGCGGAAATGCCGGCCCGGCCGCCGTTGCATCGGTTGGCATGGACGTGCGCTGGCGCACAGACGCCAGCGACTGTGCGCGCCCACCGTAATGGGCCGTTGCGGTCGCTGCGACGACCCGATAGTGGAGTGACCGCTACCCGTTTGCTGGTAGCAGGATCTCCGGATGTCTGGGATATCGGGAACTTGGTCGCGGCCGCTAGGCTGCGCGACTACCGTGCATGGGCGCGCCGCGCCAGCTACGACCCGCGGCACGTGTAGTCGGGCACTGCGCCTGAGATTTGCCTGCAGCGCACCTCACGGAGGCGTCAACATGGGCTCGACCTCGTCGCCCGGAAGAGCGCGGCAGCGTAACTGGTTTGAACTCATTGTCGAGGGCGTGCCTGATGCGCTGCTGATGGCCGACCGGGATCGGCGAATCGCGATGGTGAATCGCAACACCGAGGCTCTGTTCGGCTACTCGCGCGCTGAGCTGCTCGGCCAGTCAATCGAGATGCTGGTGCCGGAGCGCCTGCGCGATCGCCACATCCATCACGTCATGAATTTCCTTGCCGACCCGATGGCACGACCAATGGGGGGGAATCGTGAACTCCTGGGTCGACGCCGCGATGGCAGCGAAGTGTCGATCGAGATCGGCTTGAATCCGATCGAAACGCCAGGTGGCCTGTTCACCCTGGCATCCATCATCGACATCACCGAGCGCAGGCATGCCGAGGAAGTGCGACAGCAGATGGCTGCGCTGGTCGAGTCCGCTGACGATGCGATCCTCAGCAAGACGCTGGATGGCGTGATTCGCAGCTGGAACCCCGGAGCTGAGCGATTACTCGGCTATCGCGCCGAAGAAATCGTCGGCCAGCCGGTGACAAGATTGATTCCAGACGATCGCCAGGGCGAATCGGCGATGATTCTCGAACTGATCGGGAACGGGCAACGGGTTGAGAACTTTGAAACCATCCGGCGCAGGAAAGACGGCACCGCGGTACATGTGTCGCTTACAATTTCCCCGATTCGCGACCGTGCCGGGTCGATCGTCGGCGCCTCGAAGATCATGCGCGACATCACCGCGCACAAGCGCATTGAGGATGAACTGCGCCGTAGCAATGCGGAACTTGAGCAGAAAAACGCGGAATTGGATGATTTTGTCTATACCGCTTCGCATGACCTTCGCGCCCCGCTGACCGGTGTCAGCACCGTCGCACAGTGGATCCTCGACGACGATCGCTCGCTTACCGACGAGACCCGCAAACGGCTGCTGCTCATACACAAGCGCATCGAACGCATGATGCGGCTGCTGAACGATATTCGCGACTATGCGAGGACCGGCAGATTTGCCGAATCGCCGGGGACAGCGCTGAGCGCCGCCATGCTGGTGGCCGATATCGCGGACACGTCACACGTCCCCGCCGGCTTTTCAATCGAGTGCGATTCTTCCCTGCAGGCGGTGCAGGTTTACCGCGTACCCATCGAGCAGGTATTGCGCAATCTCATCAACAATGCGATCAAGCATCACGACCGGCGCACTGGCGTAGTGACGGTATCAGCCGGATCGCACGACGCGTGGCACCGCTTTTCAGTCATCGACGATGGACCGGGTGTACCGGAAAAATATCGCGACACCATCTTTGAGATGTTTGCGACGCTGAAACCACGGGACGAAGTGGAAGGCAGCGGGATCGGGCTGGCATTGGTGCGCAAGATCGTCGGCCGTATGGGCGGAACCTGCGGCTGCGAACCGATGGGCGAGCGCGGCATGAACTTCTGGTTTGAGTGGCCCAGTTTCGGGCTGCCAGTGCGGGGAGCTGGATGAATTCGTCTGACGTGAAAATCCTCCTGGTCGAGGACGATGACATTGACGCGAACGCCGTGCTGCGCGGACTCGCTCTGGCTAAGGTCGGCAATCAAGTGGTGCGCGCACGCGAGGGCGCTGAGGCGCTCGATATCCTGCTGGGTACGAACGGCAGGAAAAAGCTGCAGCCGCCGTACTTGCTGCTTATCGATATTCGGATGCCGAAACTCAACGGACTGGACCTGGTGCGGGAGATACGCAGCAATCGGATGCTGCAACGTACCATCATATTCGTTCTGACCACCTCGGATAACGATCTCGACCTCACCGCCGCCTATGACGCGCATGTTGCCGGCTATATCGTCAAGTCGAACGGCGAGGACCAGTTTTTAAAATTCGCAAATATGCTCGAATACTACATGATGATCGTCACTCCGCCTCCTGTTGAGGCCTACGGCTAGGTCGGTGAGCCTAGGCGCTCGATGCATGCAGCCATTCTTCATCGATGAAATCTTCGATTGGCTTTGGGCTGCACAGCAACAGCTCGGCAATCCCGGAGCAATTGCGCGGCGGACTGAACAGGTAGCCCTGATATTGATCGCAGCCGAAGGCCCGGAGGCAGGACAATTGCGCCGCAGTTTCCACGCCCTCGGCCACCACGATCATTCCGAGCCCGTGCGCGAGCGAGATCACGGCCTTGACGATCGAATCACTCCGCGCCGTTGCACCCAGGCCACTGACAAAACTCTGATCGATCTTGAGCTTGCTGACAGGCAGGCGCTTCAGATAGCTGATCGAAGAATAGCCAGTGCCGAAATCGTCGACAGCAACCTGGATGCCAGAGCGGTGCAATTGGTCCAGTATCGCGATTGACCCTTCCGCGTCCCACATCACCGCGGACTCGGTCAATTCGATCACAATGTGATGTGGCTGCAAGCCGTTGCGCGCGATGGCCTGCTGTATCATCGCGAGCAGATCCGGCTGCCGGAACTGCCGCGCCGACAGGTTTACCGCAATGCTGATGCCGGTAAAACCCTGCGCGAGCCAGATGCTGGCCTGTCTGCAGGCTTCGCCCACTATCCAGCGGCCAATCGACACGATGAGATCGCTCGCCTCGGCCAGCGGAATGAACTCGCCGGGAGCTATCCAGCCCCGTTCCGGGTGTCGCCACCGGGCCAGGGCCTCCAGCCCGACTATTCGGCCGCCCGCGATGTCTACCTGGGGCTGATAGTGAAGCTCCAGTTGGCCCAGTTCCACGGCGTGCCTCAGATCATTTTCGAGCTTCAGGCGCTCGATCGAAAATGCGGTGGTGCCCGGCAGGAAGAACTGAAATCCGTTGCCGCCGCCGCGCTTGATTTCGTGCATCGCTTCATCGGCATGCGAAATCAGGGCATCTGGCACCGAATCGTCGAACGGATAGGTGGTGATTCCGACGCTGGCCGCAAGATGCAGGTCCATGGAATCGACCTTGTAGGGCAGACTCAATCGCTGCACAACCTGCCGGGCGGTTCGCATGACACTGTCAGAATCCGGGACCTGGACCAGCAGCAGGAACTCATCGCCACCCAGGCGCGCGGCAAGACCGGCGGCACTGGCGATATCGCGCAGCCGCGCAGCCACTTGGCGCAGAATCGCGTCGCCGAAACCATGGCCGAGGGAGTCATTGATGATCTTGAAACGATCCAGGTCAACCAGCATGACGGCGACCAACGGTCGTGAAGCTTCCGAAACACTGCATTCTTCAATCGCCCGCTGCAGCCGCTCGATGAACAGCGCACGGTTTGGCAGCCCGGTAAGGCCGTCGTGGGTCGCCTGGTGGGCGAGACGCGCGTTCACCTTTTGCAGGCGCTTTGCGTGCAGCCTGGCGCGCGTATCCGAGCGCGCATCAAACACTCCGGTCAGCAGGGTGATCGTGAGCAAGGCAAGAGCCGCCATCGCAATCGAACTGGCCAACCATTGGCTATCCAGAGCCAATCCGCCCCGGCAGAAGGCTCCGGGCTGAATCTGTGACGCCGCCATGCCGGCGTAATGCATGCCCGCAATTGCCAAACCCATGATGAGGGCAGCACCAAGGCGCGCCGCCCAAACGAATCGGTGTGTGTCGCTTCGTAAATTGAACGTCAGCCACAGCGCTGCAAACGACGCGGTAATGGCGATCCCGATCGATGTGGCCAGCAGCGCCGCGTCGTAGGTAATTGCCGGCACAATCGTGATAGCGGCCATCCCCATGTAATGCATGCTGACGATGCCAAGTCCCATCACCAGACTGCAGACCAGGTGGCGCATCAGTCCAAGCTTCGGCCTGCTTGCAATCCTGATGGCGAAGCCAGAGGTCAGTACCGCCGCGCCGAGCGAAGCGATCGTCAGCCCGATGCCATAACGAAGCTGTATCGGCAGTGACAGCGCCAGCATGCCGATGAAGTGCATCGACCAGATGCCAACCCCCATCGAAATCGCGCCCAGGCATAACCACGCCCGCCCCGCCGCACCTTTGGACTCGGCGACCCGAGCGGCGAGACGCAAGGAGGTGAACGACGCAAGAATTGCCACACCGACCGATAGGCAAACAAGCCAGGAATTGTAGGTGTACTGCATTGCATGCCGATGATCGGTACTGCAGTGCAAATAGGCGTGTCGCACCTCACAGTTGCAGGTTGGTGCAGCAACGCACCGTCGCGGGATTGGCCGCGGTGGCTTGCTCAGACCGGCCGATAGCGGCTCCAGCGCGGCCGCGGATGGCGCCGGCTGGCCAGGAACGTTGAAACGAGCCCAGGCAGCATCAGCAGCAGGCGCGGCGCAGCGAGCATGAGCGCCAGCGGAAGCGGCCAACGCCACAGAATCAGCGCGCCGAGAAACACGGCAATCTGCAGCGGCAACAGCCATCCTGAGAGCAGCAGACCGAGGAGTACCGCTGTTCCCCAGACAGGTCCTATGCCCTGGGCCAGCGCCAGCACGCCGATCCACAGGCGCAGCAGGTTGAATCCGGCCAGCGCCAGCAGCAGCGCGATGCGTATGGGAATCCTCACTTCGCTGGCGTTGTCCGTGGCAGGGGGCACGCCATTTTAGCGGCAGTCGCCGACGGCCGTACCCACAGCGTGCCGGCTGACCGGCTAAGGCGTGCTTGCCCCCCGGCCCGCGCCCGGCAGTGAACCGTCACTCAGCGGGGGGCTTGCCCTACAGGTGAAGCGCGCAGATCATCAGCTTTTAGATGGGGACGCTGCCGACTCGCTCGCGCACGCCGGGCGTAGCAGCGGTCGCTGGCGCCGGGAGATGGCTGATGACGATTCCGGAAGACGTATTGGCCGCCTATATCGACGGCGAGCTCGAGGGCTCCGAGCGCGAGCGCGTCGAGCAGGCCATTGCCCAGGACACCCAGCTGGCGCAGCGCGTGGCGCAGCAGCGCGCCCAGCGCGATCGCATGCGCGGGGCATTCGATGGCGTGCTGCGCGAAGCGGTGCCGCAACGGCTGGCGCAGGCCGCCAAGCGAGCTGCGCCGGCGGGTCCGGCCCAGATCATCGATCTGGCCCGGGTGCGCGCCCAGCGCGCCCGCCGCGCCACCAGCGGCCAGCGCCAGCTGAAGGCGCGCCGATACACCATCGCGGCCAGCGTTGCGGTCGGTCTGATGGGCGGTGCACTGATCCAGTGGCTATCGGCGCCGGGCTCCCTGACGGAGGTGCACGACGGCTCGATGCTGGCTCGCGGCGCGCTGGCGCGTGCGCTGAACGAGCAGCTCACCGGCAGCGCAACGTCCGCGGCAGCGGTACGCGTCGGCATGACGTTCCGGGCCAGGAGCGGCAATTACTGCCGCAGCTTCACCTTCAGCGGCAGCCGCTCGCTTGCCGGGCTGGCATGTCGGGTGCAGGAGCAGTGGCAGGTGTTGAACCTGATCGGCGCCGAGAGCCCCACTGCCGCGGGCAATGGCGCGGGCAATGGACAGAATCTGCGCACGTCCGCCCCGACGCTGCCGCCGGCACTGCTACAGGCCATCGATGAGCGCATCAGCGGTGAGCCGCTGAACGCGGCGGCCGAGATCAAGGCGCGCAACAACGGCTGGCACTGAGGTCGCGTGCGGCGACCCGCCATGGCGACCCGCCACGGCGATCTAGCCCCCGGCCGGCCGGCGCGGCTGCGCGGCATCAACCGCCAGCTTGCCGCCGCGCTCGCTCTCGTAGCGGCGTCCCAGCATCCAGGCGACCGGGAACCAGATCGCCGCGGTCACGACGCCAAAGATAGCCAGTCCGGTCACGCCGTGCGGCTGGATCAGGGAACTGACCCAGGCGTTGCTGAAATCGCCGAACCGATAGACCACCGTATCGATGACATTCTTGGCCTTGTAGCGACTGTCCTGATCCACCACGGTAAACAGCATTTCACGCGCCGGCTTGGCGAGCGCGTACTCAGCGACGCGGCGCACGATCTGGATGGCGCCAAGAACCAGCAGCGCCGGCGCGAATGCGATTGCCAGGAATGCGATCACCATGATGACCGGGTTGAGCAACAGCGCCGCCTTCACGCCATAACGCGCGATGATGCGTCCGGAGCCGAACAGCTGGACGATCACCGCCAGGCCGTTGACCGACAGTTCGATCATTGCATAGGCCTGGGTACGCGCGTCGCGACTGGTGAAGGCCCGGGTCATCAGATCGCCGAGCTGGAAATAGACGATGGTCGATATCCAGGTCATCAGCAGCAGGAACAGTGCCAGCAGCAGCAGCAAGCGCGATCGCAGCAGCAGCAGGAAGCCATCCAGTGGATTACCCGGCAGGCGATGGTCGAGGGTGGTGCGCTGGACTTCGACCCCGGCGGCCAGCAGGCGCTGCTTTTCCAGCGTCAGCAGCCGCACCAGCAGCGCCGTGGCGAGGAACCCTGCGGCCGACAGCAGCATCAGATTGTTGTTGCCCAGCTGCTTGCCGAAGAACGTCGGTATCGCCGGTCCGACAATGCCGCCGACGGTACCCCCTGCGGCGACGAACCCGAACACGCGCCTGGCCTGCGTGCGCGAGAAGATGTCCGCCATGAAGCTCCAGAACACCGAGATGATCAGCAGGTTGAAGGTGCTCACCCAGACGAAGAATGCGGCAGCAATCCGGCGATCCTGGCCGCTGCCGCCGACAAACAGCTCGTAGAACGCAAACATCGTGGCGGCAACGAATCCGTATACCCATGGCAGCAGGCTCGACAGCCTGATGCGCGCGGCGAGTGCCGAATACAACGGCGCCAGCAGCAGGCTCAGCAGCAGAGTCGCGGTGAACAGTTGCTGATAGTGCGCGACGCCGTATACCGTCCCCATGGTCTCGCGCACCGGCTTGAGCACCGAGTAGCTGGCGAACAGGAAGAAGAAATAAAGCATGCTCAGGCCTACGGCCCTGACCTCGTACGGCTCGATCGCGGCAACCGACTTCAGCAGCCGCGCCGGCAGCGATGGCCGCGACGGCGATGTGCCCGGGGCCGGCGCGCGGCTCATCGCTGCTGCCCGCGAAGCTGCTCGTACTGGCGGCCGGCGTAACTCGCCACGCCCCCCCAGGCGATGCAGGCGCCGATGCCGAGCGCCACGGCACCGGCAACGCCAACACCCGCCGCCCGCAATCCGGTCTGGATCCACGCCGAAGTGACGTCGCCGAAGCGATAGACCACGGTATCGATGACGTTCTTTGCCTTGTAGCGGCTGCTCTGCTCCACCACCGTAAAGCACATCTCCCGACTGGGGCGGGCAATGGCGTACTGCGCTACGCGACGCACCACCTGCAGCGCCTGGATCATGAGCAGCGACGGCGAGATGGCGGCCAGCACGAATGCGACCAGCAGGATGATCGGATTGAGCATCAGTCCGAGCGTGACTCCGAAGCGCTGCACCAGGCGCCCGACGCCGAACATCAGGATCAGCGCGGCACAGATGTTGACGACCAGATCGATGTCGGCGATCGCCCGCGCACGGCCTTCTACCGACGCGAACGCGTGCGCGACCACATCGGTCTGCAGGAAGTACGCAACCGTGTTGGCCCAGGTGAGCAGCAGCACGAATGCCGCCTGGCTCGCCATGTAGCGCGAGCTGAACAGCTGGCCGAAACCTTCGAACGGGTTGCCCGGCAGCCCGTGGTCCAGCGTCGTCGCCTGCACCTCCTCGCAGCTGGCGCGCAGGCGCTGCTTCTCACGCATCAGCCCATAGACCAGCCCGATCACGACCAGCAGGCCGGCGGCCGCCAGCAGCAGCATGCCGCCCAGGTGCAGGCGGCTGACCAGTAGCCGCGTCAGCAACGGACCGCCAATGGCACCGATGCTGCCGCCGGCTGCAATCAGGGCGAACAGCCGCGTCGCCTGGGCAGCTGTGAAGATATCCACCATCAGGCTCCAGAACAGCGAGATCATGAACAGGTTGGAGACGCTGAACCAGATGTAGTATGCCGCGGCGACCTGCACCCTGTGCGCCGACAGCGCGAACAACTGCTGGAACAGCAGGATATTGATCAGCCAGAACCAGAATATGCCGGGCAGCAGGCGCGTGAGCCGGAAGCGTGCCAGCAGCATCGCGTACAGCGGCGAGGCCAGCAGCGTGCCGACGAAGGTGCCGGTGAACAGCAACTGCAACCGATCGGTTCCGACTACGGTCGCCACCGTATCGCGCACCGGGCGCAGGATGTAATAACTGGCAAGCAGCACGAAATTGCAGGCGAATGCCAGTCCCAGCGCTCGGCGCTCATGCCGCGCAACCGGTGCGGCCAGGTCGGGCAGGCGCGCCAGCCGCGCTGCAACAGCCTTTGCAAGCTGGCGCATCGCGCTCAGCGCACCCGCCACATCATCGTCGCGGTAACCAGCGCCAGCAGACCGGTCGGCACCCACGCCAATACCAGCGGATCCAGGTCGAATACCTGCGTGCCGCTTTCCACCAGGCGCTGCAGGAACACGTAGACAATGCCGAGTGCCACACCGAACGTGGTGCGGGCGCTGAGCGAGGCAGTGCGCAGCGAGCCGAATCCAAACGGCAGCGCAAACAGCAGCGCCACCACGATGCCGACGGTACGTGCCACCCGCGACCAGAAAGCGATTTCGTACTGCCCGGTGCCAAGGTTATTCGAGCGCAGGTAGCGCATCGCCGCATACAGCGTGTGCAGCGACAGTTCCGAGGTATCGGTGTTGACCAGGCGCAGAAAGTCCGCACCGGCCGCGGTATGCAGCGGCCGCTGCGCCGCGCGCAGGCTGGTCACCGAATCTTCGACAAAGCGCGACTCGACGTAATTGCGCAGCAGCCAGGACTGAGATCCGGCCGCGGTGGCATGCTCGGCGCGCGCGATCGCAGCCAGGCGATTGTCCGCAGTGAGTTCGAAGATCAGCATGCCGCCGTACTCGGCGGCGCTCGAACGATCCTGAACGTTCAGGATGGTGTCGCCGTCGCGGATCCAGGCGCCGGCGCCGGCAAAGCTCATGTTCGAGTACTTGGCATAGGCCTTCTGCTCGTCGGCCAGCTGCCCGAGCGGCTGCGCCAGGAACTCACCGACCAGCAGCGCGATCGCCACCAGCAGCGAAGCGCACATGAGCACCGCGATGCTAAGTCGCAGCTTCGACATGCCCGAGGCGCGCATGACCGTCAGTTCATGGCTGCGCGCCAGCACGCCAATGCCCAGCAGCGCGCCGATGAGCGCGCCGGCGGGAAACGATTCGAGCGCGAATTGCGGCAGGCTCAGCGCGGAGTACTGCAGGGCGTCGAGCATGCTGTAATGCCCGACGCCGATGTTGCCCTGCTCGCCGATGAATACGAACAGCATCCCGAGCATCAGCAGTGCCAGCATCACCAGCGCCACCGCTGACAGCAGCGTGCGCACGATGTAGCGATCGAGCAGTTTCATCGCGCCGCGCGCCGCGCCCGATGGGCGCGCGCCAGCCCGGGCCCGAGCAGCGCTGCCAGGCTCATCGCCAGGAACAGTGCATGCACCCACCACAGCCCGAGGGCGGCCGGGATCACGCCGCGTTCCAGCCAGGTGCGCCCCGCCAGCGCCAGGTTCGCATACAGGGCGAACACCAGCACCGCCACCCAGACATGGGCGTAGCGGCCCTGCCGCGGGCGCAGGCGTCCGAGTGGCACGGCGAACACCGTCAGCACCAGGGTCATCAGCGGCAGCCCCAGTCGCCAGTGCAGCTCGGCCAGCTGCTTGACGTCGCGACTTGCCAGCAATGTCGAGGTACTGAGTTCGCCGACTCGCGCCGGGCGTGTGCCGTTATCCGGCGCCTGTATCGGTATCAGCTGCTGCTCGAAGCGCATGATGCGGAAGCGATTGCTGCCCGGTGTGCCTTCGATGCGCTCGCCATCGTACAGCGTGATGGTCTCGGCCTCGCCCTCAGCCGAGCCCGAGTAGCGCGCCCGCCGCGCCACCGTGGTCTCGACTGCTGCGCCCTCGCTGCGCTTGACGAACACATCGGTCAGGTCGCCGTTGCGCTCGGCGGCGCGCGCGTACACCACGATGCGCCCGCCGCTGAAGCTGCGAAACTTGCCCGGCTCGACCGGCGCATTGATGCCGGCGCGCAGTGCCGCACTGCGCAGTGCCGCCTCGGCGGCCGCGGCACGCGGCGACAGATCGAAGTTAAGCCAGCCGATCAGCAGCGTGACCGGCAACGCCAGCAGCCACACCGCCGCCGCTACCCGGCCGACGCCGACGCCGCAGGCCTGCGCAGCCGCCATTTCACTGTCGTGGTAGAGCCGCCCGAACGCCAGTACGATGCCGATCAGCAATCCGAACGGCAGCAGGATCGCGACGTTCTGCGCGGCGCTGAGCGCGATCAGCTCCAGCACGTAACCCTTCTGGTACTGCAGCTGCGCTGCGCGCGCGAGCACCGAGCCCACCTGATTCACCAACAGCAGGGCAAACGCTATGAGCGTCACGCCAATGAAGTTGACGGTCATCTCCCAGAGCATATAGCGCTGCAGAATTCGCAACGGGCCCTCATCCGTAAGTCAGCTTCGGCTACACTTGCAGCCGCACTATCGCTTACCGCGCGCAAGCCGGCGTATCTGGTCAATAGCGCCTAACACGGGGGTTTACGCCGCAGCGGGCGCTACGTTATACGAATATTTCCCGGGCAAACAAGGAATAAGACGATGCGATTCGAAGCTTTCAGCCGCCGGGCCGCCGTCCAGCGCAGCGATTGTCTGGTCATCGGGGCTTTCGAGCGTGGCGAGTTGGGTGTCGAGGCTACCGCGTTGGATCGCAGCGTGCGCGGTCGCGTGCGCCGGCTGCTGGCCAGCGGCGATTTTTCCGGACGTGCCGGTGAGACCATGCTGCTGCCCGAAGTACCCGGTCTGGCGAGCGCGCGCTTGCTGCTGGTCGGTCTCGGCAACAAGGCGCAGTTCAACCGGCGCGGCTGGCGCCGCGCACTGCAAACGGCTGTCGGCGCGCTGGCCCGCACCCGCATCGCCTCGGCGGCCATCGCGCTCGAGCGGCCGGCCGCCGCCGAACTCGACGACTATTACTTCGGCCGCAGCGCCGCCGAGATCATCGGCGCGAGCCTGTACCGCGTCAACGATCTCAAGACCGAGCGGCGCGCGCGCGCCCCGGCACTGGCACGCGTGCTGCTGGGGCCGGTCGACGCCTCCGCCATCGCCGCAGTGCGGCGTGGACTGGCTGCCGGAGCCGCCGTGGCCGAGAGCGCCAGACTGCTGCGCGACCTGGGCAATCTGCCGGCCAATGTCTGCACTCCGCGCTACCTGGCCGCCCAGGCGCGCGCCCTGGAGCGCAGTCACCGGCGCCGGCTGCGCGTGCGCATATTCGATGAGGCCGGCATCCGGCGCCTCAAGATGGGGTGCCTGCTGGCGGTGACCCGCGGCAGCGCCGAGCCACCACGCTTCATCGTGCTCGACTACCGCGGCGCGCGCCGCAGCCGCGCGCCAGTGGTGCTGGTCGGCAAGGGCGTGACTTTCGATACCGGCGGCATCTCGCTCAAGGACCCACCGGCGATGGATGAGATGAAGTACGACATGTGCGGCGCCGCCACGGTGCTGGCGGCGATCGATTTCGCCGCGCGCGCCGAGCTCAGAATCAATCTCGTGGGTCTGATACCGACCTGCGAGAACATGCCTGACGGGCGCGCGGTCAAGCCGGGCGACATCGTTACCAGCGCGTCGGGCCAGACGGTGGAGATTCTCAATACCGACGCCGAAGGACGACTGATCCTGTGTGACGCGCTCAACTACGCGCGTCGCTACGATCCGGAGGTGGTAGTCGACTTCGCCACCCTGACTGGTGCCTGCATCATCGCGCTTGGCCACCATCACAGCGGCGTGATGGCGAACGACGACGCCCTGGCACGCGAACTGGTCGAGGCCGGCGTACGCAGCGACGATCGCGCCTGGCAATTGCCGCTCACCGAGGAGTACGGCGAGCAGTTGCGCAGCAACTTTGCCGACATGGCGAACATCGCCGGCCGCGAGGGTGGCGCGATCACCGCCGCGGCGTTCCTGGGAAAGTTCACGCGCGGACTGCACTGGGCGCACATGGATATTGCCGGCAGCGCCTGGACCGGGGGGGCAGCCAAGGGCGCGACCGGTCGGCCGCTATCGCTGGTGGCCGATTTCCTGACGCGGCGCGCCGCCGGAACGCGGGCCTAGGTGCCGGCGACCGCAGCGCCCAAGGTCGATTTTTACGTGCTGCCCGGCAGCGAGCCGCGCGCACGCCTGAAGTTTGCCTGCGGGATCGCCGAACGGGCCTTCCTTGATGATCTGCGTGTGTTCGTCTGGTTGGATGACGTCGCTGAACTGCGCAGCTTCGACGATCTGCTGTGGAGCTTTTCCGACCGCAGCTTCGTGCCGCACGAGATCTTCACCGATGCCGGCCAGTGGCAGGACACGCCGGTATTGCTCGGCTGCGAGGCGCAGCCACAGCACGGCTTCGATCTGCTGCTGAACCTGGGCAGCGAAGTGCCGGCAGCAGCCGCGCGCGCCGGCCGCATCGCGGAAATCGTCGACGCCCAGGAGCCGCAGCGGCGCGCCGGACGCAACCGCTTTCGGCATTACCGCGACCTGGGTCTGGCGCCGGAAACGCACACCATCGCGGCCGAGGAGGCGCCCTGAGCGCCACTCCGTGACAGTGCATGAACCGTCTGATCGAAACCGTGGCGGCGATCGAGCGCATCATCTTCGGCAAGGGTCAGCAGGTGCGGTTGTGCCTGACCTGCCTGATTGCGCGCGGTCACCTGCTGATCGAGGACGTGCCGGGAGTGGGCAAGACCACGCTGGCGCATTGCCTGGCGCGCGTGCTCGGCCTGCAATGGACGCGCGTTCAGTTTACCAGCGACATGCTGCCCGCCGACATCATCGGCGTGTCGATCTTCGATCGCGACACGCACAAGTTCCAGTTCCGGCGCGGCCCGGTGTTCACGCAGCTGCTGCTGGCGGACGAGGTCAATCGCGCCAGCCCGAAGGCGCAGAGCGCGCTGCTGGAGGCGATGGAGGAGCGTCAGGTCAGCGTCGATGGCGTGACCTATCCGCTGCCTGAACCATTCTTCGTGGTCGCCACGCAAAATCCGCACGAGCAGGTCGGCACCTACGGCCTGCCGGAGTCGCAGCTGGATCGGTTCCTGATGCGGGTGAGCCTGGGCTATCCGGATCGCGCGTCCGAGCGACGCGTGCTGCTGCTGGGGGAGAGGCGCGAATTGCTGGAGGACACCCCGGCCGTGCTCAGCGGCGCCGAAGTGCTGAACCTGCAGCGCCAGGCGCGAGCCATACCGGTCGCGGCGGCGCTGCTGGACTACGTGCAGGCGCTGGTGGCGCATACCCGCCGCGAGCTGGCGCTCGGTCTGTCGCCGCGGGCCGCCCAGGGATTGCTGCGCGCCGCACAGGCCTGGGCGCTGATCGTCGGCGCGGAAGCGGTGCTGCCCGAGCATGTGCAGATCGTGTTTCCCGCGATCGCCGCGCACCGCCTTGAGACGCGACAGGACGACGGAACAGCCCGTGGCGACGAACTCGTCGATGCGCTCATCAGGGCCGTTGCGGTTCCTGTCTGAGCCGCGCGCCGCGCTGGCCTCGGCGCTGGCGCGCTGGGCGCGCGCACGCCAGGGCGAAGACGCTGCGCCGCTGACGCTGCAGGCGCGCCGCATCTACATCCTGCCGACCGGCGCCGGACTGGCGGCGGCGGCGCTGCTGTTCCTGATGCTGCTCGCCGGCATGAACTACAACAACAGCCTGGCGCTGCTGCTGTGCTTCCTGTTGTGCGGGGTGACGCTGGTGTCGATGCACGAATGCCACGCCATGCTGTCCGGACTTACGGTGCTGCGTGCCGAAGCCGACAACAGCTATGCCGGGGCACTGGGCGAACTGCAGCTATTGCTCGAGAACGCGCAGGCACGCGCGCGCAGTGGGCTGCAGCTGCGCTCTGCGCAGTGCCCACCCAGCTGCTTCGAACTGCCAGCGGCGACCACGCAGCTGGTACGGCTGAAGTACCAGGCCGGCGCACGCGGGCGGCAGCGCATCGAGCGGCTGGAGTTAAGCAGCACCGCACCGCTGGGATTGTTTCGAGCCTGGGCCTGGCTGCACCTGCCACTCCAGGCGGTGGTGTATCCGGCGCCGGCTGGCGCGCGCGCACTGCCCACGCGCAGCGGCGATCCACGCTCCGGCGAGCGCCGGTTACGAGTCGGCGGCGAGGAGGAATGGGCCGGGCTGCGACCTCTGCAGCAGAGCGACTCGCCGCGCAGCGTCGCCTGGAAGGTGTACGCGCGCGGCGGCCCGCTGCTGGCGGCACAGTACGATGCGCCCGCCGGAATGCAGCGCCTGCTCGGCTTCGACTTGCTGCAGTCGCTGCCGCTGGAGCAGCGCCTGTCGCAACTGGCTCAATGGGTACTGGACTGCGAGCGGCTCGGGGAAACCTATCGCCTGCAGCTGCCGCAGCTGACCGTGCCGGCCGGGCACGGCATCGCCCAGCAACGCCTCTGCCTTACGGCCCTGGCGCTGTTTGGCACGTGAGCGCGCGCGCCGCCATCGCCGCGCCACTGTCCCCACTGCCGGCAGCCACCGTCTGGCTGCTGCTCGGCGGTTTCCTCGGAGCGGCGTTGCTCAATGCGCACCATACCGCGCCGTGGTGCCTGCCGCTGGCGTTGGTGGCGCTCGCCTGGAGGGCGCGCGGCCTGCGCGTGCCGCTGCGCCTGCCGCCGCGTTACCTGCGCATCGGCTTGGCGTTGCTGGTGACGTTCGCGGTGCTGGTGGATTTCCATACGCTCAACGGCGTCGAGGCGGGCTCCAGCCTGCTGGTCGCGATGGCGACCCTGAAGCTGATGGAGACTGTGCGCCGGCGCGACTGGCTGATCGTGGTCGGTGCGGCGCTGTTCCTGCTGCTGGCGGCCTGCCTGGACGGCCAGGCACTTTGGCGCCTGCCGCTGTACGCGGCCGAGTTGTGGCTGCTGTGCGCCGCGCTGTACGCGCTTGGCGCCGGCGCCGATGCGCCGCCCACCGCCACGCTGCTGCGCCATTCGGGCGCCAGCCTGGCACTGGCGCTGCCGTTTGCGGTGCTGCTGTTCGTGTTCGTGCCGCGGCTGCCGGGATCGTTCTGGGCACTGCCCCAGCGGCATGAAGCGTACACCGGGCTCGGGGATGAAATGAGTCCCGGCAGCATCTCGCAGCTCACGCAATCGGGCGAGCCGGCGCTGCGCGTGCGATTCGACGCGGACATCCCGCCGCCCGCCGAGCGTTATTGGCGCGGCCCGGTGTTGCATCTGTTCGACGGCTACACCTGGCGCCGCCAGCAGGCCGGCATGGGCCGCGCGCCGCGCCTGCAGTACCAGGGCGAGGCCTACAGCTACCAGGTCACGCTCGAGCCGAACCAGCACCATGTGCTGATCGCGCTCGAGTTGCCGCAGGCAGCACCGGACGAAGTGCCGAATACCTTTGCCAGCTTCGACTATCAGCTGATCGATCCGGCGCCGATCGAGCGCGCGCTGAGCTATCGGCTGCAGTCCTATCCACAACATGGCAGTCTCGATCCGCTATCCGCGCCGGCGCGCCGGCTGGATCTGCAGTTGCCGCCGCAGAGAAACCTGCGCAGCGTCGCGCTGGCGCAGGCGCTGCGCCGGAGCGCCGGCAGCGACGCGCAATTCGTCGATGCGGTGCTCGATTACCTGCGGCGCGGCGGCTTCACCTATACGCTCGAGCCGCCGCTGCTGAACCTTGATTCGGTTGACGACCTGCTGTTTCGCACCCACGAGGGATTTTGCGGCCACTATGCGTCGGCATTTGTCACGTTGATGCGCGCCGGCGGCGTGCCGGCGCGGGTGGTGACCGGCTACCTGGGCGGCACCTGGAATCGCTACGGCGGCTATCTCTACATCACTCAATCCGATGCTCACGCCTGGGGCGAGGTGTGGCTCGAAAGCCGCGGCTGGGTGCGGGTGGATCCGACCGCGGTGGTAGCTCCGGGACGGCTGACTGAGGAACTCGACCAGCTGCTGCCGGGGGTCGGCGGCCATGGCCGCGGGCTGCTGTCCGCCCCCTGGATCGCCAACACGCTGCAGGCGTGGCAGGGCCTCAATGCCTGGTGGCAGGATGAGTTCGTCGGCTTCAGCTTCGCCCGCCAGCTCAGTCTGCTTGACCGCCTCGGATTCAGGCAGCACGACCTGCGGGCATTCGCGCTGCTGCTGGCCGCAGGCGCCGGCATCTGGCTGGCGTTGATTGCCTGGGGCGCGCGCCCGCGTGCGCGTGGGTCCAGCGAAGACGGCCTGAGTCGCAGCTGGCGAGCGCTGGAACACAAGCTGCGGCATGCCGACCTGCCACGCGCGGCGCACGAATGCACCTCGGCCTATGCCGAGCGCGTCGGCCGCAGGCATCCGGAATTGTCCGCCACGCTGCTCGCCCTGGCGCGCCGTTATGCGCACCTGCGCTACGGGTCATCGGCCAGTGCCGGGGATCTTGCGCAGTTTCGGCGAGCGGTGCGGCGGCTGCGCACAACGGCACGTAGCCGCAATAAGCGCGCCAATTGAAGGCGCCGCGCGCCACCCGGCTAGCGCGCCGGCTCGACGTCGCGCACGCGCGCCAGCAACAGCGCGCCACCGATGAAAAACACGCCAAGGACCAGGATCGACAGGCGTTGATTGCCGGTGGCTATCGCCACCACGCCCATCGCCAGCGGACCGAGCACCGC
>Ga0181531_10000701_pt1 | contig 21882 bp, 18 predicted proteins | sample PEATcosm2014_Bin_38_FD_119743 | JGI IMG/M metagenome (GOLD analysis project Ga0181531, IMG submission 119743) | Peatland microbial communities from MTU Mesocosm Facility, Houghton, MI, USA - PEATcosm2014_Bin11_10_metaG | ecosystem: Environmental > Terrestrial > Soil > Wetlands > Peat | place... | reverse complement strand
CGAATACACGCGCCCGATCTTCCTCCTGAAGATATTCGGAGCCGGGTCGACCGCGACGGGAGTTCCCGCTGGTTCCAGCGCCGCCACGTCGATTGCGATCGGCTTTGACGGAAGCACTGTCGCCAGCCAGCTCACCAAGTATGGCGTGGATCAAAATCGCTAATTCTTCGAATTTGCGGTTTTCGTAAAAGCAAGGAGCAACCCATGGAAAATGTTTCCGGTTGTTCTGACGGATGTAACCGGGTGCATCGGCTGAATAGGTCGATGCACCCTTTTCCGACTCTTTTAATTGCACCGAACCATGACCGAACTTCTCACCCAACCCGCGCCTGTCTCAGCTTCCCCGGCCTCCGTGCCCGAGCCTCGCAAACGCGATTGGCTCGCGCCGTTTCTGTTGATCTTTGCGGCAATCCTCTTCCTCGGGCGCGTCTGCCTGAATTTCTTTGCCTATTGGGATGATCAGGATTTCATCTTCAAGAACGGCCATGTCACCCAACCGACCCTGGCCAACCTCGCCTGGTTTTGGAACCATACTCAGGGGTTGCTCTATGTGCCGATTACGATGGACATCTTCGTTCTGCTGGCAAAATTATCGAAATTGCCAAACTCCGCGGGCATGGAAAATCCATTCGATCCGGCCTATTTCCACACCGCCAGCCTCTTAACCCACGTCGCAACCATACTGGTCGTTTACACGCTGCTGAACTTCCTGTTTCAGCGCCGCTGGGCCGCCTGCACCGGGGCGCTGCTCTTTGCGCTTCATCCTGTGCAGGTTGAGCCTCTGGCCTGGACCTGCGGTATCAAGGATCTGCTATGCGGTTTTTTTTCCGTGACCGCAATCTGGCAATATCTGCTCTTCACCACAGCGGGAAATCCCCGATTTGAATCGCCGCGGTTCAAACGCACCTGGATTCACCTGGCCATCGCGATGCTCGCGATTGTGCTGGGTGAATTGTGCAAGCCCTCGGCGATGGTCGCGCCGGCGATCGCCTTCGTGCTGGACTATTTTCTCATTGGCCGGCCCTTTAAGCGCGCGATCATCTCGGTCCTGCCGCTGGTATTCATCGCGATCCCCCTTGCGGTTGTGGCGAAGGTGGTTCAGCCGGAATCAACCGGCCCGGGCATTCCAATCTATTTTCGGCCGCTGCTGGCAACCGACGCGCTGGCATTTTATCTATTTAAGTTCGCTCTCCCCTTCAATCTGGCCCCGGATTATGGCAGAAGTCCGCACAGGAATCTGACCCATCACTGGCTCTTCTGGACGTGGGTCGTCCCGGTGGCGGTCGGAATTCTCATCCTAGCGTGGCGAAAAAAATACCCGTGGCTTCTCGCCGCCGCGCTGGTGTCGGTTATCAGCGTGGGGCCGGTGCTGGGTTTAAGTAATTTCAGTTTTGAGAGCATTTCCGCTGTCGCGGACCACTATCTTTATGTTGCCATGCTCGGTCCGGCGATCGCACTGGCGGCGATCTTCCAGACGACTCGCCCGCGCTGGGCGGTCGCCGTTGCGGCAATCTGGATCGTCGCGCTTGGCATACGAAGTACCCACCAAATCGGATACTGGCGCGACGATATCACCCTTTGGTCTCATGCAAATCAGGTGACCAAGGATGGCATGGCGGTCGGACTAAACCTGGGCGCATCGGACCTTCGTATCGGAATCCAGTTTCAACGATTTGCCGACGATCGCTCCGTCGAATTAGAGAAAAGCTCGGGCGATCGCGCGACGCCTGAAACCATCGCCAAGGACCCGACAATTGCCGCGTGCAGGCAAAAAGAACAGCAATACTATATTTTGTCGGAGGCGATCAGCCGGCACGTGATTGATGCGCACGAATTCGAAGATGGGTACGTTCTTACCAAGGCCTACCGGAACCTGATCGTTGCGCTAACGGGCGAGCACAGAACCGACGAAGCCGTGGACCTGGGCTACCAGCTTTTGAAGATCGAGCGGGAGAAGAACGTCCTCAGTATTCAAGAATTGTCGCAGGACCGCGCCGTGTTCGGCGTGGCACTGCTGGATACAAAAACCCGCGACTCCGACGCCGCTGCGATTCTGCAGGAATCGCTCAATCTGGATCCGACAAATGGGGAGGCGATCGCTGGCTTGTCTGTCGCCCGAGAGCGCCTGGCCAATCCCTCGCGCGAGGCGGCCGTTAAATTTGCCAAGGATATCGAATCGGGTGACCTGACCCACATTCACGAAGTCGCGAGCGGCTCCGATGCAAAATTCGAATGGGTGCGCACCTTCAGCGATTGGACGGTCGCCTACAGAGATTATCAGGCCGCTTCCGCTCGCCAATTCGGCATTGACTCGCGTTTCATAGTCGAAAACGCGCAGAAAATGGTCGACCAGGTGCAGGACGCCGATGAAAAAATCGACGGCGACGTTGCCACCCTCACCACCAAAGGCGCCGACCAGCAGCCCATCCGGATCCTTAAAAACAACGGCGTTTGGAAGGTCGATCTGGACACCCTCTGGGAGGATGTGGACATCGTTCGCAGCGGCTCGCGGGTGAAGACGATCGCGGATGTCTACCGTGGAATGACCCGCGACGTTGAAGCCGGAAAATTCACAACGGTGACGGACGCCCAGCAGGAATTGAAGCGTCGCATCAGCGAAAGCCTGCCGCCGGAGTATCAACTCCTCAACAATGGCAAACCAACAACATTGCCATCGGCGTCGGCCGGTCAGAGCACCGACCCGGCCAAACCGGCGACGTCGTCATCCCCCGGCTGATGAACTTGCTGAAGATTTTATCGAGAGCAGAGCGGAAGATGATGGCAATGAATCGACATCGGCTTGCGATTCGAAAGCGCGGTGGATTAACGCTGCTGGAGCTGGTGATCGTGGTCGCCATCCTTGCGATTGTCGCGGGGTTCATCATTCCATCCGGGGTCTACCTGGAAAACCGTGCCAAATACACCGCCGCCAAGGCCAGCCTGGCGGCGATCCGGGATGCGATCGTGGGGACGGCGAGTCAGCCGGGGTATTACAGCGATACCGGGCAATACCCCAATACCCTGCAGGATTTGTTCGTTCAGCCGGCGGGAGTTGCGGCGTTCAATCGCGATACCAACCGAGGTTGGCGCGGACCGTATTTGCTGAACGCGAACGCGACGTACCCCGCCTATACCAACGGATTTCTGGGGCCGACTTCGCCAACGCCTTACGGCACTACGGGGAACCCGGCTAACTACGGGACCACGGGCGATTCGGCCGTGGTCGATCCATGGGGAAATGTGATTATTCTTCAATGGCCGACGAGCGGGACGCCCGCCCAAAACCAGGCGTTTATCCGTCTGATTTCGGCCGGACCGGACGGCACGGTCGAAACGCCCCAAGTCGACCCGGGAGATCCTTCTGAACCATATTATCCCCTCCCGGCGGATCGCGGCGACGACATCGTCCTGTTCATCAATCATGCGGATTCTCCCAAGTAATTGAGCCCAAAATAGATTTGTTGACTAAGCCGATAGGATTAATAGGATATCGGAATAATGCGAGGCGGAAATAGAGCATTTTCTCTGATTGAATTGGTGATCGCCTTGGCAATTCTGGCGGCCGTCACGACCATCGCACTTCGTGCAGCAGGCAATCTACAGGACCAAGCCCGTTATCAAAGCACCGTGCGATCGTTGAACGAGATCCAGGCCGCGATTGTTGGGCCGGTGAATCAGCGAAACGCTGACGGCTCGGCCTTAGTCACGGGTTTCGTAGCGGATACCGGGCGCCTTCCCCTCTCCAACCCAGGAAGTGATCCCGGTGACCCCCAGGGCGCCCAGGACCCACTTAATGAACTGATATCGAATCCCAACGGAATCCCACCGTATCAGCCATACACCTCCAATATCGATGGCAACGTCAAAGTGTGGGCGGGCTGGCAAGGGCCCTATCTTCATTTGAGCGCCGGCCCAACGTACGTCCGCGACGGCTGGGGAAATTCTTTTCATGCCTACGACGTCAATGGGGCCCTGATCGCGACGGTCGGCACTCCTATCGCCCAATTGGCCTCATGGGGCGCCGATCATCTCGAAGACGCGGTCCATGGAAATCCGCCGGGTTCCGTTCCCATCGCCGGCAACTATAACGACGATGTTTCCATCCCCAATCCGACCATAACAAGCACCACGTCTGGATTCGGCACCACGGCCACCAATCTTACGATCACCGGGCAGGTGACGATGAACAGCGGTCAAGACCCAGGACCGTCCTCTTCAGGACCCACACCCAATCCAACGACTTCTTCAGGAACAGTCCCGGTCGCGATTTGGGTTGACTACATTGGACCGGACTTTACCCAACACCCTAATCCGGTCGCGGATGTACCCATACTCGTAGCAACCGCAAACACGGGCGGCGTTTGGGCTGCTTCGTATCCATCGGGAGCGCCAATAACCTATAGCGGGCAATTCTCAATTTCCGCATCTAACGTGACAATCGGGCCGCGAGTATTGAAGGTTTACGTTGCGCCGGCGTCTGATACGACCTTTGCGAACGTGGTCTCCTCGGCGCTTTACACAACCACATTGAACGTCACCCTGGTCCCCGGCACCCAAACAATCAATCTGGTCTTGCCGCATTACAGCCCGTAAATCCTCATTCATTTTTCAGAGTTCAACACCCATGCCCACTTTCTCATTCACCGCACGGGACACCGCCGGTCGGTGGCATAATGGGACACAGATTGCCGACACCACCAGCGCGCTGGCCAGTCTGGTTCGCGCGCGCGGGTGGTCGCTGGTCAAGGCGGATGTGACGGATGATGCCGACTCGGCGGGGAAGAAACCCCGCCGGCGCGGAATTCGGCCGGCGACCTCCTTCGACGTCGAGATGGGGGCGCGCATGCTCGCCAATATGCTCGATGGCGGGCTGACCCTGATGGCCGCTCTCAAGACCTGTGCCGATCAGGCACGCCGGCCGCGGATGGCGGGGATTTGGGATGATGTACATGATCGCGTCGCCGGGGGCAGCAGCTTCGGCGATGCGCTGGGACAACACCGCGTCTTTCCCAAGATGGTCGTTCAACTCGTTCATGCGGGGGAGCAATCCGGCATGCTGGAAACCGTTCTCCTCCGCGCCGCCGAGCAGTTGGAGCGAAATCGCAATCTCTGGGTGACGGTCGTTTCCGCGCTGCTTTATCCGGTCTTCACCGCAGTGGTGGCCGTGGCGGTAGGGGCTTATCTGACCATCAGTGTGATTCCGGAAATCGGTCAGTTCCTCACCGCCGGCGGCCACAAACTACCCGCCATCACAGAGGCACTCCTGGCAACCAGCGCGTTTATCAATGCATATCTGGTCCCCATCACGATCGGCCTGGTATCCATTGTCGCAGCGATTGTCCTGGGCTACCGATACAAACCGGCTGCGAAAGTCATGGATCACGTTCAGCTGAAAATTCCCGTGATCGGCAAACTCCTTAGACTCGGCGCGACCACCACCTTCGCGCGCGGCATGGGAATGCTGCTGGAGGCGGGCGTGCCCATGATTACGGCGCTGGACACCTCGGGAAATATGCTGAAGAACCGCGCGATCTCCAGCCGAGTTCAGAAGGCAAAGATGTCAGTGATTGGCGGCAACTCTTTGCATCGCCCGCTCGCCGCCGGGGGGGAGTTCCTCCCCATGCTTCCGCGCATGGTGGCGGTGGGGGAAGAAACCGGCACGCTGAGTAACGTGCTCGATAAGGTGGCGGACTTTCACGATCAACAGCTTCAATCGTATGTCAAACGCATCACACTAATGATCGAACCGGTGATGACCGTCGTCGTCGGCTTCATGGTGGGATTTGTCTATCTTGCATTCTTTATGGCCATATACTCCATTACCAGCGCTTGATGATTGCTCCGTATCAAAAGCATCGTCCATGAAGGTTCGCCGGACTTGGAGCTAGGTTGTTCTGGCGATTGTCGGGCGGGTGCGATATGTGCTGATCCCATGCCAGAATCAAAGTACCATAAGGAAAGCGAACCCAAGTCCGCCGCCGGCGGGGTTAGTCGGTCGGCCCCGCCCGCACGCGAGTCTGAAACTCGGCCCGCGCCCCAGTCATCGCCGACGAATTCTCCTACGACAAAACAAAAAGAGTCCCAGGAAGAACCCGCGCCAAAAATCGACCCGCTTTGGGAGGCCGTCGATGACCTCAAAACGCAGCTGTCGTGGAGGCCGTCGATCCACGACCGGCGATTTCAATTGCGAGTGCTGATCGTCGCGCTCGTCATCGCAACCCTCTATCTCTGTTTCCATTTCGGCATGACTTTCAATAACAAATTGGCCGTGGCGTCGGAACAACAGCGATTGCAATCGCTCTTCCAGCAATGTCTGGATCACGATGGAAGCCCCAAGCATTTGATCTTTTCGGGAATCGTGCAGGAAGACCCATCGGTTCCGCCGGATTCGCAGCAGCCGCATGAAGCGATCGCGAAATTTGGCGATAGTTACACATTTCCTGCCTGGTCGGAGATTTCCAAGTTCCCTGATCCAACCATTTTCGTGGGCAAATTAACTGCTTCCGACGGAACGAATCGCCTGGTGATTGTTACCCTCGATCTGGCGCCCGCCGAGGCTCGCCCCGATGCGGGCAACGTGGGAATTCATGTTTCGACTTATGCCGCCGATCTGCCCTTAAGCCGGGAATCCAGCGGCGAGGCGCAGCTGAATATTTATCTGAAACCCGGCGCGACGTTCCGCGCATTTGAGGGATCGCGCGAATCCGGAAAAGATTCCGTGTCGTTCAGTATTGAAGCCGATAAGAAGACTTCAACGATTCACGCATCCCTGCAACCTGATGGAATGATCGCGATTGTCGACGATGCCAAAGAGATAACCCACGAGACCGAATTTTACGAACTGGATCGATCCGCGGGGAATTAGACCTCTCGCTGTGGGGTTTTGTTACGACGCGGTCATCCGTGGGAACCGGGGCGGAATCGTTTCCAATCTATTCCAAGTTTTCGCATGCGCGATCGAAGTGTGTGCGGGTTGATGCCAAGCATTTTGGCGGCGCCGAAGGGCCCTTCGATTCGCCCATGACAAGCGGCCAGAGACGATTCGATATGCCGCGACGCCTGGTGATCCAGCGACGTCTGGGGTGGCGGCTGCTGAGCCGCCGGAGACGGCGCGGGCGATTGCGCCGTCATGCCCGTGCCCAGCGCCTTGGCGACCTCCAGATATTTCCCGTTGCCGAGAATCGCCGCGCGCTCGATTACGCTGGCGAGTTCGCGCACATTCCCGGGCCAGGAATAGGCCGCGAGCAACGTGAGATCGTCCTGGGTTGGAAGGGCCGGCGGAAGTCCAAGTCGCCGCGCCGATTTCAGGGCAAAATGGGTCGTCATCGCCGCGATATCTCCGGGCCGCTCCCTAAGCGTCGGCAAGTGAATCGGAAAAACGCTGATGCGATACCAGAGATCTTCCCGAAAGGCGCGCTGCTGGACCATCGCGTGCAGGTCGCTGTGGGTGGCCGCGATCAGGCGGACATTCACGGTCAAAACCGTCTGAGCGCCGACGCGCTCGAAAGTGCCGTCCTGGAGCACGCGAAGCAGCCGCACCTGGGCGGCCAACGGCAGTTCGCCGATTTCGTCCAGAAACAGCGTCCCTCCATCGGCGCGCTCGAACCATCCCTTGCGCGTCGAGGCGGCGCCGGTGAAACTTCCGCGCTCGTGTCCGAACAATTCCGAATCGACCAGTTCCGAAGGAATGGCGCCGCAATTGACCCGGATCATCGGTCCCTGCGATCGCTTGGATCGGCTGTGGATCGCTCGGGCGACAACTTCCTTCCCAGTTCCCGTCTCCCCCAGGATGAGCACCGGCGCTTCAGAGCGCGCGACCAGCTCGACCCGTTCCATCACGCTCGCCAATCCGCTTTCCGCGCCGACGATCGTGTCGCTGACCGATTCCCGATGCAGGCGGGTGAGCAGCGCTCGATTCTCGGCCTCGGCGGCTTCGCGAAAGGTCTTCAATTCCCGAACGTGATGATCGTTCGCCAGCGCCACGGAAAACGGCTCGATCAGTTCGCCAATGAGCGAGAGGTGACCGGCTGTGAAATCCGCTCCATCCTTGGGCAGAAGAATCAAAAGTCCGAGCTTCGGTTCCACTTCGGGATTGCGATCCTGTTCGAGACAAAGTCCCGCGACCGCGATCCCTCGCCCGGGCAATCCCTCCGGCAATGAGGGGAGGAGCGCCAGCTCCTTGATCGCGGTGAGGGAGTGAACGACTTGTTGCCGGCGACACCAGGCGATGACCTCCGCGTTTATCGGCGACTGCTGCCGATTTCGCGCCGGGGGCGCCGCCGCGTTTTGGTCGGTGGCGGCAAAAGCGATGGTCTCGACGCCGCCGCCCGCGACATCGATATGCCGAACCAGGATCATGGCAACGGGAATCTCATCGGCCAAGCGCGGCATCAACTGGCGCAAGGCCGTCGCCAACTCAAGATTTCTCCCAATTTCCCGCCATGTGTCCAACATCAGGCTCATGGTTCAGCTCTCAACTCTATCACAGAATATCCGTGACATCTAACGGTTGCTTAACCAAATCTTTAGAAATTCCGTGGTTCAAACGAAGGAATGCCTATTTCTGACTCAAAAAGCGGCCTTCCATCGCGGCATGAGGGTTGCCAAGTGAGTGGCATGCCTCGGGAGGGTAGCGCCTGATGTTGCCTGGAGAACGCCAAGAATCTCGGTCGGAGCCGTACTTCGTCTACCATTTTCGGTCTCGGCCGGTGGTGGCCGTGCCGGTGTCCGATGAGCGGCTCCGCAGGGCCGGCATCAAGCGTTATCCGATCTACAGCTTCAAGCGCCGGATTTTTCGCAGAGTTCTGCAGGCGGCGATTTTTCTGCGCATCGACCGGCTCTGGTTGCGAAGATCGGCGCTTCCGGCGGAGTTCATCGGCGATCTCGATTTCCCGGCGCTGATCGAACATTTTCAGAAAGTTCTCGATCGGGAGAATCTTTTCCCCGTGATTCACCGGCCGCCTCAGGTCGGCCGCGAGCGACTTTACATTCACCTTTTGAATCATTTGGGCCAGCCCGTCGCCTTCGTCAAACTTGCGCTCGATCAATCCAATAACGAACAACTCGCCCGCGAGGGGAAATCGCTTGCGCATTTTCGCGGCCGGCCTCCCGCGGGTTTCGCCGTTCCCGCACTTCTCGGCGACGGTGATTTTCGCGGCCATCGCTACATCCTGCTCAGCGCCCTGCCCAACGGCGTTGGACCGGTTTCCGGAAAATGGGACACGCTTAAACACCACCTCAAGGAGTTGCCGGGTTCACCGGTTTTCCTCAAGCCGATTCAAATTCGCCAAACGCATTGGTGGAAGAGATATTTTGACGGACGGGAAAGCGCCTCCGAAGGATTCAATGCCGAATGCGCGAAATGGATCGCGCGCGGATCATGGGTTGGGCGCGTTCACGGTGATCTGGGCGTCCACAATCTCGCCCGCGCCGATGGAAAACTCTGGGTCATCGACTGGGAGGAAAGCAGCGAAGTCGGTCCGCGGCGCACGGATGAAATCGGCCATTATCTTTCCACACGGCAAAAGCGCATTCTTCGCAACCCGGAGTCCGAAACACGGCGGTTCGCGCGAGTTTTCATCGATGGCGCGACGGAGGAGGATCGCCGCGAGGTCATCGCCGCTTTGATCTTCCTCCACGCAACGGGTCGCCACTCGGCGCGAATGATCGCGCGCCATTGGCCGCAAGTCCCGGCGGAGCGGGAGGTTTCGCGTGTTCGGATGCGCGAAGGCATGGCGTTGCAATCCGCGGCTAAACCGAATGTCGCGATCATTTCGAACGAGCCGACGCCTTATCGCATTCATGTGCTGAATCGACTTGCCGATGAGCTTCCGGAAGTGTGCATCCATAACATCTTCACGCACACGCTTTCCAAGCCAAGCATGCCCTGGGAAATGAGCATCGGCTCGCATCTTCACCCCGTCTTTTTCCCGGACCAGCACCTGAAGATGAACCGCCCGCTGGGCCTCAGATCGGCGCCCTTATTCAGGAAAATCCGGGATTTCGTGGTCGATCGCGAGGTGCGGTATATCGTGCTTCTCGGTTACAACGACCTGACCCGATTACTTTTGATTCGCTGGGCGCGAAAGCGGGGCATACCGGTGTTGCTGGCCGGAGATTCCAACGTTTACGCCGCCGCGCGCGTTCGCGGTGTGACTCGCTTCGCCAAGCGGCATTACGTTCGCTGGGTGCTCAGATCGATCTCCGGCCTGATGCCGATGGGAACTTGCGGCCGCGCGTATTTCCGCCTTTATCGCGATCATGACCTCCCCGAGTTTCTGTTTCCGTATGAACCGGACTACGACGCGCTGGATAGAATCGATCGCGTTGGCCTCGCGGAGTTCCTCGCCAAGCACGGCCTGGAGCCGATGCGCAAGCGATTTCTCGTTTGCGGGCGGCTCGTCGATCTGAAGCGTGTGGACGTTGCGATCGACGCGTTCGTTGCCAAGGCGGGCGATCTTCCGGACTGGGACCTGGTGATCGCCGGCGATGGGCCGTTGCGTCGCGAATTGGCCCGGCGAGTTCCGGAGCATTTGCGGTCCCGCGTGAAATTCGTCGGGTTTTTGCAGTTTAGCGACACGGCGCTCTGCTATCGCGCTTGCCATGTCCTGGTACACACCAGTGAATTCGAGCCTTGGGGGCTGGTGATTAATGAGGCGGTCGCTTCGGGCCTGGCGGTGATCGCGACGGCGGTCACTGGCGCGGCGGTTGAATTGGTCCGACATCGCGTCAACGGATTGATCATTTCGCCCGGCAATGTCCAGGTGCTCACAGACGCCATGCACGAAATCACCGAAGACGGCGCGTACAAAAAAATGCGGTACGCGGCGCCGGCGGTGCTCCGGGCATGGCGGGTCGCCGCAGATCCGGTCCAGGGATTTCGCGAGTCGTTGAATCATTTCGGTATCACACCCGCGAAAAACCTTGCGACCTCCGCCGAACCCGCCGAAACGGCGCCGGTTGAATCTTTTGCGCGTCGCCGACCGATTTCCATCGGAAGCTCCTGCTGAATAGCCGCGGCTCGCGTTCGTTCAGGCGAGCTTGGTCACATACATCTGATTGACGCACCATCGGTTCCGCCAGCCTGGCTGCGCCGCGCGCCTTTCCCATCGCTCAGCCCGTTTATCTCCCACTATCTTCGCCACTTTGGGGCTGTAAAATCCACAGCCCGTGACGCGAACCAATCGCAAGCCGGCCGATTGCAGAAGCGCCATGATCTGCCCATGCGAGAGATAATTTCCTGTCGTGACTCTTTTTCTCCCCAACCGGCGAATTCGGTGGTATGGCCAGAGTAGCAGCTTGTGGCTCCACGGATTCCCGTGGTTGTTGAAGACCAGCGCGCTGTCGCGCTCTCTCAGCCGATTTCTCAGCGCGATTAGCGCCGGGGCGCGCAACTCCGGCTCCGCGTTGAGGAAGAATCGAAATGCCGTGATCAGATCGTATTTGCCCTCGACCTGGGCATCCGGCGCCAGGATATTCCTGCAAAGAATTTTGCCACGAGTCAATTTGCGGCGCGCCAGTTCGCACATCGATTCGGAAATCTCGATTCCCGTCACTGCGTCGACTTGATCTTCAAGCATCGCGGTGATGCGCCCCGTTCCCGACGCAAAGTCCATCGCGTCGATTCGCGGTTTGACGATCCGCAACTCGGCCAAGACGGCGCGCAGTTGGTCCTGCTCTATTCGCCAAAGCAGTTCGGCGTACGATCCTGGGGCATATTCGCCGCTCTCGTACCCAGCGGCGCGATCGTCGCCCTCAAAATGTTTTGAATAAGCTTCCGCCACCGTCTTTGGGTATCCTAATTCGGAGCCGTCCCATGAACCTACACAATTCCTATAGGATTGTATCAAGTCTAACCTACGGTTCGATAGCGAGTTACGCGCCAATTCCAATAGACAATCGACCTCTTTGTCATTGTGTGAAAGAACCCGGAATCTTACCGTGACGTGTTCGCGTGGAAGTCGGCGGCAGGCAAATTGTTCGGTCTTGAGCAAGGAGAAAAATCATGGCAGAAGGCGGTTCGGTTCATCACACTCTTGGCGAGCGGGCGGCATTTCAACTTGCCAACGTCACCAAGACGCCGCCTCAATACGGGGCGATCACTCCGCGCTGGCTGGTTCGGTTTCTCGATTGGAAGCCGCTGGAAGCCGGCACGCTGCGCGTAAACCGAGTCGTGGATGACGAGTCCATCGAGGTGGTTTGCGATCAAAAAGACGAGACGGCCATCCCCGAATCGTTTGTCAATTACCAGGAGAAGCCGCGCGAATACACGCTGAATTCCATTTCCGCGGTCCTCGATGTTCAGACCCGTATTTCCGATCTCTTCAGCAATCCGTTCGATCAGATACGCGAGCAACTTCGCCTGACCATCGAAACCGTCAAGGAACGCCAGGAAGGCGAACTAATCAACAACGATGGATATGGGCTGTTAAAAAACGTGCCCAATTCCCAAAAAATCCAGGCGCGCAAAGGCTCGCCCACCCCGGACGATCTGGATGAGTTGCTTACCAAGGTCTGGAAGGAGCCGTCGTTTTTTCTGGCGCATCCGCGGGCGATCGCGGCGTTCGGGCGGGAATGCACCCGCCGCGGGGTACCGCCACCCACCGTCACCCTCTTCGGCACGCCCTTTTTGACTTGGCGCGGAATTCCGCTCGTGCCGACTGACAAGATGCACGTTGATGGCAAGGCCAAGCCGACCGGACAGTCCGGAAAAACCAATATCCTGTTGCTTCGCGTCGGCGAAAAGAAGCAAGGCGTAATCGGGCTATTTCAACCGGGTCTGCCTGGCGAGCAAACCCCTGGGCTTTCCGTGCGGTTCATGGGCATCAATCGCAAGGCGATCGGCTCTTATCTTGTCTCGCTCTATTGCTCCGCCGCGGTGTTGACGGATGACGCGATCGCGGTGCTCGAGCAGGTCGAAGTGGGCACGTACCATGAGTACAAGTGATTCGCCAAAGGGAGGCGCCGAGCCTAGCGCGGATCGGCAGGCTTCGCTGGTCGCCGCCGCGGCGGGATTGCCCGATCCGGCGATCCTGGAAAGGCTCGCCAATGAATTTTTCCGCGGCAATCCGGCGGCAAACATGCCGGTTGACATGCTGACATTGCCCTCGGCGCCCCTCGGCGCCGCCACGATTCCGACCGAGCCCACGCTGACCGAAGCCCAGTTGCAGGCAATTCCCGCGACCCTGACGGCCGCTCCAGTTATGACGCCGGGAATCCCAGGTGGATTCTCCACCAGTGACTTGATGACCGCGACGAATTTCTCGTTTCTCAGCGATGCCCGTTCGATTTATGCGTCGGCGCCCGCTGTTCCGGTTCATGCTGCGCCTGTGATGGATACTTTGAAAATTCCGTACGAAACCGACCTGCGCGCATTGGAAACCAGCTTCAACGGCGTCAAAGCGCCGGCGATTCCGGCTTCGTCGAATGAATTATCCGCCCCGCAGATCCCTGGGATGGCCGATGTCCACAACGACGCTGGCTCGCTCGCCGAATTTGATTTTCTGGAGATATTAAATCCACTGGAGCCGACGACCGCCGTCGCGACGGTCGGCTCAATCCCCTCCGATCCAACCGCGGCGAAGCTGGTCTCCAGTCTCTCCTCCGTTCCCTTTGATGTGAACGCGATCCGGCGTGACTTCCCGATCCTTCAGGAAAAGGTCAACGGACGGCAACTGGTCTGGCTCGACAACGCCGCGACCACGCACAAGCCTCAATCGGTAATCGACCGCCTGTCGTTCTTTTACGCTCACGAGAATTCCAATATCCATCGCGCCGCCCACACACTCGCCGCCCGCGCGACGGATGCCTACGAAGCGGCGCGCGAAAAAGTCCGCCGTTTCCTCAACGCCTCGTCGGCGAAGGAAATCATTTTCGTCCGCGGCGCAACCGAGGCCATCAATCTTGTCGCCCAGAGTTGGGGTCGTCGAAACATCCAGAAGGACGATGAAATTGTCATCACCTGGCTCGAACATCATGCGAATATCGTTCCCTGGCAAATGCTCTGCGCGGAAAAGGGGGCGAAACTCCGCGTCGCTCCCGTGGACAACAGCGGGCAGGTTCTGCTGGAAGAATACGAAGAACTGCTGAACCCGCGTACGCGTCTGGTCGCATTCGCGCACGTTTCCAATGCCCTGGGGACCGTCACGCCTGTCGAAGAAATGATCGCCGCCGCACATCGCCACGGCGCCAAGGTGCTGGTCGACGGTGCTCAGGCGGTGTCGCATCTGCGGGTGGACGTGCAGGAGTACGATTGCGACTTCTACGTCTTCTCCGGCCACAAGGTCTTCGCGCCAACGGGCATCGGCGTTGTCTATGGTAAGGCTGAAGTGCTCGAATCCACGCCGCCCTGGCAGGGGGGTGGAAATATGATCACCGACGTGACCTTCGAAAAAACCCAATATCAAACTCCACCGGGCCGGTTCGAGGCCGGTACCGGCAGCATTGGCGACGCCGTCGGCCTGGGCGCGGCGATCGATTACGTCGAGCGCATCGGCATGGCGAACATCGCGCGCTACGAACACGATCTGCTCGTCTACGCGACCGACGCGTTGCAACGCATTCCCGGCCTGCGGCTCATCGGCACCGCGAAGGAAAAGGCCAGTGTGCTTTCGTTTGTTTTGGATGGTTTTCGCACGGAAGATGTGGGCGCCGCCTTAAATCAGGAAGGCATCGCGGTCCGCTCCGGACATCACTGCGCCCAGCCGATCCTGCGACGATTCGGCGTTGAGAGCACCGTCCGTCCCTCGCTGGCTCTCTACAACACCTGCGAGGACGTCGACGCGCTGGTCACAGCAATTTGGAATCTGAAGGGTGGCCGCAATCCCGGGATGCTTTGATCCATTTGAACCAGGCGAATCTTTTCCGGCGCAGGCTTCAAATTCCCAGGCCATCGACGAATTCGTGCCGACGATGATGCCGCGACTGGCGGATACGTTCCTCCAGAAATCTTGAAAACGCGTAAAGCAACTTTCGTGTTTCCGCGACGGACAGCGGTTGCATACGCGCGAACTCGTCCGATGCTTCCAGAACCGCCGCCAGCGCGTCGTTGATTCCGCGCGCATACCCTGCTTCGAAGCCCTGTTCTTGAAATGCGCTGACCACGGTCGAAAAAACGTTCACGCCGTCCGGCAGCTCGCGTGCTTCGACAGGCTCCGCGGTAGTGGTTTGCGAGTTCATGTGGAACCTCTGCCGCTTTCAGCGGTCTCAGGGCTGTTTATCTCTTTGCTTTGGCCAGTCCGGGCGCCGTTTCGCCCGTATGGGTGCCCGAATTGAATTCCGCCAGCAGTTGTCCCAGCAGTGCGCCGATCTCGGTTCCGTTTCCGGGCAGGAACCCGGAAAAGATCGCCGCCGATACGCGCGACAGGTCCGCGTCGGAAAATGATTTCGCCGCCAATGCTCCAATCTCTGCCGCCCGCTGACGGTCCTTTAGCATTCCGGTCTTGACATACTGCTCCATCCTCGCCACATCCTGCGGGTCGATGAGGGGCCGATCTGTTTCCGCCCGATCGATTGCTCCCGCCATGGCGCGGATTTCCGGCAGTCCGATCAGCAGCAAGGTTGCCGGCATTCCCAACGCTTTGGCCAAGTCAACGATCGTCGAAAGCCGCGGATCGCTGGATCCCGTCTCGATCTGTGCAATCGTCGCCCTAGATACCCCCGACGCTTGGGCCAATTGCTGTTGCGTGGTCCTCGTCACCGCGCGCGCAATCACTAAGTTCTTGGCGAGCACGGCATCGGCCGATTCACGGCTGGCGAGGACCGCTTTTGGTAAAAGATGAGCCATGTCAACTTCTGGACTGCGGATTTGCACCGGCTGGCCTATGGGTTTCTCAATTACCTAGTAATCCGACCGGAATTATGGGCATTATTGTCGTCAGATTATTCTGGCGTGTCAAGACCAGTTGAGTAGTGCGGTATTGGCCCCGCGAAACCTCTGGCACATTGATGATCGACGTCCCCGAATTGCGCTTTTTCCGCCCGCAGATGCACGGCTTCATATCCGCCAATCGGCGGTTTTCGACCCATCGATTAAGGGGTCCCAGCGACCACCGCGCGCTTCCATCTCGGGCGAAACGCGGCCTTAATTTTGCGCGTCGTTTTCGTCGGCAGGGATCCGCCGCGAACTTATCCCATCCTGCCCGTAGCTCGAACAAAACTGATGATCATCGTCCGTAGCTCCGTCGGAAGGATTGGCCAAAGGTCGATCAGTTCCATCAGTTCTGGGTAGTTCGACAAGTCCAGGGACAAGCCAGGGGACAAGCAATTTTGGCCAGTTTCGGAAGATGTTATATTGTCAGTGTTTGCATTGGGCTCGGAGCAGACTGTAAATCTGATGGCTCTGCCTTCGTAGGTTCGAATCCTACCGCGCCCATTCGCCTGAAAAGGCGCAGTTTTCGCCGGCCTTCAGGCATTTTCTGTTCTCCAACGCCCATTGTCAGATTGATGTTGCTGTGTTCCGGTACATTTCGCGCGACCTTTGGATCGAGGCCGGCGTATGCACTCCGAAATGGCGATTTCGATCTCGTTTGAACCCCTGCTAACCGCAACACAGGTAGAATTTCCGTAATTGTCGAAATAGCCTTGCTTACCCGGGCGATAAGCGTAAGATGAAGTACGGCGCAGCGCTCAAGAAAAAGTCGCTCGCTCAGAAGTATTGAATGTTTCGGATGACTAGATAAAGGGTAGTTCGGCCGGCGGCCGGAGAACCCGTTAACGAGTAAGCCGACGCGATTGAATCCCCAAGTTTCGGGATTCGGCCGCGTCGGCTTTTTTTTTGAAATCTCGTTCTTTGCAGAGAGGTGCGCTCGAATGATCTCTTTCACGATTATGAGCTGCCCATGAGTACACAGCGTATTTTCGGAATCGTCCTGCTGGTCGTCGGAGTCGCGCTGATGATCGTCGGGATCAATGCATCCCATTCGGCGGCGGATCAAGTGAGCAACACCTTCACCGGTCGATTCACCCAGGAGACGGCCTGGTACATTTTCGGCGGCGGCGCCGCGGCTTTGTTCGGGCTGCTCATGGTTCTGGTCGGTCCCCGCGGCAGAAACGCCTGAAGGATTGGCCCCGCTGCTATTAAAGCGGCGATGCCAGTACCTCTTTGGCGAGAGGACGGTCCGCAACAAAAAAAGCCATGGAACTGAACATTTGGAATTTTTTGAGTCGCCCGATTGAAATTGGGCGACGCGAGTTATTGCAGAGCATTATGCCGGCGCCGAAATATTTTTACGGCGACGGCCCTTAAAGGAAATCAAATGAAACTGGCAATTTTTGCGATGAGCATACTTAGCGCGGGCTTCTTTCTTGCGGATCTAACCGCCTGTTCGACCGAATCACCCGGCGCCACGGATAATCTGGGTGTTTATTCCACGATGGTTAACAGTTCCCCCGACAAGGTGACTGCCGCCGCCCAGAAAGCCGCCAACGATCTGAATCTGACTAACGTCGTTGGCAACGGCACACAGGTGGACGGCAAAGTGACCGCCAAAAATGCCGCGGGCGATGACATCACCATTGATATCGCCCAAGCCGGCGACAACGTCAGCAAAGTGACGATCCATATCGGCCTCACCGGCGACGAAGCCGTCAGCAAGCAGTTGATCGACAGAATTAATAGCCATCTGGCATGGCTATAAATGACGACACAGAGCGGCACCACGAGTAACGACGCGCAATTTTTCGGTTTGCCGCGCCGTTACCGTGGTGACCTTTTTCCTGAACCATGTTGATTCGTATCCGCGCGGCCGCTCTTCTCCAGTCAACGCGCCGCTGTCCCGCTGGTCCGCCAATGTGAACAGCGCGACGTGGTAATAAATCGGAATTTTCAGCATTTCCTCCGCTTCTACCGATCGGGACGCCTACAATGGCGCTTGCGGAACTTGATATAAATCAGTTCCGGCCGAAATATCGAAATCCTCGGATGACTAAATGAAGGGTACCTCGGCAAACTGCCGAGAGACTCGTTAACGAGTAAGCCGACGCAATTAAATCCCAAAGGTTTGGGGTTTGCCTGCGTCGGTTTTTTGTTTCCCGGAAGCACGTTTGTTCTAAAGAGATCGAATATTTCACCAGCAGGAGAATCGATGAGTAAATACACAACTCATTCGGAAGCGAACCGGGCCCTGGCCGCCGGGCAGACGCACGGTGACCTGCATCCCGGGCGCGGCGTGATCACCATGCCGACGCACGACGACATTGCCAGGCGGGCCTATGACATTTACGTCACCAGCGGCTCCAAACAGGGCCAATGCTGGCAGAACTGGCGACAAGCCGAACATGAATTGCGAACCGGCGACAATCGACTATGAAGTTTCCGACGGCAGATCCCCGTCGTTGAAATCGTCCACGGGAGTTGTCAATCGTGCGGCAGCGCGCTGAACAACACCCTCTTATCTCGGAGGCATATATGAACCGCATTCGTTCTTTTACTTCGACCCTCGTATGCTCGCTAGCTCTGGCGCTTCTGAGCGCCTGCGCCGCTGACCGAATGAGCAATATCCCCGGGAATGCCACCGTTGCCAGTTCAGGCAACGATCATCTCTCGTACACGGCGCCCTCGTACGGCACAATCTGGGTCTACGATGTGAGCAACGATCGCATCGATTATTCCGGCCCCGTATCAATGAATGAAGCGGTTTCCGTCGATCCCGGCAGCAACTCGGTCACGGTCAACGGCCGCATTGTCGCCGACAAGGTGGACCAAGGCGCGCAGCACCGCATTTATTTCGTGCCTTCACAGGAAACCCCGGCAGCGTATTCCAACTAGCCGACAACGCGGGATGCGCCACATCTGTCGGCCTACTGGCACAGACGCCAGGAGTCTGGGCACATGGCTCAGGTCCGAAGCTTTGACGGTAAAAACTATTGGCGGCGCGCAATTTCCCGACTCGCATCGATCGCGTCGCTGTTTAGCCGGGCCGCCTCCGAATGGCTTAACGACAACGCCCTGCGGCTTTCCGCGGCGGTTTCCTTTTACGCGGTTTTGTCACTGGCGCCGTTGTTGGTCATCGTCATTCGGGTCATGGGCATCGCCCACGACAGGCAATTCGCCCGCGAACAGATCATCAATCAGACCACAAACCTGTTAGGCGCTCAGTTGGCCGACGCAATCAAGCCAATCCTCGACACCAACGTCACTCAGAATACCGCCCTGGCAACCACGCTCAGCACCGTGGTGTTGCTATACTCCACCACCAGCGTCTTCATTGAGTTACAGAATTCATTGAACACGATTTGGGGCGTCGAATGCGAGCCACACAAGACAAACCGCGCGAGTCGAGCTGTTCTCACTTTCATTCGCACTCGTCTCCTGTCGCTGGCAATGGTCTTTGGCCTTGGCTTTCTGCTCGTCCTCTTCATATTCATCAGCGGATTTCTCTCGGCCTTCCAACATCACCCCGCCAATATCGATCAATGGCCCGCCGATGTTGCCCGCACTGCAATTTCCTGCGCCGTGGAATTCGCGCTGTTTGGCGCCATATTCAAGTTCATGCCCAATGTGCGACTGAGATGGAAAGACATTTGGCGCGGGGCGCTCATCGCCGCGATCCTGTTTAGCGCCGGCAGGTTTGGCCTGGCGATTTATTTCAAGCATGCTCGCATCGATAACGTGTATGGAGCCGCCGGGTCGTTGTTGGCGGTATTAACCTGGGTTTACTACTCCTCTTTCAGTCTCTTCTTTGGTGCCGAATTCACCAAGGTCGTGTCGGACGCACAACCCCCATCGTTTTCCGTTGGTAAGGAGTCGGCCTCCGCGTCAGCGCGTTTGCAAATTCGATCGCGCTGAAGAAGGATCGGCTGAATCATCTGATGAATCTCGGCTATAGCCGCGCCGAGACTGGTCACCACGTGCACCGAGCCCTGACACGCCAGGCGGTCAAGCGACTTCTTAGGATCAGCCTTGCTCGTCCAAAGGCCCACGATGATGGGCAGCTCCGGGAATTTCACCTGCAGCCGCTTACAGAGATATCGCGAGTGTGCCCGCGCCGCCGGTGGTAGCGCCGAGATGCACACCGTCCCCGCGTCATGCCGCTGAACCAACTCGAGCACTTCGCCGGCCAGAGACACTTGCGAGACCGCAATCGCCCGCTGCCCTCGGAGTTCCAGTAGTTGCGCAAGCATTGACCCGACAATTTCGTCAGCCTCGTCATGGGCTGGAAGACAAAGCACAATCGCTGACGGCTGCGCGGCAACGGACGCCCCATCGACGCCCGTCGGACTCTCGGGCTTCTCTTTCACCTTCGCCCGTGCGGCGGCGGCGTTCTCCCCTTTCTGGGCGTCTCCCAATTCTTCGATCAGATCGCGCATCGCCTGGCGCATGAAGGTCTGGCGTTCAATGTCAACTTGCCCGGTGTGACTATCCTTTTCTGCCATCGCCAACGCAGGAATCATGACTTGGTCGTACACGCACTCCAGTCCCTTTTCCTTCCGGTATTCGTGGAGCAGCTCGCCGGCTTCTTCCTGGTCCAGCGAGAGAAGCCGCTGATAGACGCGAACGGAGGGCTCCAAAACCTGTTCGTCGCCGAGAATCACGTCCAGAAACCGGAGTTGCTCAATATTTTTGCCAAGCACGACGAGGATGACCGTCATCGGCGTGGCCAGCAGCAATCCGACAGGTCCCCACAGCCAGGTCCAGAAGACCGCCGACACCAGAATCGCCATGACCGACAGGCCCGCGCTCGATGCGTTGAGCCAGGGCTCGAGCACCTGGCTCATCACCAACTCGACTCCCAGATACATGCCTAATGTCGCGGCAAAGACACGGGCGCTGTTGAAAATCGCCAGCGACAGCAAAACCGGCACCGCAGCGCCGATAAACGCACCCAGATAGGGAACGAACCGCAAAACCGCCGCCAGCAACGCCCACAGTAGGACGTTGGGGAATCGGCCTTCCGCGGAACAGTGGCCGATGATCCAAAGGCCGATGCCAACGCAGATCCCATAGATCACGTTGATGATCGACTGGGTCATGAGATAATGGCTGATGCGTGTTGCCGCGTCGTCAAGCGCCTGCGTCGTAACATTCAGCCGTCCGTCGCCGACGAGCCGAATCATTCGGTCGCGCAGGTCCCCGCGGTTCAGCAGCATAAAGATCAGGAAGACGACGATCAGGCCGCCCGTCGCAAGCGGGCTAAGCAGCCCCCCGAGGTAGCGCCCGACAACCTCCATCGGCGAGGCCGGCTCCGCGTATTCGCGCACCGGCAGCGGATTCTGCGGCGTTACCTGCGGCAGCGTCGGCGCACCCGGATGGCTGTCGGCCGCCTGCGATGCAACGCTTAGGTTTGCATTCGCCGACGGCGCCGTGCCCGGATGAGGGCCAGCCACGCTCTTTAGAGTTTCTTCCACTCCCTCCGCCGCTTTGGAAAAACTGCCGCGGGCAGCGGCTTGCTGAAACCGTTGCAATTTGTGCTCAATGTTCTCCCTGTAGTCCGGCAGCTTCTGTGCCACCTGCACGAACTGCTGCTCCACGACCCACCCGATCGTGCCAAGCACGGCCAGAGCCGTCCCGACGGCGATAAGCACGGCTGCGATCCGCCCAATTCGACATCGTTCCAGCCGGTCCACGACCGGCGCCAGCACGAACGCGAGCAGAACCGCAACCGCCAGCGGAACCAGCACCGCCTGCGCAAAATACAATGCCGCCACGGTGGCAAACACCGTCGGCATCAAGCCGAGCTTCAAGCTGTTTCCCGTTTCGATCGATCGCGCCATGGTGCGTCTCTAAGTCACGGAGGGCTTTCCCACCAGCGATGGTCGGCGGTAAATAGACTGCCCCGGTCGACGACATTTCGCTCCCCCTCGACATTGGCGATTAAGCCGTATCTCGTCTGAACCAGCAGCTTCATATAGACCATGACGCTGCCCAGACCGGCAGACTGGTTT
>Ga0181531_10000700_pt1 | contig 21888 bp, 20 predicted proteins | sample PEATcosm2014_Bin_38_FD_119743 | JGI IMG/M metagenome (GOLD analysis project Ga0181531, IMG submission 119743) | Peatland microbial communities from MTU Mesocosm Facility, Houghton, MI, USA - PEATcosm2014_Bin11_10_metaG | ecosystem: Environmental > Terrestrial > Soil > Wetlands > Peat | place... | reverse complement strand
AGCGCGGAGGATACGCGTTTGGGGGGGTCCCGGTCAACTCAGCCGTTGGCGCCGCGCCTCAAACAGGGCCACCCCGGTCGCCACCGAGACGTTCAAGGACGCGACCCGCCCGGCCATCGGGATTCGCACCAGGAAATCACAGCGCTCGCGCGTCAGCCGGCGCATGCCGCCGCCCTCGGCGCCGAGCACGAGCGCCAGAGGCCGGTTTAGATCCGATTCAAAAATGCTCTGTGGGGCCTCGCCATCGGCACCGACGACCCAAATCGCGCGTTCCTTGAGCAAATCGAGCGTTCGCGCGAGGTTGGTCACGCTCGCAACCGGGACGAACTCGGCGGCGCCTGCGGCGACCTTGCGCACCACCCCGTCGACGGGTGCGGCTCGATCGCGCGGAATCACGACGGCATGCGCACCGGCCGCATCGGCCGTACGCAAACAGGCGCCAAGATTATGCGGGTCGGTTACGCCGTCGAGTACCAACAGCAACGGCTCCTCGGTAAGATTGCCGAGCGCCGCGAGCAAATCATGGTCATCCCAGGCCTTGAGCGGCCGCACCGCCGCGACCGCCCCCTGGTGCGCGACGTCGCCGACGAGTTTCGCGAGCGAATCGGCGGAGGCCGCCTGCACGCGCAGGCCGACCGCCTCGGCATTCTGGCGCAGGTTCCGAATGCGCTGATCGTCGCGCCCCTCGGTCAGCCACAGCTCGAGCAGCCGCTCGGGCGCACGCTCGATGATTGCCGCAATCGCGTGCAGACCGTAAGCGAAATGGCGCTTGTTGTCCGCCACGCCCTTCAGCGTCCGCCGCGACCGCCGCCGCGTCCGCCGCGACGCGCACCGCCGCTGCGCCCGCCGCTACCGCCACCGCTCGAAGACCGTCGGCCACCCGCGGCGCCGGACCCGCCGCGACTGCCGCGGCCCCCGCCCTCGGCGCCGCGCCTCGGCGAGCGCACCGTGCCGTGCGTCGTGCCGCCCTCACTGTCGACCAATTCGAAATCGATCTGACGCTGCGCGAGGTCCACGCGCGAGAGGCGCACGCGCACCGCATCGCCCATTTGCCACCGGCGCCCGGTCCGTTGCCCGACGAGTCCCATGCCGCCGGCCTCGAGTTCCCAATAGTCGCCCGGAATCGCGGAGATATGCACAAGCCCGTCGATCGGCATTTCCTTGAGCTGCACGAACAGACCGAATTCCAGCGCGCTCGAAACCGTCGCGTCGAAAGTCTCTCCGACGCGCGATTGCAGGTAGAGGCAGCGCAAATAACTCATGACGTCGCGCGCGGCATCGTCGGCGCGCCGCTCGCGCTGCGAACTCTCGAAGCCGAGCGCCTGCAATTCGGCGGTGCTGTAGCGGTGGCCCGACGCCGACGTGGGAACCATCGCGGCCTTGATCGCGCGATGCACGAGCAGATCCGGATAGCGCCGAATCGGCGAGGTGAAATGCGCGTACTCCTCGAGCGCCAGACCGAAGTGGCCGATGTTGGTTTGCTGGTAAACCGCCTGTGCGAGCGAGCGAATCACGAGACTCTCGAGCAGCAGGCCGTCGGGACGCGCTTGCAGCCGCTCGACGAGCTGGCGAAATTCACGCGGTGTCGGCTTCTCGGAGAACACAGCGCCGACCTGCAGGGAATTCATGACCTTCTGCAATTCCGTGACGCGCTTGTCTTCCGGCTGGCCATGCACGCGGTAGAGGCTTCCGGCCTTGGCAAGTCGCAGCGCCACCGCGGCTTCGACGTTCGCGGCAATCATGCACTCTTCGATCAAACGGTGCGCATCGTTGCGGGCGACCGCATAGAAGCCCTCGATTTTGCCGTCGTCGCCGATGCGCGCCTTGACCTCGCTGCCGCGAAAATCGAGCGCACCACGCGCATCGCGCGCGACTTTGAGCACATCGTAGACCGCTTGGAGCGTACGCAATGATTCGCGCACATCGGCCGTCATCGCCGCCGTCGCGCCGGTCGCGGGGTTCTCGAGATAGGCCCAAGCCTCATCATAAGTGAGCCGCGCATGCGAGCGGATCACGGCCTCATAGAACCGGGTCTTGCTGAGCTTGCCGGTTTTGCTGACGCGCATATCGCAGACGAACGCCAAGCGTTCGACGTGCGGCATCAGCGAACACAGGTGATTCGACAGATGCTCGGGCAGCATCGGAATCACACGATCGGGAAAATACACCGAGGTCGCACGCTCGCGCGCCTCGATATCCAATTCGCTGCCGGTGCGCACATAGTGGCTGACGTCGGCGATCGCAACGACGAGCCGCCAGCCGCCGCCGCGCAGCGCTTCGGCAAACACCGCATCGTCGAAATCCTTGGCGTCCGCACCGTCGATCGTCACGAGCGGCAGTGCGCGCAAGTCCTCGCGTCCCGCGCGATCCGCTTCGGTCACATCGGGACTGTAACGATTGGCGGCACGAATCACGGCCGGCGGAAACTCCCGCGGCAAGTCATGTCTGAGAACCGCGAAACGCACCGCAAGATCCGACGGCCGCAAGTTCTCGAGTACCTCGACGATGCGCCCCTGCGCAGGCACCTCGCCCTGCGGGCGCTTGGTGATCTCGACGATCACGTAGTCTTCGTCCTTGGCGCCGTTACGGTCGCGCAGCGGCACTTCGACCGAATACCAATGTCCCGGGTCTTCCGGGGTCACGCGGCCCCGACCGGGGCCGGTATGCCAGACGCCGCCGATGCGCTCGGGCGAGTCGCCGATGCGGCGAATCAGCCGCGCCATCCGCCGGCCGCGATCGTTGATGCCAACCGCACGCACTTCCACCCGATCGTTGTGCATCAAGGTCGCACTGTCGGCGCGCGCGAGCACCAAGGGCGCGGTGCCGTCGTCGGGCATGATCAGCACTTCGCCGCTCGCACGGCCTCGGACTCTGCCGGCCACGCGCTCGGCTTCGCCGGCAGTGCTGTAGCCGTGTTCGTTCTGCAGTGCTTGACCATCACGAACCATGGCGGTCAAACGCTTGCCCAGCGCGTCGCGCTGCGCATCGGTATTCAAACCGAGGCGCTTCGCGAGGCGCGCCGCGCTCAGCGGCTCCGGCGCTTCGGCGAGGTGTTTGAGCAGCAATTCGCGGCTCGCGATCGGATCGGCATAGCGCGACTTCTCGAGCTCCAAATTGGGGTCTTCACCGCGCCAATCCTTGGGAGGGGCAGCGGATCCACGTTTGTGGGTGTTTGGCGGCGGAGTGGAGGAACCACGTCGTGTCATAGGTACAGTGCTTTATAAGTGGGAAGGATCATAGATTGGGTGTCGAGCATCGATTGACAAGCCCTGGTTGGTTGCGTAGATTTCGGCGCCTCGCGTATCGCGGACCCATCTTGGCCCAGGTGGCGGAACTGGTAGACGCGCTGGTTTCAGGTACCAGTGGAGCAATTCGTGGAGGTTCGAGTCCTCTCCTGGGCACCAAAATCACTACGTTACAGTAGTTTATTGAAGTATTTGATTAATATTCCTCGGGAATCGCGCTGCGCTTCCCGAGCGCGCGCAGCCTATCAGTTCTCGGCGCCGAGCAGCCGCGAATTTGCAAATCGATCGGTCCATACCGCGTCTCAACTTCGCTAGGCGACAGCGCCGGTGGCGGCCGCCGGATCGGATTTCTGCCAGATCGCCGCGAGCAGCGCAACGACCGGCGGCACTGCAAAACACCAGGTGGCGACGGTACTGTAGAGCAGCGCCGCGATGGCGCCGCCGACTGCGAAACTCGAGACCGCGAGCGACATCCGCCGGAGGCGCCCGAGCGTCGCGACGCGGGCTTCGGGCTTGAGACCGTGAATCACGTCGCCGATGTCGATCATGATTTGCGTCGTGGTACCGGTCATGATCGTCGTCGGCGGCAAGGCCGACAGATGCATCCGGTGCGTCGCGTTCTGAATCGCCATTGCCGACACCAGCACCATTCCCGTCACCATTGCGGGTCCCGCGTCGCCGTTTGCGAATGGACCCAGGCAAATCGCAAGAACCGCGCCGATCAACAGAAAACCCAACTGCGCAACGAGCAGAGTCTCGAGCTCGGGCCAGCGGCGCGCGGCGATCGAGTAACTCGCGAGCCTGGTGACGACGATGACGATGCAGAACACCGGCAGCGCCAGGAGTTTGGCGACGACCCCCGAAGTTCCGAACACCAATGCGGCGCCGATGGTCACGAAATTACCCGTCACGTGTGCGGTGAACAAGCCCTGCAAGGCAAGATAACCGGCGGTATCGAGGAAACCGCCGTTGAAGCTCAACAGAGTCGGTACAGCCTGTTTCATCGCGCCGTCATCTCCATGTTGATCACGATTCGTCGCTGAACCCGATGGCCGCGTGGGTGCCGTCGCAGAAGGGTTTGTTCTTCGAGGCGCCGCAGCGGCACAAGGTCACACGATTGCGCACTTCGTATTCGAAGCCGTCCGAGCCGATCACCGGAATTCCGCCGCGCAGCCAGATCGGGCCGGAACACGAGTTGACCGGATCTTCGATGAGACCGATCGACGGCTCGAATTTCGGTTCGATCGCCTGGCCCGTGAGGTTGTCGCGCGCGACGAGCCGGCCCGACGGACAGTCGCCGGCCTCTTGCACGAAGAGTTTCCGGGCACCGGCTTGATCAGTCTCGTTGACGAGGTTCCATACTTGGCCGTGCGGATCACAGAAGCGCGCGAACGCGCACAAGGCTTCCGCGTCGGTCAATGACATCGTCGGGCCTTTCATGAGTTTTGCCTGCGCCTCATAAGGCTCGCGGCTCGCGGTTTCGGCGCCTTGGAAACCGACCTTGGCATGCGAACCGTCGCAAAACGGCTTGCTCGCGCTCTTGCCGCAGCGACATAGCGCGTACTGCGGCTGCTCGGGATAGCTCGCCCCCGGAATCCACTTGACGGACTCGCCGGCCGAATTCGTGCCGATGGTTTGCTTCTGCAGCGGCAATGCGCCCGAGACCATGTAGGGGCCGTTCTTCACGATCTGGACCGTGGCACGTATGGATTTTTTCGCATGCATCGCGTTTCTCCCTGCGGTTCGGAAAAGTTTGAGGTCAATTCTCGTTGCGCGCCGAAATCATGTGCGTGACGATCGGCGGACCCTTCAAAAGTTTGTCCACGTGCTGCTGCAGCAAGCGATCCGCGTTCGTGACTCGCTTGTGCTGGCGCAAATGTTCCAGCCAGGATTCGACGAGAAAGGTTTCCACGAAACGTCCCGGTTCGGCGACGTCCTCGAATAAGCCCCAGGCATAAGCGCCGTCGCGGCCGCGCTCGCGCGCGAGCAGGTCCATCGCACGCCGGAACGGCTCATGTTCGGCGGGTAGCACACGGTATTCGACGGTCACCAACACCGGGCCCGCGTCACTGGTCACCTTGCGCCCGAGGACCGGCGTGGCCCAATGCATCGACGGCGTCAGATCGATTCCTGCGCCCGTTTGCAACTTGCATCTCCAAGTCAACGGCATGGCTAGAAGCATACCCGCGGCCGCGATGAAAAGCGTCATCGGCACGCCGGCGAACCGAGCAAGCTGACCCCAGAGCGCACTGCCGACCGTCAGCGCGGTAGAGAACACCGTGACATAGATCGCAAGGCCGCGCCCGCGAACCCATTCAGGTAAGGCGAGCTGCGCCGATACATTCAAGGTCGCGAGCGCGGCAATCCAGCAAATACCGGCGACCGCGCTCGCGGCCAGCGCGGCAAAGGGGCCGCGCGCGGCGCCGTATAGCAGCGTGGCGAGTGCAGTCCCGATCGAACCGGCAGCCACGACGCGGTCCGCCCCGAGCTTGGTTTTGCTCCACGGCAAGATGAAGACTCCGGCAATTGCGCTCGCGCCGATCGTGCCCAGCACCAGTCCGTAGAACGTAGGGCCGCCGCCGACTTGATTGCGCGCAACCAGCGGCAACAAGGCCCAGTAGCAGCTCGCGAAAAAAAAGAATCCTATCGAACGGATCAGCGTTGCGCGCAAATGCCGATTGTTGCGGGAATAGCGAATGCCCGTGCGCAAAGCGCTCAAAAAGCGCTCGGCCGGCAGGCCGGCGTCATGACGCGGTGCCGACCGCCAGCGCAGCAGCGCTCCGATCACGCCAAGGTTGCTGACGCCGTTGACCCAGAACGGCGCCGCGATTCCGAACAGTGCCGTGAGGAGTCCGCCGAGCGCCGGACCAAGTGCGCGGCTCACATTGATGCCGCCGCTGTTCATCGCGATCGCCGCCGGTAGAACCGGGCTCGGCACGAGCTGAGGTACAACCGCTTGCCAGGCGGGCGCGGTCACTGCAGAGCCCGACTCGATCAAGAATGTCAGCAGCAGCAACGAAATCGGTCCGATCGCGCCCAACCACACCAGCGCCGCCAACAGCGTCGAAAGAACCGCGATATAGACTTCACCGCCGATCAAGAATCGACGCTGGTCCACGATGTCGGCGAGCGCGCCGGCGGGAAGCGCGAACAGCACCATCGGGAGTACCGCGGCAACTTGGACCAGAGAGACCATGAGCGGATCGTCGTCGAGACTCGTCATGAGCCAGGCGGACGCGGAGCTGTACATCCAAGAACCGATATTGGAAATCAGCGTCGCGACCCAGACGATCGTGAACGTCGAGTTCCGGAAGGGGCTCCACGGCGATGGAGCAACCGCGGTCGAATGCACCGTGCTCACGGGTGTACGTCGGGTCGCGGCGACCACGACACATCGCGAAAGGATTCCGTCAGGAAGTCGATGAGCCGGCGTACTTTCAAGCTCAGGTGCTTGCGGCTTGGGTAGACCGCATAGATGCCGATTTCGTTGCCACGGAATTCGGGCATCAGTGCAACCAGTGAGCCGTCCCGGATATCGCCACCGACCAGAAAGTCGGGCTGCAGCACGATGCCTTGGTGGTCGAGTGCAGCCCGGCGGCAGGTATCCCCGTTGTTGGTGTGAATGCAGGCATTGACCCGCGCGCTGACGGGGCCCTGCGGTCCGGCGAATTGCCATTCGTCCTGGGTCGCAAGACAGGTATAGGAAATCACGCGATGTGCGGCGAGATCCTGCGGCTGTCTGGGGACCCCGTGCCGTTCGAGATAGCGGCCGGAAGCGCATAAAATCATGCGCGTCGAGGCGAGCTTGCGGGCGATCAGCATCGCACTCGGAGCCGCGCTGATCCGGATCGCGATGTCATAGCCCTCTTCGACCAAATCGACGATGCGATCGGTCAAGCTCACGTCGAGCGAGACTTTTGGATATCGATCGGCGAATCGCCCCCAAAGCGGCGCGAGCTGCAGTACGCCGAAGGTCAGCGGGGCATTGACGCGGATCAGACCGCTCGGTTCACCGCGAGTCGCCGTGACTTCGGATTCCGCCTCATCGATCGCAGCGAGCACCTCCTTGCACCGGGCGTAGAACGCCTGACCCTCAGACGTCACCGACAACCGCCGTGTCGTCCGCTGCAGCAAGCACGTGCCCAGACGCTGCTCGAGCTCAGTCACATGGCGCGACACGGCCGCTTTTGAAAGGTTCGTCGCATGCGCGGCCGCGACGAAACTACCCGCGTCGATCACCGCCACGAAACTCGACATCTCCTGAACCTTGTCCATTGCCCCCTTTTTTGTCTCGTTTTTCGAGACTATTTGGAGTTCGAATCGCTATTTATCACATAATTCGCATCTAATAAACTATGCGCTCGGACCGCAGCTGTCGGGTGTCCAGGCGCTGCTGGTCGTCTCGGCACATTGGCAGACGCGCGAGGTTCGCGTGATGACGAATCCGCGGCCGCCGACGGTCCACGATTTCGGCGGATTCCCCCAGGCGCTCTACGAGCTCCAATATCCGGCCGCGGGCGCGCCGGAACTCGCCGCGCAGGCCACGCACCGGCTCGCGGATGCCGATTACGCGGTACGCAGCGATCAGCAACGCGGATTGGATCACGGCGTATGGGTGCCGCTGCTGGTCGCAATCGGTGCGACGCGCGACGCGGAGCCGGTCGCGCTGATCGAGGGCGGCATCAGCTATGGCATGCTATCGACGGATGGGTTCGTCTGGGGACACCCGGCCGGCGCCGCGCACCCACCGCGTGCGGCACGAGCCGGTATCGCGCAATGACACGACATTGGAGAATTCAGGATGGCACTCAATCAAGCTTTCTACGATCGCTGGAAGCCGCGTGTGCTCGGAGCGCTGCGCATCGTCACGGCATTTCTTTTTTTACAACATGGAACGGCGAAGCTGCTGCATGTACCGCATGAGGCGATGTTCGATCAACTGCCGCTGCTCTCGCTGATCGGCTTCGCCGGCGCGTTGGAAATCATCGGCGGCACTCTGCTGTTGATCGGGTGGTTCGCGCGAGCGGCGGCATTCATTCTCTCGGGCGAGATGGCCTTCGCCTATTTCATCGGTCATGCGCCGCACGGCAATTTTTTCTCGCCGATGCTCAACGGCGGCGAAGCGGCGGTATTGTTCTGCTTCATATTCCTGCTGCTCTCGGTAGCAGGCGCTGGCGCGTGGAGCGTCGATGCGATGCGCAGGCAGGCGCGCTAGTTCCTAGAGCACTGCACGCCAAGCGAGTGCCGCGACCCGGGCCTCGCTAGCAGAGTCCTTGGCGCGCGCTTAGAACCGCCGCTCTTTGTCCGGGTACTCATCTCCGTCGATCGTTTCAATTGACGTCACGGAGAGTTCCTATGAATGGTCATTGCAAGCATTATTTCGGCAAACCCACGGCGATCGGCGCGGTCGGCGCACTCGCGCTCGCTGCTTGCGGCGGCGGTGGTGGCGGCGGTACATCGATGAGTTCATCGACGGGCCCGACGATGCCGACCGGATTTGCCGATACGGCTCTCGTATCCAACAGCGTGGGCGTCGTTGCAACGAACACGGTCATCGACGCGAATCTGCAAAATCCCTGGGGTATCGCGGTCGCGCCGGGACTGCCCTTCTGGATCGCCGACAACAACAGCAACTTATCGACGCTCTACAGCGGCGCCGGCGAAATCGACACCGGCGCGGTCACGGGCTCGAACAGCGTCGGTATCGCGATCCCGGCCTCGGCGGCCGGCGTGCAGGCCAATCCCACGGGACAGGTTTACAACGGCAGCGGCGGATTCATGATCACCACGAGCAAGGGCCAGGAAACGGCGCTGTTCATTTTCGACGGAGAAGGCGGAACCATCAGCGCCTGGGCACAGGACAGCGGCGCGACCACGGTGACGGCTTACGACGACGGCGTCGCCAATGGCACCGCTCACGCGGTCTACAAGGGCCTCGCGACCGGGAACGTCAATGGGGCGACGTATCTCTACGCCACCGACCTTCACAACAACAAGGTCGATGTCTTCGACACCAATTTCTCGAAGCCCAGTGCGATGCAAGGCAAGTTCATCGACCCCAGCATGCCGGCAGGTTTCGTGCCATTCGGCATCACTGCGCTCTCGGGTCAGCTGTATGTCACTTACGCGATGCAGGATTCGGCAATGCACGATGAGGTCACCGGCGCGGGACTTGGTTACATCGATGTCTTTGACCTCAGCGGCAATTTCGTGAGCCGCTTCGCGTCGACGGGCGTGCTCAACGCGCCCTGGGGAATTGCGATTGCACCCAGCGGATTCGGCACGCTTGCGGGCGACTTGTTGGTCGGCAACTTCGGCGATGGGCACATCAACATCTTCTCGCCCGAGGGGACTTCGATGGGCCCGCTATCGGTGAGCAACGGCGGCACGGTCACGATCCCGGGATTGTGGTCGCTGGTGTTCGGCGACGGGGACAGCGACAAGCCCCTCACGACACTGTTCTACACCGCGGGTTTTACGGACCAGACCGACGGCGTGTTCGGCACGATCACGCCCTCGAGCACGTCGGGACAGAGCCCCTATTGACGGTTCAGCGGCAATCCGGCCGGTGCAGCAGCTCGCCAAGCGCTGCACAGGCGTTCGGCACCGAAGGCGGTGCGGCGCGCAGCAGCGCGACCGCCTCCGGTGCGGTGAGGTGACTGCGTTGCGCGCGAAGCAAAGCAATGATGCCGGTGACCTCGGCGGTGGCCAGCGAGCTGCCGGAGTAAAAGTCATAGTGATCCTGCGGCGCGAGCGACAAGACATCGCGCCCCGGTGCGCGCAGGATCGTGTCGTCGGCGGACGCGCCGGCGATCGCTACCGGATTTTCGATCGCATCGGCGGCGATCACGCCGGCAATGTCGGTCGGAAACGCATCGCGCAAGCCGTCGGGCGGCACAGCGCCGACCACGATGATGCCGGCGTCCAAGGCGCGCCGAATCAGTCGCGTCAGCAACGGATCGCTCGGGCCGTCGAGACTCAGATTGATGATGTCGGCGCGCGCCTCGACGGCGGCCGCAATCGCCTGCGCCAGGGTGAAGGTGTTGCAAACGGCTCGGATTCCGCTCATCGATGCGCGCCAGCACGCCTTGTAGGCGAGAAGAGAGACATCCGGGGCGATACCGACGATTCCGATCCCGTTGCCGGGGACCGCGGCGACGACCCCAGCCACGGCCGTGCCGTGCGCGTCGCTGCGAAACGAATCCGCGTCGTCGTCGACGAAATTTCGCGAGAGCATCGCGACCGGTAAATCCGGATGATTGAGCTGCACACCGGTATCGATGAGCGCGACCCGCACGCCCGCGCCGCGGCTCAAGGCATGTGCCGCAACGACATCCATCTGCTGCACATTGCGTTGCAGCTTCGCGTAAGGATCGTTGTAGGCACCGGCGGCGGTCTCGAAATCCAACAGCGCTTGCACCGATTCGACCCGCGCATCGCGCGCCAATGCCGCGAGCAGTTGCACGCGGTCGGCGTCCGCAGGTAGCTCATAGACGAGGCAGTGAACCTCGAGCAGTTTGATCGGCCAGGTCGCGGTCTCGCGCAATCGATAGTCCTTGGCTATCGTCCGACTGATCGCGCGCGCAAAGCTGCCCGCAAGATATGGCCCGACGCCGTCGTAGCCGCGGGGCGATGAGGCCGCACGCGAGGCGGGCATCGTCACGGGATTGCGGACCGTGAGCACGATATAGTGCTGCGGCGAGTCGCGCGCCGCCGCTGGCAACGTCGCGCTCGCACGCAGCGGCGCACCTGCGCTGCAGGCCGCGACGCCCAGCGCGGCGAGGCAGGCGAGAGCTTTCACGTGCGCAGCCCTGTCACGGGCGTCCTGCTCCGTCATTGACCGCAGGCTCAACGAAGCTCACGCGCGTATCGCCCCGCAAGGCCGCGATCACCCGATCCATTTGCTGACTCGATGCATGCGGTTCGGTGAACGCCAAAGTGTAGGCTCCCGCGTCGCTCGGGCCGCCGACGATGGTCAGCGCATGATCGGCGAGCAATCGCTTGAGCTCGCCGACGGAGAGGTTCGGCGAAAATACCGCTCTGATATGCGCACCGCGGCCGAAGTTGGGCGCCTCCGATGCCAGCGTCGTGTAGCTCGGTTCGAGTCCGGCCCCACCCGCGCGGTGAAACAGCGCGGCGCCGACGGCACCGAGCGCGACCGCCTGAATCAACACCGCGGCGGCAAGCCATCGCTGAGCACCCATTCGGCGCGCGGGTTCGCGCGCGGTGGTCGCAAGCGCGGGCGGCACTTGCGGAGCCTCACGGTCGAACTCGTCGATGCGCGCCAGCGTCTTGGCGAGGCCCGGCTGAGGAGCATACTGCAGACTCGACTCGGACTTCAGCAGCGCTCGCACCGCGCGCTCGTGCGCGAGGTCATCGCGACAAACCGCGCAACGCTCGAGGTGCCGGGCGACGCGCTCGGTATCGCCTGCATCGAGGCGACCGGCCAGATACCATGGCAGCAAGCGCGCGGCCTCCTCATCGCAGTGACTGCGCTCAGCCGGGTCATTCATGACGGTTCTCCAAGCCGAGCGCCGAGCTGGCGAGTATGGTGCGCAGCTTGCGCCGTGCGTTGAACATTCGTGTCTTTACCGTGTTGACGGGACAGTCCATGATTTGCGCGATCTCCTCGCAGGAATGGTCGAGATAATAGGTGAACTCGAGCACGAGACGCTGTTCGAGTGGCAGCTGCGCGAGGCTCGCGTCGAGTAGCTGGCGCTCCTCGAGCGCCTGCGCGCTGTCGCTGACCGTGGCTTCCGAGTCGGCGATTTGCAATGCCATCGCGCGCTCGTGGGTCGTTGCGCTGCGAATCATGTTGAGCGCACGCCGATAAGCGATTCCCATGATCCAGGTCGATACTCTCGAGGCGTCACGAAACTCACCAGCCCGCTGCCAGACGATCCAGAGCGTGTCATTGATGATTTCCTCCGCATCCGCATAGCGATGCAAGAGCCGCGTCAAGAATCGCGCGAGCCGACGGTGGTAGCGCAAATACAATTCTCGGAATGCGTCGCGGTCGCCGCCGCTGATCCGGCGCAACAGATCGCGCTCGAGCTCGTTGCCGGCGTTTCCCGGCCCACCCATGTCGAAATTGATGTCCCCGTGTTCCAAACGCGTCCTCGTGCCTTGCGGCGGCGGAAAAGTCCTGCCAAGGGTAGGTACCCCGACCTCGCCCCGAAGTTCATTTTGCGCGCAGTTAGAAGTGGTAGACCGCCGAAAACACCCAAACGCCGTTCGCACCGGCCTGCTCGTAGAGCCGGCCGACCGTGGAATCGGCGAAATAGCGCGTCAGATCGAGCGTCAGCCGCCGATAGACGAACTGAACCCCGGCATCGCCCGCGAGGTAGCGGACGCCGAACAGGCGGTGCAGGTCGTAGTAGCCCGCGCCTGCCTCGAGCGCAAATCCCTGAGGCAATGGCCAGCGCGCCGCCAACTCATAGGCGTAGCTCGGGCGCCGCCGCGCAAATCCGAGATCGGAATATAGCGTGCTGTCGGGCTCGTAAGTCACGGTCGCGGTCAGCTCGTCGAGGTAGCTCGCCGACAGCGCGAATTCATCATAGTCATATCGGCCCGGCCGCTGATCGTCGAGATACGCGTAGTGCGTATAACTCGCCGTCGCACTGAAATCGTCGCCGAGCGCGCGGCGCATACCGGTATACAGATCCAACTCGACCGCGGTCGCACCGAACGGATAGGGATCGACGTTGGAGCTCCAGGCGCCTGCAAACCACCCCTGCGGACTTTGGTAATTCACTCCGAGCTGCAGCGCCCCACTGTCGTAGGTTTGTGAGACGCCGCGGAAAACGTAGTCCGTCGTTGCCCCGATCGAGGCATTCCAGGGTCCATCGGCGCATCGAGCCGGCGGCGGCGAAACCGCGAGCGCGATGCCGAATACCAGCGCAACGTTCCAGCGCACGATCTGCACCCGTGTCGCAGATGTCGCGAGCCGGGTTGCTTTCGCCGTGTTCACTGGCTGCGGGCCCATCGTCGTGAGTATACGGATTCCCCACGCACAAGAACTCTTTGGGCACCTCGCGTTACCTATGGACAGCTCTAACTGCAACAACCGGGGGGATCCCATGAGGATATCGATTAAGGAAGCTTGTCATTCACGGTGGCTGATCGCGGGTCTGTTTGCGTTGTGCGCATGGGACTCTCAGGTCCCTGCATCCGCGCAGGAAATCGCGTTCGTCCCGCGCGCGGTGAACTCATCGACGATTCCGGCCAACGGCGACGTCAATCCCTACGGCGTCGCATTCGTGCCCGAGGGGTTTCCCACCGATGCAGCGATCGCGGCGGGCGACGTATTGATCGCCAATTTCAACAACAGCGCCAATGTCCAGGGCGCCGGAACGACGATCGTGCAACTGCGTCCCAGTGGCCCTCCGGCGACTCCGGGCGGTGCGGCCACGTTCTTCGCGAGTAATTTGCCGGGCCTGAGTACCGCACTCGGCGCTCTACGCGGCGGATTGGTCGTCGTCGGAAACGTCCCGACCACCGACGGCACCTTCGCGACGATCGGCCAGGGAGCCCTGCAGGTCATCGATCGCAACGGCAATTGGCTGCAAACCTGGACGGATCCGCATCACCTCGACGGGCCTTGGGATCTGGCGATCGATGATCACGGCACCTGGGCGCATATATTTGTCGCCAACGTGCTCGGCGGCAGCGTCTCGCGGCTCGATGTGAATGTGACTCCGACGGGCCTGGTACTGACCGGGAAGACGACGGTCGGAACGGGCTACCAGAGCGTGCCGAACGCCGCGGCGGTCGTCTTGGGCCCCACGGGCCTTGCCTATGACGACTTCAGCGACACGCTCTATGTGGCCTCGACCGCGGACAATGCGATCTTTGCGATACCCGAGGCGGCGCATCGCTCGAGCGCCGCGGTGCGCGGCCGAACCGTGTTTGCCGGCTCGCAATTGCGCGGCCCCTTGGCACTGCGCTGGGCGCCGAATGGCGATTTGCTGACCGCGAACGGCGACGCCGTCAACGCGGATCCGTTGCACCCCAGCGAAATCGTCGAATTCACGATCTGGGGTCAATTCGTCCGACAGTACGATGTGGATCCGAGCCAGGGCGGTGCGTTCGGCATCGATACCGTCCTCGGGCGCGGCGCGCGCTTCAATTACGCGGTCGTCAACGACGTGACGAACAGCATTTCGGTCGTGCAACTGCCGGTTCCCTAGGTGCCTTACGCGGGCCGGCTGGATCTCGGCCGGCCCGCTCGACTACTCTGCGCACTCGTGTCGCAACGAGGAGTCCGGTCTTTGCGAGTATTCACTGCCGCTGATGTGGCCGCCGCGCTGCCGTACGCGACGCTGATCAACGCACTCGATCAGGCGTTTCGTGTGCCCGTGAGCGCGCCTGCCCGCACTTTCCACACGATTCCGGTACCTGAGGGCAGCGATGGTTCGCTGATCCTCATGCCGGCCTGGGCACCCGGTCGTCGCGCCTGTGTGAAAATCGCGAGCGTATTTCCCGGCAATCAGTCGCGCGGGATTCCGACCGTTCAGGCCCAGGTATTGCTGTTGGACGCGCCCAACGGCAACTGCCTCGCGATTCTCGAAGGCGGCGAGATCACGCGGCGGCGTACTGCCGCCGCATCGGCTCTCGCTGCGCGCTACTTGGCGCGCCCCGACGCCCGTGAGCTGCTGGTCGTCGGAACCGGCGCTCTCGCGCCGTACATGGCGGCCGCGCATTGCGAGGTCCGTCGCTTCGAGCGCATTCATGTCTGGGGACGCGATCCCGCGAAGGCGCAGGCTTGCGTGCGTCTCATTGCATCGCAGCTGCCGGAGCTCGTCGTGAGCGCAGTCGGCGAGCTGGAGTCCGCCGTACGCAGCGCCGACCTGATCACCTGCGCGACGACCGCCGCGCAGCCGCTCGTCAAAGGACAATGGCTGCAGCAGGGCGTGCATCTCGATCTCGTCGGGAGCTTCTCGGCGACGACGCGGGAAGCGGACAGCGATGCGATCGCGTGCGCGCGGGTATTCGTGGATACCTACGAAGGTGCGCGGCGTGAGGCCGGTGATCTGCTGATTCCGATCGCAGAGGGCCGCATCTCGCCCGATCATATCCAGGGTGACCTTGCGGCGCTCGCCCGCGGCGCGGCCTACGGCCGTATCTCGCAGCAAGACCTGACCGCATTCAAATCCGTCGGCACCGCGATCGAGGATCTGGCCGCGGCGGAATGCGCCTTCATGAGCCGCTGACAGTCGGCGCGGCGAGCCCTAAGCGCTGCTGCACCTGTTCCAGCGGGACTCCCTTGGTTTCTACGACGCGGAATCGTACCCAGAGCAACTGCAGCAGCATCATTGCGGCGAAGAACGCGAACACGTATCCGGGCGGGAATGCGCTCACGACCTTTGGGAAAACGGTGGTCAGCAATGCCGCGCATGCCCAGTGCGTGAAACTGCCGAGCGCCTGGCCTTCAGCGCGTTGCCGGTTCGGAAAAATCTCCGAGATATAAACCCAGATCACGGCGCCCTGCCCGACCGCGTGCGCCGCGATGAACGCGAAGACGAGTACCGGCACGAGACCGAAATGCGCGCTGAAAAACGCCCATGAGACGAGACCGAGCGACGCAATGTAGCCGAAGGAGCCGATGAACAGCAGCGTACGGCGGCCCAAACGATCGATGAGCCACAGACCGACGAACGTGAAAATCAAATTCGTCACGCCGATGCCGACCGACTGCAGCATCGCCGCCTCGGATCCGAGCCCGGTCAGCGCGAAAATGCGCGGCGCGAAGTACAGGATCGCATTGATGCCCGACATCTGATTGAAGAACGCGATCAGGATTGCAAGCAGAATCGGAACGCGCAGGCGATTCGTCCAGAAGCGCTCCGATGACGCGCTGCCCACCGACGCGACGCGAATCGAATTGGCCTCGGCTTCGAGCGTAGCTTCCGAGGCTTCCGGAAGTATCCGGCGCAACACCTTTATTCCCGCGGCGATGTCGTCTTTGCGCGCGATGAGCCAGCGCGGACTTTCCGGCAGTCCGAGGCACAGCAGCGTGTAGAGCAGGGACGGGAAGGCTGCGACGCCCAGCATCCAGCGCCAGGCAGAGTCGCCGAGTCCGGACAACAACGCATTCGACAGGTAGGCGATTAGGATCCCGAAGACGATATTGAACTGAAACATGCCGGCCAGACGGCCGCGGTAGGCCGCCGGCGCGATCTCGGCGATGTAGAGCGGCGCCGCGACCGTGGAGATGCCGATTCCGATGCCGCCGATCAGGCGCGCGGCGCTGAAAGAATAAACGTCACCGGCGAGCGCAGATCCGCACGCGCCGACGAAATAAAGGACGCCGATCAACAGCAGCGTCGCCCGGCGCCCGAAACGGTCCGTCGGCCAACCGCCGAGCAAGGAGCCCGCGACCGTGCCGTAGAGCGCCGAAGCGATCGCGATTCCGTGCCAACCGGGACTCAGGCTCCAAAGCTGCTGGATCTTCTGCTCGGCGCCCGAAATCACGACGGTGTCGAAACCGAACAAGAAGCCCGCCAGCGCGGACGTGATCGACCACAACAGGATCTGTCTACTCAAGGTCGCTGCGCTGGATTATCATCGGGCCCCAAGACCTCCGTCCTACTGCAAGCGTGTACGGCAGCGCACAGAATACACGGGCACCGGATGCCAACCTAATCCAAGGGATGCCACGATGATGAGCACTGCAATTTGAGTATCTTCGACGAATTGAACCAGGACCCTGCAGCGCTACGCGCGCGCAGCACTGCGCCCACCCCACGGGGTGCCACGGATCTTCAAGGACAAACCAGCATGAACCCGATTTCGAACTTCTTGAGCCTGCTTTGCATGGTGGCCGCCGGCGCGGTGGCGTTTCTGTTCAACAACGTTTATGTCGGCCTCGTGTTCGTCGCGGCCGCCGTGATCATCTCGATGTCGCTGAAGATGGCCAACGTCTGGCAAAAATTCGTGATTCTGCGGCTCGGGAAACTGCAAAGCGTGCGCGGTGCGGGGCTGTTTTTCATCATTCCGATCATCGACAACATCGTTGCCGTCATCGACGAGCGCATTCAAACTACCGCATTCAACGCCGAGCAAGCGCTCACCCGGGATACCGTACCCGTCAACGTCGATGCGATCATCTTCTGGAACGTCCAAGATGCCGAGAAGGCCGCTTTGGCGATCACCAATTACCGCGAGGCGATCGATCGGGTCGCACAAACCTCGCTGCGCGAAATGATCGGCTCCTCGATGCTCGCGGCGCTGCTGTCGGATCGCCAGGAAGCGGACCTGCAATTGAAGACCGAAATCGGCGCGAAGACCGCGCCCTGGGGCATCAAAGTGACCTCGGTCGAAATCCGCGACGTCGCGATTCCCGTAGCACTGCAAGATGCGATGTCACGCCAGGCACAGGCCGAGCGCGAAAAACAGGCGCGCGTGATCCTCGGATCGGCCGAGGCGGCGATCGCTGCCAAGTTCGTCGAGGCCGCCGCGACCTATGCGGGCCATCCGGCCGCACTGCAGTTACGCGCGATGAACATCATTTACGAGACCACGAAAGAGCGCGGCGCGACGATCCTGATCCCGACCGCGATGGTCGACAGCATGAACCCGTCGGTCGCGTCGGTGGCGCTCGCATTGGCGGCCCAGGGAGCCGCTCCCGAGGCCAGGGCCGGCGGTGCCGTGGCGGCGCCGAATCCGCAGCCGGCGGCCTGACGCGCGACGCGCATTCGTCGGCGAGTCCGTGTGGCGTGCACCCGCACCCGACCACCAAGAGGACCGATCATTCAGCCGCCGCCATGGCGCGGTGGCAAGTTGAGCGGCGCTAGTTCATAGTTAGGGAGGCTTTGGGCTAGGTTTCCTTGGAGAACATAACAATATGTCCACTACGCATCCTGCGGGATCCGCAGCCGCGAACGCGATCTCGGGCGGATTTCTCGACAAGAGCCGGACCGTGGCGCCGCACGACTACAACCGGTTCACGGTGCCCGCCGCCGCGCTGGCCGTGCATTTGTGCATCGGCCAGGTCTATGCATTCTCGACCTACAACCTACCGCTGACCAAACTGATCGGCTTGACGCAGTCGGCGAGCGACGATTGGTCGCTGGTAGCAATCGGCTGGATCTTTTCGACGGCAATTCTGTTTCTCGGGCTGTCTGCGGCGCTGTTCGGCCGCTGGGTCGAGAGCGCGGGACCGCGCAAGGCGATGTTCGTCGCCGCCGCGTGCTTCGGCGGAGGTTTTCTCGTCGGCGCCGTCGGCATCTACTTGCACCAGCTGTGGATACTGTTCTTGGGCTACGGCGTGCTCGGCGGCTGCGGACTCGGCATCGGCTACATTTCGCCGGTGTCGACGCTGATCAAGTGGTTCCCGGACCGGCCGGGTATGGCCACGGGCATGGCGATCATGGGCTTCGGCGGCGGCGCGATGATCGCCGCGCCGCTTTCGATATTCCTCATGGATCATTTCAAGACGAGCACGGACAACGGCGTGCTCGGTGCGTTTGTCGCGATGGGCGTCCTGTATTTTTTGTTCATGTCGATCGGCGCGATTTCGGTGCGCATCCCACCGACAGGTTGGAAGCCGGCCGGCTGGAACCCCTCCGCCCACCCCAAGAAACTCGTCACGCACGCGCACGTGCACGTCGACGTTGCCTGGAAGACCCGGCAATTTTGGTTCCTCTGGGGCATTCTCTGCATGAATGTCACGGCCGGTATCGGTGTGCTCGGTCAAGCCTCGCCGATGATCCAAGAGATATTCACGGGCCGCGTCTCGCCGGCGAGCGCGGCATCGTTTGTCGGTTTGTTGAGCCTGTTCAACATGGGCGGCCGGTTCTTCTGGGCCTCGGTCTCCGATTACATCGGTCGCCGCAATACCTATTTCGTATTCTTTTTGCTGGGAATCGCCTTATATGCGAGCGTGCCGACGCTTGGAAGCCTGGGGACGATTCCCTGGTTCGTGATTGCGTTCGGCGTGATCTTGTCGATGTATGGCGGCGGATTCGCGACGATCCCGGCGTATTTACGCGACCTGTTCGGCACGATGCACGTCGGTGCGATCCACGGGCGGCTGTTGACGGCTTGGGCCGCTGCCGGCGTGCTCGGGCCCGTGCTCGTCAACTACATCCGTAAGTTCCAGATCGACAGCGGCGTCCCCAAAGCGCAGGCCTATTCGGTCACGATGTACATCATGTGCGCTCTGCTGCTGATCGGCTTCATCTGCAATCTCCTGGTCAAGCCGGTCGATGCGCAGCACCACCACGCCGATAATTCATAGCAAAGCGCGGATACCATCATGGCCAAATTGAAGTTCTACGTGCTCTGGCTCATCGTCGGCGTGCCGCTGGTCTGGGGCGTCTCTAAGACGCTCCAGAGCGCGCTCAAACTATTTCAGTAGGACCGCACTCGCCCGCCGCGATTCTCTCGCCCATGCGTAGTAGACCGGTGCGGTCAGGGAGAGTCCGACGATCCACGAGAGATCCACGCCGCCCATCGCACGTGCCATCGGACCCGTGTAGAGCGGCGAGGCGACGAACGGCAACTGCACGAGAATGCCCAGCAAATAACAGACGACCGCGATCCAATTGACGCGGCCGTAAATGCCGCCGTCGCGCAAAAAGAACGCGTCGACATCGTATTTTCCGTGGCATAGAAAATAATAGTCGACGAGATTGATGGCCGTCCAAGGGACGAGCACGTACAGCAGTAGCAGAATGAACCCCTCGTAATTGGCCATGAAAGAGGCCTTGCCGAGCAATGCCGCCGCCAGCGCAAAGCCGAACAATACGACCGTGATTACGGTGCGCGATCGCGGCCCGGGCGACCAGCTCGACACCAGGGTCTGGCCGACCGTCAGAGTCGAAAGCGCTCCGCAATACAGGTTCATTGCGGTCGCGGCCGCAATGCCGACCGTGAACACGATCAGCACCAGGGGCGCGATTCCCTTGGTCAAGGCGGCAAGTCCGACCACCAGACTGCCCTGCACCGTCAGCAGGCCCACCATCGCGCCCAGCATCATCGGCAACAGCGAACCGAGCACGCAACCCCAGTAGCTCGCCCAAAATGCCGGCCGCGCGCCGGTGTCCTTCGGCAGGTAACGAGAATAATCGGACACATACGGCGCATAGGCGATCTGCCACAACGCGGCCGTGGAAATCGTGCCGAGCAGCCCCGACAGATTGAGCTGATTCTTGCTCAAGAAATCCGCAGGCAAACCGTGCACCGAAACGATCCAAACCGCCGCCAGCAACAGCACGGCGCCCGACGCATAGCTCATGATGCGCGTGTAGGCATGGATCAGGTCGTAGCCATAAATGCCCGCGACGACGCTGAGCGCGCCGACGAGTACGATCCCGGGCGTATCACCCATCGCCGGCGCGAGCAGTGCGAGCGACTCCCCGCCGACGACGAGGTTTGACGCCATGAATCCGACGTACATCACGATTACAATCACGACCACGAGCAGAGAGCCGTAGGAGCCAAATTGGCCGCGTGTCTGCACCATTTGCGGCACGCCGAGCGTCGGCCCCTGCGCCGAATGCAGGGCCATGAATACGCCGCCGACCAGATTGCCGACTGCAAGTGCCGCAATCGCCCATACGAACGGCAGCGCGAACACTGTGACCGCGAGCCCGCCGGTCACGACCGTCAACAGCATCAAATTGGAGCCGAACCAGACCGTAAATAAATCTTGCGGCGTTCCGTGCCGATCGCAGATCGGGATCGGCAAGATCGTATCTATTTCGAGTCGTGTCGATTGTTCGCGATTAACCATGGCACTCCTGTCTCAGCGGCGCTTCGCGCGCCGCCGCTGCACCGGCGGCGCCATGCCCGGAATATGCGTTTCCGAAATCGTTTCCCTGCAATGGCGCTCGAATGCCTCGACGAGGCGTGTCTTTTTGAGCTGCTGCAAGGTCGCGCTGCCGATCTGCATGGGCGGCTGATCACCGCTGAGCGGCACCGAGTAGATGCGGCGGCCGTCGAGCGCGACGTTGGACCGCGGCCGCACATTTGCGAGCGAGTAACCGAGGCCGTTGGCCACCATCGTGCGTACGACCTCCTGTTGGGCCGAGGACCAGGCGACGTTCGGTTCGAGCCTCTCGCGCAAAAACAGCGCCCGAAAATATTCGCGGCTCATCGGCAAATCGAGCAGCACCATCGGCTGGGAAGCGAGCTGCGCGAGCTTGACGCTGCGCTCGCGCGCGTGCGGACTCGAGGCCCCGAACAGCGCATACGGCGCGAGGCTCGCGAGCGGGACGAACACGATGTCCTCGGTGATCTGCAGATCGTAGGTCACCGCGATCTCGATCTGCGCCTGCCGCAGATTCTGCAGCAGCCCCTCTTGATGACTCTCGAAGTTGCGAATCTGTGTTTCGGGATGCGCCTTGAGAAACGAATGCACGACCTCCGGCATCATCAGCGGCGCGAGCGTCGAGAACCACCCCACCGACAGCTCGCCGCGCACCTGATGGCCGATGTCGGCGGCCGCAGAATAGAGCCCTTCCGCCTGCTTGAGCAGCTGCTTTGCTTCGCGCAGCAGCGCTCGGCCTGCAGGTGTCAGCGACAAGCCTTGCGCGTGATGGCGGAGGAAAAGCTGCACATCGAGCTCGCGTTCGATATGCGAAATCGCGGTCGAAATCGCCGGCTGGGAGATGCTCGCGCGCTTCGAGGCGCGCATGCT
>Ga0181531_10000699_pt1 | contig 21906 bp, 18 predicted proteins | sample PEATcosm2014_Bin_38_FD_119743 | JGI IMG/M metagenome (GOLD analysis project Ga0181531, IMG submission 119743) | Peatland microbial communities from MTU Mesocosm Facility, Houghton, MI, USA - PEATcosm2014_Bin11_10_metaG | ecosystem: Environmental > Terrestrial > Soil > Wetlands > Peat | place... | reverse complement strand
CTGACAAGTCCCGGTACTGCGCTCGGCACCGTCTCCTATATGTCACCCGAGCAGGTGCGCGCCAAAGAATTGGACGCCCGCACCGACCTGTTTTCCTTTGGAGCCGTCTTGTATGAAATGACGACGGGCCTATTGCCGTTTCGCGGCGAAAGCTCCGGCGTCATCCAACGCGAGATTCTCGACTCGGCCCCGCCAGCGGCAGTCAGGATCAATCCCGATCTGCCTCCGGAATTCGAACGCATCATCAATAAAGCGCTCGAAAAGGACCGCGATCTGCGTTACCAGCACGCGGCCGACATGCGAGCCGACCTCAAACGCCTGAAGCGCGAAGCTGACTCCAGCCGCGCCACGCCTACCAGCGGGAGCGAACCCGCCGCTCATGCCAGTTCGAGCGTGGCAGTTGCCGGGTCGCCGAGCGGACCGAACACTCCTTCGCCGGTAAGCGGATTGGCCTCAGCCATTGGCACTCCGGCGTCATCGCACAGCAGCAGTTCCGCGGTTGTCGCCGCTGCGAAACAGCATAAGTTCGGGCTCGCCGGAATGTCGCTGGCTCTGCTGGCCGTTCTCGCCGCAGCCGGCTTTGGCGTTTACACCATGCTGCATCGTACCGCGACGGCCCCGTTTCAGAACTTCAACATTTCGCAGGTTACCAGCTCGAACAAGGCGGTCGTCACTGCCATTTCGGCAGACAGCAAGTACCTGCTGACCGTTCTCGATGACAAAGGCCTGAACAGTTTGTGGCTACGTAACATTGCGACGGGCAGCGACACTCAGATTGTTCCTCCGAGCAACACGATCGCGAATGTCGCCTTCTCGCCGGACGGAAACTACGTCTACTTCCGCAAAGCCGAGAACGCCATCAACAGCGACTTCAACATTTACCGGTCGCCAGTTTTGGGGGGCACTCCGCAAGTGGCCGCTCACGACGTGGACAGTGAAATGACCTTCTCTCCCGATGGCACACGCATGGCCTACGCCCGCGCCAACGATCCGGAGACCGGCAAGTGGCGTCTGCTCAGCGCCAAACTCGACGGCACCGACGAGAAAATTCTTCATATCGAACCCTTGAATTTTCTTCCGCGCTGGCTGGCCTGGTCTCCCGATGGAAAGAAGATCGCGTATCCCGACGGGGTGCCTACAGCGTTTGGAGCGCTCAGTCTGTTCGACCTTGACACTTCGAAAATCAAAACTCTGACCTTTGCGGATAAAGCAATTTCATCATTGCAGTGGAACACAGCTGGCGACGGCCTGTTTGTGACCTATCAGCAAAAAGGTCCGGACCTTATTCGCAACCAGATTGGTTTTATCTCTCTGCCTGACGGCGTGGTGCATCCCATTTCTCGCGACACCAACAGCTATTCGACTTTGACGCTCTCTGGCGATGGCAAGACGATCGCCACTGTGCAGCAAAAAGCAGTAAGCAATCTGTTTATTTTGCCGGGCACCGGGAGCACGTCACCCACCGCGAATGCTCTGTCGATTGCCGGGGTCAACGTCCGCTTCTTTAATTGGACTTCTGATGGCAAGCTTCTCACTTCTGACATCGCACGGCTGGTGCGCACTGATGCCGATGGCGGGAATCCGGTTGTGCTGGTCAGCGATCCTTCCGCGGCAGTTCTCGCTCTTTCGTCCTGCGGAACGCGTTACATCGTCTTCCCATGGGCGTTCCACGGCGGCTCCAACTCGATTGGGATCTGGCGCGTGGACACCGCCGGTTCCCATCCCACACAATTAACCAACGGTCCCGATGATTTCTTCGGTTCCAGTCCAGGATGCTCCGCCAACAGCGATTGGGTGTACTTCTTCAGAGATGTACAACACATCTGGCGCGTCCCGCTGAACGGAACGGGAGATCAATTGAGTAAAGCGGAGCCCATTGCAGCGAGTGCCGTGGCTCACGCCTTTCAGACGGGCCGCGGAATGAGCGTTTCACCGGATGGCAAGACATTGGCGTACCTTGTGGAAGAAGTGAACCTTGAAGCGCAAAACGGCAAGGCACGTCTTGCTCTTCTCGATCTCACCGCCGATAAGCCGCCGCGCGTATTCGACGCCAACCCGCACATTTCCTGGGGTCCGCAATACACGCCGGACGGCAACGCGCTGGCGCACCCTGTCCGCGAAAATGGCGTCGATAACATCTGGATTCAACCGATGGATGGCTCGCTCGGCCATCAGATAACCCACTTCGACTCGGAGCAGATTTTGAGCTTCCACTGGTCGCCCGACGGAAAGAGTCTCGGCGTTCTACGCGGCCACACCGATTCGGATGTAGTCCTGCTGCAGGAATCGAAACCGTAGCCACACGTCGAAATTGGGTTTGCGACGTCTTACCCGCCGCGATGCCGGATCGATGATGGGTGCGCAGCCGGCGTTGCGGCCAACAAAAACAAATGCGGCTCGGGCCAGCCACCCAAGCCGCATTGTTGTCGCGGACGTTCTGACTGTCGTCTCCCGCCTTAGCGGGAGATCACCGCGCAAGCCCACACTCCGAAGAGCGTTCCTGCTGCGATGCTCCCCCCAAAGCTTCCGCTTCAGGATCGCAATCCAGCGCTTCCATCCTTCTCGAAAGAAGGATTTCTGAGGAGGCCGCAAAGCCCGGGCACCAGTTCACTGGACATGAACCGAATTTCCCCCGATGATTCACTCTCGCGAAAAATCACCGGCAACGCTGCATTGAATGCGACAGATCAAAACATCACACGCTTTTGACTGAAAGCACTTTGCGGCAGCGCAGAAATTAACGCAATGTGAATCTGCGTCAGTGCTGTGTAAAAACTGTGGAGGCGGAAAACTTCTTGTGGAAAGGAAAGGAAAAGACAAGATTAATTTCGCCGCTGCCGAAAAGTGCCTCACAAACGCAGCAACCGCGCGGACTCACCGCTGGCGTGAAGCCTTGCATTCGTCGCAGGGACAGATTTCCCGCAAGTAGAACCACGAATAAATTCCCAGGTCGTGCTTGTCGTTCCAGGAAAACTTCAGCGCATACTTGCCGACTGCCTCCGCCGCCAGCGCTTTGGTGAGAGGCTTGAACATCGGAAGCGCTCCCGGCGCGAGTGGTGCCGCTTCTCCCGGCCTTCGTCCCGACTTTGTGCGTTCGTCCTCACAGAGCGCGCAGGGACAGGCTTCGCGCAGGAAGGCGAACGTATACGCCGATCGATGCCCGTCCTTCCACTCGATGTCCAGGCCTTTACCCGTCGTCAGGTGGATGATCACCGATTTCGGATCGTTGCCGATTCGAGGCGTGAAGTCAGGAAGTGCCATCAATCTCAGTATCGCACGCGAGCTTCGGCCGGGGCGAAAGCCACAGCGGCGGTCTCTTGAGGACAGGCCGGCCGCGCGCGTGAGAGCCCCTCTCGTGACGGCCGCAACAAGGCGGCAATCATGAAACAAGTATACAGTTAAGCTTTACAGTTTACCTGTATATATGAGAGACTGATGCGGTGAGCAACAGTAAGTCTTCGACTCATACCGGGCTCGCTTCGACGCTGGCCGCGGAGATCCGTACCGTGGGCGGTAAGCTCAGGCGGCGTTTGCGCGAGCATGGTGGACGCAGCGATCTGACGCCGTCCCAGATCTCCGTTCTTCTTCGACTCGAAAAGGATGGTTCGGCTACGGTTTCAAGTCTGGCGCGAACAGAAGGCATGCGTCCGCAGTCCATGAGCGCTATCGTTGCGTCGTTACAGAAGTCCGGCCTGATCAGGGGCGCACCCGACCCGAGCGACGGACGGCAAACTCTGATGTCTCTCACGCCCAGATGCCTGAAGCGAATTCAGGAGGGCAGAGCCGCGAGACAGGACTGGCTGACCACGACCATCTCCCACAAGCTTTCTGTTCACGAACAGGAGAAGCTTCGGGCGGCGCTCGGACTGCTTACACGGCTGGTTGAGGAGTGAACCCATTGCTCCTGCCTTTATCGCTGCCAATTTGTATCCGAGGAATCATTTCGCTGCTGGAGGGGTCGTTGGAAAGAAGGAGCTCTGCATCATGAATTGGCTTTGGCTAGCGTCGTACTTCTTTGGGGGCGCTTTTGCGACGAACGCGATTCCTCACTTTGTCGCCGGCACGATGGGACGTCCCTTCCAGAGTCCTTTCGCAAAACCGCACGGCCAAGGGCTCTCTTCTGCAACGGTCAATGTCGTGTGGGGATTCTTCAACGCCGCAGTTGGCTATCTGCTCGTCGCGCACGTCGGGGCCTTCGATCCGCGGGCGACCAGCCATATCCTGTCGTTCGGCCTGGGCGTACTGCTCATCGGCATCTTTTCGGCACGTCACTTCGGCCGGTTCCATGGGGGCAACACGCCGTCGCGCCCATGAAGAACCCAGTATCCGGCACCTTTCGCTCCCTGAGAAGCTTCAACTTCCGCTTGTGGACGATTGGCGCCCTGATCTCCAACATCGGAACCTGGATGCAGCGCGTCGCTCAGGACTGGCTTGTGCTGACGCAACTGACCCATCACGATGCGTCAGCGCTGGGGATTGTGATGGGCCTGCAGTTTGCCCCGCAACTTCTGCTTCTGCCCTGGACGGGATCGGCTGCGGACCGCCTCAATCAGCGCAAGCTCCTGATGCTGACGCAGGCAACAATGGGCGCGCTTGCGCTCATCCTGGGAGTTCTCACGATCGCAGGCGTCATCCGCCTCTGGCACGTGTATGTGTTCGCCTTCCTGTCCGGCTCCGCCGCCGCGCTGGATGCTCCGGTGAGACAGATCTTTGTGGCAGAGATGGTGGGCGATGCGGACCTTCCCAATGCCGTCGGATTGAACTCCACTTCGTTCAATGCTGCCCGGATGATTGGTCCTGCCGTCGCCGGTTTGCTCATCGCAACGGTTGGCATCGGCTGGGCCTTTCTTCTAAACGGGCTTTCATTCGCCGCGGTTCTGATTTCGATGTCGTTCTTCCGTCCTTCGGAACTGCGTGCAAGCGTCAGAGCGCATCGCACGACTTCCGGATTTCTGGAAGGATTTCGCTACGTGTGGAGACGACCGGATCTCAGGGCGATCCTGGCCATGTTGTTTCTGATCGGCACCTTTGCACTGAACTTCCCGATTTTCATTTCTACGATGGCGGTGAGTGTCTTCCACTCCGACGCACGTGCTTTCGGCTTGCTCTCTTCCATCATGGCTGTGGGCTCACTTTCGGGAGCATTGTTTGCTGCAGGTCGGAAGAAACCAGGTTTAGCGTCTCTGTCGATCGGAGCCGGTGTCTTCGGGCTGGGCTGTACTCTAGCCGCACTCGCGCCGGGATACTGGTGGTTTGCGGCAGCTCTCGCGGTCAGCGGCGCAGCTTCCCTGACTTTGACCAACGGCACGAACAGCATCATGCAGCTCTCGACCGAGCCAGCCATGCGGGGCAGAGTGATGGCCCTACGGGTTGGCATGGCACTCGGAGGAACGCCAATCGGCGCTCCAATCGCTGGTTGGGTTGCCAACCACTTCGGTCCGCGTTGGTCGCTCGCAGTGGGTGCCGCGGCGTGCTTCACCGCTGCCCTCGTCGCAGTCTACGTTCTGGCGCGCCGAAAAGACCCCCTGCTTGCCTACGCAATTGGTCCGGTGAAGTCGGCATAGCGAAAGTTATGCGCGTGATTCTGCTCCGGCGTTGCTCCCGCATAACGCGCTACCCGGAACTGATTCCTCGCGCTTTATTGGGCGAGGGCCGATGTGATAACCAATCGTTTCCTATCCGCGTCTAAAGGCCTATAACGAAAAGAGCACGAGGGAGGCGGTATGGATCGCAGACGCTTTCTGATCGCAGGCTCGGCTGGCATGGCCGGAGCGTGGCTCGGCACAAAGATTTCGGGATCGCAGGCCCTCAACTCGCGCACATTCAATTCGCGAAGCCTCGCCTTCGCAGCTCCGCCGCCCCTGACTCAAAAAGTTGCGGCCTACGATACGGTCGTCCTCGGAAACACCGGTATTCGTACCAGCCGTCTCGCCATGGGAACGGGCACGGTAGGTTTCGGCCATCATTCCAACCAGAGCGCGCTCGGCGTCAAGGGATTGTCAGAGCTTCTGCTCAATGGCTACGACCAGGGCTTGCGATTTTTCGATGCGGCCGACAGCTATGGTAGTCATCCCCATGTAGCGGAAGCTTTGAAGCATGTACCGCGCGAAAAAGTCACCGTGCTGACCAAGACGTTTTCTCGTGACGCTAAATCGGCCCGCGAAGATCTTGACCGCTTTCGCCGGGAGTTGGGTGTCGACTACATCGATATCTGTCTCATGCACTGCCTGACTGAAGGCGATTGGACGGAGCGCTTCAAAGGCGTAATGGACGTGTTGTCAGAGGCAAAAGAAAAAGGAGTGATTCGCGCGCATGGTTGCTCGTGCCACTCAATCGAGGCGCTCCGGGCAGCGGCGAAGTCGCCGTGGGTGGAAGTCGACTTGGCGCGGATTAATCCCGCGAGCTCGCACATGGACGCTTCGCCCGATGAAGTTGTCGCCGTTCTGCGCCAGATGAAGGCCGCGGGGAAGGGCGTTGTCGGCATGAAAATTCTTGGCCAGGGAGACTTGCGCGGGCGCGTCGATGACGCTCTTCGGTACGCGCTTTCGCTGGGGGTTCTCGACGCGTTCACGATCGGGGCCGAAAGCAAGAGCGAACAGAATGATCTGGTTCGCCGTATCGCCGCTGCCTAGCGGCCGGCCCTTAATGGGCCATCGCTAAATGATCGTTATAGGAATGCCACGCCCATCCCCGGTAATGCGGGTCCGCGCGATTGACCTCATCGAGCCGTCGCAGCATTTGTGAGAGCTTGTCGCCATAATCCGGTGTCCGAAGGGCAATCGCCATTTTCGCCACGTTCTGACCGGTGATCCCGTCATAGGCCATGGCAAGAAACTTCTCGCTGGCTTTCGCCGCCTTGTCCGCTTTTTGCTCCGCCGACTCACCGTCAGCCGGACTGCTCAGTTCATACATCATCAGGGTAAGGCGCGGAATCGACGTCAGCAGCATCTTGCGCTGCTCGAGGTCGCCTTTCAGGAGTTTGTTCTGGATGTCGGCATTGATGGTCATTCCCGTGCGCTCCGTTTCTGCTCGCACCTCGCGAAAGGCCTCGACCAGTTCTGGCAGAAATCGCAAGTTGCCTGGGCCTTTGTTTTCGGGTCGCTGCTGCGGTTCGATATCCAGATGAATTCCGTCAAAACGGTTGCCGGCATGCCGGTGGTTGAATTGCGCGATTTCCTGAACGTGACGCAACAGCGTGCCACGGTGCTTCCCGGACTCGTCGGCCTCAGTGCTCGAAAGCAACGCCTCGACGCGAATATGTGCGCCGTGCAGCAAGCCGATCAGGTGCGCAAGTTGCGGTTCCTCTGACGGTTCGCTCTTCTCTGAAATAGAAACGTAGACTTCGTTGATCCCTTCGGCGCGGCAGAAGGCCAGCAGGTCTTCACCGCCATGCGGCGCCGCGAGAACAGTTGGACTCTTCCAAACCCACAATCCGTGAACCGGCGCGGCCTCGGCGAACGCGAACGCGGCCAGCGAAACTACGGCAGCAAGGCGTCGCAAGAATCGGCAAGAACATCTGGAGAGCCGCGTGTGTTCGTTGCTTCTCATGGTGTTGTTATCGGCGTCTCTTGGCGTCTCTCAGCCCCCGGGCCGCGATGCTGCCACCTCTGGGGTGTGCACGTGCTCCGGTCGAAAGCCCATACCGACGACCCGTGCCGGGATCCGGCGCAAAACAGGGAATCGCTGCAAAAGTCGCAGGACGAATGGCAACCGTTGAATATCCTCTTGCTGGTTCAGTTTAGGCCTGATCAGCCGGCGGTGTGCGAAGACTTGCAATCTCTGCGTCATCCGCGTCGGAAATTCGCGGCGCTCCTGCACCTTCCGTAATTGCGCGTCGGTCGGCGTTCCGCGCATCAGCGGCGCTGCAAGCAGGTTCGCTGCGGCAACTGCGTCTTGAATCGCAAGATTGATGCCGACGCCGCCCACCGGAGACATCGCGTGCGCCGAATCTCCGAGGCAAAGCAGCCCGCTGCGCCACCACTGGCGTAGGCGATCGACCGCGACCGTCAATAGCTTCACATCATTCCAGTCTTTCAGTTCTTCGGTGCGTCCGCGCAAAAAGGGCGCGATCGTTTCAATGATCTGCCGGAACTCCGGCAAGCCTTTTTTTTGGATCTCCTCGAAGCCTCCCTTCGGAATAACGAACGCGCATTGCCAGTAGTCATCGCGATTGAGCATGACCATAATCTTCCCAGCGCGAACGCGACCCAGGGTCTGGTAGGGGTCGCCCGGATCGCGGTGAAACCGCATCCATAGTACGTCGATCGGCGCACCCAAATCTTCGACTTCAAGCGCTGCCTTCGCCCGTACCGTCGAATGTCGGCCGTCAGTCCCGAGAGTCAAGTCCGCACGCACCTCCAATGTCCCTGGAGGATTTCCTCGTAAGATGGCACGCACGCCCACAACGCGGCCGTTCTCTTCAATCAGATCGATGACCTCCGATTGCATGCGCAAATGGAATTGCGGGTACGCCTTCGCTTCTTCGGCAATGAAATTCAGGAAGTCCCATTGCGGCATGAGCGCGATGAACTTGCAGTGCGTGGGAAGGTGGGTGAAGTCTCCAACCGGCACCGTGAAGTCGCCCACTTGCGCGCCTATGGTCGTAAGCTCCTGGTGCGGACGGCGCAGAAAGTCCTGCAGCACTCCAAGCTCGTACATCAGTTCAAGAGTTGATGGATGAATCGTGTCGCCCCGAAAGTCGCGCAGGAAATCAGAGTGTTTTTCGAGGACCACTACATCGATACCGGCGCGCGCAAGCAAAAAACCGGCGATCATTCCCGCCGGTCCGCCGCCAACCACGCAGCACCGGGTCTTCAACGTCTCGGCAATAACCCTCGCTGGCTCCATGAATCAATTCTTCATGCCCGCGTTATCGGTTCGGATCCCACCTTCCACTCCAGCCGCCGTTTCCCCAGTCGCCTCGACCCCAGCCGCGGAATTGTGATCCATCGACCACGCTGCCCTCCACGTACTCAAACATCCGTTCCCGTCCATCGGGACCGCGAGCGTAAATGCGCAGCGTCTTGACTACTCCGCGATCGGGATCAACGCCAAACGTGCTGTTGCCCATCCGGAACGTCGTATCCGTCCGCGCCAGCTCTCGCAGTCGCGCGGTCACATCCACGTGGCTTCGCGCCGTGCCATATTGCGCGCTCAGAATTGTGTAGCCGCCCGCATCGCCACCGCCGGGTCCTCCGCCCCAATCGCCGCTCCAGCCGCCATTGCCCCAGTCGCCGCGGCCCCAACCGCGAAACTGCGATCCGTCCACTACGCTGCCTTCCACATACTCAAACATTCGTTGCTGCCCGTCTGGGCCGCGCGCATAGATCCGCAGCGTCTTGACCACTCCGCGATCGGGATCGACGCCGAACGTGCTGTTTCCCATGCGGAAGGTCTGATCCGTCCGCGCCAGCTCACGCAGCCGCGCTGTCACGTCCACGTGATTTCGGGCGGTGCCATATTGCGCGCTGAGGATGGTAAAGGCGCCCGCATCGCCGCCGCCCGGACCGCCTCCATCCCAGTTGCCGCTCCAGCCGCCGCCATTTCCCCAATCGCCGCCCCCCCAACCGCGAAACTGCGATCCATCCACCAGACTGCCTTCGCGATATTCGAACATGCGTTGCTGTCCGTTTGGACCGCGCGTGTAGATCCGCAGCGTCTTCACTACACCCGGATCAGGGTCGACACCGAACGTGCCATTGCCCATCTTGAAGACACGGTCAGTACGCGCCAGGTCCTTAAGCCGATTTGTGACATCTACGTGATGGCGCGCCGTTCCGTATTGCGCGCTCAGGATGAGATAGGCGCCCGCATCCTGCGCCTCGAGCATCGCCGGCAGAAATAGTACCGAGAGTATGCACGTCAACAACGTGATGAATCGCTTCTGCTTCATAAATTTCTCCATACCATCGACAGAATCTGGATCCGAAATTCCAGGCCACAATCTTACAAGAGGGCGTCAAATGCCGCCCGTGAAATGCGTCAGCGGCCGGTGGCTATGCTCTCCTGTCGCGATAGAATCATTCCGCTTCCATGGAGAACTCCCGCATCGCTGCTTTGCTCGAACCTTTCCTCACAGGCTCGCTCTCGCCCGGCCAACTCGCTCAAATATCGATTTACATCGATCTATTGCTCCGATGGAATGCGCGCATGAATTTGACCGCCGTCCGTAAGCCGGAAGAAATTGTCACCCGGCATTTCGGCGAATCGTTGTTCCTGGCGCGCTACCTCTTTCCCGCCGAGGACTCGCCGCCGTCGTCAAATTCGGACCTGCCGTCCTCGAATCTTATGGACTCTGTGCTTGATATCGGATCCGGCGCCGGTTTCCCCGCTCTTCCGCTGAAGATCTGGGCGAAAAATATCTCTCTGACCATGGTGGAATCGAATCACAAGAAAGCCGCTTTCTTGCGCGAGGCCGCCCGGGCGATGACATTGTCGAACGTGACGGTGATCGCGGAACGCGCCGAAACTCTAATGGCTCGAGCGGATCGTCCACGTACCAAGGTAGTTACCCTGCGCGCGGTGGAACATTTCGACGCCATTCTTTCTATCGCTGCCTCGTTTCTGCTGCCTGGCGGGACACTCGCAATGTTGATCGGAGAAAATCAGACCGATAGCCTGTCTTCGCAAACCACGTTCGCATGGCGACCGCCAATCCGAATTCCACTCTCCGACCGGCGAATACTCTTACTAGGAACCTTAATGATAAAAAGTGGAGTCACTGCCCTTCCATCCAAGCCATTCTGATTGTTCAAAGCTTTGTCTGTGGTGCTTGGGATGGCCGAAGTGGTATCACTACACAATGTGTCTCACAATGAGACGCGCACCTAGTGCACGCCGACGGATCGAGCGTCCGCCTTTGCAGCGCGTCGTTTCGATCCTGACGTTTCACGTGAAACACTCTTACCGCGAAACTCGCCCATGCCACTCTCCGCTTGATCCCGCATCGCTAGAGCGATCGAATGTTTCACGTGAAACATTCGCAATCCGTATTTGCACCATAATCCGGCATTGAATTCACAAAGCAACTTCACATATTCTTGCGCCCAACACGAATCAACAAATCATGGGACGCGTTATCGCAGTTGCCAACCAGAAGGGTGGCGTCGGCAAGACTACGACCGCCATCAACCTCGCAGCTTCCCTTGCAGCCGCTGAAGTCAACACCTTATTGGTGGATTGCGATCCGCAATCAAACTCCACCAGCGGTCTTGGCCTGATCAAGGATCCGGATCGCGTCAGCATCTATGACGTTTTGACCGGAGCGGCTTCAGCAGAGGAGGCGCTGCAGCTTACGGCGCTCGAGCAGCTGTGGCTGATTCCGTCGCACAAGAACCTCATCGGAGCCAATATCGAGTTGGTCTCCGCCGAGCATCGCGAGTTTCGTTTGCGCCAGGCCTTGGCAAGCGTTCTCGACCGCTTTCAATTCGTCGTCCTGGATTGCCCGCCCGCCCTCGACCTATTGACGCTTAACGCGCTGGTGGCCGCTGACGGCGTGCTGATCCCGATGCAAGCGGAGTACTTCGCGCTCGAAGGCGTTTCGGAATTGCTCGATACGATCGAGAGAATTCGCGCCGAACTTAACCCCACACTTGCCATTGAGGGCGTCGTTTTGACCATGTTCGATGAACGCACCAACCTGGCGCAGCAGGTAGCCGATGAACTCAAGAAATATTTTGGAGACCGGCTTTGCTCCACGGCCATCCCGCGCAATATCCGCCTGGCCGAAGCGCCGAGTCACGGATTGCCGGCGCTGGTCTATGACGTCCGCTCGCGGGGGGCAGAAAGTTACATCAAGCTCGCAAAAGAGATCCTGGATCGGCAAATCAAGCTAGCCAGCGGACCCGGTGAAGCGGCATGAGTGCAGGAGCGCGTCGCGGAACAGAATTCTGATTTAGATCGATATATATAAATATTTACGTTTATCGATATATCGAAATGGAGACGACTGGATGACAACAGCGAACGTGGCAACCGTCGACAAAAAGGCGCGCCCCACCGGCGAAACACCCCACGAGAAGATCGCCGAGAAGCGCCGCGCCTTGGGTCGTGGGCTTGAATCTTTGCTGCCCGGGCCGCGCGTGATTCCGCCTCCCCCCTCGAACCCGTTGAAGGATTCGGGTAGCGCGGCGTCTGCGGCGTCCGATTCGCACGCAGTAACCGGTCCCGCGCCGGTTTCAGCGAGCACGCCCTCGCCGCAACTCGAACCCGCGCTTTCTGGCCGCACCGCCGACGGAGAATTGGTGTACGAGATCGCGCTGCAGCAGATTCACAACAATCCCCATCAGACCCGCGTCACTTTCGACCAACGATACCTCGACGAGTTGGCGCAGTCGATCGCGGTGCAGGGAGTCATGCAACCGATCGTGGTGCGTCCTGGCTCCCAGGCTGGCGACTTCCTTCTGATTCTCGGCGAGCGCCGGATGCGCGCCTCGCTGCTGGCTGGCAAGACGACGATTCCCGCAATCGTCAAGCGGGTTTCCGAGCAACAGGCGGCCGAGATGACACTGGTCGAGAACCTGCAGCGCCAGGATCTGGATTGTCTCGAACAGGCCGCAGCCTTTTCGGCGATGAGTCAGCGCTTTCACCTGACGCAGGAAGAAATCGGCAAACGGGTCGGCGTATCGCGCGAGCAGGTCTCGAACTATCTGCGCCTGCTGAAGCTGCCGAAAGACGTGATCGGCGCCATCCGCGAGAAGAGATTGGGATACACCCACGCACGCGCGCTGCTTCGCCTCGAGAGCGACGAACAAATCTGCAAAATGGCGGCCGTTGCCATCGAGAAGAAAATGTCGGTGGCGCAGTTGGAAGACGAAGTCTTGCGACTGATCATGCCGGGCCAGGAATCTGCCAGGGAACATCCATCCCAGGCAGCCGCGCCCATCGATCCCAATGTGCGCGAAGCGCAGCGTAAATTGGAAATCGCCTTGGGAGTTCGCGTCCGCATTCGTGATCGCAAAGGAAAAGGGAAAATCACCATCGAGTACGGAAGCCTCGAGGACTTTGACAGAGTGCTCACGATGCTGCAGGGATCATGAAGTGGGAGGCTACCTTCTGTTCGCATCCTCGCCTGCCCGGAACCCGGTCAGTAACAACTGCTTCCGGAAACCCCAAGTGTGCCCACTAGAACCGATAAAGTGGAACATTGATGGCGGTTGCACGCCCAATTCCGAATTCTCCCGCCCGAATTGTTAAACGAACGTTAACAGGAATCGAGTAAGTAATAAGTGGGAAGATTCGCCCTCGCTGGCTGCTTTTGTTATCGTTGCTGAACTTGTGAGGATCGAATGGGATTTCTAAATGTATTGTTTGGGCGGCCTTTGGCTTCTTCGGAGGATGAGGGCCAGCGGATTACCGCGACCCAGGGCATCCCAACCTTTGGTCTTGATGCTCTGAGTTCCGCGGCGTACGGCCCCGAAGCGGCGCTGACCATTCTGTTGCCACTGGGGTTGGTCGGAGTCCGCTACATTGTTCCTCTTACCTTCGCCATCATTGCGCTTCTGACGATTGTGTATTTCAGTTACCGGCAGACGATTGCCGCGTATCCGCAGGGCGGCGGCTCGTACACCGTCGCCAAAGAAAATCTCGGCCGCGGCGCGGGGTTGCTGGCGGGCGCGGCTCTGATGATCGACTACCTCTTGAACGTCGCAGTTGGGATCTCCGCCGGAATCGGCGCGCTTGTTTCAGCCGTGCCGCGTTTGCAGCCGCACACGCTGGCGCTGTGTCTGGGGGTCCTGATCGCGCTGACGATCGTCAACCTGCGAGGCGTAAAAGAGGCGGGCAGCGCCTTTGTCGCTCCCACGTATTTCTTTGTGGGAACTTTGGCGTTGGTCATCATTATTGGCTTGTTCAAGATCATTGTCTCCGGTGGACATCCAATACCGGTCGTCGCGCCACCGCGGCAACTCAGCCCTGCACTTCAGGTTGCGGGAGCGTGGCTGCTCCTGAAAGCATTCGCCAGCGGTTGCACCGCTCTCACCGGAGTCGAAGCCGTGAGCAATGGCGTCCAGGCTTTCAAACAACCGGTCGTCGACGCGGCTCGCAAAACTCTTACGGCGATTATCGCCATTCTGATTGTTCTGCTCGGCGGCATCGCTGTACTCGTCCGCTATTACGGAATCATGGCCACCGACCCGGGACAGCCCGGATACGACAGTGTGCTCTCGATGCTGACCGCCGCAGTCGCGGGCAAGGGAATCTTCTACGACGTCACCATGTTCTCGGTGCTGCTCGTGCTGTGCCTCTCGGCGAATACATCCTTTGCCGACTTTCCACGGCTGTGCCGCATGGTGGCTCGCGACGATTATCTTCCTCACTCGTTGACGACCCGCGGACGCCGCCTCGTGTACTCACAAGGCATCACTGTCCTGGCCCTGTTTGCCGGTCTTCTGCTCATCCTGTTTGGCGGCGTTACGGATCGCCTGATTCCGCTCTTTGCCGTGGGAGCGTTTCTCGCCTTCACCCTTTCGCAGGCAGGAATGGTTGGGCACTGGTGGCACAATTCTTCCGGTTTCACCGCCGCGCGTGGTATCGCCGTCAACGGATTGGGGGCTGTCGCGACCGGCATCACCGTGTTGGTGGTCGTGGTGGCGAAGTTCGTGGACGGCGCTTGGGTCGTGGCGATTCTGCTCCCGGCAGCCTTGATCTTCATGAAGAGCGTGCGCCGCCACTATGCGCGCGTCGAAGATGAGCTGGCACTCAGCAATCTGAAAGAGCCGAACCCAGACAGCCTGCAGCCCCCGATCGTCCTGGTTCCCGTGGATCGCTGGAATGCCGCGACCGAGAAGGCTCTGCGATTCGCCATGACACTCTCTCCCGACGTGCAGGCCGTGCACGTCACCTGCGAAGCCGATGAGAACCGGCCTTCATGGCTCAGCGATTGTCCGCCCGAGGCGCACATGCCGAAGCTGGTGACTTTGCCTTCGCCCTTTCGTCTGGTCGTCCATCCCATCGTCGACTACGTTTTGAAGATTGAACAGCAAAACCCGAAGCGCACGATTGCCGTGGTGATCGCAACCATGGTCGAGCGGCACTGGTATCACTACTTTCTCCACAACCAGCGCGGACAGATGCTGACGGCGCTCCTGCTGCTGGGCGGCGATGAGCGGATCAACATTATTAATGTGCCCTGGTATTTGCACGCCTAGTCCGGGAGTGGGCGCGCGACAATGAGGCACACAACAGTGCCGAATTGGCCGATCACCCCGGTTCAACGCCCGCCTGTCACATCCAGGATCGCGCCTGTAACGTAGCTGGCTTCAGGTGACAATAACCATAAAATCGCGCTGGCGATTTCTTCCGGCTGACCTCCGCGCTGCATGGGCACTTGCGATTTCACGCGCTCGATGCGATTCGGTTCGCCGCCGAGTGCGTGCAGTTCCGTATAAATGAACCCGGGCCGCACCGCGTTCACACGAATCTTTTCTTCGGCCACTTCTTTCGCGAGGCCCATCGTCATGGTATCGATCGCGCCCTTGGTGGCCGCGTAATCGATGTATTCGCGGGGAGAACCAACGCGAGCCGCACCCGAAGACAGATTCACGATGCTGCCGCCGGAGCCGCCAAATTTCGTCGACATGCGCCGAACCGCTTCGCGAGCGCAAAGAAAGCTTCCAAAAACATTTGTCGCGAATACGCGATAAAGTCGCCCGGCATCAATCTGGTCCAGACGCGCTTGCCGTTCCACCGTGCCGGCGTTATTCACCAGCGCAGTCAGCCTGCCCAGTTGCTTGTCGGTGGTTTCGAAGAGACGGACGACGTCTGGCTCAGCGCTGACATCCGCTTGCACCGAAATGGCGGTGCCTCCGTGCTGTCGAATCGCCGCGACAACCGCTTGGGCGGCTTCCGAATTGCGCTGGTAGTTGACGCAGACGGCGTATCCGCGAGCCGCCGCCAGTTGCGCCGTTGCCGCGCCTATGCCCCGGCTGGCGCCCGTAACGATTAAAACAGGCTGCGATTCATGGCGATCATTAGGGACGGCCATAATCGAGAAATTCTAGCAGCGCCTTCGTGGCGATTGCTCACCGATCATCTCTCACACTCTCCAATCATCAGGACGCCACTGCCGAATCCGCTTCTTGATCTCCGCCTTGGGAAGCTTTTCGTTGAGCGCCGCCGCTGCCAACCCTGGCACTTCAGCGTCCGACGCGAATCGCAACGCGATCAGCTGCCCTTCGGTAAATTCCGGGATCCGCAACCGGAGTGACGGGTCGAGCAAACTCGCGAGCCGCAACCGTTCCTCCAACCGGATCACACGATCCTGCACCCTTAGCGCGTACATTCGAATCTTGAAAATCGCGACGATCGCGGCAATCACCACGACAATCATCCACGCGGAATGCACGCTGGGTCGGCGCACCGTGTGAACGATGACCGCCAGCAAGGTAAGCCCAAAAATCGGCAGGATGAAGAAGTGAAACAGCGGATCGTAACGCGCGTGATGAGAGAAATCCTGTGCCGCATCAGCCATGAACGACGCTCCTGAAATTGAGTTGGATCCGGATCATCTTCGCACGGATGCACTGAAGCCGCGCGCCGGCCGGATTAGCGTTCGCTCCAAACTCGTGCCCTGCGTTTTCGCCGCCAGTTTCACTTTCCGATGCAGAAGGTGCCGAAAATCAGGTTGAGGATGTCGTCGGTTGTCGTGGCGCCGGTAATTTCATCGAGCGGACGAAGCGCAGCATAGAGGTCCAGCAGTAACATCTCGTGCGGAACTCGCGCAGCGACTGCGGCCGTCGCGGCTGCGAGCGCAGTGCGCGCATCGGCAACCAGTTTCTGATGGCGCACGCTCGTCAGAAATCCCGACTCCATCTGCGGCGTTGCCTCTCCGCCAACATGCTTGAGAATCGCGGAGCGCAACTCGTCGATCCCATCCCCGGTCAGCGCCGATGTACGCACTGACGTTCGAACGGATGGCATCGCGAAACTACGATCGCCGGCCGAACTCTGCGCCAGATCCGATTTGTTTTCCACCACAATCGCCGCGCGGCCCTCCGACTGCCTGAGTAGTTCGTGATCTTCCTCGCCCAACGCAGCGTTCGCATCCAGCACCACCAGAACCAGGTCGGCATCGGCCAGCGCCTCCATCGATTTCCTGATGCCGATGCTCTCCGCCTCGTCGAGCGCGCGACGAATGCCGGCAGTATCGACCAGCTCGACCGGAATTCCACCGATCGCCACTGTCTCGCTGACAAGATCGCGCGTCGTACCCGGTTGCGCCGTGACGATGGCACGCTCCCGCTCCACCAGCCGGTTGAACAGGCTCGATTTGCCCACGTTCGGACGACCGACAATCGCCAGCGTCAATCCTTGATGGACGACCTTGCCGTACGCGAAAGTAGCTGCCAGCTTTTCGAGTGGCTCGTCGACCTCGGCGATCCGCTCAAGAATAGTGGCGTCGGGAGCGACGGAGACATCATCTTCGGCAAAGTCAATGCCCGCCTCGAGCAGCGCGATCAGATCGACCAGCCGTCTCTTGATTGGCTTCAGACGATTCGAGAGCGCCCCGTCGAGTTGCTGCGCCGCCACCTTTGCCTGAAACAGAGTCTGCGAATCGATCAGGTCGCGGACCGCCTCGGCCTGCGTCAGATCCAGACGCCCGTTGAGAAAGGCGCGCATCGTGAATTCTCCGGGATCGGCCAGCCGCGCCCCGGCTTTGAGAGCCAGTTCCACAACATGACGGAGCACCACCGGCGAGCCATGTGCGGAAATCTCCACTAGATCGTCAGTGGTGTAAGAGTGCGGCTTCTCGAAAAAAGTGACCACGACCTCGTCGATGCGCGAGGCCGCTCCATTCTCGCCAGGAGCCGCGGTGTTGGAGGTCTCGCGGACATCCACGCCCGTGCGGCGAGGGTCAATCAATTCTCCGAGCACGGCGCGCCCCGCTTCCAGTGCGTGCCGCAAACGTAGCATCGGGATGGCAATCGCCCGCGCCCCCGGCCCTGCCAGCCGCACGACTCCAATTCCGCCGCGGCCGGGCGGCGTGGCAATCGCGACGATCGTGTCGTCCAGATTCACAGCAACATTCTAGCTGCGCGTGGCCGAGCTCGCCCTGAGTGCTCTCGATCGAATTGTTCGCATTACGATTCGCGGGTGATCGTAGACAACAACTTGAAAGTAATTTGCGTCAGCCGGGGAGACTGTTCACTGCGAACGGCGGGCTTCCCATTCTCCATGCATCAGGCCCCGCCGTGGAAGGAAAATGCCGAAAGTTCCGTGCATGCTATCGCCGTCCGCCTGCCCGCGGAAAGTGAACACATTACGCGTCTTGGTTTTAAAGACGATATGCCTGCCCTCGACGGTGCCCTCGATGCCTCCGGACTGGTTCGGACCTTTGAAGTGTCCGGAGAGCTTCCCGCCATCCTGCTTGAGCTCCACATGTTTCGTATCCGTCCTGCCATCCTCACCCTTCGTGTAGAACGTCCAATTGCCCGCCACATTCGCAGGAGGCTGATCGGAGGGAGGCTCCTGGGCCAGAATCGTAGGGGCTCCGAGCGCCAGCAGACCGAGCACTAGAAAAATTCGCCACCAAACCTTGATCGAATTTGACATGTTCCTTTGCCCCTTCGCGCTTTCGCGTTTTGGCCGTGGATTATAGCACTCGAAATCTGAAGCAACTCCCGAAAAATCTCATGGAAAATTTCGCATTCCTGATTTTCGCTCGGGTACACTTCTGTGGTTCTCCCGTGGCTGCTTCCTGGCGCGGGATCAAGGGGGGGAAAGTCTATGGCGAAGCTCACTCGACGTTCGCTGCTGCGAGGGATGGGGGGAACCGTTGCAGCTGGAATTCTCACTTCGAAGACCCGAGCTTTCGCGCAGCAGGAACAGAATGGTTCCCAGCTCATGGGCCGGGAGCAGGGAGAGTTGGGCCGCCTCGTGGCCGAGTTCAAGCGGCAATTCAACGTGCCCGGGTTCTCGGTTGCTATCTCCAAAAACGGGCGGTTTGTTTATGACCGCGGCTTCGGCGTCGCGGACCGCAAAGATTCGATCCAGGTCAGCGACTCCAGCATTTTCCGCATCGCCAGCTTGAGCAAGCCCATTACTTCGGTCGCCATCTTTACGCTGATTGAGAAGGGTCAGCTTCATCTCACTGACAAGGTCTTCGGACCCTCCGCGATTCTGGGCACGAAATACGGCAAAGGTTACGAGAAGCCCTATGTTTCCGATGTCACCGTCGATAACCTTCTGACGCACACGTCAGGCGGGTGGCCCAACGACTCCACTGATCCCATGTTCCAGCACGACTCCTGGGATCACACCAAACTGATCTCCTGGGCGATTGAAACTCTTCCTCTCACATATCCTCCGGGAACTCACTGGGCATATTCGAACTTCGGTTACTGTGTGCTGGGACGCGTAATCGAGCAGGTCAGTGGTCAACCATACGCGGACTATGTGCAGGCGAATGTTCTCGGCCCCAGCGGCATCAGCGGGATGCGCATCGCGGCAAACTCGATGAAGGATCGCGCAGAAAACGAGGTCGTCTACTACGGTCAGTACGCTGAAGATCCTTACAAGATGAATGTCACTCGCATGGATTCGCACGGCGGCTGGATCGCTACACCCTCCGACCTTGTGCAATTTCTCGATCATCTCGGATCGCCTAATATGCCGAGCCTTCTCAAGCCCGAAACGATTCGCATGATGGTCGCGCCGAGTCCGGCCTCCTCGCCTTCTTCGGATGCCCGGTACGCGCGGGGCTGGATGGTTCGAAACAACGGCGCCGGCAACTGGTGGCACACCGGCAGCCTGCCGGGGAGCACCACCATCATGGTGAAGACCGCAACTGGACTCTGTTGGGCCGCACTCGCCAACACCCGCACGCAACCCGACGACGAGATCAACGCAGCGATAGATAACCTGATCTGGCAGATGGTCCGCAGCGTTCCGACTTGGGGAGCCTGACCTCAGCCTCCCCGAGTGTTGCGTCATTTCTTGACATTTCGCAACGCGGCGTCAAAGCGAAAACGGGCGACTACACCAATTATTTGCAGCAACCGAGATCGATGAGTGCGAGGGCGATTTTGCGCCAATCGATTTTGCGCCAATCATTGATACAACTCCGCGGATGCCAGACCAGCAAAAATACCGCCGCCTGCTACCAGCAAGCGCCCATTCGGGAGCAGTGTTGCGGTGTGTCCCGAGCGGCCGATCTCCATCCCACCGGTAATGCTGAAAGAGCCAGTCGCAGGATCGTAGACCTCCGCGGTGGAATTTTCGTCGCCGCCGCCTGCTACCAGCACCTTCCCGCTCGGCAACAGCGTCGCTGTATGGAAAGTTCGGGCTTCGGCCATTGATCCGGTAACCGAAAACGATCCAGTAGACGGGTCGTAAACTTCGGCAGTTGCGGTCGGGTCACCTCCGCCCGCGAAGGTTGCGCCGCCCACGATCAGCACCCTACCGTCGGCAAGAAGCGTTGCCGTGTGTTGTTCGCGCGCCGTCGCCATCGCGCCGGTCATCGTGAAGATGCCAGTGGCCGGGTCGTAGACTTCCGCCGAGGCATCCGGGACTGATGTAGATGTTAGGGCGCCACCCACGATGAGTACCTTCCCATTTTGCAGCAGTGTAGCGGTGTGCAGGTAGCGCCCCACGGCCATGCTTCCCGTTTGTGTGAAAGTGCCTGTGCTCGGATCATAGAGTTCGGCGCTGGCCAAGCCCGTTCCAGTTGGATCTGTATCGGCCCCTCCTGCAATCAGGACTTTGCCGTCCGCCAGCAAAGTCGCTGTATGATCCCCGCGGTTGGCCGTCATGTTGCCCGTCCCGCTGAATACACCAGTGGCCGAGTCGTAGAGTCCTGCCCCGTTGTCTGAGGTACTAATACCTGAGTAGTCCCAAATAGAGTTTATAAAGCCCCCGGCTAGCAAAACCTGTCCGTTTGGCATTAGTGTCGCGGTGTGGCCGTATATCCCTCCGCCATCGTCTCCATAAATCTCAGTGAACGTGCCCGCGCCAGCGTCGTACACTTCGATCGACGAGAGGCCCACGTAACCCGTTGCCTCAGAATATGAGCTACTGTTTGAGCCGTACGCCACGAGTACCTCGTTATTCGGCAGCAAGGTGGCAGTGTGCAGGCCCCGCGGCTCGTTGAGACTCCCCGTAGGCGTGAATCCACTGGAAGAGGTCGTCACGGTAACCGTAGCGCTCGCGGTGAGCGTCGTTTCTTCGACAAGGGTGGCGACGACATTATAGAAACCGCCAGCGTTCGGTGCGGTATAAAACCCGGCGCCGTTTATCAGCCCCCCACCTGTCCCCTGAACAGTCCAAGTCACATTGGTATTGACCACCCCTCCCGCAGCTGCCGCGAAGGTCTGCGTCCCACCAGGAGGCAGCGTGACCGCCGCAGGAGAAATGGTCAATGGGGACATTTGGGAGATTTGAACGACCACGGTAGCGATGCCCGTGGCAGATGAATTGGCCTGGCTCGTTGCCACGACATGGAACGTTCCGGTTGAGTCTTGCGGAGCCGTATAGAGACCCGTGCTGTCGACGGCGCCGCCGGATTTTTCTTGCACGCTCCAAGTGACTGCGGTGTTGGTCGTTCCCTTGACGGTAGCCGTAAAAGATTGAGTCGCGCCCGGCGACAGAGCGATGCTATAGGGAGCGACCGTAACACTTACGGGCGGCAAAGAACTTGAACCTCCGCCACATCCCCAAACTCCAAATGCCGCCGCTATGGTCAGCGCCATGGCAATCCGATTAGGTGCCAGGTTCATGAATGGATTGGATCGCCCAAGGGCCCGCGAGTTTTGCATGCTACCTCCGTCAGGCTCAGTCGCTGTAGAAAATGCAAGCAAATCGCCCGACGACATTGGCCCGGATTGGCGCACCGCGCAATGGTTAGGGTCTGGTTTGTATATGGTCTAATTCTGATCGTGCAACTCTCTGAATTCAGGTAAGTTGCAGGGGGAG
>Ga0181531_10000698_pt1 | contig 21941 bp, 24 predicted proteins | sample PEATcosm2014_Bin_38_FD_119743 | JGI IMG/M metagenome (GOLD analysis project Ga0181531, IMG submission 119743) | Peatland microbial communities from MTU Mesocosm Facility, Houghton, MI, USA - PEATcosm2014_Bin11_10_metaG | ecosystem: Environmental > Terrestrial > Soil > Wetlands > Peat | place... | reverse complement strand
CTGGTCGTCCTCGAAGCGATGAAGATGGAACACCGCATCGAGGCCCCGCTGGCGGGAACGGTACGCGAGATCCGAGTCAAGCCCGGCGACCTGGTCCCCAGCGGCGCCCTCCTCGTCACGATCGACGCCTAGCCCATGCGCACGGTGTTAATCCCCGGTTGGAACGAGGCGACCGACTTGATGCGGACGTTTGCCGACGGGCGGCACGGCATCGACGGGCTGGCGGCATTCGGCTTCGACTGCTCGCTGTTTCCCGGCGACGGCGACGACCCGCTGCGCGCGCGGGTCGACCGCTTCGCTGCCTACCTCGACCAGATCCGCGTGCGGGAAGGCGACGACGCGTTTCCGCTCGCGACGGTCGGCTACAGCATGGGCGGTCTGGTCAATCGCGGCTTTCTGCGCGCCTATCCCGAGCGCGCACACGAGATCGCGGCGACGGTGCAGATCGCGGCGCCCAACGGCGGCCTCATCACCAACTACGCGGTCGGCACGCTGCGGATCGCACGCGTCCCGACGCACGTCTTGACCGACCTCGACGTCGCCTCGCCGTTCGTCACCTGGTTGAACGGCACCGGCGGTCACTGGGTGCCCGATCCCGACAACGCCCGCAAATCGCGCTGGAGGCTCGACGGCACACCGTGGGTGGTGCCGGAAGGCCATCCGATTCTCCACATCGCCGGCCGCATGCCGAAGTACCATCTCCAGAGCGACGGGGTGGTGATGATCGAGTCGGCTTCGCTCGACGGCGCCCTGCCGTGTACGACGATCGACGAGGACGCGGCCAACCACCTCAACCTGGGCGCGGTGTCGAACCTGTTCGCGACCGTCTTCCGGCGCTTTCGCCACGACGACAGCGTGTGGCCGCAGTGCGTCGCGCTGATCGCGAAGTTCCTGCGGGGTGAACCGCTCGCGTCCGTCGTACCGGCCGACTGATGGCCCATCCCACGCTCGCGATCCGTGCCGGTGTTTTGTGTGAGGGCACCCAGGCGCCGCCGCGGCGGAACGTCACCCTGCTGATCGCCGACGGCCGGGTCCGCGAGATCGTCGCAACCGACGGTCCGGTGAGCGCGGACCGCGTGCTCGAAGCGGCGTGCGTCGTGCCGGGTCTCATCAACGCGCACGCACACCTCGAAGCGAACGGCGAGCCCGACCTGCAGTCGGTCGTCATCCTGCGCACCCCGCTCGACCGTACCCTCTATGCCGCGCAGAACGCGCGGCTGGCGCTGCAGTCCGGCGTGACGACGCTGCGCGACCTCGGGGCTGCCGACGGGACGGCGATCGCGGTTCGCGACGCGGTCGAGCGCGGCGAACATCCCGGCCCGACGATCCTGCCGGCCGGCCGCGCTATCTGCATGACCGGCGGGCACGGCTTCTTCATGGGCCGCGAAGCCGACGGACCGTGGGACGCGCGCAAGGCGGTGCGCGAACAGCGCAAGAGCGGGGCGACGTGCATCAAGCTGATCGCGACCGGCGGCGTGCTGACCAAGGGCGCGGTGCCGGGACAGGATCAGCTCAGCGAGGAGGAGCTGCGTGCGGCGGTCCACGAGGCGCACACGCACGGTCTGCGCGTCGCCGCGCACGCCATCGGGACGAGCGGGATCAAGAACGCGTTGCGGGCCGGCGTCGACTCGATCGAGCACGGCCACCTGCTCGACGACGAGGCGCTGGCGCTGTTCGCGCAGCACGGCACGGCGCTCGTCCCGACCCTCGCCGCGGTGACCTGCATCGTCGAGAACGCGGCCGGCGGGACCATGCCCGACTTCGTCGTGCGCAAAGCCGAGGCGCTGATGGAGCAGGCCACGGCGAACATCGCCCGCGCCTGGCGTGCGGGCGTGCGCATCACCGGCGGTTCCGACGCCGGCACGCCATTCAATTATCACCAGAACTACGCCTACGAGCTGGAGCTGATGGTGCGCCAGCTCGGGATGACGCCGCTGCAAGCGCTGCACGCGGCGACCGAAAACGGGGCCGCGCTGCTCGGCGTCGACGCCGGCGTGCTCGCACCGGGTCGGCCGGCCGATCTGCTGGTGCTCGCGCGCGACCTCACCGACGACGTGCGCGCGCTGCGCGACCCGCAGGTCGTCGTCAAAGCCGGAGCGATCGCGCACGAACGTGACTGACCTGGCCGGGCTGCGCGTCGCGGTGCTGGCGCCGATCTCGTGGCCGGCGCCGCCGCCCGGCTACGGCCCGTGGGAGCAGGTCGCCTCCGACGTGGCCCGCAGTTTGGTCGCCCGCGGTCTGGACGTCACGCTGTTCGCGACCGGCAACTCGCGCACGACCGCGAGGCTTGCGTCGGTCGTACCGGTCGGGCTGAACGAAGACCCTGCGCTCAACGGCGAGGTGTGCACCGAGCTGCACATCGCCTCGCTGTTCGCGCGCGCCGGCGAGTTCGACCTCATCCACAACCACCTCGACTGGAAGCCGTTGCTGTACGCGCTCGCGACGAGCGGTCCGCCGCTGGTCACGACGGTGCACGGCTTCTCCTCGCCGCACATCCTGGGCGCGTATTACGCCGGGGCTGCTCGCTCGTTCTTCTGCTCGATCAGCGACGCCGACCGCGACCCAGGCCTAGCCTATCTCGCGACCACTTACAACGGCGTCGATCCCTCGGCGTGGACGTTCCGCGCAACGCCCGGCGACTATCTGCTCTTCTTCGCGCGCTTCCATCCCGAAAAGGGCGCGCACCAGGCGATCGAGGTCGCGCGGCGCGCCGGGGTGCGGCTGAAGCTGGCCGGGATCCCGCACGACCGCGCCTACTTCGACGAACTGATTGCGCCGCACATCGACGGCGACGCCGTCGAGTATCTCGGCCACGTGCAAGGTGCCGCGCGCGACGCCTTGGTCGGCGGCGCGCTCGCGCTGGTGCACCTGACGACGCGACCCGAGCGCTTCGGCCTCACGCTGATCGAAGCGATGGCGTGCGGCACCCCGGTCCTGGGCGCGCGGATGGGCTCGCTGCCCGAGATCGTCGTCGACGGCGTGACCGGTTTCTTGTGCGACGATCTGGCGCAAGCGGTTGCGCGCGTACCGGCGCTCGCCGGCCTCGATCGCGCCGCCTGCCGCCGCCACGTCGAGCAGACGTTCTCGCTCGAGCGAATGACGGAGCGGTACCTCGCAGCGTACGCCGAGACGCTGCGCCTGCGCGTCCCGCCGCCGCCGACGCCCGAGCAGGCGCGATGGCGCGCACATGATTGGTGGGACCGGCCGCAGGCCTTCACCGACCTGCCTCCCAAGCCGAAGAACCTACCAGGATGTTCGCCTTCGTCGTGGTGATGCGACGGCCGCTCGGCGACGCTGACCGCGCCGTCTGCGCCGCCGCGGAAGCGCAGGCGATCCCCGTACACATCATGGCGCCGAGCGAGGTCGTCGACGGCCGGCACCTCGCCGCTACGCTCGGCCTGCTGCCGGCGTGCGTCTTCGTCGCCACCGACGACGCTGCGCTCGCACGACGCGTGCGTGCCGACGGCTGCGACGTTGCTGCGCTCGGGCCGAGCGAACCGTTGGACGCCGCGCTGCCGGCGCTCGAAGAGGCGTACTGCCGCGCGACGCTGCGCCTGCGCGGCCTGATCGCGCGGCTGTTCTTCCAGCCGCACTGAGCGGCGCGCTCAGCCGCTCGCGATGTGGGTGGGCAGGAAGAACTCGTCGCCCAGGGTGGCGATCCGGCCCGCTTCGCGCAGCTTGCCGACCTCGACCGTGACGGTCTCGCGGGTCGAGCCGACCAGCGAGGCGATGTCGGCGTGGGTGAGCCGCAGCGCGATGCGCGTACCGCCGGCTTCGGCAACCCCGTGCTCGTCGGCCAGCCGCGCGAACAGGCGCGCGATGCGCTCCGGGACTTTCAGCGACGAGAGGTCCGCGATCGTCGAGATCGCTTCGTCGCGCTGCTCGTGCAAGAAGCGGGCCATGTTCATGGTGATCGCCGGTTGCGTCGCCAACAAGCCGAACAGGTCTTGTGAGCGCGCGGTGCAGACCAACGCCTCGTCGATGACGGTCGCGATCGTCTTGCGCTCGCGCTCGCCGAAGAGCGCCTCTTCCCCGAACACGTCGCCCGGACCGAGGATCGCGATGGTCACTTCCTTCCCGTCGCTGGTGAGGCGGCTCAGCCGCACGCGACCGCGCTTGAGGAAGTAGACGGTACCGGCCGGATCGCCTTGCTCGAAGAGCGCGATGCGGCGCGGACGCTCGAGGATGGTGAACAGGTGCGAGCAGCCGTTGAGGACGTCGTCGCTGACGCGGTCGAACAAGCGGCTTCGGCGCAGGTACCAGACCTTGTTCTCGGTCCGCTCCATGCGCTCTACTACGACGGGCGTTGCAACGACTCCGGGGTTGGCAGCCCGGCGCGGACTTTCTGCAGCAACCGTGCAAGCGCGAGGCACTCGTCCTCGTCGAGGCCCGCCAGCAACGCCGCGAGCACACGCTGGTGCTGCGGGAAGTACTCCTTCACCAGCGCGCGGCCGGCATCGGTCAGCTCCAGCTCGTGCGCGCGCCGATCGCCCGCGCGCTCGACCCGGCGCACGAGACCGTCTTGGGCGAGCCCCTCGATCAGTCCCGTCATGTTCCCGCGGGTGACGAAGAGCCGCTCGCCGATCTCCGACGGCGTCGGCCGCTCGGGCGTGAAAAACAGGACCAGCAAGACACCCATGCGCGAGACCGACAGGTCGAACGGGCGGACGAAGATGTCCATCCGCTTCTCGATCTCGGCCGAGAGCTGCAGCAACGAGCGGACCACCAGCGCGTGGAGCGCCGACGCAGGGCCGGCGACGCGCGCGTGACCGCCCGGTGCCGGGGAGGGCATCACCGCGGCCCACAGCTCCCGCAGGGCCGCCAGTTGCTCGTCGCTAAATGATTTACCAGTTGACAAAGTGGACCTTCGCGGGTAGGCTGATCGGAAGGTTTGGTTTAGCGCTAAGCTTTCTACGAGCCCGCGCCCCATGCCTCACGGGGGTCCGCATGCACGCTCTTCTTCTCGTCGCCTTGGCCGTCCACGTCTTCGCCGGCGCATTCTGGTTTGGCGCGAGCGGCGTTGCCGCGCGACTCGGCGCCGGGGAGCTGCCGGGGCTGACCCGTGCGCAGCTCGGGGCGGGCGGCCTGGCGATCCTCGCCGGCACCGTGGTGACCGCGATCGTGCGGCTGCCGGTCGGCTCGACCAGCGGGCTGCTGGTCGCGGTCGGCGTCGGGTGCGCGCTGGCCGCGTGGGTGGTACAGGCGCTGTTCGCCCGGCGGATGGCTCGTGGTGTCGTCGGTGGCCTGGCAGCGGCGCGGCGCAGCGCCTCGGCGCTGCTCGCGCTCACCGTCATCGCGATGTCGGTGGCACCGTTCGCCTGACCTCGCCGGCCTCGGGACCGCTCATCCCGGCCGGCCGATGGCGACGGCCGACCCGGTGAACGGCAGCACCGTCTCATAACCCGCCGGCGGCGGTACGATGGGCGTGCCCGCGGCCGTTCCGAACTGGGTGACGCCGCGACCCAACGACTGCGCCAGATCGTGGCGGGCGCCCCCGAATTCGAACGCGGCGCTCACGATCAGCGTGGCCGAGAACACGTTGCTCACCAGCAGCGGCGCGGTGGTCCGATCGATGGTTCCGTACACGGTCGTCCCGACCACGAGGCTGGTGCGTCGAAAGGTCGCGATGCGCACGCCCTGTGCGAACGACGCGGGGTCGTCGAACCTCGCGGCCGGCCGGACCTGCAGGTACAGCGAGAATTCGCCGACCGGATCGATCCCGAGCGAGAGCGAGCCGTTCACGACCGGATCCGCCTTGAACGGCTTGGCGGCGAACGTGAAGTGCGCCGTCGTTTCCGAGCGTTTCCCCGCGAAGAGCGGCACGTCGAGGAACGGCAAGTGGAGGAAATAGCCGTAGTCGGCCAGCTCGCCGTCCGGGGTGCCGTAGAAACGGCCGGTGACGTACCAGGCGAGCTCACCCGGAAGCAGCGCAGTCATGGGCCACTCTTCGTCCGAGCGCCCGCTCGTCTCTGCCCGAGGCCTGCCCGATTTGACAGGCTGACGTCGGTCAGTAGCGATAGGTGACGCCTCGTGCTCTCGCCCCTCCTGCGTCATCCACGCCTCGGTGCCGCGCTGCTGCGCTCCTTCCGCACGCGCACTGGCGGCGTGAGCGTCAGAGGACGACCGCGAGCAGGGTGATCAGCGCCGGTAGCGCCTGCACGATCCAGATGCGCGGGGTCGCGGTCGCGCCGCCGAAGATCCCGGCGACCAGCACGCAGCTGGTGAAAAAGATCGCAATCGGTTCGCGCAGCGGCGCCGGCGCCAGCAGCGACCACACCAGTCCCGCGGCGAGGAAACCGTTGTAGAGGCCCTGGTTCGCGGCCAAACTCTTCGTCGCGCGCGCGAACTCTTCGGTCATCCCGAAGGTCCGCCGCGTCGCCGCGCTCTCCCAGCGGAACATCTCGAGGATCAGGATGTAGACGTGCTCGAGCGCCAGCAGCGCGACCAAGACGACGGCGAGCGTTGACAACCTCATAGGCCTGTCTTGAGCACATCGCTCAGGTTGTCGTGCAAGAGATCGTCAGCGATCTCTGGGCAGGCAGAGATTCGCTCGGGTCGGCTCGTCGACGAACTGGACCGCCAGCATTCGCCGGGGACGATCGCGCAGAAGCACGTCGAGATGGCGAGACGACCGAAGGCCTTCGCGAGGGGGAGTGCAAGCCGATCGCTTCGCACCAGGAAGAGCGGCTTGGTGGCACCCGGGGGCAACACCGAGCCGACCGACAGGCCACCCAGGCCGAACTGTGCGTGAGCCGCCTTGCCACCCGACCGCTGCAGGAGGTGGGGACCGATCAGCGCGTGCAACGCCGCGACGTAGCTGTGCTGCGGCTTGCCGTCGACCGTCGCGACGACACTTCCCATCACCGCCGGACCCAGGCCGTCGTTGCTGACCGCGAGGGTCATCGTCGGCGGGTTCAATGTCGCGGTCGTCGTCACGTACGGCCAGACCTGGGCGTTGAGCTGCTGTTGGATGATGTGCGTCTGCCACCATGATCCGGCAGTCGCGAGCGAGGACATGAACAAGGCGATGATTGCGATCAGGAGGTCGATGCGCAAGCCCTTGAGGATCCCCGCGCTGCTCGTCTCCGGCTCGTCCTTCATCGCAGCGCGGCGGCCCGGTCGTCGACCCAGTGCAGCGCGCGGCGACCGCGTTCGGCCTTCTCCAGCGCGTCGGCGACGCTCTCACCGAGCACGGTGAAGTGGCCCATCTTGCGGCGCAGCGCGGCGTGCGCCTTGCCGTAGAGGTGCAGCTTGAGGTCGCGCTCGCGCAGCAGCACGTCGAGGCCGCCCAGGGTATCGCCGTTGCCCTCGCCCAAAATATTGACCATCACCGCCGGCAGGAACTGCCGCGGCTCGACCAGCGGGAGGCCGCAGATCGCGCGTACGTGCATTTCGTACTGGCTGATCTGCGTCGCGTCGAGCGAGTAGTGGCCGCTGTTGTGGACGCGCGGCGCGATCTCGTTGACCAGTAGCTGGTCGCCGTGCTGGAAGAACTCGACGCAGAACGTCCCGATGATCGCGAGGCGCTCGGCGATCGTCGTCGCGTACGCACGCGCGCGCGCCGCGATGGCCGGATCGATGCGCCCGGGAACGATCGTCGTCGCCAAGACGCCGTGGTCGTGCTGGTTCTCCGAGGTGGGGAAGGCGACGATCTCGCCGTGCACGTTGCGGGCGGCGATGATCGAGAGCTCGCGGTCGAACGGGATCAGCCGTTCCCAGATCAACGGCTTGCCCTTGGCCTCGGCCCAGGCCCGCTGGAGGTCGTCGGGCGTGCGCACGATCCACTGCCCTTTGCCGTCGTAACCGCCCAGCGTCGTCTTGAGCACGCCGGGAAAGCCGATCTGCGCCTGGGCCCAGTCGCGCTCTTCGGCGGTGCGCACCGGCGCGAAGTCGGCGGTCGGGATGCCGCACTCGCGCACGAACGTCTTCTCCAAGATGCGTTCTTGCGTGATGCGCAGCGCGGTCGAGCCGGGGTGGACGATGCGCCGGTCGGCTTCGAGCGCGAGCACCGACTCGAGCGGGATGTTCTCGAACTCGTAGGTGACGACGTCGCTGCGCGCGCCCAGCTCGCCGATCGCGCGCAGGTCGTCGTAGGCGGCGACGATCTGTTCGTCGGCGACCTGCCCGGTCGGCGAGTCGGGGAACGGCTCGAGCGTGACGATGCGAAAGCCCATCCGCTTCGCCTCGAGCGTGAGCATCCGCCCGAGTTGCCCGCCGCCGAGGATGCCGATCGTGCCGATCACAGCGTCGTCGCCTCGACCTCGGCCGCGATGCGATCGCGACGCTCCGCCAGTCGCTGGGCGAGGGCGGGGTCGTGCAGGGCGAGGATGCGGGCGGCGAAGAGCGCCGCGTTGGCGGCGCCGCCGATGGCCATCGTCGCGACCGGGACACCGGTCGGCATCTGCGCGATCGAGAGCAGCGAGTCGAGCCCCTTGAGTGCCCGCGACTCGACCGGGACGCCGATGACCGGCAGGTCGGTCTTGGTCGCGACCATCCCGGGCAGATGGGCGGCGCCGCCGGCGCCGGCGATGATCGCCTGCAGCCCGCGTGCGGCTGCCTCGCTTGCGTAGCGGAACATCAGATCGGGGGTGCGATGCGCCGAGACGACCTTCATCTCGAAGGGGACGCCGAGCTCTTGGAGCGTCGTCGCGGCCGCCCGCATCGTCTCCAGGTCGGACGTCGAGCCCATGATGATGCCGACGCGCGGTGCTCCGTTCACGAAATTCGCGTTCGGCTGCCCCGGCTCGGTTTCATGCTCCTAGCTGCTGGGCTGCGTGCTCAACAGGCAGTTCGTCTTCGGATCCAGGGGGAGCACGAACGAGTTGACGACCTTGGTCTCGTCCTTGGTGACCGTCACCAGGACGGCGCTGGCCTTCAACGGCAGGATCGGCGGGTTGTAGTATCGGCTGAAGCTGTAGCCGCCGGCGATCCCCATCGTATGGAGCTTGTAGCTCGCCTGGCCGAAATAGACGACCGCCGTTTGTTTGTCCGGGCTGAAGTGGTAGATGGTCTGGACGACCTTGTGCAGGTGCTGCCCGAACTTCAGGACGCACGCCGTATCCTTGGCGGGATCGCGAGCGCCGGAGGTGCTCACCGCGACCAGACTCTTGGTGATCAGCGTGCTGCCGCCCTTACGGGCGAGTGCGGGCGCTGCGACGACGACGCCGAAGGCGAGCGCAATCGCTGCGGGCTTGAGGAAACGCATGACCGTCGACAAAGTGGCCTCTTCTCCCGGTGCCGGTGGTTCCTTCTACTACGGGCAAGCGAGCGCTGTCAAGCGATGAGATTTTCGCTCGGGGTCAACTACTGGCCGCGGCGCAGCGCGATGGCGATGTGGCGTCGTTTCGATCCGGGCGAGATTCGCGAGGACTTCGCGCGGATGGCGGAGCTGGGGCTCGACGCGGTGCGCTTCTTCGTGCAGCGCAGCGATTTCCAGCCCGACGCGCACACCATCGACCCGACGATGCTCGCGCGGCTGGAAACGCTCGCCGATCTGGTCGCGGAAGCGGGGTTGCAGGCGATGCCGACCCTTTTCTGCGGCCACATGAGCGGCGTGAACTGGCTGCCGTCGTGGACGCTCGACCCGGCGACGCCGGCCGGCCGCTTCCGCACGATCACCGAGCGCGGCGAATCACCCTACGGCATCGGCGATTTCTATCAGGTCGGCGAGTTGCTCGACGCGCAGGTGCGCTTCGCGCGCGCGGTCGGCGAGCGGCTGCGGGCGCACCCGGCGGTCATGGCATGGGACCTCGGGAACGAGTTCAGCAACCTGCGCGAGCCCGCCAGCGATGCCGACGCAGCACAGTGGAGCCGCACGCTCGTCGACGTGCTCCAGAGCGCGTCCGGGCTGCCGGTCACCGCCGGGACGCACGGCGAGGACCTCACCCTCGATCGCCGCATTCGCCTCTCCTCACTGTGCGCGCTGTATCCGTACGCGACGATGCACGGCTACAGCGTTTACAGCACGTTCGCGCGCAACCGGCTCGACGCCGAGGTGGTGCCGTTTCTGGCGGCGCTCACCGCAGCATTTTCGCACAAGCCGGTGCTGTTCACCGAGTTCGGCAACCCGGCGAGTCAACCGGGCACGGCGCTGCCGTTCGCATCGCTGGACGAGGACGAGATGGCGACGTATTGTACCGCCGTCTTGCGACGGCTGCACGCCGACGGCCATCTCGGCGCGTGGTGGTGGTGCTGGACCGACTACGACGAGGCATTGCGCGACGAACCGCCATTCGACCGCGCGCCGCACGAGCGCGCCTTCGGGATCCTGCGCAGCAACGGCAGCGACAAACCGGTGGCGGCGGCGCTGGCGGCGTTCGCGCGCCAGCGGCGCAGCGTGCTGCCGGCACCGCCGACGCCCGTCGATATCCCCGAAGCGGCGTACTACGCTGCGCTGCCCAACGCGACGGAAGCCGCCTACGCGACGTTTCTGGGCGCGGTCGAGGAACGACGGCGCACGGTGCGGTAAGCCGAACCCGTGCGCGAAAACACCCTCAAACGCCGGCTCGACGCCGGCGAGACGACCCACGGCGCTTGGTTGATGTTGGCCGAGCCGCTCGCCGCCGAAGCGATGGCGAGCGCCGGCTTCGATTGGCTGCTGATCGACATGGAACACGGGCCGATCCCGCTCGCCGTCGCCGCAACCATGGTGTCGACGCTGCGCGCGACCGGTGCGGCGCCGTTCGTGCGACCGCCGTGGAACGAGCCGGCGCAGATCCAGCGCGTGCTCGACTTGGGCTGTTCGGGTATCATCGTGCCGGTCGTCAACACCGCCGACGACGCGCGCCGGGTCGTGCAGGACGCGCGCTTCCCGCCCTTGGGCGAGCGCAGCCGCGGCGCGGTGCGTGCGGCGCTGGCGTTCGCGACCGACGGCAACACCTACAGCGAACGCGCCAACGACGAAGTTCTCGTCTACGTGCAGATCGAGACCGAAGAAGCGGTCGTGAACTGCGAGGCGATCGCCGCGGTCCCCGGCGTCGACGGCCTCTTCCTGGGGCCGAACGACTTGGCGGCGTCGGGCGGCAAACGGTGGCCCGACGTGTGGCAGCGCGACCAGGACTACATGCGCAAGGTCGCGCACGTCGCGAGCGTCGCCAAGGCCGCCGGCAAACACGCCGGCATCCTCGCCCGCGACGGCGCGATGGCGGTCGAGATGGCGGCGCTCGGCTACACGTTCGTCGGCGTCTCGAGCGACATCAACTACCTGATGGGGACCGCGAAGCGCGAGCTGGACGCGGCGCGGCGCGCACCGGCATGAGCGTCGCGCTGATCACCGGCGCCTCGTCGGGGATCGGCAACGCGCTCGCGCTGCTGGCGGCGCGCGCCGGGTATCGGGTCGTTGCGATCGGCCGTAACCAGATCGCGCTCACCACGCTCGCCAATCGCGTGCGCGCGGAGGGCGGCGAGATCGAGGTCGGCGCGTTCGATCTCGCCGATCCGCGCAACGCGCGGGCGGTGATCGCGCTCGCGCACCGCGCCTTCGGCCCGATCGAGCTGCTGGTCGCGAACGCGGGCCAGGTCGCAGCCGGCCCGCTCTCGGCGCAGAGCGATGCAGCGTTACAGGCGCAGTTCGGCACCCACGTCATCGGGCCGGTTGCGCTCGTGCGCGAAGCGCTGCCCGATTTGCGCGCCGGCGGCGGGCACGTCTTTCTGCTCGGCAGCGGCGTCGCACGCGTCCCGGTCGGCGGCTTGGGCGCGTATCCGCCCTCGAAGGCCTCGTTGCGCTCGGCGGCTACGATCCTGCGCCGCGAGTTGCGCCTGCTCGGCGTCGCGGTGACCTACGTCGACCCCGGTGCGGTCGACACCGCGTTCATGACGCGCGCCGGCATGGCGGGTGCGCCGCCCCGCATGCTGGTCGCGCCGGAGACGGTTGCCCGCAAGATCTTGCTGGCCGTGCGCACCCGCCCGCGCGAACTGAACGCCGCGCCGTGGCAGACGATGGCCGTCGCGCTCGCCGAGCGGTTCCCGCGCGCGACCGATGCGTTGCTCGAGCGCATGCCGGGCCTCATCGGCACGCAGGATCAGCTGACGCCGATCGCCGCCCCAGCGCATGCGAACGCGCCCGCCGAACTCGGCGCGCCACCGCTCCCCGCCGAACCGCCGGCGGCGAGCTTCGATGCGGCGCTCGAGCCGGTGCGGCGGCGGATGGAGCGGGTCAAGATGGGTGAACCGTTCGTGCGCGGCCTCTTGCACGCCGACGCGCTGCTCGACCCGAGCGACGTCGCGCTGGCCTGGGCGGGCATGCCGAACAAGAACGAACGCGCAGCTACCCTCGAGGTGCTCGACGCGCTCGTCGAGGCCGGCTTCCTCGCGCGCGAGGGCGAACGCTACCGCGTAGTGCGCGCGGCGCCGCACTGATGCCGCTCCCGGGGCGCATGCGCGCGATCGTCCACCACGCCGGCCAACGCGGCAGCGTGCAGGTGGAAGAGCGTGACATTCCCGCTCCCGGGCCGGGCGAGCTGCTGCTGCGCGTGCGCGCGTGCGGCGTCTGCCGCACCGACCTGCACATCGTCGACGACGAGCTGCCGCCGCACCACGACGCGATCGTGCCCGGTCACCAGATCGTCGGCGACGTCGTCGCCGGCGCGACCGCGGAGCGTCCGCCGGGGATGCGGGTCGGCGTCTCGTGGATCGGTTCGACCGACGGCACCTGTCCATTCTGTCGCCGCGGCGAAGAGAATCTCTGCGACACGCTGCGCTTCACCGGCTACGATCGCGACGGCGGATACGCGGAGTACGCGCTCGCGAGGGCCGACTTCACCTATCCGCTCGACCCCGCGCTCGACGACGTGGTCGCGGCGCCGCTCTTGTGCGCCGGGATCATCGGTTTTCGCGCCTTGCGGGTCGCCGGCGTGCAGCGCCGCGAGCGGGTCGGGCTGTACGGCTTCGGCTCCTCGGCGCACCTGATGGTGCCGGTGCTGCAGGCGTGGGACTGCGAGGTGTACATCGCAACCCGCGGCGAGGAACACCGGGTCTTCGCGCGCTCGCTCGGCGCGAGCTGGGTCGGCGAGGCAACCGACGTGCCTCCGGTCGCCCTCGACCGTGCGGTCACCTTCGCGCCCTCCGGCGACGTCGTGATCGCCGCGCTGCGCTCGCTGCGCAAGGGCGGCGTCGTCGCGATCAACGCGATCCACCTCGACCGCATCCCCAGCTTCGACTACGACACGCTGCTGTGGGGTGAGCGTCAGCTGCGTTCGGTCGCCAACATGACGCGCGGGGACGCGCACGATTTCCTCGGCCTGGCCGCCGCGAGCGGAATCCGCGCGCACGCGACGCCGTTCCCGCTCGACCGCGCGGCGGACGCGATCGCCGCCGTCCGCGGCGACCGAATCGACGGTGCAGCCGTGATCGTGCCGTAACGCCGATGCGCGAGGAGCAGGGCGCCGCGGCCAACGCAGCGCTCGTGCGCAAGCTGATCGAGCGCAACACGATCCGCAGCGTGTCCGTTGCCGCCGCGTTCCGGCGCGCGCCGCGCCACCACTTCCTGCCCGACCTGCCGCTCGAGACCGTCTACGCCGATCTGCCCATCGCGCTGCGATACGACGACGGCATCGCGATCAGTTCGTCCTCACAGCCGGCGATGATGGCCGAGATGCTCGAACTGCTGGGGCTGGCGCCGGGCGAGCGCGTCCTCGAGATCGGGACCGGCAGCGGTTACAACGCCGCGCTGCTGGCGGCACTGGTCGACCCGAGCGGCTTCGTCGCGAGCATCGACCTGGACGCGAGCCTGGTCGCCGGCGCTCGCGAGCGGCTCGCGACGCTGCCCGGGATCGCGGTCCACCTACTGGTCGGCGACGGCGCGCGCGGCGATGCCGACGACGCTCCGTTCGACGCGATCGAGGCGACGGTCGGTGTCGCCGACCTGCCGCCGCCGTGGATGGCGCAACTGCGCGAGGGCGGACGACTCGTCGTCCCGTTCGCGATCCGCTCGCTGCAGAAAGTGGTCGCCTTCGAGCGAGTCGACGATCGGTTCGAAAGCCGGGCCGTCCTCGACGGCTCGTTCATGATGCTGCGCGGCCCCTCGGCGCAGCGCGAGGACGGCGCGCTCGCGCTCGGCGACCCGCGGGTGACACTGCAGGTGCGCGATCGGCGCACGATCGACGAGCGCGCGATCGCGCGCGCGCTCGAACGGCCGGCCCAGGATATCGCGCCGGCGCGCCCGCTGAGCGTCGAGGCACTGTGGGACGGCTTCGCGCTCTGGCTCGCCGTCCACGACGAGCACTTTGCGCGACTGACCGCGCTCGACGACGCGCTCGCCGAACGCGTCCCGCACGTCATCCCGGACGCCGGCGCACCGGCTGGACGCACCTCGACCCTGGGCATCGCGCTCGGTCGCGAGCTGGCGACCTTCGTGCCGACTCCGCACGGCTTGGCGGTGCGCCGCATCGGACCCGACGACGGCGCCGCCGCGCGTCTGCAAGTGCAGCTGATCGCCTGGCACGAGGCCGGTCGTCCGGGGAACGCGCTCCTCCGCCTCACCGTCATCCCGCGCGCCCCCCGGAGCGCGCGCCCAACGCTCGCGCGCGACCCGCGCGCCCGGCTGGTCGAACAGCCTTCGGCGACGGTCGTCGTGCGCTGGGACTGATTACCAGTAGACGACGTCGCGCTGCTGCGTGTCTTTGAATTTGCCGAAGGTGGCCGGATCGTCGTGGAACTCGGCCACCAGATCGTCGATCCGCTGCTGATCGAGCGGGTGATCGCGCAGCCAGAACGCGTCGCCTTTGCCGTACGTCGCGGTCATGAGTTGGAAGAACCAGACCATGCCGTACGGATTGTATTCGTTGGTAGCGGCCATGATGCGCGCGCCTTCCTCGTCGGCCTGCGCTTCGATGTGGCGCGACTGCGCGGCGTCGGTGCCGGCGACCGCGTACTGCGAGCCGTAGTCGACGGCGGCACCGGCCAGCGGACCCAGGAAGATGTTGGCCAGGATCGAGCCGACCGAGGCGGCGGTGCTCTTGGATTGCAGCGCGGCCATGCGCTTTGCCACGTGGTGCAGCACCATGTGGCCGGTCTCGTGCGCGAGGACGCCGGCCAGCTCGTCGCGATTCTTGGCCAGCCGCAGGAGCGGCTCGTTGACGTAGATGTTGCCGCCGGGGACCGAGAAGGCGTTGGCGGAATCGCCGCGGACGATGTAGTAGCGGATCGGATACGGGTAGCGCGTACGGACCGTCTCGGCGATCACCGAGCCGACTTCGTTGAGGTGCTCGTAGAAGGGCGAGTCGAACAGGAGGTCGCCATCGTCACGCAGTTGAGCGAACGTCTCGCGACCGACCTCCGCCTCGTCGAGCGCGAAGGCAGGCAGCACGTGGGTCAGCTCCGTGACGCCGACGGTTGCGATGAGGCTTCGAAGGAAGGCGCTGCGTTGCACGAGCGAACCTCGAGAAAGGAAGCGGATTGACTCGTCGGGTGGATCGCTGGATCGCCGGGTGCGTGAGCCTGGCCCTCATGCTCGCCGCCCTCGCCGTGCGCGTCTCGGTGGCCGCGAGCTCGAGCGTCGTCGTTCCCCGGGGTGCCTTCTTCGGGATGCACGCGACCGGTTCCGCCGATCAGCACCTGCTCTTGCACCTCGCCATCGAGCTGCAGCCGCGCGGCGACCTCGACGGGCTGGCCGCGCGGATGAGCGATCCCGCCAATCCCGCCCACCGCCAGGTCCTGACCGCCGACGCGCTGACCGCCCGCTTTGGCCGGCTCCCGGAAGAACACGCGCTCGAGCACCTGCTGCGGGCCGCCGGCGCGAGCGACGTCTACAGCGCGCACGACGGCCTCATCACCGGCGGCCTGCTGCACGTCGATCAGGCCGAACGCTTCTTCCACGCGCACTGGTCGACGTACACCGACGGCACCCGCACCGTGCTCGCACCGGACGGTCCGCTGAGCGTCCCGGCCGCCAACGCGCGCGACGTGCGCGGCGCGGTGGTCGCGACGATTCCGCGGCTGGCCGACACGCGTCCCGCCTTCACCTACTTCCGCGGCGACTGGTACGAACCGTCGCGCTTTCGGACGCTGATGCAAGCGGTGCCGGCCGGCGGCGTCAACGAGCGGATCGTGCTGGTCGAGGATGCGTCCGACGAAGTCACGCTCGCCGACGCTCACAAACTGCTCTTTTCCGACGGCGCACCGGCCGGCGCGTCGAACGAGCTCGAGACCGAGCAGTCGTTCGTCTTCAAGACCGCCTCGGGGGAGTGCGGGCGCGACGACCGCGGCCAAGAGGCGGCCATCGACGCCGGGGCCGCGGTGACGATGGCGCCGCAAGCCAACGTCGTGCTCGATTACGACGACGCGTGCTCGGGCGGCAACGACGGCACGCTCGCGCTGGCGCGCGCGCTGGATCAGAGCCCGACCGTGATCGTTTTTCCGTTCGTCGTCGGACCGGTCGATACGACGATCGCCGATCGCTACGGTCTCACGCCGCTGCCGCAGCTCGAAGCGATCGTGCGCGGGATCCCGCTCGTCGTCCCGTCCGGCGACGACGGCGCGTACGGCTATCGTGAGACCGCCATCGAGAAGCCGCGCGTGGTGTGGCCGTGCGTCTCGCCGTACGTGATCTGCGCCGGCGGCACGCAACTCGGCGATCGCGACGGCGTCGTCGACGAAGCGCCGTGGAACGATCTCGACCACGCCGGCGGCGGCGGCATCTCGAACGAGCCGCGCCCGAGCTGGCAAGACGCGCCGGGCGACTACCTCTTCTCGCCCAAATACGTGCACAACCGCGTGGTCCCCGACCTCGCCGCCGACGCGGCCGGTCACCTGCGCGTCTTCTGGCACGGCTACGGCATCGGCGGTGTCGGCGGTACCAGCGAAAGTGCGGCCATCGTCGGCGCCGAGCTGGCGGCGATCAACAGCCTGGTGCCGGTGGCGAAGCGGCTCGCCACCGCCGGCGACCTCTATGTGTTGGCGAAGACCGCGCCGGCGGCGTTCCGCGACGTCCAGCGCGAGAACGATCGCGGCTGGAAAGACAACACGCTGCGACCGCGCCGCGTGCCGCCGCCGAAGAACTTCGTCGGCCTCTTGCCGACCCCGGCGCCGCTGGTCAAAGGCTGCGCCGACGAACAACCCGACGGCTGCACCGTCACCAAAGGCTTCGACGCCGTGACCGGGATCGGGTCGTTACTCGAAGGTCCCGCCGTCGCCGCCCTCAGCCACTAGCCCGCACGGCGTCGCTCCGCAGCCATCCGTAGACGACCAGCGCGCGTCGCCGGCCGTCGACGAAGAGTGCTTCGTCGTAGATTGCTTCCCGCACGAACCCACAGCTCGCGACCAGCGGTTCGAGAAAGTCGCCCTCCGCCAACTCACAGACCAGCCGATTGGCGTCGAAGGCGCGGGCGATCCAGCCGACGCTCGCGCGCACGCACGCCACGGTCGTGCGCTCGGGAGCACCCAAGAGCAGGAGCTCGAGTTTGCGGTGCTGCGGCGCGCCGGCGACGACCTTCGCAACGACGCCGACGCCCGCGTCGCTGTGCCGGCACCCGACGCACGCCCCCGTCGCGTCGGCGACCGTCTCGCTCCAATTCGCGTGCAGCGCGTCGAGCGCGAAGCGCAGCTGCGGATCGAACGAGCCGATCGCGCGCGTGCGCTCGGGTTCATCGAGCAACTCGATCGCGTGCGCGTTCACGCCGGAGCCGCGCTCCGCGCCGGTAGATCGTTCCCGCACGCCGCGTAAAAGCGTTCCGGCGTCAGGCACCACGCGGTGATGTCGTGGAAGCGCCCGTCGTAGAAGTGCTCCTGGCGCAGGGTGCCGCACACGAGCGCACCGGTGCGCTCGGCCTGCCGCGCGCTCGCCGTGTTGTCGCTCAAGTAGCCGCCGATGATGCGATGGACGTTGAACTGCGCGAACAGCCGGTCGCAGAGCAGGATGCGCGCCTCGTAGCCGTAGCCGTGGTGCTGGTGCGCGCGCCCGATCATGACCGACACGCGGCAGGTGTGGTGGCGGCGGTACGGTGGCGCGAGCCACGCGACGCCGCACACGCCGATCAGCGGGTGATCGCTCGTCGCGATCGCAAAGCGGCTGAACGCAGCCTCACGCCCGAGCACCCGCGCGCGGATGTCGTCGCGTGAACGGGGCAGCTCCAGCTCGCCATAGTACTGCTTGGCGACCTCGTCGTCGTGCACGAGCTGCATGAGCGCGTCGACGTCGTGCTCTTCGAGGCCTCGGATCGTGACGTTCGCACCCGCCAACCCGTCCACGCACACCCTCCCACCGAAAGGTGATCAGTGTCGCAAACCCGTGCGCGGTTGTCAATGAGGGCTTGGCAACGGCTGCATTGACGTCTATGATCCGGGACCAAAGGGGTGTGCCGGGCGTGAAGATTCTCATCGTCAACCGCAGCAGCAGCGAGTTCTGCCGCTACGGACGGGTCATCGACCACCGCGAGCACGCGGTGGCGTACGTGACGGTCGCCTCGCATCGGCCGGACGTACCCGCCGCGAGCCGCTACGTCGAGATCGTCGACGAGCGCGCCGCGCCGGCGGTCATCGTCGCGGCCGCGCGCCGCGGTGCGCTTGCACTCGGCGGCGTCGACCGCGTGCTGACGATGACCGAGATCGACCAGATCACGGTGGCCGAGCTGCGCGCCGAGTTCGGTGCTGCCGGGCCGAGCGTGGAGTTGGTGCGCGGGTTTCGCGACAAGGTCGTCATGAAGCGGCGGCTGGCCGCGCAGGGGTTGCGCACGCCGCGCTTTCGCGCCGTCACGTCGGTCGAGGACGTCGCGGCCTTCGCCGCCGAGCTCGGCGCTCCGGTCATCGCGAAGCCACGCCTGGGCGTCGCGAGCACGGGTTGCGTCATCGTCGAACGCGCCGACATGGCGTCGGTCCGGCTGGCGGGGTTGGTGCTGGACGACTACGAGGTCGAGGAGTTCGTGCACGGGCCCATCTGGCACGTCGACGGGCTGCTCGCCGACGGCGAGCCGTCCTTCGTGCGCGCGTCGCGCTACATCGGCACCTGTTACGGCTTCGCGCACGGCGAGCCGCTCGCGTCGATCGTCGAGCGCCGACCGCTCGCCGATGCACTGTGCGCGTTCGCGTGCCGCTGCACGCTCGCGCTGGGCATGCGCGAGGGCGTCTTCCATCTCGAAGCGATCTGTTCGGCTGAGGGACTGGTCTTCATGGAAGTGGCAGCGCGGGTGGGCGGGACGTACATTCCCTACGTGCTGCGCGACGTTTACGGTGTCGATCTCGCCGACGAGTGGGTGCGTCAACAGATCGGCATGCCGTCGCGCCTGGCGTACGGGCCGCCGCCACCGACCGGCGTCGGCGGAGGTGTGGTGATCCCCGAGGCGGTCGGGAAGCGGGTCGCGTTCCGGCGCTCGATGCTCGGCGTCGTCCCGGAGATCTACCGCGAACGGCTGGCCCCCGTGGGCCACATCTTTGCCGGCAACGGCGAATACGACGACGTGCTCGGGACGTTCTTGCTGCGCGGCGAGAGCGTGCCGCGCGTCGAAGCCGCGATCGGCGAGACGATCGCGGGCTACGACTATCATCTCAACGACGTCGACGACTACGCGCAACGGGTCCTCGCGCCGACGTGAGAGTGCTCCAGGTCGGCTGCGGACCGGGCGGCGCGAGCCTCGCGCGGCGACTGCTGACGGGCGCCCGCGCAGCCGGGACGCCGCTCTCCCTCACGATCGTCGATCGCGGTGCGCTCGGCTTCGGCACCGGCTTCGCGACACCGGTCGCCACGCATCTGCTCAACACACCGGCCGACGGGACGAGCCTGCTGGCCGAGGACGAAGGCGAGTTCGTGCGCTGGCGCGCGGCGCGGCGCGCCTGGTGGCGACCGCAGCTCGCTGCCGGTGACGACGACGCCGAGGCCGCCTTCCCCCCGCGTCGGCTCTTCGGCCTGTATGTCGCCGACGTGCTGGCAACAGCGATCGAGACGGCGCGCGGCGCCGGGCTCACGATTACCACGCGGAGCGACGAGGTGGTGCGCGTGCGCCGCGCTCGGGCCGGTGGCTTTGAGGTGCTGAGCGCGGCGGCAGGCGAGGAGCGCTTCGACGTCGTGCTGCTCGCACTCGGCCACTCCGCGGTGCAGAAAGTCGACCCGCAGCTCGCCGGCGAGCACTATCACGAGAACCCGTGGGCGACGCGCACGATCGCCGCCGACGCCTGCGTCGCGGTCCTGGGAACGCGGCTCTCCGCGATCGACACCGCGCTCGCGCTCGCCGCCGACGGTCATCGGGGACCGATCGTCCTGGCCTCGCGCTCGGGTGCGCTGCCGCGCGTGAAGGGCCCGGTCGCGCCGCACCGGCTGCAGCACGTGCCGCAGTTCGTCGCCGAAGGCTGCGCGACGGTAACGCTGGCCGAGGTCGCTACCGTGGTCGCCGCCGAGATCGACCTCACGCGTACCGTCTATCGCAGTTGGGCCGAGGCGATGCCGGCGCCGCCGACGACCACCGCCGGGCTGCGCGCGGAGATCGCGCTCGCCGCGAGCGGCGCGCACGCGCACTGGCAATCGGTGCTGGCTGCGCTCGTCCCGTGGATCCCCGACCTCTGGCGCCGGCTGGATGCCGACGGGCAGCAGGCCCTCTCCACCACCTACCGCACGCCGTGGATGACGCGCGTCGCTTCGTTTCCGCTGGTGAGCGCGCAGCGTATCCTCGCGCTGCTCGAGTCTGGTCAGCTCCGCATCCACGGCGCGCTCGAGGCCGTGCAGCCCGAGGGCGCGGGCTATCGGCTGGCCTTTGCCGACGGCCGGCCGCCGATCCACGCCGATGCCGTCGTCAACGCGACCGGCCCCGGCTTCGGAGCACGGGCGCTCGAAGCGCTCCCGCTCACCCGTGAGCTGCTGGCCGACGGGCTGGCGAGCGCGCATCCCGGCGGGGGCCTGCGGGTCGACGCCGGCAGCTTCGCGTTGCTGGCGCCGGACGGCACGCCACAGGAAGGTCTGCACCTGATCGGCGATCTCTCACGCAGCGTCTGGGGCGCGACCAACACGGTCGTCGGCATGGCACGGCAGGCGCGCATCCTGGCCGACCATGTCATCGCACGCGTGCCGATCGCGGCTACCGGAAAGGGGAGTTGACCGTGCGGTGTGTCCTCGTCCTCGCGTTGGTGCTCGCGTTCGTCGGCCCGGCCAGCGTCCCCATCGCGGTGGGCGCGCAGCCGGAGCACGTGCTGCGCTTCACCAACGTCGACAACGTCACGACGCTCAACCCCGCGCTCAGCGCCGAGACGACCGTCGGTCTGCTCGGCCAGTTGACGATGGCGTATCTGGTGCGCTACGACGCGCACAACCGGCCGCTGCCGGAACTCGCGACCGTCGTCCCCACGCGGTCCAACGGCGGCATCTCGGCCGACGGGAAAACGATCACCTGGCATCTGCGTGCCGACGCGAAGTGGTCGGACGGCGTCGCCTTCGACAGCGGCGATGTTGCCTTTTCGGTCGCGGTGATGCAAAATCCGGCCAACACCGTGGTCTCGCACGACGGCTTCTCGCTGATCGAGCGCGTCGACACGCCGAACGCGACGACCGCGGTCTTCCACCTCAAGGAGCCCTACGCGGCGTTCTTGCCGCGCTTCTTCGGCAGTCCGCCGGGCAATCCGAGCCTGCTGCCCGCGCACCTCTTGAGCAGCCTGCACGACATCAACCAAGCACCGTACAACGCGCTGCCGGTCGGGATCGGGCCGTTTCGTTACGTCGCCTGGCGCCGCAACGATGCGATCGAGATGGAAGCCAATCCCTACTACTTCCGCGGCAAACCGAAACTCGACCGCATCGTCGACAAGATCATCCCCGACGAGAACACCGCCGCCTCGCAGTTGCAAACGGGCGAACTCGACCTGATCGTCAACGTCCGCCCCACCAGCCTGCAACGGGTGCGCGCGATGCCCGGCATCACGATCGTACACGGCCCCAGCTATCGGTTCATCGATCTCAACTTCAACGTGACCCACCCGCAACTCGCCGACCGGGTCGTGCGCCAGGCCCTGCGCCTGGCGATCGACCG
>Ga0181531_10000697_pt1 | contig 21944 bp, 22 predicted proteins | sample PEATcosm2014_Bin_38_FD_119743 | JGI IMG/M metagenome (GOLD analysis project Ga0181531, IMG submission 119743) | Peatland microbial communities from MTU Mesocosm Facility, Houghton, MI, USA - PEATcosm2014_Bin11_10_metaG | ecosystem: Environmental > Terrestrial > Soil > Wetlands > Peat | place... | reverse complement strand
TCCATCCATCGCGGCGAGAAGCCGCTGGCTTGCGCGGCTTGCACCGCCATTTCGCGGTGTTCTTTCAGGTCGCCGGAGGTGGACGAAATGAAGACGACGGGATCGTAGCCCATATCGCGCTTATTCTACCGGAACGGCGCCAGGCGACCGCAGGAGTGCGGTCGCGGCAGGCAGGAGTGCCCGCGCCACGTCGCTACGTCACGATGTAGGGGCTGCGATACACGGGCCGCGTCATCATGGCATTGGCTTGTGCATCGTCCGTGAAGGTGCCCGTCGCGGAGTCGTAATTCACCTTGCGCCCCAACCGGTAGCTGATGTTGGCCATATGTACCAGGGCGGCGGAGGTTACGCCGACCGAGACATCGGCGGTCAGGTCCGCGGGGTTTCTGCTCTTCACCGCCTTCAGGAAGTTGGCCATGTGCTGGGTGGTGTCGTCGATCTCCGCCTCGACATGCTTCATCGACTCGCCCGGCTCCCGCTTGTCGCCCAGGAAAATCTGAAAGCCGTGTTCGTCCACCGGCATGAATCCCTGGCTGCCGAAAAAGGTTACGCCCACGAAATTTGGTCCCGACGCTGGGATGCCGGGCTCTCCGCCGGTGTTCAAACCGCGCACTTCGAAGACCAGTTCGGCGTCGCCGTAGTCGAACGTGGCGATCTGGGTGTTGGGTGTTTCCTGATCGTCCTCGTAAACATACTTCCCGCCGGTCGAGACCGCGCCTTTGGGGAGGTCGCGGCCCAGGCCCCGCCGGGCCAAGTCCATTTCATGGATGCCCTGGTTGCCGATATCGCCGTTGCCGGTGTCCCAGAACCAGTGCCAGTTGTATTGATAGCGATTCTTGGTGTATTCGCGCATGGGCGCGGGGCCCAGGAAAAGATCCCAATCGATCCCCGCCGGCGCCGGCTCGGCGGGTGTGCGCCCGATCGAAGGCCGCCGCTTGAAGCAGATGCCGCGCGCCATATACACCTGCCCGATGGCGCCCGCGCGCAGCAGTTCCACGGCGCGCTGCTTGTGCGCGATGGTGCGGCCCTGCATCCCGATCTGCACGATGCGTTTCGATTTGCGCGCTGCCGCCTCCATGGCGCGGCCTTCGAAGATGTTGTAACAGGCCGGTTTCTCGCAATAAACGTCCTTGCCCGCCTGGCACGCCCAAATGGTGGCCAGCGCGTGCCAATGATTGGGCGTGGCGATGGACACCGCGTCCACATCTTTGTCCTCGAACAGCTTGCGCAGATCCTGGTAAATGTGCGGCTGGCCGCCCTGCAGCTTCCCGGCGATCTGCGCGGCGCGCTCGGTCTGTGCCTGATTCACATCGCAAATGGCCACCACGCGCGCGTTCGGTAGCTTGCTGTAATACTTCAGGTGATCGCGCCCGCGTCCACCGAGGCCGATCACGCCAATGCCCACCGTATCGTTGGCCGCGCGCGCACCCATCGCAACCAGACCGGCGCCCATGAGAAAGGTTCGTCGTTCCATAATGCCTCCCGCCTAAGACAATCGTATATCATGGAAGCAATGCAGATGGTTCTGAACGGCATCGAGACGGACTCGCCTATCCGTATCCAACCCGCGCGGCCGATGAACGACGAGGAGTATGATCGCTTCTGTGCGGCTAATCCCGACCTTCGGATCGAGCGGACAGCGGAAGGAGAGATAGTCATTATGCCGCCCACCGGAGGCGAGACCTCCCACCGGAACGCCAGCTTGACGGGTCAATTGTACACCTGGGCCAGGCGCGAGGGCCGCGGGAAAGACTTTGACTCCAATGTGGAGTACATTCTCCCCAGCGGCGCGGCACGCTCTCCGGACGCCTCCTGGGTTCTGCGATCCCGGCTCGCCACGCTGACGCCGGAGCAAAAGAAGGAATTCCTGCCGCTGTGTCCCGATTTCGTGGTGGAGTTGCGTTCACCGTCAGACCGGCTGCCGCGGGTGCAGGCCAAGATGCGGGAATGGATGGACAACGGCGCCAAGCTGGGCTGGTTGATCGATCCCGCCACGCGCACCGTCTCCGTCTACCGCCCGGGTCAAACGACCGAGCGATTAGTCGATGCGCGCTGCGTCGAGGGCGAACCTCCCATCGACAGTTTTGTGCTGGAGATGGCAGGCATCTGGAATCCGGATCTTTGAGGGTTTGGCGAGAAGAACACGGCCACCACTGGCGGGGTGAAATGAAAGTGGAATCTGTTCCGCTTCCCCGAATGCGATCCAAGCGAAGGTGGGTAGCGGTATTTCTACCAGGAAAGGACACACCATGAAAACAGTTTTGCTCTTCTTCGCGCTGGCGTGGGGCGCGGCCGCGCAGTCTATCGACGTCACCCAGAAGCTGGATGGCTTCGATGCCTACATGGCCAAAATCTTGAAAGATTGGAACGCGCCGGGTGTGGGGGTGGGCATCGTGGCCGGCGACAAGCTGGTTTTCGCCAAGGGCTACGGGTTCCGGGATTATGAGAAGAAACTCCCGTATACGCCCGACACCATGAGCCCTATCGCATCGAATACGAAGCTGTTCACCGCGGTGGCCGCGGGCATGCTGGTGGAAGAGGGAAAGCTGACCTGGGACAAGCCGGTGCGCGAATCCGTCCCGGCCATCCGCTTTTACAACGACCAGCTCAACAATGCCGTAACCCTGCGCGACATGCTGTCGCACCGCACGGCAATCACGCGGCACGACACGATCTGGTACAAATCCGACTTCACGCGCAAGGAACTGTTCGAGAAGCTGGTGTACCTGGAGCCGCAGGAGCCCATGCGCACGACCTTCCTGTACAACAACCTGATGTTCGCGGCGGCGGGGTATCTGATTGAGCTGCAGTCCGGAAAGACCTGGGAACAGTTCGTGAAGCAGAGAATCCTCGATCCGCTGGAGATGAATTCCACCAGCTATAGCGTCGGGGAAATGTTGAAACGCCCGGAATTCGGCGTGGGGTTCACGGAGAGGCGCGATTCCTTCGAGATCTACAGGATTCCTTATTACGAAGACATAGCGGGCGTGGCGCCCTGCGGAGCCATCGTTTCCAACATCGAGAACATGTCGCATTGGCTGATCGCGCTGATGAACGAGGGGAGATACAAAGGCAAACAGGTGCTCCCCGCCGAGGTATTGAAGGCCACTTTACAGCCGGCCATCGCGCTGCCCAACACGACGCTCGAAACCAGGGGTTGGTCCGAAGTGCTGAACGCGGCTTACGGCATGGGACGGCAGACCGCTTCCTATAGGGGGCACCTGCTCACCATGCACGGCGGCGATTTGCCCGGCTTCCATACGCAGGTTTCGTTCATGCCGCAGGACCACATCGGCGTGATCGTTTTTGAAATTGGGAATCATAGCCAGCCGCTTTATAACATCGTCAGCTACAACGTGTACGAGAGACTGCTAGGGATGGATCAGACGCCCTGGAGCGAACGCCAGCTCGCCATCCGCCTGAAGAACAAGAAGGCGGGGACCGAATCGCGCACAAAAGCCGACGACGGCCGGGTTCCGGATACAAAGGCATCCCACGGGCTGGCGGATTATACGGGCGTCTACGAGCACCCGGCTTACGGGGTCATGCGCATCGGATTGAGGGACAACCAGCTTCAATTTGACTTTCATAAGATACGAATGCCCATGACGCGCTTCCACTACGACCGTTTCGATACGGCGGATGACGAGCAGGACGGCAAGTGGTCGGTGAACTTCCGCACGAACCCGCAGGGGGATATCGACCAAGCGGTGATGTCGCTGGATGAGGCGGAAGCCGTATTTGCACGCAAGCCCGATACCATTGACGCGAAGCTGATGCCGCAGATCGCGGGCTCTTACGAAACACCGGGAGGGGTGAAGATTCAGGTGGCGTTGGCGCCGGACGGCAAGCTGTCGCTGGTCTTACCCGGCCAACCTGTGATTCCGTTGATCCAGGTGAAGGGGCTAGTATTCCGGACCCCGCAGTTCTCCGACTCGACGCTGGAGTTTGTGGTGCAAGAGGGGCGGGTGACCGGCATGAAGCAAAAGGATCCGTCGGGCGAACTGACGTTCCCGAAAAAGTAACTGCGGCTGGCGCCTATTTCGCGAACCGGCGCACGCTGAATGAAATCGGCAGTCCGACCACGGCCATGTGCACCAGCAGCTCTTGAATCAGGTCATGAAGTTGGCACGGGCCCCTGGTGTGCAAGGCGCAGACCAGTACGTGCTCCTGCAAGGAAACTCATCCTGCGGCTTGCCATGTAGTAAAACGGCGCGGCCGAGACGGCGATAAAGAAGTGCAGGAAGACGCCCAGAACATAAGCGGCGGCGCCTCCCTGGAAGGCCCTCGGCCCGATCAGGCCGGCGGCTGCGATCGCTTTTAGAGCGCTTCTATCCGCCAATTGCACGGGTGCATAATCTGCAGTCATCGATACCCTTTTTCATGTCGCCTTGAGAAGGCTTGGGTTACGGTACCCAAGTGGGACTCGAGAGGTCCTGAGCCTGTCATTGCGGGATTCAGCCTTAAACAGATAATAGGATCTGTTATGCTATACTTGACCTGTGGCATTCATGCAGGCTGACCGCGCACATGTGTCCGAGAGCAGCGAGGAAGGCCGTATCCAGCTATATGGCTGGGACTCGCGCACTGCGTCCTGGAACGGGCCGACAGGATTGAGCCTCTCCCCAAGGGCGTCCCGGCGCCTGGTGCAAGCGCTCGAAGCCGCGCCCGGCCGGTCGTGGTACGGCCCGGTGAACTGCGGCAGCGCCGGGGAGGCGCCCACCCGGTTCTTCAGCGTCATTCACGCCTTGTGCGACTGCGCGGTGGCGACGATCTACTGCCACGATTCGCGCACCGGTCCGGTAGAGATCGTGGCCGTCGTTCCGCCGGAGATGCGCGCGCGGTTGCGGGCCGACTTCGCCTTCGAGTTCGTGGCATTCGCGCGGTTCCTGGGCGCTCTGAGCGAAGAGGCCGCTCTGACCGTTCACGATCAGATGGAGGCGGCCATCCGGGAATCTGAATCGTCGGAAGCGCTGGTGTTCTCCATCGGTACCGGCTTGTGGAACAGCGATCTGGACCATGTGCTATCGTGCTGTGTCGAAAAGATCGCTTTGAGCATGCTGGAATGGGTAGGGGAAACGGCAGCCGTACCGCTCAGTCTTTAGGGGGCAGCCACACCACGGTCCGGACGAGCTTTTCCGGTGCCACCGCACGCCGGACACTCGATTTTCCCCCTGCGTTTGCAGCCCTCGCAGATCTTCGCGTGACGCTCCATGTCGCGCGATGCGGGCATGCGGCATCGCGTGCACGGTAGTTCCTTCGTTCCGCCACACACCACGCACTTCAGCATCCCAGTCATCCCTCCCGCCCCCGGTTCTTGCCGCGCAGGATCTCTTCGGCGCGCTGTGCCGTTTCCTGGACCAGAAAGCCCATCTTGGGGTGGGAGGGCTCCAGGTCGGGGTGTACGCCGGCCTCTTCGAGCGCTTCGCTGGTGGTGGGACCGATGGAGGCGACCACCATGTTGTTCAAGGCCGATTGCACGGCCGCTTCGATGCCGGTCTCCGCCGCGATGCGCAGCAGGTGCTCGATCTGGATGGAGGTGGTGAACAGCGCCACCTGCAGTTCGCCGGCGGCCAGGCGGCGGGCGGCGGCGCGCAGGGGTTCGGTATCTTCCGGCAGGTCCCACTGGTAAACGCGCACGGTGGATACTTCCGCGCCGCGCTGGCGCAAGGCTTCGAGCAACTCGCGGTTGGGGCGTCCGTATTCCTGGACGGCGATGCGGCGCTCGGGACGATCGTGGATAGCGGCGAGCAACTCGCGCCAGGTATTGGGCTCCGGCACGGCGATGGTGACCGGCACATCGAGTCCGCGCAGGACGGCGGCGGGCTTGGGTCCGCGGGCGACCACGGTAATCCGGCGGAGAGCGTCGGGAAAGCGCTCCGGCGGATAGCGCGTCGCGAGCGTCTGATGGAGCAGGCGGGTGCCCACGCCGGTAAGCAGGATCATCATGTCGAACTCGCCGGCAAAGAGGCGCTCGGCGAACTCGAAAACCGCCTCGTTGCGCTCCAGGGGCGCTTCGCGCATGGACGGGGCCACTACGGGGTCGCCTCCCTGTTTGCGAATCAGTTCGGCGATCTCCGCCGAGCGGCGGCTCTCCAGAGACAGGACGCGCATTCCGGTGAAGGACATGGCAGAGCTTTCAGGAACGCGAGGGAGGCTGGCCGCCGGCACGGCGGATTTCGAGCAGCAGCACAGCGCCTTTGGCCAGTTCCTTCAGCTTGTCCGCCTGTTCCGGGGTTAGTTCGCGAGGCTTGCGGTCGATAACGCAGAGTGTGCCCAGCGCCAGCCCTTCGGGTGAAAGCAGCGGCATCCCGGCGTAAAATCGCAGGTGCGGCTTCTGTGTCACCAGCGGGTTGTGCGAAAAGCGCTCGTCGGCGAGCAAGTCCGGGGCTACGTACAGTTGGTCCTGGCAGATGGCGTATGCGGAGAAAGAAGTATCGCGGGGAATCTCGCGAAACTCAAAGCCGATGTTCGACTTGAACCATGCCCGGTCGCGGTCCACGAAGGCGATCAGGCCAATAGGGGTCTGGCAGATATCGGCGGCGCGCTGGGCGATCTCGTCGAAGGCGGGCTCCGCCGCCGTGTCCAGCACGCCGTACTGCCGCAACAGATCCACGCGCGCGTGTTCGTTAAGCGGGATGGGGGGCTTCATCGCTTTCGTATTAGGACGAATGTAGCAGATTTGACGGGCGTTTGATTAGCGGCCCAGTTCCACCCCGGGATCCACCACGATCCACGCCAGGGACCCCGCCGCGCAGAGGGCGGCGGCCACCAGGAAAGACGCCGTCCAACTGAATTGGTGGGCGATCAGCGGGGTCAGCGAAGCGGTGACGATGCCGCCTATCTGGCCGCCCATATTCATCACGCCGGACACCGAGCCCGCGGATGCGCCGGCCATATCGGCGGTAACGGACCAGAAGGAGCTTTGCGAAAGATACAATGCGCCTGCGCCGCCCGCCAGCACCACGCTGGCCAGGCGCGCGCTCTCCACCTGGGTTCCCGAGGCGATGAAGACCGCGGCCAGCGCGATACCCGCCACCGCGACGCCGCAGCGGCCGATCCGGTTGCCATAACGCCGCGTCAGGATATCGCTGATCCGGCCGCCCAGCGTGGAGCCGACGGCCATGGCGATGAAGGGCAGCATGGCGTAATAGGAGCTGGATTTGAGATCCAAGCCGCGCACCTTGCTGAGGTAGAGGAAGAACCAGGCGAAAAAAATCCAGGCGGCGTAGCCGTAGGTGAAATAACTGAAGGCGATGGCCAGCACATCCTTGCTGCCAAATATCGTGCGCCAAGGCAGCGGCTTGCCGATTTCAAGTTCGGCGGGCGGTTCGGGCAATCCCTGCTCGATGAGCGCGGTTTCTTGCGGAGTAACCCAGGGGTGATCTTCGGGCCGGTCGCGCGCCAGCCAATACCACACGCCGCCGGCCGCCAGGCCGATCACCGCGCTAATCCAGAACGACGCGCGCCATCCGTAGTGCATCACGATAAAGGTGACTAGCGGCGGGGTGATGCCCGCACCCGCGCCCACGCCGGCGAAGATGATCCCATTGGCCAGGCCGCGCTCGCGTGAGGGAATCCAGTTGGCAACCAAGCGGTTGGAGGCGGGAAAGAGCACCGCTTCGCCCGCGCCGAGCGAGAAGCGTACCGCCAGCAGCACCAGCAGCAGACCGGCCATGCGCGCCGAGACCATGGCGGTAAGCGCAGTGAATACGCCCCACCAGAGCGTGCCGAGCGTGAGGATCAGGCGGGGCCCGAAGCGGTCGGCCAGGCGGCCGGCGGGCGCCTGAAACAGCGCGTAGCCTGCCAGGAAGGCGCTGAACACGTGTCCGAGTTGCAGGTCGGTGATATGAAACTCCTGCTGAAGGAAGCCGGCGGCGATGGAGATGTTGACGCGGTCCAGGAAAGAGATGGCGCTGATGGCGAACATCCAGAAGATGAGGAGCCAGCGGATGGGCATGAGAAGCTACATGATACCCGGCGGCGGGAGATTGAATTAAGGGCGCGCGATCAGCGCAGCAGGCGGTTGCCGTTGGGAAGCGGCTGCGCCACGCCCACGGCGTCGACGAAGGAAGTGAGGCTGCGGGCGGCCTTGTCCGCATCCTCGCCTTCCTGCAGAACGACCTCGTGCTCTATCCAGTTGGACAGCGGGATATTGCGGAAGAAGATGCGCTCTTGCAACACCAGCGCCTTGCGGTTCTGGAACAGCAGCTTGTTGTCTTTGACGTAGTGCCGCTGCTCGACGTGCACGTCGGCCAGGAACTCGTCCAGCGCTTCGCGCCGGGCGGAGTCTTTGGCGCCGCGCAGGGCTTGTTCGAGCGAGCTCTTCTCGGCTTCCAGAGTGCCGCGCGCCTGCGCCATGGCTTCCCGTTCGCGGGCCAACGCCACTTCCATGCGAGACTGCATGATGTAGAACGCCAACAGGCCGGAACCGACAGCCACGAAGCCCGGTAACAGAATCCAGAGAATAGCGTCCACTACTCACATGATAGCCGAAACGGTCGCCGGGCGGGTCGCTTTGGGATTACTCCTGTTGACTTCCGTCAATCTTCTGGCCGGCCAGAAGATACTTGAGCACTGTTAACTGAAGTGAACCGAGGGCGCCGAAGATGGCGGCGATTTGCGCCTGCAGACCGCTCCAGAAGCCGTTGTATTTGCCGATCCAGGCTGTCGTGCCCTGCTGGCGGTCGGCCAGGCGTAAGGACGTCTCGGCGGCGCGCCCCTGGTGGCGGGCGCGCGCCTGCGGCACCAGCATGATTTTCTTGCCCGCGCGGCGGAGTTGGAAGCACAAGTCGGCATCGCTGCCGAATTGTCCGTAGCGCTCGTCGATCTGGCGGATAGAAGTGAAGATAAAACGGCGCATCATCAGTGCGGCGCCGCGCGGGTAATCGACGGGCATGGGATCCGGTCCTGGCTCGGCGGGGCGCCAGGTGTCATCCGGCGGAAACTTTCCCAACTGCGGCGCAGGGCGGTCCGCGTCGTCCACCAGCAGCGGGCAGGCAGCGCCGGCGTCGGGTTGGGCATCCAGAAGGGCGGCCAGCAAGCGAGCCGTTTCGGAGAAGACCTCGGTGTCTTCGTGCAGGAAGAAGACATACTCGGCTTCGGAGCCGCGGACGGCCAGATTGAGAGCTTTGGTCAAGCCGAAATTGCGCGGAATGCGGATGAACCGCGCGCGCGGAAATTCGCTTTCGAGCTGCTGGCTGCCGTCGGTAGATCCGTTATCTACCACCACAATTTCGATCGAGTCGCGCGCTTCGGACCGCTCCAGCGCCTCAAGCGCGCGCCGTAGGAGGTCTTTTCGATTGTAGGAAACCACCAGGGCCGACACCTTGGGGGGCTTGGGCGCCTGGCCGGAAGGTTCGGCCACTTCCGCAGCTTAACAGCAATCCACCAGAATTCCCAGCCTGCCGATAGGTCGCACCATGCATGGCGATCGGCAGTCTGCCCTCCGGAAATAGTCTTCGCCATCCTTTGGATCGCGCGTTCAATCTCCGCCTTGGGTACTTTCCCTCCTTCGTCAGGCAGCTCTAGCCGCGTCACGCAGATGTTCGGGAAAATCGATGGGGGCTTCCGGCGGTTCTCGCGTTGCATCCGGGATCGGATCTGCAAGATGGGCCCGGAGTACGAAGCTGCCCTGCCATTCGAATCGGACTCACCATCGAGCGCATGCTGGCCAAGGTCCTTCCCGCCCACGACAGCCCTCTTCAGTTTTCTAGAGCCGGGGTGGGCTTGAGCGGGGATTTGGACACTGAATGAGCTGTACCAACGGCACGTGCGGCACTGTTCGCCTGCTAGGGCGGCGCAGGAGTCGGCTGCCGGAGGGCGCGGACTCGCCCTATCCCGTTGACCCTCCGGCAACTCTGAAAAAGACTTCTTGCAGAGCCGGGCGGCCGCGGTCTGAACGGGACGGGTGGTAAGGTCATTATATTGGAGAAAATAAAATGCCGATGAGCCAAGCCCTTTTACCTGAGCTCGATCACGAAATGGCCAACACCCGCAAGGCGTTGGAGCGCGTGCCCGAGGACAAGTTCGGCTGGAAGCCGCACGAGAAATCCATGACAATGGGCCGCCTGGCCACGCATCTGGCCGAGTTGCTGGGATTGGTTCCGACCGTCCTCGAAACCGAATCGTTCGATTTCGCGCCGCCGGGAGCGCCTCCCTTTCAGCCCAAGACCGCCGCTTCGAGGGCCGAGCTTCTGGAAATGTTCGACAAGAACGTGGCGACCGCGCGCGCCGCCATCGGCGCAGCCAGCGACGCGCAATTAATGGTGAACTGGAGCTTGCTGCTGGGCGGCCGGACCCTGTTATCGATGCCGCGCATTGCCGTACTGCGCGGCATGGCGATGAATCACGTGATCCATCATCGCGGCCAGCTCGCGGTGTATCTACGGCTGAACGACGTACCAGTACCGGCGCTGTACGGGCCTTCGGCCGATGAGCAAGCCTGACAAGCCGGCTTCTTACTCAGCCATAGTACAATGGCTGTAACGGAGCTAACCAACCCAATGAAGTATCGCATGTCCGCGGCGGTCTTATCCCTTGCGGCGCTAGCTTTTCCCTTGTCCGCGGCAGACCTGGTCGGCGAACGTCCCCGCATCGGCAAGGTCGATATCTTCAAAGCCGCGGATCTCCGCCCCGGCATGCAGGCCACGGCCTGGACTGTATTCGCCGGTAAAATCCCCGAGCCGGTTCCCGTTGAAATTCTGGGCCTGTGGAAGAACGCCTGGGGTCCCCGGCAGGACGTCATCCTGGCGAAGTTGGGCGGCAAGGCCGTGCGCACCAATGTGGCCGGCGGCATGAGCGGAAGCCCCGTCTACATCGATGGCAAGCTGGTAGGCGCCATAGCCTTGCGGCTCAGCGTCTTTTCGCCGGACGCGATCTGCGGAATCACCCCGGCCGAACTGATGCTCGAGATCGCCGATCTCGATGAGTCGCGACCCGCCGATGCGCGCACGCCCGACAAAGTGGCCGCGCGCAGCCAGGTGGCTGTGCCAGGCGATCTGCTGGCGCAAGCCGTAGCCGCTGGCGCACTGCCCAATCCGCCGCGCCCCGCGCCCATGATGGTGCCCATCGAAACGCCGCTGATGTTCTCCGGTTTTCACGAAAACGTCTTGCGCGATTTCGGACCGCTTTTCGAGCAACTCGGCATCACCGCGGTGCAGGGAGGCGGCGCGACCAGCAACACGTATACGGCCAAACCCGCGGCCGGCTGGCAGACCTCGCTCCGTCCCGGCGATCCGGTCGCCGGTGTGCTGGTCTCCGGCGATATGAGCATTACCGGACTCGGCACCGTCACGTACAACGACGGGCAGCGCGTGCTGGCCTTCGGCCATCCATTCTTCAACCTTGGTCCGGTGAATATGCCGATGAGCGAAGGCGAGGTCGTCATGACGCTGGCCTCCCAGTATCAGCCCAACAAATTTGCCAACGCCACCGAGATTGTCGGCGCGCTGCATCAGGATCGCCACAGCGGCATCATGGGCGTGCCGGGGGAAGAGTCCGCCATGATTCCGGTGACCGTTGCGGTGCGCTCGTTCGGCGAGAATAACGCGCTGCGCGGCCAGAAGGATCTCCGCTTTAACGTCTTCGTGCAGCAGAAGTGGACGCCTTATTTGATGATGCTGACGTTGTTCAACTCGCTCTCCGACCTGAACGAGTTCAAGGACGAGGCCACTTACCGCCTCACCGGCAACGTGGAATTAAACGGCGGCCAGAACCTTTCGCTTTCCACCATGCAGGCCTCCGGCGAGATGCCCATGCCCGCGCCCATGTTGCTGGCCGGTTGGTGGGGCGATAAATTCAATCGCCTGTATTTGAACGCCGTGAATCCGCCCAGCGTCAAGAGTGTCGCCGTCACCGTCGACCTGCTGCCCGAGCGGCGCGTGGCCAGCATTGAAAACGCCTGGCTGTCGGCGCCGGACGCGCATTCCGGCGACGATGTGGCGGTCAAGGTCTTCCTGCGTCCCTATCGCGGTGAAAGCCTGGAGCGCGATTTCACGCTCAAAATACCGGCCGGCCTTGCCAAGGGCGAACACAAAATCGTACTGAGCGACGCGGACACCATCAACCGCATGCAAACCGTGGCCGGCATGGTGAACCATTACATCGACCTGCCCCAGACTGTCTCGCTGATCAACCAGGAGCGCAGCAACAATAGACTTTATGTCTCGCTCCTGGAAGCCAGCCCCACTGCATATTACGACGATAAGACCCTGCCCAGCCTGCCTGCCTCGGTATTGAACGTGATGCAATCCAGCCGCGGCTCCAACCGCTCGCTGATTACTTCGCCCGATAGCGCTTCGGAGCAGATGTCCCTGCCGTTCGACTACGTCATTACCGGCAGTTATTCGTTGAACATCACGGTGAGGTAAAGCAGAAGCCAGGAGTCAGGAGTCAGAAGTCAGAATTTCCTCGGCCTACACTATGATCAAATCCTACGTTTTGCCGGCGGCGAGCCGGACTTCCCGCAAGTTTCGACGTCCGCGCGCTATTCTGACTCCTGTCTCCTGTCTCCTGACTCCCCTCTTCTGCCTTCTGACTCCTCTCCTCTGGGCTTCCCAGACCCGCATCTGGACCGAGGCCGATTATTCCGACTTCGAGAAAGGCAACCTTAAGAACCTGTCGTTGCGAAGCGATGGCGTGGTGACTCTGGCCCCGCAATTCCAGGAGATCTACGACACTTCCTCGGCCTACCTGTGGGCGCTGGCGCGCGACTCCAAGGACAACCTGTATGCCGGCGGCGGCCCGGGCGCCAAGCTTTACCGCCTTTCGGCCTCCGGCGAGAAGAAGACGCTGGCGGAGTTGGATGGCCTTCAGATTCCAGCCATCGCCATCGATGCGCGCGACCGCGTTTACGCGGCCACGGCTCCCGACGGCAAGGTTTACCGGGTCGCGCCCGACGGCAAGTCGGAAGTCTTCTACGATCCCAAAGCGAAATACATCTGGGCCCTGGCGTTCGACAAGGCGGGTAACTTGTTGGTGGCCACGGGCGATCCCGGCGCGGTCCATCGTGTCGCCCCGGATGGCCGCGGCAGCGTTTTGTATCAGACCGACGAAACGCACGTGCGGTCGATGGCCGTGGATGCCGCCGGCAACGTCATCCTGGGCACGGACCCTGGCGGATTAGTCGTACGCGTGTCGCCCGCAGGGGTTGGCTTTGTACTCTACCAACTGAGTAAGAGCGAAGTTACCGCCGTGGCGGTGGCCAAGGATGGGTCCATTTATGCGGCCGGGGTGGGCAGCAAGCCGGGGCCGTCTTCCGGTGCACCACTCGCCCCGGTTCCGGGCCCCTCGGCGCCCGCCGCTCCCGGCGCGCCGCAGCAAGCGCATATCGCCGTGCCGCCGCCTTCCATGGCGCCCGCCGCGAGCGGCGTATCGGTGACCGGGTCGGACGTGTACCGCATCGATCCGAGCGGCAATCCGCAGAAAATCTGGAGCCACGCGCAGGATATTATCTACGCCATCGCGTTCGACGCGCAAGGGCGCGCTCTGCTCGGCTCCGGAAACAAGGGGTACATTTACCGGATCGAGTCCGATGTGCTGCGCACGGCGCTGGTCGTAGCGCCCTCCACGCAGATCACCGCATTTGAGACCGGCGCCGATGGCGCGCTCTACGCCGCCGCCGGTAACGTCGGCAAGATCTATCGTCTGGGTCCGGGTCTGGCGCAGGAAGGCTCCATCGAGAGCGAGGTCTTCGATGCCGGGTTCTTTTCGCAGTGGGGCAGGCTAAGCTTCGAGGCCGATCTGAACGGCGGCGGCATCTCGATCGCCGCGCGCAGCGGCAACCTGGATCGGCCGCAGAAGAATTGGAGCCCTTGGTCGGCGGCCATCACCGACCCTAAAGGCGCGCGCATCGTTGCGCCGGCGGCGCGTTTCATTCAATGGAAAGCGACGCTCACCGCGGGAGGCGCGCAATCGCCCGAACTGGAATCCGTTGATGTCGCTTATCTCCAGCGCAACATGCCGCCGCGCATCGAAGCCATCGAGAGCACGCCGCCCAATTACAAGTTTCCCGCGCCGGTGGTCCTGCCGGTTCCTTCGCAAACGCTGACGCTCCCGCCGATTGGCAAGCCGCCTTCGCCCTCTCTGTCTCTCGATTCCAGCACGCCCTCCATGCAGTACGCCAAGGGCTTTACGGGCGCACGCTGGGCCGCCGTGGACGATAATGGCGACGGCCTCATCTTCACCGTGGAGATCCGCGGGGTGCGCGAGACCAACTGGAAGCTGCTCAAGGAAAAGGTGCGCGAAAGGTACTGGAGCTGGGACTCGACGGCGTTCCCGGATGGGGAGTATCGCATCCGCGTCACGGCATCGGACCTGCCCGGCAATCCGCCCGCCGATGCCCTTTCCACTTCGATGGTGAGCGATCCGTTTCTGATCGACAACACCCCGCCGCGCATCGTCAGTCTGGCAGCCGGCGCATCCGGCGGCAAGCTGCACGCTACCTGGAGCGCCGCCGACGCGCTGAGCGACATCAAGAAGGCCGAATATTCGCTGGATGGCGGCGATTGGACGCTGGCCGCGCCGGTCACTGCGCTTTCGGATTCGCGCGAGCTGGCCTACGATCTGACGCTCGACCACATCGCGCCCGGCGAGCATACCCTGGCCGTGCGCGTCGAAGACGATTACGATAATCAGTCGGTCGATAAAGTCGTCGTCAGGTGACGGATACGCCGCAACCGGCTTAGCTATGGCGTAAAAGAGAAGACTGTGCCAAAGCCCGAACCGCCGGTGCTGGTCGCGCCATAGAGCACCCCGCCAGGACCGGCCACGATCCCCGTCGGTTTGCCTCCGTCGCTGCCGTCCGTGAAGAAGTACAGCACGGTTTCAGTCCAGGAGCCACCCGGAGAGCCCGGCGGCGTGAGAGAGAATATGGTGCCATAGCCGGTCCCCACCTGCCCATCGTTGGGCACGCCGGTGGTGCCATACAGCACTCCGTTATACTCGACCAAAGAGTTGGGATTCTCACCATCGGTAGAGCCGCCGGTGAATTGGTGGAGTAACTCAGGTGTCCACTCGCCTCCAGGAGAGGCCGGCGGAGTGAGTGAGTACACCCAGCCCTGGTTGTCGTGCCCATGTCCACACGACGAGGCTACGCCGTAGAGCACTCCCCGTGCGCCGGCCTGGATGAGCGGACCGGCTCCACAGCCGGAAAACGCCTGGGGGAAATTATAGAGCACGGTTTCGGTCCAAGTGCCTCCAGCAGAGCTGGGCGCCTTCAGCGAGTATACCGTGCCGCTGTTGTTCGTTCCGCCGGCACTGGTGGTTCCATAGAATACGCCCCCCCTGCTGAGGAGCACATTCGCGGTGGGTTCGGAACCGTCATTGGGAGGGCCCTGGAAGCGGTAGAGTACCGTCTCGGTCCAGTCGCCAGGGGTTGACGGTGGGACGAGCGAAAAGACGGTACCGAAACCCAACGAGCCGCCCCCGCCAAATAGGGTAGTCCCATACAGCACGGGAACCCCGGTGTGCCCGGTTGCTGCGATCACCGAATTGGGACTGTGCCCGTCGCCGGGTGCGCCGGTAAACTCGTAGAGTATCCTCTCTGCCCAGGACCCGTCTGGAGACTCTGGCGGGCTCAATACATATACGGTACCCTGATTGCCGCTGTCGATATAAGCGCCGGCGCCGAACAGTAAAGTGCCGGCGTCAGCTATTGCCAGGCTTCCGCCAGAGGGAGTTGCCTCCTCGCCGCCGGGAAAACTGTAAAAGCTGCCGGTCCAGGGGCCCCCGGAGGAGACCGGCGGGGTCAAAGCGAAGGCGGTCCCGTAGCCCGCGGCTCCGGCAGTCCCAGTGGTGCCGTAGAGCACGCCTGCGGGGTCAATCGCCACGGTGCCGGGACCGGCGCCGTCGCCGCCGCCGGTGAATGTGTAAAGGGTTGTCAGCGTCTGAGCTGCCGCATAGGAAGTGAGGGCCGGGAGCGCCAGGAAAAGCGTTCTTCCAATGGCAATCGCGCGAAGCCGGTGGGTCATGCTACCTCCAGTCGAGATCAATTTTGCAGCAGCAGGCTCTTCGCTGTCAACGAAATTGGACGGTGCGGCCCGCAAAGCGGGTCTAGTACTTCCAAATCTGCTCGCGCGCGCAGGATCGCCTGCCCGCCAATAAGCCCCGGCGCCGTCAGGCAAAGTCGCGGCCGAATCATCGATGCGCTTGCCGGGATCGCCGGCTCGAACTCTGCCAGAACCTGCTCTTGCGGTACGATGGTTGTGGTTATGGAAACGCTGGCCCTGATCGCTCCGAAGATATGGCGCCACGCTTTGGATACCTTTGGCACCGAGGAGCGGGCGCTGCGCTGGATGCGGCAACCGCTGGCCGAATTGGGGGAGAGCACGCCCGAACACATGCTCTTGGAAGACAGGCAGAGCGAGGCGGTTGAGGCTATCCTGGCGCGAATTGACTACGGCGTGTATGGATGACTATCGTCCGGCTGAATAGGTCCCGTTACTCGCCGAAAGATTCTACGGGCGCCAAACCACACAGTGGGCGCTGGAACGGCCCCGGCAATGCGGTACTCTATGCGTCGTCAACACTGGCGTTGGCGTGCCTGGAGGTGCTGGTGCATCCGCGACGTCGGGCTGATGCCAACCGATCACGTCTTCTGTGAGGTGGACGTGCCGGAAGCGCTGATCAGCCGGTGGGTCTTCACCGGCGAAGCGGCCTTGGCCAAGATTGAGTCACCCGTGCTCTCGCGAGAATTTGGCGACGCGTGGTTTCGCCGCACTGTGCGGCAATCATCTCGGGAACCCTTCCCGGCGTTCTGGCGTTCAGAAATCCACGAGGAAATCGGGCAGATTAAGATGGAAGCTGCTCATAAGCCCCGTGCATCCGCACTTTGGTGTGCTTGTGTGGGGCGAACCACGGCTATTCCGGTTCGATCCGAGGCTAATCACGGCCGTAGAGTGACGGCCGGAGCGCGCGCGGACTGGAGTCCGACCCACATCCAGGTCAGGAGAACCCGATCCACCGTCCGCACACTCCCACGGTCGACCACAAGATTAGCGAAATCAGCGCCGCGATCCTGCTCCAGATTGGCTTTACGCGTTCTGGTTCGGCCAGCGCTACCTTGCGCATCACCGTAAACGTAAACAGCGTGGCCAGCAGCAGCGAGATCATCTTCACCCAGAACGCTCCGTGGTAGTAAAGCTTGGTCGCTTCGGACGTAAACAGCATTGTCCCGGAGATCAGCATGGCCGTCAGGCTCCCCACCAGCCACGGCCACGTATCGCGCCAAAGCTGCGCGGCCGGCTGGCGCCGCAGGCCCAAGCCGAGCAACCGCAGGTTTACCAACAACACCGCGCCCCCCATCAATGCCAGGCCCAGCAGATGAACGGACTCGATCGCCGGGAAGAGCCAGCGCGAGTCCCGGATCGCCTCGCCCAGCGAGGTGTTTTCACACCAGGTGAAAAAAGAGAGCACACTCATTGGGAATCCGCCGCGCGACTCGATCTAAGAATTCTTGTCGAACCAATTGTAGGCGATCATGCGTCCGGCGACGACAATCCCAGCCCACAGAACGAGCGAAATGCCGCCTGCCAGCCGGGCACGCCACGGCGGCACCGGATCGGCGTCCCACCGGTCCATGCTGCGCGAAATAGTCCGCTGAAAAACCGCGACATTCACTCCGGACAGCACCAGGAAGGCGACCTTGATTCGGAAGAAGACGTTCAAATACGTCTTCACTGGAATTGCGTAAAACAAGAGCGCCCCCGTCGCCACCATCACCGCGAACCCCGCGATGGTCCACGGCAACAGCCGTCCCTCGACCTCCGATGCCGGCGTACCGATCATGGTGACCCCCAGCAACCGCAGATCGAGCATGACGGTGAGGCCTAGAAACAGGCACAGGGTCAGCACATGCAGCGACTCGACGATCGGATAAGCCCATATCGATTCGTGGAGCGCGACGCTCCCGTCCGTACTTGCCAGCCATTGGCAAAATCCGAGCAGACTCATTTCGAGGCCTCCCCATGCCGATCGACCATCCTATCCTAAAAGCGAGGATGCGGAAATGAGACAATTCTCACACATCTCCGCCGCCCCCAGCCGTTATACAATGAAAAGGAACGATTCGACCCTCCCAGGCATCTAGGTCGAAAGGAACTACACGATGAACCTTTCCCAAAAAGCGCTTTTCCTGGCCCTCCCATTGGCTTGCCTGTCGTACGGGCAGACCGCGCCGGCAACCCAGCCGCCGGTCGATAAAGCCGCGGCTTATTACAACTTTTCGATGGGCCATCTTTACGCCGAACTGGCCGGCGTCTACGGCAATCGCAGCGAATACGTGGGCAAGGCCATCGATTTCTACAAGCAAGCGCTGAAGCTGGATCCGGGAGCCAGCTTCCTGTTCGAGGAGTTGACCGACCTCTACATCCAAAGCGGCCGGCTCAAGGATGCCGTTACCGAGGCCGAAGACATTCTGAAGCGCGAGCCCAACAATCTGGACGCGCGCCGCATTCTGGGCCGCATTTATACCCGCATGATCGGCGACACGCAGCAAGGCAAGATCAACGAAGAGATGCTGCGCGCCGCCACGGAGCAGTACGAGAAGATCACCGCGAAAGATCCCAAGGATATCGAGAGCTGGCTGACCCTCGGGCGGCTCTATCGCACCGCCCGCAATTCCGTGGACGCCGAGAAGGCTTATTCGCGAGCGCTGACCATCGATCCGAGCAACGAAGATGCGCTCACCGGACTGGCCATCGTGTACTCGGATGTCGGCGATACCCGCAAGGCGATCGAAAAACTGCAGGCCGTCACCAACAAGGATCCCAACCCGCGTACCCTGGCCGCCCTGGCCGGCTCCTACGAACAACTCCACGATTATCGCAGCGCCGCCGACGTGTTGCGCAAGGCCCTCGATCTGGACCCGGAGAATAGCCGGGTCAAGCGCGCCCTGGCGCGAAATCTGCTGTATTCCGGCAACCTGGATGAATCCCTCAAATATTACAAGGAATTCTCCGACGACGATCCTCACGACACCGAGGCGCTGCTGCGCATGGCGGAGATTTATCGCGAAAAGCGGGATTATACCAAAGCGCGTGAAATCCTCGATAAGGCCAAAGCTTCCGACCCGGAAAATCTGGAAGTGCGCTACGACGAGGTGAATCTGCTGGCGGTGGAAGGCCATCCGGATAAAGCCATTGAAGCGCTCCAGGCCCTCTTGAAGGACACCGAGCGCAAGACTTATTCGGAGTCGGAGAAGGGTACCCGCGTCAATCTGTTGGAACGGCTGGGTGAGCTATACCGCGGCCAGAATCAAAACCAGGCCGCCATCGACACCTTCCGCCAGATCGCGGACATCGACCCGGATTCGGGCTCCCGCGCGGCGGCCCAGATCGTGGACACCTATCGCGCCGCCAAAGACTTCAAGAATGCCCGCGCGGAAGCCGATGCGGCGCGCAAGAAGTATCCCGACGATCGTGGGTTGACAGCGGCCTACGCGTCGGTGCTGGCGGACATGGGCAAAGTGGATCAAGGGGTTTCCGAGTTGCGCAGCTTGCTGAAGGGCGATCACGACCGCGAAACGCAACTGGCCATCGCCCAGCTTTACGAACGGGCCAAGCGCTATGAGGATATGGCGAAGCCTCTGGACGCGGCCGAAAAGCTCTCGGAGACCAAACCGGACAAGGAAACGGTCTACTTCATGCGCGGCGCCATGTACGAGCGCTTGAAGAAGTCCGACGCCTCGGAGGCCGAGTTCCGCAAAGTGCTGGAGCTGGACCCCGACAGCGCCAGCGCGCTGAATTATCTCGGCTATATGTTGGCCGATCGCGGCGTGCGGCTGGACGAAGCCCAGAAACTGATCTCGCGCGCACTGGAGCTGGATCCGGACAACGGCGCGTATCTGGATAGTCTCGGCTGGGTCTACTTCCGGCAAAATCGCCTGGACGAGGCGGAGCACGCCCTGGTGCGCGCGCTGTCGAAAAGCGGCGTGGGCCAGGACCCCACGGTGCACGACCACCTGGGCGATGTTTATCTTAAGCTCGGAAAAACCAAGGACGCGATCACCCAGTGGCAGGCCTCTTTGAAAGAAGCCGAAACCGACACGCAATCGGACATCGAGCCCGGCGAACTGGCCCAGATCAACAAGAAACTGGAAGACGCCAAGGTGCGCCTGGCCAAGGAAACCGGCGCATCCAAGTAAGCGCGAATCGCGCTATGCTTGTTCCCATGAGTCTGAAGATCAATGTTCGTGAAAGCGGCAACGTAGCGATCCTGGACCTGGACGGCCGGATCACCATAGGTGAAGAGGCGGCTTCGTTGCGCAACACCATTAAGGAACACCTCGATAGCGGGCAAAAGAACATTTTGCTCAATCTGGCGGAGGTGAGCTACATCGACAGCACGGGGCTGGGGCAATTCGTGGGCAGCTTTGCCACGGTCACCAGCCACGGCGGCCAGCTTAAGCTGCTGAACCTGCAAAAGCGGCTGCAGGAGTTGATGCAGATCACCAAACTGGTCACCGTGTTCGAGACCTACACGAACGAAGCTGCCGCCGTGCGCAGCTTCGCGGCGGCAGCGACCGCGGGCTAGCCTGCCAGGCTACTCCACTTCCGACGCTTCGACCGTCTTCCGCGATCCGGTCGCCGCCCAACGGATGTAGGCGACGATGTCCGCGATTTGCTCGTTGGTGTAGCCGCCCACGGCTGGCGGGTGCTTCCAGCTCGCATTGTCGGTCTTCGATTGCACATCCGCGGGAGCGAACTTTTTCAGTTCTGGCGGCGTTTTGGAGAGATCGTAATATTGCAGCTCGGTGGCGTCCGCCGAGGCAACCTTCATACCCGGGAACGCATCTCCCCCTTTCAGCTTAATGGTCTCCACGTACTCCGTGCGCGAGGCGCGGATGGCGGTGACCAGGGCGCGCACGCCGACTTTCCCCAGACCCCTGAGATCCGGGCCCACCGCCGTGCCCTTGCCCTTCAAAGCATGACAGGTACCGCAACCTTTCTCCGCCAGGAAGAGCGTCTGACCGCGCTCAATCTGCTTGTCCGCCGCGGACGCCTGCAAGAACAGCAAAACCGATAACCAGATCATCAGATCCTCCGATCATAGTATAGTCGGGCGCGGCGCATTCCGCGCGGCGGGTTACATTTCCAGCTTTCCTTTGTACAGCATGTCCCGCACGCGGAATTCAGCGTCGTGGTAAGGGCCGTAGCCCGGCAGGTAGAGTTCGAAGGTGATGGTTTTGTCCCGTTCGGTCGGCGCGCGCGGGTAGACGATCCGCAGGAAGGGGTCGGACGGCACCGGCGGAAAGTGCCCTTCCATCTTGTACTTCTGGCGGCCCACGCGCATGATGGATTCCTCTTCCATGCGATGGGCCTCTTCGCCATCCGCGAGGGCTGTGATGTTCTTGTACGCGATGGCCAGCACCAGCTTATTCGCGGATTCCTGCCGGACGTAATCGAGGTACTCTTCGTTGAGAGGCTTGCCGCGGCGGCGGGCCAGTTCCGCTTCGGCTTCCCGCAGCGGGTGCGCGGTGGCCAGGTACACCTGCACAGCCGGCGCCGGATCGGCCATTTGCGCCCACGGACTATCGTGGAGCAGCAGATCGATTTGCGCGTCAGTCCAATCGGCGGCAGTTTTCGTTTCCCAGAACGGGGCGGCCAACAGAGCCAACAACACGCACACGAGATGCATAATAGTTCCAATATGGCAGAAACCCGGTATCGTGGCCGCCGCGCCACTTCGATCGAGAACGAATGGGTGCGTGTCACCGTACTGCACGAAGGCGGGCACATCGCCGAGATTCTGGATAAGCAGAGCGGCGTGAATCCGCTGTGGACGCCGCCCTGGGAATCGATCGAGCCTTCCACCTATGACAGGCGGCAGCACCCGGAGTATGGCGCCGATGCCGAGAGCAAGCTGCTGAGCGGCATCATGGGGCACAATCTTTGCATGGACATTTTCGGCGGGCCATCCACGGAAGAAGCCGCCGCCGGACTGAC
>Ga0181531_10000696_pt1 | contig 22048 bp, 19 predicted proteins | sample PEATcosm2014_Bin_38_FD_119743 | JGI IMG/M metagenome (GOLD analysis project Ga0181531, IMG submission 119743) | Peatland microbial communities from MTU Mesocosm Facility, Houghton, MI, USA - PEATcosm2014_Bin11_10_metaG | ecosystem: Environmental > Terrestrial > Soil > Wetlands > Peat | place... | reverse complement strand
TGGCTCTGGGCGTGGGCGCCTTTGGCGCTGTCTGGTTCGGCCTGCCGCCACTGCGCTTTGTGCCGCTGTGTCTCGGGGCAGGCGCGTTCTCGGTGGTCGGTGATCTGACCGAGAGCCTGCTCAAGCGGCATGTGAATGTGAAGGATAGCGGGCGTCTGTTTCCGGGTCACGGCGGGGTGCTCGATCGTATTGACAGCGTCTCCGCGGCCACGCCGGTGCTCACGCTGGGCCTGATCTGGCTTGGGGTCGGCACATGAGCCAGATCGGCGTCGTCATCCTCGGCTCCACCGGCACCGTAGGGGTCAACACGCTGGAAGTGCTGGCCCTGCACCCGGAACGTTTTCGCGTGTTCGCGCTGGCAGCGCGCAGCAATACGGACCTGATGCTGGCGCAGTGCCGGCGGTTCGAGCCCGAATGGGCGGCGCTGGAGTCCCCGCAGGCCGCCCAGGCCCTCGAGCGGGAGCTGCGCCAGGCCGGGAGCCGAACCCGGGTGGTTGCCGGCGCGCAGGCCATCGCCGAGCTGCCGACCCAGGCGGGCGCAGATTATGTCATGGCGGCGATCAGCGGCGCGGCGGGCCTGGCTTCCTCGCTGGCCGCTGCAGGCGCGGGCAGGCGCCTGATGCTGGCCAACAAGGAATCGGCGGTCATGGCAGGGGCACTGCTGATCGCCGCTGTGCAGCGATCTGGGGCCGAATTGATCCCGATCGACAGCGAACACAACGCCATCTTCCAATGCCTGCCGGCCGGTTTCCGCGCTGGCAGCGCCCCCGCGGGCGTGCGCCGGCTGCTGCTCACCGCCTCGGGGGGGCCGTTCCTGAACTGGAGTGCCGAGGCGGTGGCCAACGCCACCCCGGCGCAGGCCTGTGCACACCCGCGCTGGAACATGGGCCGCAAGATATCGGTGGATTCGGCTACTCTGATGAACAAGGGTCTCGAACTCATCGAGGCCAGCGTGCTGTTCGGCATGCCGGCGCGCGACATCGGTATTGTCGTGCACCCGCAAAGCGTGGTGCATTCGCTGGTCGAGTACCAGGACGGCTCGATGCTGGCGCAGCTGTCATCGCCGGATATGCGGGTGCCGATCGCCCACGCGCTGGCGTGGCCGCATCGCATGACGGCCGGCACCTCGTTCCTGGACCTGGTGCAATCGGCGCGGCTGGATTTCCTGGCGCCCGACCCGGTGCGCTTCCCCTGTCTGCGTCATGCGCAGGAGGCCGCGCGACTCGGAGGACTCACTTGCGCGAGTCTGAATGCTGCCGATGAGATCGCAGTGCAGGCGTTCCTCGACAAGCAATTGAACTTTGGGGATATTCCGGCAGTCATTGAATGTGTCATGGACAGGGTGCAAGGGGGAGTGATGACCGGACTTGAAGCGGTTCTGGCAGCCGATGCTGAGGCAAGGGCCCTGGCGTCGGAATTGATCGCGCGCCGTCAGGCGACCTCGCGCGTGTCCTCATGAGCGCCATCGGCCATCTGCTCGCCTTTGTCGTTGCCGTCTGTCTGCTCGTCACGGTGCACGAGTTCGGCCATTTCTGGGTGGCGCGGCGCCTGGGGTTCAAGGTGCTGCGCTTTTCCGTGGGCTTCGGCAAGACTCTCTGGAGCCGGGTAGCCGGCGAGGATCGCACCGAGTATGTGATTGCGGCGGTGCCGCTGGGCGGCTACGTCAAGATGCTCGATGAGCGCGAAGCGCCGGTGGCCGCACACGAACTGTCTCGAGCCTTCAATCGCAGGCCGCACTGGCAGCGCATCTGTGTGCTGCTGGCAGGGCCCGCCTTCAACATCATTTTCGCGGTAGTCGTGCTGACCGGCATCCTGATGATGTCCGGAGTCTCGCAGCTGCGCGCCGTGCTGGGCGATATCGACAGCACATCGATTGCCGGGCACGCGGGTCTGCGCGCCGGCGATGAAATCACCGCCATCAACGGCCGCACCGTCAATTCGCAGCGCGATGCGCTGCTGGATCTGCTCGATGCGGTCAGCGACACCGCGCCGGTCGCCGTCCAGGTGCGCGGCAGCGATGGCAGCACACGCACTGGCATGCTCGCGATTCCCGATGCCACGCAGCGGCGTCGACTGACCGAACCCTCGGCACTCATGAGCGGCCTGGGGTTGGGTTTCTATGAGCCGCCGGTTCCCCCGGTCCTGGGCGTGGTCGAGCCGGACGGGCCGGCCGCACACGCCGGACTGAAGTCCGGTGACACCATCCTCTCGGTCGATGACAACCCCGTCAGCGACTTCAAGGACGTGGTCAAACGGGTGCGCACGCGCGCCGGACAGACCGTCGCGATCCGCTACCGCCGCGGCAGCGAAGAGTCGATTGCACAGGTGCCGGTGAAGGCCGAGGTCGACGACGGCAAGACCGTGGGCCGCATCCTGGTACGCGCGCCGCCCCCGCCGCCCTATCCGGAGAGCATGCTGCGGCACATTCACCTGTCGCTGCCGGCCGCCTTTGTGCGCGCCAATACCGAGGCCTGGGACATGACCGCGCTGCAGGGCCGGCTGTTCTGGCGCATGCTGACCGGGCATGTTTCGATGAAGAATCTGAGCGGCCCCTTGAGCATCGCCGAGTACGCCGGCGACTCTGCCGCGCTCGGAGCGGTGTCGTTCCTGTACTTCCTGGTGGTGGTCAGCCTGGCGCTGGGCTTCATGAATCTGCTGCCGATTCCGATTCTGGACGGCGGCCAAATCGTTTTTCAGACCATTGAATGGCTCAAGGGCAGCCCGCTGTCTGAGCGCTTTCAGACCATCGGCCAGCAGCTCGGCATCGCGCTGCTGGTGCTGCTGATGGGTGTGGCGCTGTTCAACGATATTTCGCGACAGTTCGGTTGAAGCATCCTTGATCATCCGCAGCCGGCGCGCGCAGGTGCGCGCACTCGTCGCAACCGTCACGCTAGCGGCAGCCCCGCCGGTACTGCTCGCCCAGGCGGCGGGCAGCGAGGACTTCACGGTCAGCAACATCAAGATTCAGGGACTGCAGCGCATCTCCGAGGGCACGGTCTACAACTACCTGCCGGTAAACGTCGGCGATCACCTCAACCCGCAGCGCGTGCGCGAGGCGATGCGCGCGCTCTATGCCACCGGATTTTTCCGCGATGTCGAATTGCGCCGCGACGGCAACGTGCTGATCGTCGCGGTGGCCGAGCGACCCTCGCTCGAGAGCGTCGATATCAAGGGCAACAAGGACATCAAGACCGAGGACCTGCAGAAGTCGCTGCGCAACGTCGGCCTGGCCGCCGGCAAGACCTTCGATCGCTCGACCCTCGATGAGGTGACCCAGTACCTGACTGATCAGTACTACAGCCGCGGCAAGTACGCGGTGAAGATCGACAAGAAGGTCGAGAATCTGCCCGACAACCGCGTGCGCGTGAACATCGACATCAAGGAAGGCAGCCGCGCCAAGATCCGGCAGATCAACATCGTCGGCAATACGGTGTTCAAGGACAAGGCCATCCTCGAGACACTGTCGCTGCAGACGCCCAACTGGCAGTCCTGGTACAAGCAGAGCGACCGCTACGCGCGCGAGACCCTGCAGGGCGATCTGGAGAAGATCTCCACCTTCTACCAGGATCGCGGCTACGCGAACTTTCACATCGATTCGGTGCAGGTCGCGATCGCGCCGGACAAGAGCGATATTTTCATCACCGCGAACGTCACCGAAGGCGCGGTCTACAAGCTTGGGGAAATCAAGCTCGCGGGCAATCTGATTGCGCCCGAAGCCGAGCTCAGGCGATTGCTGGTGATCGCGCCCGGCCAGATCTACTCGCAGAAGTACATCAGCGCATCGCAGGAAGCCATCAAGAACCGGCTCGGCGCGGAGGGTTTCTACTTCGCCAAGGTCGAGCCGGTGCCGCAGATGGACGAGGCGAAAAAGATCGTCAATATGACGCTGTTCGTCGATCCGGGCAGCCGCGTGTACGTGCGCCACATCAATTTCTCGGGCACCACGCGCAGCGACGATGAGAGCCTGCGTCGCGAACTGCGCCAGCTCGAGGGTGCGTGGCTCTCGAACGTGTCGCTGGAGCGATCCAAGCAACGCCTGCAGCGCCTGGCCTTCGTCGAGAGCGTCGACATGACCACCGAGCAGGTGCCCGGCTCGCCGGACCTGGTGGATGTGAATTTCGCGGTCAAAGAGCGGCCGAGTGCCACCATCGGCGGCGGCATCGGCTATTCGGCCGCGCAGAAGCTGGTGCTCAACGCCAACTTGAGCGACAGCAACTTCTTCGGCGGCGGCGACTTCGTGGCGCTGAACGTGGATTCGGGCGCGTACAACAAAATCTACAGCTTCAGCCAGACCGATCCGTATCGCAGCGTTGATGGGCTGTCGCGCACGATCTCCCTGAGCTATCGCGATTCGACGCAGTTCGTCTCCGAGTCCTCCGCGTTCAGCTCGAAGAACATCGCGCTCGGCCTGACTTACGGCTATCCGATCACCGAGTACCAGGGCGTCAGCGCCGGCGTCTCGTTGCAGCGCAACGACCTGCTGACCTTTGCGGCCAGCAGCGCGCAGCAGGCAGTGCAGTGGGTGCAGCAGAACGGCCACCCCTACACCAGCGAGTCGGTCCAGACCTTCATCGAGCCCGACGGCACCACCATCACCAGCAGCACGGCGCTGGCGGGCACGCGCTTCACGACCATGGAGCTGACCGCGGGCTGGCAGTACGACTCGCGCAACCGGGCGCTGTTTGCCGATCGCGGATTTCGCAGCGCGCTGAGCTTTACCTACGTGCCCCCCGGCGCCAGCGTGCGCTACTTCCTCAGCAGCTACCAGTTCTCGGGCTATCTGCCGATCTGGCGCAAATTCATCCTGTCGGAAGTGGTACAGCTCGCTTATGGCAAAGGCATCGGCGGGACTACCGGTCTGCCACCCTACAAGCGCTTCTATGCCGGCGGTCCGGACACCATCCGCGGTTACACCGAGGACACGCTCGGTCCGGTGGATACCAACGGCAATCCCTACGGCGGCAACATGCTGGTGGTGTCACGCACCGAGCTGCTGCTGCCGGTGCCCGAGAAGTGGCAGACCAGTGCCCGCGTCAGCATCTTCTACGACAAGGGCAACGTGTTCTCCAACGACGGCACCAAATTCGTGGGTGAGGACCTCCAGACCCCTATCAACTACAATTTCAGCTATCATGCCCTGCGGGATTCGACCGGTCTTTCGGTGCAATGGCTGGCACCGTCGCTGGGAATATTCCGCTTCAGCTATGGCATTGCGCTCAATGCGCAGCGAAGCAATGGCATTACATTTCCAGACAGTACCGAGGGCTTCCAGTTCTCGGTCGGTCAGTCGTTCTAACTATTGGCAGGAGCAGGCATGAGTCCTCGTTTGCGCAGCGTCGTGGTAACAGCAGTGGTGGCTATGGGCGCCGCCGCGACACCGGCATGGGCCGATCTGAAGATCGGCGTGGTGCAATACGCGCGCCTGATGCAGGAGTCGCCGCAAGCCAAGGTGGCGCAGGATGCGCTGCGCGGAGAATTCGCCGGCAAGCAGAAGGAATTGCAGGGGCAGCAGGCCGCGCTCAAGGCCAAAGAGGAGTCGCTGCAAAAGGACGGCGCCACGATGACGCTGGAGCAGCGCACCAAACTCGAGAAAGACCTGCGCGATGGCAATCGCGAGCTGCAGCAGAAGGTCCAGGAATACCAGGACGATTTCAACGCACGCCAGAACGAAGAACTCTCCAAGCTGCAGAAGGCGCTGGTCGAGGAAGTGCAGGCCTACGCGCAGGGTGAGAAGTTCGATCTGGTGCTGGCCGATGGCGTCATCTTTGCCGGCCCGGCGCTCGACATCACCCCGCAGGTGCTCGCTGCCATCCAGGCGCACGGCGTACGCACCCCGGCCGCGGGCGGCTCGAGCGGTGGTGCGGCTGCCAAGCCCGCCACGCCGCCCAAGAGCAAGTAATCCCGGGCTGCCACGATGAGCGTGGCGCTCGGAGAACTCGCGGTGCGTTTCGGCTGCGAGCTGCGCGGCGATCCGGACGTGCGTGTGGAATCGGTGGCATCGCTCGGCTCGGCCCGGCCCGGCACCTTGAGTTTCCTCGCCAATCCCAAACTGGCGCCCCAACTGGCGCAGACCCATGCTTCCGCCGTGGTGCTCGATGCGCGCAGCGCGGAACGTTCGCCAGTGCCGGTGCTGATCAGCACCAATCCGCACGCACTGTTCGCGCGCATCGCGCTGATACTGCACCCGGAGGCGCCGCTGCATGCCGGGATACACTCCACGGCCGTGGTCGACCCTCGAGCCCACATCGATCCGACGGCTGAAATCGGGGCGCATGCCGTGATCGCCGCGGGCGTGGTCATCGGCCCGCGCAGCCTCGTGGGCCCGGCCAGCCTGCTTGGGCTCGGCGTGCGGTTGGGAGCCGATTGCCGCCTGGTGGCGCGCGTGACCCTCGGGGAGCGCGTGCAGCTGGGCGATCGCGTGCTCATCCATCCCGGCGCGGTGCTCGGCGCCGACGGCTTCGGTTACGCGCGCGAAGGTGTGAGCTGGCTCAAGGTGCCGCAGATCGGCACCGTGCGCGTGGGCGACGATGTCGAAATCGGCGCCAATACCACCATCGACCGCGGCGCCATCGAGGACACCGTGATCGCCGAGGGGGTCAAGCTCGACAACCAGATCCAGCTCGGACACAACGTGCAGATCGGTGCGCACACCGCCATCGCCGCCTGTACCGGCATCTCCGGCAGTACGCGCATCGGCGCGCGCTGCATGATCGGCGGCCAATGCGGATTTAACGGCCACATCACGATCTGCGACGACGTGGTGATCACCGGCATGGCGATGGTGTCCGGCTCGATCAGCAAGCCCGGTGTCTACTCGAGCGGCATCCCCATCGAGACCTCACGGCGCTGGCGGCGCATCGTGGCTCGGCTGAAATTGATGGCCGACCGCGATGTGAAGACCGGCGCTGCGGTCAGCGATGCCGCCAACGACTCCGACCGCGAACATCAACAGGATGGGGACGATGACTGAACCGACCGTGCTCGACATCAACGGCATCATGCTGCGGCTCCCGCACCGCTACCCGTTCCTGCTGGTGGACCGCGTGCTCTCCTGTGTCCGCGGGCAGACCATCCGCGCGCTCAAGAATGTCACTTACAACGAACCGTACTTCACGGGCCATTTCCCGCACCGGCCGATCATGCCGGGCGTCATCGTCATCGAAGCGCTGGCGCAGGTCGCAGGCCTGTTGGCCTTTCTCTCGGCCGATGAGCTGCCGGACGACACCACGCGCTTCTATTTCGTCGGTATCGACAAGGCGCGCTTTCGCAAACCGGTCGAGCCCGGCGATCAGCTGATTCTGCAGGCGAACTTCGAGCGCAACGTCAAAGGCATCTGGCGCTGCGCGACCTCGGCAGAGGTAGCAGGACAGGCAGTTGCCAATGCCCACATCATGATTGCGCCGGATCTGAAGCGCGATATCGCTCCGCCGCCGAACGGAGAGCTGCCGTGATCCATCCGAGCGCGATCGTCTCCCCGGACGCGCGCATCAGCCCGGATGCCGAGGTCGGACCGTTCACGGTGATCGGCGAGCAGGTGGAGATCGGGCCGCGCAGCTGGGTCGGTCCGCACGTGGTCATCAACGGCCAGACCCGCATTGGGGCCGACAACAAGATCTATCAGTTTGCCTCCATCGGCGCCAATCCGCAGGACAAGAAATATGCCGGCGGTGCCACCCGCCTGGAGATCGGCGACCGCAATGTGTTTCGCGAGTTCTGCACCATCAACCGCGGCGCGACACCCGAGCATGGCCTGACGCGTATCGGCAATGACAATCTCTTTATGGCCTACACACACGTCGCGCACGACTGCACGCTCGGCAACAATATCGTCATGGTCAACTATGCGGGCCTGGCTGGGCATGTGGATCTGGGCGACTGGGTGATACTCAGCGGCTACACCGGCGTGCACCAGTTCTGCAAGATCGGCGCGCACGCCTTTACGGCCGCGCTGTCGGGCGTGACACGCGATGTGCCGCCCTACATCATGGCCGTGGGCCAGCCGGCCGTGCCGCACTCGATCAACAGCGAAGGTCTCAAGCGGCGCGGGTTTACGCCCGAGCAGATCCGCAATCTGCGCAACGCCTACCGCATCCTCTATCGCAGCGATCAACCGCTCGCCGCTGCGGTGGAGCAGCTCTCGGCGCTGCTGCCGACCCAGCCCGAACTGGTGCCGCTGGTCGAATTCATCGCCGCTTCGGAACGCAGTCTGATCCGATAATGAGCCGGCTGCGCGTCGCCATGGTCGCCGGGGAGAGCTCCGGCGATGCGCTCGGCGCCGCGCTCATCGAGGCGCTGCGCGCGCGCGTTCCGGACCTCGAGGTCATCGGCGTGGCCGGCTCCAGGATGCGGGCCGCGGGCTGCGAGGCGATTGCCGATGCGCACGAGCTGGCGGTCATGGGCCTGACCGAGGTGCTGCCGCACCTGCCGCGACTGCTGCGGCTGCGAGCGCGACTGGTGCGCGAGATCGTGGCGCGAGCGCCCGATGTGTTTGTCGGCATCGATTATCAGCAGTTCAATCTCGGGCTGGCGCGGCGCCTGAAGCGCCATGGCCTCACCACCGTGCAGTATGTGAGCCCGCAGGTGTGGGCCTGGCGCCGCGGACGCGTGCGCACCATCGGACGCGCATTCGACCTGGTGTTGTGCCTGCTGCCCTTCGAGCCCGCTTTCTATCGCGAGCATGCCGTGGCGGCGCAATTTGTCGGTCACCCGCTGGCCGACCAGATTCCGATGCAGCCGGAGCGCGCTGCAGCACGCGCCGCGCTCGGGATCGATGCGGACGCCACGGTGCTGGCATTACTCCCCGGGAGCCGGGTGAGCGAGGTCGAGCGGCTGGCGCCGGCCTTCCTGCGTACCGCCGCATTGCTCGCACGGCGCCATCCGGGACTGGCGCTGGTCGCGCCGATGGCCACGCCGGCGGCACGCCAGGCATTCGAGCGTGCGCTCGCCTCCACAGCGCCGGCACCGGGGCTGCGCCTGCTCGACGGGCAGGCGCGTACTGCGCTGATGAGCGCCGATATCGCGCTCGTGGCCTCGGGCACGGCGACCCTCGAGGCCCTGCTGTGCCGCTGTCCGATGGTGGTTGCCTACCGCGTTGCCACCGTGACGGCCATGCTGGTGCGCGTGCTGCGCCTGGTGCGCGTGCCGTATTTCGCATTGCCGAACTGGCTGGCCGGTGAAAAGCTGGTGCCGGAATTTCTGCAGGAACAGGTGCTGCCCGAGCCGATGGCCGAGGCGCTTGCGGGGCTGCTCGAAGATGCGCCGCGACGCCAGTATCTGCTCGGCCGCTTTGAGGCCATTCACACATCATTGCGACAGCAAGGGGCAGCACTCGCGGCGGAAGCTGTGATTCAATGCGTGCGCCAGAAAGCGGAGGGCAGGGGACGTTGAACGGATTGGTCGCGGGAGTCGATGAAGCCGGACGTGGTCCGCTCGCTGGCCCGGTGGTGGCGGCCGCTGTGATCCTCGATCCGCGGCGGCCGATTCGCGGGCTGCGCGATTCCAAGCAACTCGAACCGCAACAGCGTGAGCGCCTCGCGCAACGCATCCACGAGCGCGCGCTCGGCGTCGCAATTGCCCAGGCCGAGCACCACGAGATCGACCTGTTCAACATCCTGCAGGCCACGCTGCTCGCCATGAAGTGGGCGCTGTTGGGACTGCCGGCCCGTCCGACGTCAATCATGATCGACGGTAACTGTACGCCGCAATTACATGATTGCTTTGGAGATTGCGAAGTCAAAGCCATCATCAGCGGCGACGCGCTCGTGCCCTGCATCAGCGCGGCTTCAATTATCGCGAAGACCTACCGCGACGCGCTCATGCGCCGGCTCGATGATGAGCATCCGGGCTACGGCCTGGGCGTGCACTTCGGCTACGGCACCCGAGCACACCTGGTGGCGCTGGCCCGACTCGGACCCTCGCCGATTCACCGGCGCAGTTTCAATCCCTTACGAACCTGGCTCGTGGAAGGCTTGCCTACCGGCAGTGTGCTCTGCGAGTCTCTCGTCCCGATTGAATCCGATTGAGGGCACGGGCCTTCCGATGACGATGAATTTTGTGCACTTGCGGCTGCACACCGAGTACTCGCTCATCGACAGCGTGGTGCGCGTGCCCGAACTCATCGAGGCCGTGGCCGAGGCAGGCATGCCGGCAGTCGCGGTCACCGACCAGTGCAATCTGTTCGCGATGGTCAAGTTCTACGGCGCGGCGCTCGCGCGCGGCGTACAGCCCATCATCGGCGTCGATGTGCTGCTGCACGAGGCAGAGGAGAAGCAGGGCGCTTCGCGCCTGACGCTGCTGTGCCAGGACGCTGAGGGCTACCGCAACCTGGCACGCCTGGTCAGCCGCGCCTACCTGGAAGGACAGGGCAGCAACGGCGTGCCGCTGGTGCAGCGACGCTGGTTCACACGGGAGAACACCGGCGGACTGATCGCGCTCTCCGGCGCCACCGAGGGCGATGTGGGCCGCTCGCTGCTGCGCCAGCGGGAGCTCGCCTCGCAGCTGCTGCTCGATTATTGGCTGGAGCTGTTCGATGACCGCTATTACATCGAGCTGCAACGCCTGGGGCGCGCGGACGAACAGCAATACCTCGAGGCCGCCGTGTACCTGGCAGCGCGGCGCGGCGTGCCGGTGGTCGCGACCAACGATGTGCGCTTTCTCAGTGCCGATGATTTCGATGCACACGAGGCGCGGGTGTGCATCCAGGACGGTGCGCAATTGGCCGATCCCGCGCGCCGCCGCCGCTATGAGCGCTTGCAGTACCTGCGCCCACCGGCGGAAATGGCCGCGGTGTTCGCGGATCTGCCCGAGGCGCTGGCGAATACGGTGGAGATCGCGCGCCGCTGCAGTCTGCGCCTGACCCTGGGGCAGGCGCGATTGCCGGATTATCCGGTGCCGGCCGGCACCACGCCCACCGAGTTCCTGCGCAGCCAAACCGAAGCCGGCCTGACTTCGCGACTGCTCAGCCTGGGGCTCGATACCGACGCCGAGGCGGTGGCACGCTATCGCGCACGGCTCGCGGCCGAGCTCGATGTGATCTGCCAGATGGGGTTCGCCGGCTACTTCCTGATCGTGGCCGATTTCATCCGCTGGGCGCGCGACAATGGCGTGCCGGTCGGTCCCGGTCGCGGTTCGGGCGCCGGCTCGCTGGTGGCCTACGCGCTGCGCATCACCGACATCGAGCCGCTGCGCTACGACCTGCTGTTCGAGCGCTTCCTGAATCCCGAGCGCGTCTCGATGCCGGATTTCGACGTCGATTTCTGCATGGAGGGACGCGATCGCGTGATCGAATACGTGGCCACCAAGTATGGCCAGGATCGCGTCTCACAAATCATCACCTACGGCACCATGGCCGCCAAAGCCGTGGTGCGCGATGTCGGCCGTGTGCTCGGCCATCCGTATGGCATGGTCGATCGCATCGCCAAACTGATTCCTTTCGAACTGGGCATCACGCTCGAGGATGCGATTGCCAAGGAGCCGGAACTCAAGCGCCTGCACCGCGAGGATGAGGAAGTACGCAACCTGCTGGAGCTTGCGCGGGCGCTCGAGGGCCTGACGCGCAATGCGGGCAAGCATGCCGGTGGCGTCGTGATCGCGCCATCGGTGCTGACCGACTTCACGCCGCTCTATTGCGAGCCGGGCGGGGGCAACATCATCACGCAGTTCGACAAGGATGATGTCGAGGCGGCGGGTCTGGTGAAGTTCGACTTCCTGGGACTGCGCACACTGACCGTGCTCGACTGGGCCATGGCCACGGTGAATGCCGGGCGCGTGCAGGCCGGGCAGGCGGCGCTCGAACTCGGTACCCTGCCGATGGACGATGCGGCCACCTTCACGCTGCTCAAGTCCTGTGCAACCACGGCCGTGTTCCAGCTCGAATCGCGCGGCATGAAGGATCTGGTCCGACGGCTGCAGCCGGACAACTTCGAGGACATCATCGCGCTGGTGGCGCTGTTCCGGCCCGGCCCGCTGCAATCGGGCATGGTGGATGAGTTCATTAATCGCAAACATGGCCGCAACAGCGCGGCGATCGATTACCTGCACCCGGATCTCAAGAGCGTGCTCGCGCCGACCTACGGCGTGATCCTCTACCAGGAACAGGTCATGCAGATTGCACAGATCCTGGCCGGCTACACGCTCGGCGGGGCCGACCTGCTGCGGCGGGCCATGGGCAAGAAGAAGCCCGAGGAGATGGCCAAGCAACGCTCGGTATTCGTCGATGGCGCACGCGCACGGCGCGTGGATGAGCGCCTGGCCGCGCACATCTTCGACCTCATGGAAAAATTCGCCGGCTACGGCTTCAACAAGTCGCATTCGGCCGCCTACGCATTGCTCTCCTATCAGACCGCGTTTCTCAAGGCGCACTACCCGGCAGCCTTCATGGCCGCGGTGCTGTCGGCCGACATGGATCACACCGACAAGATCGTGACGCTGATCGATGAGTGCGCTCATATCGGCCTTACGGTCAGGCCGCCCGACATCAACAGTTCCAGCTACGCCTTCGCGATGGCCGATGAGCGCACCATCCGCTACGGCCTCGGCGCCATTAAGGGCGTGGGCCGATCGGCGGTGGATGCGATGGTCGAGGAGCGCGCGGCACGCGGCAGCTACCGCAGCCTCACGGACCTGTGCCAGCGAGTGGATCTGTCGCGCGTGAATCGCCGGGTGTTCGAGGCCCTGATCCGCTCAGGCTCGCTCGATGGCTTCGATTCCAGTCGCGCCCGGCTCATGGCCGGGCTCGATGAGGCACTGCGCTCGGGCGAGCAGAGCGCACGCAGCGATGCCACCGGGCAGGTTGATATCTTTGGCCTCTCGGTGCTGCCGCTGCCCTCTGCCGAGGCGGTCAAGCCCGCGCCCGAGTGGAGCGCCACGCAGCGACTGGCCGGCGAGCGCGAGACACTGGGCCTGTACCTGACCGGCCATCCGATTGCGCCCTACGAGCAGGACCTGCGCATTTTCGCATCGGGACGGATTGCCGAGTTTGCGCTCGAACGGCCCGCCGGCCCGATCGATCCGGCGCGTGCCTACATGGACGCGCGCAGCGTCACGCTGGCGGGGCTGATCCTGGAGGTGCGGCGCCGGGGTCCGCGTGTGAGCTTCATGCTCGATGACCGCAGCGGCCGGATGGAAGTGACGATGTTCGAGGAGGTCTACCAACGCTTTCGGGAGCTGGTCGTCAAGGATGCATTGGTGCAGGTCGAAGGGGGTTTGCGGTTCGATGAGTTCAGCGATGCCTGGCGGCTGGCCGCCAAGCAGATCACCGCGCTGGAAGCCGTGCGCGAGCGGCTCGCGCGTACGCTGCTGCTGTGCTGGCCGCCGGCCCCCGCTCCGGGCCTGCTGGAGCGGCTGCAGGCGCTGCTGGCCGCGCACCGGGGCGGCCAGTGTTCGGTGATGCTGCGCTATCGCTGCCCGGGTGCCAGCGGCAGCCTGCTGTTCGGCCCGGAATGGAAGGTGAGGCCGGCCCGGGACCTGCTGGAGCAGCTCGAAGGCCTGCTGGGCCGCGACACCGTGCAGCTGCGCTACACCGCCGAAGCGGCCGCCAGCGAAGCCGTCAGCTCCTGAGTTGCGATCCGGGGCCGGGGCTCGTAGGCTACTGCGCCGATGGCCGTCAGCTTTCTCGATTTTGAGCAACCGATCGCCGAACTTGAAGCCAAGATCGAAGAGCTCGGACACGTAACCTCCGACTCGGAGGTCAATATCGGTGACGAGATCGCACGCCTGCGCGCCAAGAGCCGCGCGCTCACGCGATCGATTTTTTCCAACCTGACCCCCTGGCAGATCACGCAGCTGGCGCGTCACCCGCAGCGGCCTTACACGCTCGACTACGTCGCCTCGGTATTCACCGACTTCCACGAACTTCACGGCGATCGCATGTATGCCGACGACATGGCGATCGTGGGCGGCCCGGCGCGGCTGGATGGTCACCCGGTCATGGTGATCGGTCACCAGAAGGGGCGCGACACCAAGGAGCGTGTGCGGCGCAACTACGGCATGCCCAAGCCCGAGGGCTATCGCAAGGCGCTGCGCCTCATGAAGATGGCCGAGCGCTTCGGCATGCCGCTGATTACGCTGATCGATACCCCGGGCGCCTATCCCGGGGTGGGGTCCGAGGAGCGCGGGCAGAGCGAGGCGATCGCCCGCAACCTGATCGAAATGGCCTCGCTCAAGACGCCGATCGTGTCGATCGTGATCGGTGAGGGTGGCTCGGGCGGTGCGCTGGCGATCGGGGTCTGCGACCGGCTGCTGATGCTGCAGTTCGGCACTTATTCGGTGATTTCGCCGGAAGGCTGCGCCTCGATCCTCTGGAAGAGCGCGGATAAGAAGGAAGTCGCGGCCGAAGCGCTCAATCTGACCGCGGAGCGGCTCAATGCGCTCGGGCTCGTGGACGAGGTGCTGGCCGAGCCGCTCGGCGGCGCACACCGCGATCCGGTGGCCATCAGCGCCACGCTTCGCAGCGCCATCGTGCGCCACCTGCGCGAGCTCACCGGAATGCCCGTGGACCTGCTGCTCGAGCAGCGCCACACGCGCATCTCCTCCTTCGGCGTCTACAGCGAGAGCGCTCCTTGATGCAAAGCGGCGGGAGGGCACCGGCCTCCCGTCCGCGATTCACGCCCGCGTGGCTGCGCACGCAGCTGCGCGCGCTGGCGGGCCCGCTGCGCGGCGCGCGGCTCTGCCTCGCCTACTCGGGAGGGCTGGACTCGACGGCGCTGCTGACGGCACTGGCAGCGCTGCGCGAACGGGCCGGGTTCCAGCTGCGGGCGTTGCACGTCGATCATGGGCTGCAGGCGGGTTCGGCGCGGTGGGCGCGCGCAGCGCGGGCGCAGGCGCGCGCCGCCGGGGTCACCTGCACGGTGCTGCGTGTGCGGATCCCGCGCGGCAGCGGCGAGTCGATCGAGGCGCTGGCGCGCGAGGCACGCTACGCGGCGCTCGCTGCCGCGCTCGCGGCCGACGAGCAGTTGCTCACGGCGCACACCCTGGACGATCAGCTTGAGACGGTGCTGCTGGCGCTCAGCCGCGGCGGCGGACTGCGCGGGCTCTCGGCCATCAATGCACGCGGCGAGCTTGCGGGGCATGTACTGCTGCGGCCCCTGCTGAGTGTCTCGCGTGCGCAGCTGGCGCAGTTCGCGCAGGCACGCAAGCTTCATTGGATCGAGGATCCGAGCAATCTCGATGAGCGCTTCGATCGCAATTACCTGCGCCGCAAGGTGCTGCCGGCGCTGCGCGAGCGCTGGCCGGCGCTGGCGGTGACCGCCAGTCGCAGTGCCGCGCATATCGCCGAGGCGCAGCAGCAGCTCACGCGGTCGGCACGGCTCGCGGCCGCGCAGGCAGCCGATGGCGCGACGCTGCGGGTGAGTGCCCTGCGAGCGCTCGACCCGCCGGCGCGTCGCAATCTGCTGCTCTACTGGATTGCCGCGCGCGGCCTGGCACTGCCCGACCATCGCCGCCTGGGCGAGATCGCAGGTCCTTTGCTCGAGGCTCGTGCGGATGCGACGCCGCGGGTGCAATGGCGCGGCGGGGAACTGCGCCGGCATGGCGATCGGCTGTTCGCGCTGACTGCCGGGGAATCGGCCGCGCAGCCTGCGGCACAGCGCTGGGATTGGCGGCGCGAGGCCTGGCTGGCGCTCGGCGATGGCTCTGCGCTGGGACTGATCGACGACGCCCACGGCGATGTGGACCTGGCGAAATTGCCCACGCCGCTGCGGGTCGAGTTTCGCCGCGGCGGTGAGCGCCTGCAGGCCGCTCACGGGCGAGTACCGCTCAAGGACTTGCTGCAGTCGCACGATATTGCGCCCTGGCAGCGCAGCGCGGTGCCGCTGCTGGTGCGTGGCTCACGCATCATCGCGGTGGCCGATCTGTGGCTGGCGGAAGCATTCCGTGCCCGGGACAGCAGTACCGGACCGCGCGGGCGGCTGCGCTGGAGACATCGTTTCGATTGAGGCGAGCCGGGCGATTTGCTAGTCTGACTGCCCGTCGTCACTCAAGTCCTGCGCAAGGCGGCGGTTCCCTCATGGCCCGATTTGTATTCGTCACCGGCGGCGTCGTTTCCTCATTGGGGAAAGGCATCGCAGCCGCTTCTTTGGGCGCCATCCTCGAGGCGCGCGGCTTGCGCATCGCCATGGTCAAGCTCGATCCCTACATCAACGTCGATCCGGGCACCATGAGCCCGTTTCAGCACGGTGAGGTGTTCGTCACGGCCGATGGCACCGAGACCGATCTGGATCTGGGCCACTACGAGCGCTTCGTGCGCACCACCACCGGACGACACAGCAATTTCACCACCGGCCGCATCTATGAGCGCGTGATCGCCAAGGAGCGGCGCGGCGACTATCTGGGCGCCACCGTGCAGGTCATTCCGCATATCACGGATGAGATCAAGCGCAGCATCATGCTCGGCGCCGACAATGCCGATGTCTGCATGGTGGAGATCGGCGGCACGGTCGGCGACATCGAATCGCTGCCCTTCCTGGAGGCCATTCGCCAGCTGGGGGTCGAACTCGGGCGCACCCAGGCCATCTACATGCACCTGACGCTGGTGCCGATCGTCGGCGGCTCAGGCGAAATCAAGACCAAGCCGACGCAGCATTCGGTCAAAGAGCTGCGATCGATCGGCATACAGCCGGATATCCTGCTGTGCCGCGGGCGCGACATGCTGCCGGATGAACAGCGCCGCAAGATTGCCCTGTTCACCAACGTCGAGGAACGCGCGGTCATCTCAGCGGTCGACGCCGACGATATCTACAAGATCCCGCTGCTGCTGCACGAGCAGGGACTGGATGACATCGTGGTCGACAAGCTGCGACTGGATGTGCCGGCGGCCGATCTGGCCGCCTGGCGGCAGGTGGCCAGTGCCAAGACCAACCCCGACGGCCAGATCGATATCGCGATGGTCGGCAAATACGTGCAGATCCGCGATTCCTATATCTCGCTCAACGAAGCGCTCATGCACGGCGGCCTCAAGACGCGCACGCGCGTGAAGCTGCACTACATCGAGTCCACCGACATCGAGGCCGACGGCACCGATCGGCTGGCCGGCATGGATGCCATCCTGGTGCCGGGCGGCTTCGGCGAGCGCGGCATCGAGGGCAAGATCCAGGCCGTGCGCTATGCGCGCGAGCACGGCATACCGTACCTCGGCATCTGCCTGGGGATGCAGCTGGCGATCGTGGAATACGGCCGCAACGTGCTCAAGCTCGCTGATGCCCACAGCACCGAGTTCAACCGCGCCACGGCCAACCGCGTGATCGCGCTGATCACCGAATGGCAGGACCGCGCGCGCGGTGCGCAAACGCGGGATGAGGATTCGGGACTGGGAGGCACCATGCGGCTGGGCGCACAGGATGTGCAGCTGCAGCCCGGCACGCTGGCGCGCGAACTCTACGGCCGCGAGCTGATCGCGGAGCGCCATCGGCATCGCTACGAGTTCAACAACAATTACCTGGAAGCCTATACGCGTGCGGGCCTGCGGTTCTCGGGCTTCTCGCAGGACGGCCTGGTGGAGATCATCGAGCTGCCGAATCATCCCTGGTTCGTAGCCACGCAGTTCCACCCCGAGTTCACCTCCACGCCGCGCGACGGTCATCCGCTGTTCACCGGATTCGTGCGCGCCGCGCGCGCCTATCGCGCCTCGCAGTTGCCGGCCGCGGCCGGCGCATGAAGCTCACGCACTTCGAAGCCGGGCTCGACCGGCCGCTGTTCCTGATCGCCGGCCCCTGCGTGGTCGAGTCGCAGACGCTGGTGCAGGAAGTGGCCGGCCGCCTCAAGGAGATCACCGCTGCGATCTCGATGCCGCTGATCTTCAAGGCCTCCTTCGACAAGGCGAACCGTTCCTCGCGTTCCAGCTTTCGCGGCCATGGGATGGACGCCGGGCTCAAGGCGCTGCAGTCGGTGCAGCGGCTGTTCCAGCTGCCGGTCCTGACCGACGTGCACGAGGACACCCCGATCGAAGAGGTCGCAGCCGTGGTCGATGTGCTGCAGACCCCGGCGTTCCTGTGCCGCCAGACCAACTTCATCCTGCGCGTCGCCGCGGCGGGGCGACCCGTGAACATCAAGAAGGGCCAGTTTCTCTCGCCCTGGGAAATGCAGAACGTAGTCGACAAGGCGCGCTCCACCGGCAACGCACAGATCATGGTGTGCGAACGCGGCTTCAGCTTCGGCTACAACAATCTGGTCACCGACATGCGGGCGCTCTCGATCATGCGAGCCACCGGCTGCCCGGTAGTATTCGATGCCACCCATTCGGTGCAGCTGCCCGGCGGGCAGGGTAACGCCTCGGGCGGCCAGCGCGAGTTCGTGCCCGTGCTGGCCCGCGCGGCGGTCGCGGCCGGCATCGCCGGCATCTTCATGGAGACCCATCCGCGCCCGCAGGAAGCGCTGTCGGACGGTCCGAACGCGTGGCCGCTCGACCGTATGGACAGCCTGCTCAGGCTCCTGCAGCAGCTCGATACCATCAGCAAATCACATCCGTTCGAGGAAGCATCGTTATGAGCCTGATAGCCGACATCCGCGCACGCGAAATCATCGATTCGCGCGGCAACCCGACCATCGAGGCCGACGTCATCCTCAGCAGCGGCACGCACGGCCGTGCGGCAGTGCCCTCGGGCGCATCGACCGGCACGCGCGAGGCGGTCGAGTTGCGCGATGGCGACCCCAAGCGCTATGGCGGCAAGGGTGTGCTGCGCGCGGTGGACAACGTCAACACGCTGCTGCGCGAGGTGCTGATCGGCAAGGAGTCGCTCGACCAGGCGGGCATCGACACGCGCATGATCGAACTCGACGGCACCGAGACCAAGGGCCGGCTCGGCGCCAACGCGCTGCTCGCGGTCTCGCTGGCCAATGCGCATGCGGCGGCGCTCGAGGCGGGGCTGCCGCTGTTCAAGCACCTGGGCGGGCAGCGCGAGCCGGTGATGCCGGTGCCGCAGATGAACATCATCAACGGCGGCGCGCACGCCAACAACAGCCTGGATATCCAGGAGTTCATGATTCTGCCGGTCGGCGCGCCGTCCCTGCGCGAGGCGCTGCGCTACGGCGCGGAGATTTTTCACACGCTGAAGAAGATTCTCAACGCCCGCGGCATGAGTACGGCGGTGGGCGATGAGGGCGGCTTTGCGCCGGACCTGCCGTCAAACGAGGCGGCGCTGTCGACCATCCTCGAAGCTATCGAAACCGCCGGCTACAAGCCGGGCCGCGACATTTATCTGGGCCTGGATGTCGCCAGCTCCGAGTTCTTCCGCAATGGCAAGTACGAGCTCGAGGCCGAGCAGCGCAGTTTCACGCCGGCCGAGTTCACGCAATACCTGGCCGACCTGGTCGCACGCTACCCGATCGTCAGCATCGAGGATGGCATGGGCGAGGGCGACTGGGCCGGCTGGTCGCTGTTGACCAAGGCACTGGGGAAAAAGATTCAGCTCGTGGGGGATGATCTGTTCGTCACCAACACGCGCATCCTCGCGGAAGGCATTTCCAAAGGCGTGGCCAATGCCATCCTCATCAAGCCCAACCAGATCGGCACCCTGACCGAGACGTTGGCCGCCATTTCGATGGCCGAGAAGGCAAGCTATGCCTCGATCGTGTCGCACCGCTCCGGGGAGACCGAGGACACCACCATCGCCGATATCGCGGTGGCCACCGCTGCGACGCAGATCAAGACCGGCTCGATGTCGCGCTCGGATCGCATCGCCAAATACAACCAGCTGCTGCGTATCGAGGAGATGCTCGGCGGAGCGCCGCGTTATGCGGGGCGCGATGCGTTTCCGTCAGTGGTAGGCTAGCGTCCCCATGAAGTGGCTCGCCGTATCGCTGTTCGCCGCGCTGTTGCTGCTGCAGTACCGGCTGTGGCTGTCCGGCGATGGCCTGCGCGAGGTGTGGCGGCTGCACTCCGCCGTGGACGTGCAGCAATCGGAGAACACGCGCCTGCTGGAACGCAATCGCCAGCTGGGCGCGGAAGTGCGCGATCTCAAGCAGGGTTATGCGGCACTCGAGGAGCGCGCGCGCAGCGATCTTGGCATGGTCGCCGGCAACGAGACCTTCTACCAGGTAGTGCCGCCGAAGCCCTCGACCAGCGCGCCTTCCCGCGTGCCGGCCGCCGTGCCGGCAGTACCCCCGCAGCGGACCGCCGCGGCGCACTGAACCGCCGGAGGCCCCGATGCGCTACTGGCTGGTAATGCCTGCGGCCGGGGCTGGCCGGCGCTTCGGCGGCGCCAAGCAGTTCGCGGCGCTGCACGAACGCACGGTGCTGGAGCTGGCGCTGCAGCCCTTCATCGATGACGCCCAATGCCAGGGTGGCGCTATCGCGCTCTCGCCCGGTGAGCCGCGGCGCCAGGAGCTTATGCAGCAGCTGCCGGTGCGATTCGAACTGATCGACGGCGGGGAGACTCGCGCGCACTCGGTGGTCAATGGGCTCGTGGCGCTGTCGGCACGTGCGAACGAGCGCGATTGGGTGCTGGTGCACGATGCCGCGCGACCCTGCCTGAGCGCTGCCGACCTGGCGCGGCTGGTGGTGCAGGGCGCGGATGGGCCCGGCGCGCTGTTGGCCGTTCCAGTGGCCGATACCGTCAAACAGGCGCAGGCCAGGACTGCCGGTGCGCCGGCGCGCTGCGCGGCGACGCTGTCGCGCGAGTCGTTGTGGCTGGCCCAGACGCCACAGATGTTTCATCTGGGTGCCCTCCGAGCGGCGCTCGAGCAGGCCCTCAGCAGCGGGCGCGCGCCCACCGATGAGGCGCAGGCCATGGAGTGGCAGGGCATCGCAGCGACGCTGGTCGAGGCCCGCGACAGCAATATCAAGGTAACCGCTACCGCGGACCTGCTGCTGGCCCAGGCCATCCTTGAAGCGCGCGCGGCGGCCGCGAGCCGGGAGCAGTCATGACAGTCAAGGTCGGATCCGGTTTCGATATCCATGCCTTCGGGCCCGGCGAGGGCGTGATGCTGGGCGGGGTGCGGGTTCCGCACACCCAGGGCGTGGTGGCCCATTCCGACGGCGATGTGCTGCTGCACGCGCTGGTCGATGCACTGCTGGGCGCGGCGGGCCTGGGCGATATCGGCATGCACTTCCCCGACACCGACCCGCAATGGCGCGGCGCCGACAGCGGGCGTTTCGTACAGCACGCGCTCACGCTGCTGACGCGGCTGGGTTACCGCGTGCTCAATGCCGATCTGACGCTGCTGGCCCAGACGCCCAAGCTCAGTCCCTGGCGAGACGCGATTCGCGACAACGTGGCAAGGCTGCTGCAGGTGAACGCCGACTGCGTCAACATCAAGGCGACCACACCCGAGCACCTGGGTTTCCTCGGCCGCAGGGAAGGCCTGGCGGCGATGGCGAGCGCGCTGATCGAACGACCCTGATCGGGCCTAACGGGGCGATTTCGGGTTCCGCTGCAGCAGTACCAGCGTGGCGCCCGTGCCGCCGGCGGCGGGGCGTGCGGAGGCGAAGGCCAGCACCGCATCGGCCCGAGGCAGCAGCGTATTGACGGTCTGTTTGAGCACCGGTCCGCGCTGTCCCGAACGCAAACCCTTGCCGTGAATGATGCGCACGCAGGCGAGCCGCTGGCTGCGCGCGTACTGCAGAAATTGCGCCAGCTGCAGCGCGCTCGCCGCAGCGGTGAGTCCATGCAGGTCCAGTTCCGCCTCGACCCGGTAGTCGCCGCGCCGCAGTCGGCGCAGCACGGTCTCGGGTACGCCTGGACGGCGATAGATCAGCTCATCGCCCGGCTGCGAGTCGATCAGCGGGCCGGGCGCGTGCAGGCTCTCGCTCAGCACCGCCCCGCGCTCGGCGCGCGCAAAGCGTGCCCTGGCCTGCGGGCGCCGCGGCTGGGGCAGGGCGCGGGGCGCGGCCTCGAGCGGGCGCACGTCGCGCATCGCGCGCCGAAACAGCTCCGAATCGCTGATCGTCTCCTCGCCATCCTCTTCGTCGCCGTTCATGGCTCCTCCGCGCCCAGGCATTGAAGTATATTGGCGCGCTTCCATGCCAGCCGCACCTGCCTGATCACCCGTGAAGATACTTGTCAGTAACGATGACGGCTATCGGGCCGAGGGTATCGCGCGGCTGCGCGAGGTGCTC
>Ga0181531_10000695_pt1 | contig 22048 bp, 18 predicted proteins | sample PEATcosm2014_Bin_38_FD_119743 | JGI IMG/M metagenome (GOLD analysis project Ga0181531, IMG submission 119743) | Peatland microbial communities from MTU Mesocosm Facility, Houghton, MI, USA - PEATcosm2014_Bin11_10_metaG | ecosystem: Environmental > Terrestrial > Soil > Wetlands > Peat | place... | reverse complement strand
GGCCAGCACCAGCCCTGCCGCGCGAGCGTAAGGATTTCTATGCATCACTCTCTAGTGACACCGATGTATATCGCAAAGTTCCCGTCGTCAGCTGCTGGCTTCAAAGATAGTGGACGATAACAGGCCAAGTATCTCACTATCCCAAATAGAGAGCGGCGCGTTAGTTCTTGAGGCAAAGCCGGGGGCGGATGTGGGCCGCTATTTCAGTGTGTCAGAAGCGCGGGAGACGGCGTCCACGTCGTACCAGCCGGAGAGATCGATGTGTCCGGCTAGAGTTTCTCGCGGCTTGCCATCCACTAGAAAACGGACTCGGGTGAGTTGAGGGAGCTGCGCCTTGAGCGTGAGCACTAGAGAGAAGACGGAGAGCTGTTCTACCTCGATTCCGCTGCGATGGGTGTCGGCAAACGCCGCATTGAGGTTCACGACGGCAGAAGCGGGATCGAGCAGGTAAACGTCATGCAGATCAGAGCCGGGGCCGAGCGGGTGAGGAGAGTTCTTCTCAAGGTAACGGGCGATGAGAGCGTGCAGGGCAAGGCGTCCACGCTCGCCGGAGTCACTGGGCAATGCAGAGGAGATGGCGGTGACCCGCAGTGAGTTTTGCTCGTCACTGGCGAGGTAGAGGACCAGCTGCTCGGCAGGGCCGCTGACCGGCGGGGTGAGCGCCTGGGAGACGGGCGGCCCAGAGATGGATTCCGCCTTGCGCTTGAGATGGACGAGGTATGCGCCCATGGCGAAGATGGCGAGCACCAGGGTGACAATGACGATTTGCAGCCGGCGGGAGATCAATGGGCGACCTCCAGCTTGTCGCGAAGTGCGGCGATTCCGGTGGCCAGCGCAGTGGCGACCCTCTGCTGGTATTCGGGCGCGGCAAGCTCTTCGGCGTTGCCGTCGGTGGGTGCGATTTCAACGGCGACGGCAGGGATGGTCACGGAGTTCAACGGACGCAGCGGAGCAGCCGAGGTGCGGGAGGTCAATCCGGCAGAGGTGCATTGCGCAGCAAGCGCCGATGCGGCAGCGCTGGATTGCGCGAGAAACGGAGATTGCGCCTGGTCCCATGGCATGAAGGTACGAGAGGATGGGGCAGACTGCGCCGACGGCTGCGTGGAGGGCGGCGTGGCTGGCAGGACCGAGGTGTAGAAGCGCACGCCCTGTCCGGTGGAGGATGTGTGGATGGCCACGTACAGCGAGGAATGCGAGGTGTTGGCTGAGACGGCACGCTGATCCCAGGTGAGCAGATTGTCTGCAACGCGGGTGAGAACCACGTACACGCCCCGGGCCTCCAACTCTTTTTGCAGTCGGCGGGCGAAGGCGAGGTTGACGTTCTTTTCCGCCAGCGAGGGTGAGAGCATCGAGCCGGTCTCGGAGCCTCCATGGGCGGCGTCGAGAATGACGAACGGGTGTGCGCGAGGGGCGGGATGAGGCTGTTGACCACCCGAGGATGGATTGACCGCAGCAGGCGCATTTTGCGGCGCGGCAACGGGTGCCTGCGGAGGCGGCGTGGCGGTGATCGTAACGGTGCGTCCGCCATCTCCGGTAGAGACGGTGGCCGGTTGCAGAAGGTTGACGGTCAGCTCGGCTCCGGCAGGACTTTCAGCAAAGGTGGCCGATTGCACGAACACGTCATTGTAGGAGACCGTCTCCGGGACCGGACCGACGAGCGGCTCTCGGCGGAAGAGCAGGCGAACCCGGTTCTTCTCAATGACAGTGGAAGGATTGACCGGAGCCGTAAAGCTGAACACCAGCCGCGACGGAGAATGACGCAGGTCGGTAGAGTAGTGAATCTCAGACGAGCCCACGAAGAGACGCCTGGATGCCTGGTGAAAGTTCGCGGCCTGATCTGCGAGGCGCGGCAGCAACTGCGCGACGGAAGTTGCCGGTACATAGCCGCGGCCATCAACGAGGAGGAAGTTGGAGGGCAAGTCGAGCTTGTTGGAACGCACTCGACACTGGCGCTTGCCATCCTGAAATTCAGCCTCGGCACCGTTAAAGGTGAGCTTGAGCTTTTTGCCGTCAACGCCAGATTCGAGGCGTCCCAGCGGCTCCAGCAAATCAGTGAGACCAACGTAATCCACGCCGTCACGAAAGAGAATGTCTACCTGGTAGAGGGCTTGTGGAGCATAGACGTTGATACGGCGCGGCTCCGCGGCAAAGGACGCCGCCAGCAGCAAAAGCAGCAGAGCGGTGAAGCGAACGGCGATGGCTTGCACTTTCAGCATTTGGGATAGCGGAGGATTCGTGAACTTATCCTACGACAAAACCATGCTGAAAGGAGAGTCTGGACGGGCCATCGGTGCGCAATGGTTCCGGTTGCGCGGGTCCAGATGTCGCCAAAACCTAATCTGTGATTCTTCCGTGCGAAGTTGCAGGTTGCCCGGCAGGGGAAACTCCGGGTAGGCTTGAAGCGGAGTCTCTGCAAACTTATGCAACGTCGTCTGCTTTCTTGTTTATTGCTTTTTGTACTGACCGCTGGAGCCATGGCGCAGGACGCGTCCGGAATGAGGATCCATAGCCGCAGCGTTAGCGATTTTCTGGCAGCGCAGAGAGCGTTGCTATCGAACTTCTGCCGTCTGGATTTTGACGGCGCGCGGCTGCAACCCACCGGATGGAATCGATTCAAGCCATTTACCACGCTACGCACGAACCCGGAATTTGAGCACGTAGTTATCGTCGTACGCTTCGACATTGAGTCCACGGAACAGCCGAGTGAGACGGTGCTCGTCAACTACAAGACGGTGGGCTACTACGATTCAAACGACGGCTACAGCACGATCTCGGGGAACGACAAAGTTGTCTTCCGGATACAGGAACAGAACAGGAACATGATGGTGACTGAGATTGCTCCCAAGGCTCCTCATGTGTCGCCTCGCGCAGCATTGGAGTGGATGAACATGCGCATGAACGATTCGACAACCACCGACCTGGAACGCGCGCATCTGAAGGACGCAATCGTAGCAGTGAGCAAGCTGGTGACACCGCCGCACGCGCAGTAGTCCGTCACTCAGGTGCGGAAGAACAAAGCAACTGTGGCGTGCCAGGGCCACCGGAACTTCGATGAGCACCGTACTTCTTTGCCCTGACACAGGGCGAAGAAACAATGGTCACTCTCTCCGGCAGTATCCTTGCCACAAAGCTGGCCATCTAATCCGCAGCATTCTAAAATTGGGGTAACGGTGAATGAAACGCGCGACAATAGGTGCTCTGTGCGTCGCAATATGTCTGCTCTCGTTGTTGGAGGCAAAACGCGCACGGCAGGCGCTGAAAATGATGGCGCTGGAAAAAGTGGAACGCGTCTTCGACGCTATGGAGCATGTGGTTCATCCGGTGTGATGGGCGAGGCAGCCATGGAAAGGAAACGCATTGGCGAAAGTCCAAAGTGTCTTTAGCACCAAACGCAGGGAGCTTGAACTCCACGAAATACAAATGGGAAGCTCTCGCGGACGACTCGCAGTGGCACTGGACTCGTTAACCGACGCACTGACGATGGTGGGACAGCATGGAGTGTACTGCCAAAGCAATCGACAGCCAGGATTGCCCGCACTCGACCTGCAGATCATTATGCAATCTCTGAACGAAGCGAAGGAACTGGTAAGCAACGTAATGGATGAGTTGCGGCTGGCACGCGAAGCGGGTTCGTCGTAACGCGAAGGGACTGAGTTCAATAGAAAGGGGCGAGGCCGCGAGCCTCGCCCCTTTTTGCTTATAGCACTTCTACAACGCGTACTTCCCTGCTTCGATGACACGGGCGGCGATCTTCTCGCGCGCGGCGATCACGTTCACCGGGTCGGCTTTGACCAGGCGGCGCAGCACAGTCATCTGCGTGCGCAGCATGTCTCCGTCAGCCACATCGGCCAACACCTTCTTGGCGGCGGCCTCTACCTTGGAGAAAGCCTGGTAGAGATAGACGTCGCTGATGGCAATGGCCACGGCGGATGCGGCGTCGCCCTGAGTCTCGATCAGCTTGAGCGTGCGCGCCAGGACCGAATCCATGGCGTAGACCTCGATGACGATGTCAGCGATGGCGCCCATGACCTCCTGATGATCGGCGATCTGCTGCATGTATTTCTGCGATGCAGCTCCGGCCACCATGAGTCCGATCTTGCGGGCGTTCTCGATCATCTTGCGCTGTGGGGCCAGTTTGCGCTCGTCCTCTTCGGCAAACGTGGGCCCGGCCATAATTTCATCCATCAACTTCTTGATGGCCGGAAGCAACGGGAGCTGTCCGCTCATGGCGCGCTTCAGAAGCCATCCGGTGATGATGAGGCGATTGATTTCGTTGGTGCCTTCGAAGATGCGATTGACCCTCGAGTCCCGATAGGCCCGTTCGGCAGGATACTCCTCAACAAAGCCATAGCCACCATAGATTTGCACCTGATTGTCAACGACATCGTTGAACATTTCAGAAGCCCAAACTTTGATGATGGAGCACTCGACGGCGTACTCCTCGATCGCTTTGCGGATGAGTTTCGATTCGTCAGGCGAACCCTTGGGGATGTCGGCGGTGGCGGCGTCCATCATGCCTACGGTGCGATAGACGAGCGCTTCGCCAGCGTAGATGCCGATGGCGATGTCGGCGAGCATTTCACGAACCATGCCGAAATCGCCGATGGGCTTGTTGAAGGCCTTGCGCTCCTTGGCCCACTTGAGCGAACTGGCGAGACAGGTGCGAGCTCCGCCTACGGCTGCTGCTCCGAGCTTGAAGCGGCCCACGTTGAGAATATTGAAGGCGATGGTTGCGCCCTTGCCGATTTCGCCGAGGACGTTTTCCACGGGAACCTGGCAGTCGTTAAGAATCAATGGACAAGTGGACGAGCCGCGAATTCCGAGTTTGTGCTCCTCGTTGCCTACGGTGAATCCGGGGAAGGTGCGCTCGACGAGGAAGGCGGTGAACTTCTCACCATCCACCTTGGCGAAGACCACGAAGATGTCGGCGAAAGAGGCATTGGTGATCCACATTTTTTCGCCGTTGAGCAGGTAGTGCTTGCCGTCCGGGGAGAGCACGGCCTTGGTGCGAGCGTTCATGGCGTCTGAGCCGGAGCTGCTCTCCGACAGGGCGTAAGCGCCGATCCACTCTCCGCTGGCGAGGCGCGGAAGGTATTTCTTTTTCTGCTCGGCGGTGCCGAACCAGATGATAGGCAACGTGCCGATTCCGACGTTGGCGCTGAAGGTGACGGCAAAGGAACCCTGCTTGGCAATGCGATCTGCAATGATGGCGGAGGAAACTTTATCCATCTCCGCGCCGCCGTACTCTTCCGGAATATCGACACTTGTCAATCCAAGGTCAGCGGCTTTCTTGATGAGCTCACGGCTGAAGGCGAAGTCCTTGCGTTCAATGCGCTCTGAGTTGGGCAGGATCTCCGCCATGGCGAAGTCTTCGGTGGTCTGCTCGATGAGTTTGTGCTGATCGTTGAAATCTTCCGGGGTGAAAACGTCCTGCGGGTTGGTTTCCTCGATGAGAAAGTTGCCGCCCACGATTTTCCGCTGCGCAGATGTGACGATTGTTGCCATATTCTTGCTCCTCCAAAGTGTTGCTTGCGCGCGCCCTGCATGGCATGGCGCGGAGTGAAGTTAAGCGATGTTCTCGAAGATTCCGGCCGCGCCCATGCCGCCTCCGACGCACATGGTGACGATTCCGTATTGCTGATTGGTGCGCTTCATTTCGCGCAGCAAGGTTGCGGTGAGTTTGGCTCCCGTGCACCCCAATGGATGACCTAGAGCGATGGCTCCACCGTTGGGATTGAGTTTCGCGAGATCGAGGCCGAGTACCTTGGCGACCGTTAGAGTTTGAGCGGCAAAGGCTTCGTTGCCCTCGATGACTCCGATCTGGTCAAGCGTTAGGCCCGCCATCTTCAGCACCTTGGGAATTGCAAAGGCTGGGCCGAGGCCCATCTCTTCTGGTTTGCAGCCAGCCGTGGCGAAGGCTACGAAGCGCGCGAGAGGCTTGAGGCCCAGGGCCTTGGCGCGTTCGGCACTCATCACGACGGCTGCGGCACCGCCATCGCTCATCTGCGATGAGTTGCCGGCGGTGACCGTTCCCTTGGCGTGGAAGGCGGGCTTGAGGGCCGCTAGTGCTTCCATGCTGGTGTCAGCACGGGGGCCTTCGTCCACCTTGAACTCGATGGTTTCTACCGCAAGCTTCACGGCTGCGCCGCCACGAGTCGCCTGCGCTGCGGGAGCGCGGAAGGTGACCTGCACTGGGACAATTTCATCCTCGAAGGCTCCGCACCTGATCGCCCGCGCGGCTTTCTGATGGCTGTAATAGCTGAATTCATCCGACTGCTCGCGAGTGATGCCGTAGCGCGTGGCAAGCCGCTCGGCGGTGAGTCCCATGGAGAGATACGAGTCTGGGTAGCTCTGCACGAGCGACGGATTGCAGGAAACTTTGTGTCCACCCATGGGGATCATGGTCATGGACTCGGTGCCTCCGGCGACGATGACTTCCGCGCCTCCGGCGGCGATGCGGTCGGCGGCGAGAGCGATAGATTGCAGCCCCGACGAGCAGAAACGGTTGATGGTCATGGCCGAGGTTTCAACCGGCAGGCCAGCGCGGAGAGCGGCGATGCGAGCGACGTTCATTCCCTGCTCCGCCTCCGGCATGGCGCAGCCGAGGATGACATCCTCGATCTCATGCACATCAAGTTGCGGTACACGATCGAGCGCTCCACGGATGGCGAATGCGCCCAGATCGTCCGGGCGAGTGGAGCGTAGCGTTCCTTTGTATGCTTTGCCGACCGCGGTGCGGACGGCACTGACGATGACAACTTCTCGCATGGTTCAAATCTCCTCGTCCGGTGAAGGACGATCAGTTTCTTAGTTGCGCAGCGGTTTGCCGGTCTTGAGCGTGAACTGAATGCGCTCCTGGGTTTTGCGTTCTCCGCAGAGACTCTTGAAAGCCTCGCGCTCCAGGTCGAGCAGGTATTGCTCGCTGATGGGAGTGCCGGGAGTTAACGCGCCGCCGCAGAGAACCTCGGCAACCTTGGTTGCGATTTTGACTTCGTGGTCGCTGATGAATTCACCCTGACGCATGAGATGCACGCCAAGCTTGAGCGTTGCGAGAATGCTCTCGCCGGGCGCAGGCAGGTCGGTGCGCGGCACGGGAGCGCGATAGCCTTCGCGGGCGAGTTCCAGGGCGCGGGCCTTGGCGTCGGTGAGCACGCGCTCACGGTTCATGGTGATCTGATCGGCGCGGCCGAGGAAGCCGAGTCCGCGCGCTTCAAAGGCAGAGGTGGAGACCTTGGCGAGCGCTACGGTTTCGAAGGCTTTCTTCATCGCCTCCATGAGTTCTACGGACTCGCCGCGAGCATCAGGACGGATGGACTGGGCGGAGTCGATGGCACGGACGGTCATTTCCTTGCAACCGCCTCCGCCGGGGAGAAGGCCGACGCCGACTTCGACGAGTCCCATGTAAAGCTCGGCGTGAGGCTGACGGGCAGCGGCGTGGAGAGACACTTCGCAGCCTCCGCCGAGACTCATGCCAAAGGGCGCTGCGACGACGGGTTTGGGCGAGAACTTGACGAGCTGCGTCATGTTCTGGAATTGACGGACCATCATGTCCACGTCATCCCACTCTTCATCCTGAACGGCCATGAGGAGCAGCATGATGTTTGCGCCGACGGAGAAATTCGACGCGTCATTGCTGATGACAAAGGCGTCAAAGTTGTCTCCGGGGCCGCCGGGCTTGAGCACCTGCGAGGTGAGCTGAATGATGTCTGCGCCGAGCGAGTTCATCTTGGAGTGGAACTCGATGCAGCCAACGCCATCGCCCAGATCGACGAGCGACGCGCCGGAATTCGACTTGACGACACCTTTGGATTTCTTGGCGACGGTGACGCTCCAGACACCGGGAGCGACGTGCTCTTCGCGAGTGGTTCCCGTGGCGAGGTCAAAGTAGGCGCGACCGCTGGCCGTGTTGGCGGCGTCGGTGTACCAGCTCTTCTGTCCGGAGGCGAGAAGCTTTTCGACGTTGGCGGCGACGGGCTTGCCTTCCTTCTTCATGCGAGCGACGGATTGCTCGACGCCAATGGCGTCCCATAGCTCGAAGGGTCCCATCTCCCAGTTGAAGCCCATGCGCATGCCGCGATCGATTTCAACCACGTTGTCGCTGATTTCCGGAATGCGATTGGCTGAGTAGGTGAAGACCTCAGACAGCGCGGTCCAGAGAAACTCTCCGGCTTTGTCGAGCTTCTGGCCGCCGAAGCCGGTCAACATGCGGACACGCTCGCCAAGCGATTCCACGGTCTTGGCCATCTCAAGCGAGGGGAACTTGGGACGCGCGGCAGGACGATATTCGAGGGTCTTCCAATCGATGGCGAGACGCTTTTCGCCCTCGGGAGTGCGCTCCTTCTTGTAGAAGCCAGCGCGAGTTTTGTCGCCGAGCAACTTGCGCTCAAGCATCTGGTCAAAGAACGGAGGCAGGTCGAGATCGCCGCGCTCATCGAGCATGGCCTGCTCGGGAGGGCCTCCGGCGGTTGCGAGTACAGGGGCCATGCGCCTGGCGTTGCGGACCACGTGGCCGAGAACATCGAGGCCGACCATATCCATGGTGCGGAATGTGGCCGACTTAGGGAAGCCGATGGCCGAGCCAGTGAGCGCATCCACATCTTCAATGGATAAATCGAACTCCTGCATGAGGCGGATGATGTTGACGACCGAGAAGCAGCCGATGCGGTTGGCGATGAAGTTTGGCGTGTCTTTGGCGTAAACGATTCCTTTGCCGAGACGGACCGAGCTGAAATGCGCGATGGCATCCATGGCCGCAGGGTCGGTTTCAGGAGTGGGGATGATTTCCAGCAGACGCATGTAGCGCGGCGGATTGAAGAAGTGGGTGCCAAACCAGTGGCGGCGGAACTCGTCGCTGAAGCCTTCCGCGATGGAATGCACGGGCAGGCCGCTGGTGTTGGTAGTGATGATGGTGCCAGGCTTGCGAATGGCTTCCACCTTCTTGAGCAGAGCGCGCTTGAGCTCAAGATTCTCGACCACGGCTTCGATGATCCAGTCGCAGTCGGCAAGCAGGCTGAGATGGTCTTCAAAGTTTCCGGTAGTTACTAGGCGGGAGAGCCCGGGCTCCATGAACGCGGCCGGCTTGGACTTGCGGGCAGCGTCCAGACCAGAGTCGGCGATCTGATTGCGCACAGAAGGCGGAGCGTCTGCGGCTACACCGTTGCCCACGATATCGAGCAGGTAAGAACGCACCCCGGCATTAGCCAGGTGCGCAGCGATGCGAGAACCCATGGTTCCCGCGCCGAGGACGGCGACTTTCTCAATTCTCTTCAACATTGGTGAGGCATCTCCGAACAAGCGACGGCTATATAAGTGCGGCCCGGAAAACTTATGCTGCCATAGTGATGAGTCGACGCGGAATCAGTCCAAGCGACTCTTGCATACACATGTGGCAACAGGAGTTCTGATGCGGAGAAACGGAGAAGGAATCACAAACAATCAGGAATGGAACTAAGATTGATTCGATTTGGCACCAACTTGGCGCTTTCGATATCTTTTTGCCCCTAAATAAAAAAAGGCCCCGCAAAAAAGAGGCGGCGCGCGTCGAGAATGTGGGGTGAGGATGGCAACGACGCGCGCCTTATTAAGTTGAATCGATCTTACTGAATGAATTGCCATTCAGTCAAGGGGAATATTCTGCAAAACATTAAAAAGAAAAGGGATATATTTTTCAACGCAGTAGAGGGAGCGATTTCCGATACAAGTGCGCGCGTCACAAATGGACGTGACCTATGGACGTATGGGGCGGCTGGAGCGACCACGGTCGCCGGGATCTCCGCGACGCTGCTGTTTCGGCCCGCGGGAGGGCTGCGCGTTGCGCGGCGGATTCGAGCGTGGGGAGAGTGTGGCGCGCTGCTGCGCGATGGGCCGGGGCACAGCAGGTCCGGTGGTGTGCTGGACAGGAGCGGGCGGAGTGAGACGTTCCGGATGCTCGCGAACGATCTTCTGCGCCATCTTCAAGACCTCGCGTTCACCACGATAGGTGAGCTTGCGATGGGCTTTGTCCAAGGGGAACCAGAAGGCTTTCCGAACCTCGTCACGCATATCGGGGCGAATCTGGCCCAGACGTCCGGCTGAGTAGAGGTAAAGGTAGAAGCTGACGGACTTGGAGACCTGCTCACGGCCTCCCCAGGAGCGGACGTACACATATCGGATAGTGGTGAGGCGAAATAGCCGCAGTCCGCGCACGCCTGTTTCCTCGAAGACCTCGCGGTCGGCGCTCTGCTCGGGAGTCTCGCCCTCGTCCACGCCACCCTTGGGCAGGGCGAATACGGTTCCTTCGGGGCGGGCTTTGGCGCGGCGGGTAATGGTATCCGCGTTGATGATATTGGGCTCGATGAGTGCGACTTGCCAGGAGCCGCGAATGTGCCGCAGCACTACTCCTCCCGACGAAGTCTCATAGACAATCTTTTTTTCAGATACAGATGGGTCGGCGTCTGGTGAGCCGGTAAGTTCGTGCGCTCTTTTCTTTGGGGCCGGCAAATTGGACACTATGGGCAGACCTTCACCAGACGTTAATGCTCCATGTTCGCAAACAATGAGCCGGGGAGCAAGGGTTTGCTCCAAATCCTATGTGCGATTCAGGGGCGGCCGTGGAAATCCGGGAGCACTTGCCAGCCAGGGAAGGCCGCAGCAAACTGAGATAACGATGCGACGCCGCCTGTTTTATTGCGATCACCACGAAATCAAACTACCGGAGGGACACCGCTTTCCCATGGCGAAGTACAGGCTGCTGCGGCGGAGCCTGGAACGCGACGGGCAATACGCAATGGTTCCTGCCGAACCAGCCGGGCGCGAACAGATCGAATGGGCGCACGATCCGGCATACGTGGATGGTTTTCTGCAGGACACGTTGACCGCACAGGCGATGCGGCGGATCGGGTTTCCCTGGTCAGAGGGATTGGTGAGACGCACGCTTTGTAGCGTGGGAGGTACGCTGGCAGCGTCCCGCGAAGCGCTTGAGACCGGCTATGGCGGAGTGATGGCCGGAGGGACGCACCATGCGTTTCGTGCCGAGGGCTCGGGATTCTGCGTGTTCAACGATATTGCGGTGTCTGCGCGATGGATGCTCGGCTCTGGCGGCGGACTGGAGCGCGTGGCCGTGGTAGATTGCGACGTTCATCAGGGCGACGGCACGGCCCAGATCTTTGAGGACGACGCGCGAGTGTTCACCTTGTCACTGCATGGACGCAACAATTTCCCTTTCCGCAAGCAGCGCTCAAATATGGACGTAGAACTCGAAGACGCGACGGGAGACGACGAGTACATAGCCGCGCTCAGCACCGCGTTGGACGCAGTGTTCGGATGGAAGCCGCAGGCGATCTTCTTCCAGAGTGGAGTGGATGCACTGGCCTGCGACACGCTGGGGCGGCTCGCGTTGACCCATGAAGGATTGAAGCGGCGCGACCGCCTCGTGCTGTCCGGCTGTCGCGATAATGGTATTCCAGTGGTGGTGACTTTGGGCGGAGGCTATGGCTCGCCGCTAGAGGCGACCGTGGAGGCGCACGCGAACACCTATCGGGCAGCTCTGGCTATCTTTGGAGAAGAGAGATAAGATCGCCCCGGTTGATGTGCAACTATTGAGGAACATACCGAATCCAACGAACACCGTTGCGCGATAAGTGGTGCAACTTTAACTGCGTCCAGAGGGTTACAAAAGGGAGACGGTGCCAGTATGAGTCAGCTTTCCGGGATTTCGCGTTCCATCCAGGTATTCTTCCGCCAGTTGAGCGGTATGCCGAAGACGGAGAATGCACCTGCGAGGCGAAGGCTTGGAGTAGCCCTGGGCGGAGGGTTTGCCCGGGGAATGGTTCACATTGGTGTGCTGAAAGTGCTGGAGGAGGCGAAGATTCCGATTGCGGCGGTGGCGGGCACAAGCTCAGGAGCCATCATGGGAGCGGGTTATTGCAGCGGTCTCTCGGCAGCACAGATGGCAGAAATCGGACGGCGAATCCGCTTCAGGGACCTTGCTCGCTGGACGCTGGAGCCCGGCGGCTTCTGCAGCAATGACCGCTTGGGCACGTTCGTGACGCGTACGATGCCATGCAAGGATTTTTCCGAGATGCATACCCCGCTGGTGGTGGTAGCGACCGAATTGCTCAGCGGCAATCCTGCGATCTTCCGCGAGGGCCCAATCTGCGAGGCCGTGCGAGCCAGTTGCGCGTATCCGGGAATGTTTACGCCGGTGGATATCAATGGCGTGCTGTACGTGGATGGAATGCTGAGCTATGAGGTTCCGACGACTCCGCTGAAAGAGATGGGGATTGAGTGCGTGCTGGGAGTGCACCTGCAATCGAAGTGGAATCCCTCGAAAAAGCCCGGACATTTCTTTGATGTGATCGGGCAATGCTTCTCCATTGCGCAGACGCGGATGAGCCCGCAATGGGAGAAGGACGCGGACCTGCTACTGCATCCGAACGTGGACGACTTTGCCTATGACGACTTTGAACGCGGCGAGGAATTGATCGCGATCGGCGAAGAGTCCATGCGCGCAGCGCTACCCGCAGTGAAGAAGATGCTGGGGATTGTGGAGCAGAAGGAGACGGCCGTGAAGATTGGGACGGCCGGAGCGAAGCCTTCGCATGTGGGAACGGCGTAGGCTAGAGCGCAGCCAGCTCCGGGTTTCTCTTATAGATCACAGAGTTGATGATGATGGCAGCAACTGCCATGGCTGCTACCGAGATGGGGGCGGTAAACGTTCCGGCGAGAGAGCCTGCCATCAGGCTGCCGAGTGGGGCGAAGCCGAGGAACGCGGTGGCATAGATGCTCATGACGCGGCCGCGCATATTGTCTTCCGAGAGGTGCTGCAGGGTGACGTTGACAGTGGCAACCATCAGGATCATGAAGTATCCCGTGCCCACCAGCATCAGCGCGCTCAGCCACTCATGACGCGAAACGGCGAACAAGGCCACGAACACATAGAAGGCGATGGAAGCGCGGAAGACAAGACGTCCACGGTGCTTGATGTTGTGCGTGAACGCCATCGTGACGGCGGCGAGGAAGGCTCCTGCGCCGTTGGCCGCCATGAGGAGCCCGAAGCCGCGCTCCTCCAGATGGAGAATCTGCTTGGCAAAGAGCGGAATGAATGTGATGTAGGGGATGACGAGCACGCTGGCTACGGCCGTCATGGAGAGCAAGGTAAAAAGGTCCTTGCGCTGGAAGACGTAGAGCAACCCTTCTTTCAGGTCCTCCCACATGGTGTTGCGCTCGGCCGGATAGAGCGGCGGATAGTGAATGCGGGTGAGCGCCACCAGCACGGCTACAAAGCTGAGGGCGTTGAGCAGGAAGTTTCCCTGCACGCCGAACCATGCCATTGCGAAGCCTCCGAGAGTTGGGCCTACAATGCGCGACATATTGAACTGTGCCGCATTGAGCGCAATGGCGTTGGCGAGATCTTCACGCGGAACCAGTTGCGGCACAAGCGCCTGGTAGCTGGGATTGTTGAGCGCCATGGCGATTCCCGTGGTGAATGAGAGCAGCACGAGGAGCGGAAGCGTCATCCAGTGCAGCGCGGTGAGACCCCACAGAATGAAGGCCAGAAGCATCATAGCCGTCTGCGTTACCAGCATGAGTTTGCGGCGGTCAATGCGGTCGGCGATGACTCCGCCAAGTAACGAGAACGCCAGCATGGGCGCACTGGAGGCGAAGCCGATGACGCCCAGCCAGAAGGCTCCGTTGCTGACGGCGAGTTGCAAAACCAGCCAGCCCATGGCGACGTTCTGCATCCATGTGCCGATGTTAGAAAGGAAGTTGCCGCCCCAGAACCAGCGGAAGTCGCGATGGCGAAGTGCCCGGATCATGTGGGGCATGTCGCCAGTAGTGGCGCCCAGTTGCGGCGCTAACGGTTCGCTTGCGGCAAGCGATTCCAGCGGCTGTGCATTGCGCTCTTCGGCTTCGCGCTCACGCGTCCAACTCTCGTTCTGATCCATCATCCTCTCAAAGCACGGACGAAGAAAAAAGCAGGAGGGTTGCTCCTGCTCAGGACGTTCAAGCGGGAGAGCTTACTTGGCGTGCTCCAGCGCGCTGGGCACTTCGGCGTCGCGCAGAAATCTTGCGCTCTCCTCAGGCGGCGTGGGATTGATGTAGAAACCCGTTCCCCACTCGAAGCCTGCCGTATTCGTAAGCTTGGGAATGAACTCAATGTGCCAGTGATAATACTCCAGCGAGTTCTCCTGCACGGGGGCCGTATGCAGCGCGAGATTGTAGGCGGGGCTATCCAGCGCGACCTCGCACTTGAGCAACAACTGTTTAAGTGCCGCCGCCAGATTGATCATCTGGTGCGAGGAGAGATTCTCAAAAGACGATTCATGGCGTTTGGGGAGAATCCACGTCTCAAACGGAAAGCGTGGAGCAAAGGGCGCGAAGCAGACGAAGTCCGCGTTCTCGCTGACCACGCGCACGGGATGCTCCATCTCCTGATGCAGAATGTCGCAGAAGATGCAGCGCTCTTTCATGGTGAAATACTGCCGCGCGCCTTCCAGTTCCTCGCTCACGTGTTTGGGCACGATGGGCAAGGCGATCAGTTGCGCGTGGGGATGTTCGAGCGTCGCTCCGGCGGCTTCGCCATGATTCTTGAAGATCATGATGTACTTGAAGCGGCGGTCCTGCTTGAGGTCCACAATGCGGTCACGCCATGCCCAGAGCACGCTTTCAATATTCTTCTGCGGCAGAAGGGCGAGATGCGAGGCATGTTCGGGAGTTTCGATGATGACCTCATGCGCGCCCAGGCCATTCATCTTGTCAAACATGCCCTCGGCTTGACGATTCAGGGTGCCTTCGATTCCGAGCGCAGGAAACTTGTTTGGCACTACGCGCACCGACCAACCAGAGCCATTCTTCTGACCGTTGCCATTGGCCTCCGGACGGTAGGCAAGCACCTCAGAGGGAGTCTTCGATTCATTGCCAGGACAGAGCGGGCAGAATCCGCCTTTCTGCACCACCTTGTTGCGAATGAAATCGCTGGGCCGCTTGGCGCGATCCGTGGAAATGATGACCCAACGTCCGACGACAGGATCTTTTCTCAGTTCAGGCACAAACATTCCCCTTGCGCCGTTTGAGTTATCGGCGGCGCTCCCCACTCATACTACGCCAAGAAAAGGCGTCCTTGAAAAGCTGAATTTCTGGTTCGACTTCCGGAATGAGATAAATACTGACAACGTCAAAACGGGACTGCGGCGGCGGGTGCTGGGTGCGTAGGAAGATTTTTGCCATGCCGCGCAGCTCCACCTGCTTGGGATGGTCAACGGCGGATTCAGCGGTGGCCACCGCATGGCTGCGACGGGTTTTGACCTCGATGAAACAGAGGACCTTACCATCCCAGCCGACCAGGTCGATCTCTCCCTTGCGCCCCTTGCAGCGCCAATTGCGGGCAACGATGGTGTAGCCTTGGCGACGCAGGAAATAATACGCCATGTCCTCTCCCTTGCGGCCGGTATGCAGGTGAGCGGGTCCGCCCGGCTGGCGCCGGAAGAGTCGCGCGACGCGCTCCAAAGCAGCCGTGATGAGTTCGGGAATTCGCCCGCTGGACATGGCGCAGAGTGTATCTCAGAAGCCGTCCGGTGCCGAGTGAAAGGCGCGAGCGGCATGTGGAAAAGATTGATTTAAGATTGGAAGGCAGAGGTGAACTGGTGAAGAAGCTGATTGTATTCGATCTGGATGGCACGCTGGCGGAGAGCAAATCCGCGCTGGATACCGAAACGGCCGCGCTGCTTGCAGGGTTGCTGGAGGTGGCAAAGGTCGCTGTGATTTCCGGCGGAGACTGGCCGCAGTTCGACAAGCAACTGGTCTCAAATCTTCCGAAAGGCCAGCGCATGGAGAACCTTCTTCTGTTGCCAACCTGCGGCACCAAGTTCTTCCAGTTCTTCAACGGTTCGTGGAAGAAGCTCTACTCCGAGGACTTCACCGCCGCCGAGAAAGTGAAGATCCTCGCGAGCATGAATCGCGCGCTGGAAGCCGCCGGGTTCAAACCGGAGAAAACCTGGGGCGAGATAGTGGAAGACCGCGGCAGCCAGATCACGTTTTCCGCCCTCGGTCAGCAGGCTCCGCTGGCGGAGAAGGAAAAGTGGGACCCGGATTTCGCCAAGCGAAAGAAGATCGCGGCGATTCTCGATACGCTGATTCCGGAGTTCTCGGTGCGCATGGGCGGGACGACATCCATCGACATCACCAAGCCCGGCATTGACAAGGCTTACGGCATTCGCAAACTGCGCGACGTGCTCGGCATCGGGATCGACGAGATGATCTTTATCGGCGACGCGATCTTTCCGGGAGGCAATGACTATCCTCCGAAAGAGATGGGCGTGGACTCCATCTGCGTGCGTGACGTGCACGAGTGCAAGCGTGTGATCGAGGCAATCATTCTCTGTTTGAAGAAGTAACGGATGAACCCACATTCGCCCAGAAGATGGCGAATGTGGGCCGCCTCTCAATCCTCTAAACTATGCCAGCAACGCTGTAACTTCGCGCATCCAGTCGCTGATAGCAATCTTCTGCGGACACTTTTCTTCGCACTCGTGGCATTCGATACAGGAGCCGGAGCGCTGATCTTCAGTGAGAAACACCGAGTACTTGAACTTGCCGCCCGGTACATCGTCAAACAGGTGCGCGTAGTTGAAGATGTCAAAGTTGCGGGGAATGTCCACGCCATTCGGACACGGCATGCAGTATCCGCAGCGAGTGCAGGGGATGACCGTTCGCGCCGTGTAGAGGCGGCGAGCTTCGGCGATGAGTGATTGATCGGCATCGGTGAACGATCCGATACGAGAGGCGTCGGCGGAGACGAGGTTCTGCTCCACCTGCTCCATGGTGCTCATGCCACTGAGCACTACGGAAACCTCTGGCTGATCCCACACCCACTGCACCGCCCAATCGGCGGGCGAGCGGTGCACAGGATGAGCGTCCATCGCGGCGACGACGTCCTTCGGAGGATCGGCGAGGCGGCCACCGAGCAGCGGCTCCATCACAACTACGGCAAGACCGTTGGCGGCAGCCAGTTTCAGACCGACGGTACCCGCCTGGTTTTCAATGTCCATATAGTTGTACTGAATTTGGCAGAAGTCCCAGAGGTCAGTGCCGTTTACGATCTCCGCGAAACCGTCGTAGTCGTCATGCACGGAGAAACCGAGATGCCGGATGCGTCCGTCGGCAAGGGCCTCGGCGGCCTTGGCGAGAAGATTGTGTTTGAGAACAATGTCACGCCAGCGCCCCTTGTTCAGCGAGGCAGGAGATAGAAGTCAATGTGATCGGTCTGCAACTTCTGGAGTTGCTCGCCGAGTAGCTTGTCGAAGTCTGCGGGGCTCTCGACCGACCAGACCGGAAGTTTGGTGGCGATCTTCACCTTGTCGCGATATCCATCGAGCAGCGCCTTGCCGAGCACAACCTCACTCTGACCGCTGTGATAGGGATACGCGGTATCGAGATAATTAACGCCAGCGTCGATGGCATGGCGGATCATGCGAATGGCTTCATCTTCGACGATGTTGGGACTCAGGCGATCTCCATCACGCACGGGCAGGCGCATGCAGCCAAAGCCCAGTGCGGAGACTTGGAAATCGAGCTTTCCAAAATTGCGGTATTGCATAGGAATCCTTCTTTCGTACTAGATCGTGCCTTCGAGGACTTCCTCAGCGGTGCAGACATCCACCATTCCGTGGCAGCCATAGATGACGGGAAGAACTTTTTCTGGCGCGTACTTTCTGCGCCACTCGGCGACCTTGTCGGTGCCTGCGCGATAAGCAGGAAGATACATGCGGCCGAGCAAGGGATGGCGTCCCCATGCGCCGCTTAGTTTGTCGGCACGCTCTTCACTGACGAGGAAATCGTTGCGCAGAACCTTTGCAACCTCAGGCTGCGGACGACCTTCGCCCCAGGTGAGATAGCTGGACTGATTCTTCGCGTCGTCCTGCAGGAGGGCGAGCAGCGCTCCGATCTGCATGTCTTCGTCGGGTAACTGGCTGAGCTCGGTTGCTCCGTGCGCAATGAGGATGGCGTTGTTGGCGATGCCTTCAAAGAGCGCGGCGGCACGCGTGTTCATGGTGAGCACGGAGGCCTCGAAGCCGACCTGCTTGCGCACGTAGAGATTTTGCAGATACGCAAAGGTGGTGACGTGCCCGGGGACAACCTCATGACTGATGAGTTGATAGAACTCCGGCACGGAGATTTGCAGCGACGCATTGATCTCGTAGTTCGCCTCATATTGCGGTGAGCCGTCTTTGTTGCGGGCGCGGCCCACGTAGTTCATGGAGCCGGAGAACCATGCGTCCTTGATGGCCACGAAGTCGATGTTGGCGCGCGGAACGGAGGCGAGCTCCTGGGGGAGGTGCGGCGCAAGGTGCTTGGCGCTGAGCGCATCGAAGTAGGCATTCACCGCTGAGCTAAGCGTGCGCACGCTTGCCATGGGCGTGACGCGAGCGGCGCGCCAGGCATCGACGGCACCGAGTAGCGAAGCCCCGTCGTGCGAGGCGTGTCCTGCGCGGGAGAGTAGTTCGGCAACGCGCTCACGCTTGGCACGCGGAGAAGACGCCTCGGGCACACGTCCCGTGGAGGCCATTACGCAGTTCTCGTAGGGAACGGCAGGACCTTGGCCGAGCATCTCCAAAGCAAGTTCCCACATAACCTGTACGGAAACGGCAAGGCCCGCGAGATATTTGCCGCGCAGTGCGCCTGATGCCGTCCCGCTAATCTTCAACGCGTTTATTTTTAGAACCTCGGCCTTGAGGCCTTCGATGGCCGCCGGGAGATCGACTTCTTTCAGATACGCGTTGATCGCAGCGTGATCGATTTGCTTGGCGCCAACTCCGCCAGTCTCACGCACTTTGGCCGCAGAGGGAGCGGTGTATGCGAGCGGCAGCGGATCGTCGCTGAACCACGAGTCGGCGATGAAGCGTCCAGTGCCGGAGGGACACATCACGTCGCCGCCCCAGAGTGTGTCAATGCCGATGATTGCGTTGGCGATGAACTGATTTTCTGTACTCATGGAAGCTCCTATGCCACTTACATTATTCGCTCTTCTGTTTCTGAATGGAACCGAACCACACGTACGCACACAAGGCCACGAACATCAGCGCGGAGACCGATTCGGAGACCGAGAGATTGTCATAGAACGGCAGCTTGATGAGGTCTTCGCGATACCACGGGAACAAGCGCAGGGCCGCGCCGAAGACTCCGCCTAGCGCGCCTCCGGCCATGAGTCCCGAGGCAATGATTACGCCACGCTCGCGGATGGTACGTCCGACTTCCCCGCCCTTCTTTTCGGACTTCTTGGTAAGCAGATGCGAGAGGTAGCCGCCGACGAGTGCGGGCGTATTCAACTCCAGGGGCAAGTACATGCCGAGAGCGAAGATCAGCGAGGGCTGGCCTAGCATTTCCATGACAATGGTGATCATGGCTCCTACGCCGAAGAGCACGTAGGCTACGGGTTGATGGCTCATGAAGCCTTCAACCAGCGCCTTCATGATGGAGGCTTGCGGCGAGGCGAGCACGGGGCGGAGGTCTCCGATGGCGGCTTCGCCGAACTGGAAGGTGCGCGCCAGCATGACGATGGTGAGTCCGGCGGCGATGGCGGCGGCGATCACGCCGAGAAACTTCACCTTCTCCTGCGCGGCGGGAGTGGAACCGATCCAGTATCCGGCTTTGAGATCGGTGATGGTCTGTCCGCTGACGGAGAGCGCGGTGCAGACCATTCCGGCAATGGCCATGACGAAGAACATTCCGGTGGTTCCGGAGAGTCCGAAGCGAAGGAGCACCACCGACGAAATGATGATGGTCAACATGGTCATGCCGCTGACCGGATTGCGCGCCGTGGTGGCAATGGCGTTGGCCGCCACGGAGGCGAAGAAGAAGGAGAAGACCACGGTGAGCGTGAGTCCTAGTCCGAGCACGGCCCATGAAACCTTCAGGCTGCCGAGCAGCATGGCTACGCCGATGGCGCTGAGCACGACTCCGGTGAGAATCGCGATCATGGGCACGTCGCGATCAGTGCGTGCGGCGTCCTTGTCCTCACCACTGCTGAAGGTCTTGAGCGCAATGGTGAAGGAACTGGCGACAATCTTGAGACTCTTGGCGATGCCGAAGATTCCTGCGGTGGCGATGGCTCCCACGCCAATGAAGCGCACATAGCCGCGGTATATCTGCACGGCGGTCATGGCGCTGATGGGGATGGTGGCCGGATAGACGGTGCCCGGCACGTGCTGTCCGACGAAATAGACCAGTGGCACGAGCACGAGGTTGGCCATGACTCCGCCCGCACAGAGAATCATGGAGCTGCGCAATCCCATGACGTAGCCGAGGCCAAGAATGAAGCTGATGGCGTCAAAGCTGACGACGATGCGCGCCTTCACGCCGAGAGTCTTAACGATCGGAACCCACTGGAAGCCGACGGACTCCCTCCAGACCTGGAAGGTGGTGACAAAGAAATCGTAGACGCCGGAGATGAGCGTTGCCTGCAAAAGCAACTTGGCCTGCGAGCCACCTTTTTCTCCGGTGACGAGGACTTCGGTGATGGCCGTGGCCTCCGGATATGGCAACACGCCGTGCATGTCTCGGACAAAATAACGGCGCAGCGGAATCAGGAAAAGAACGCCAAGACATCCTCCGGCGACGCAGATGAAAATGGTCTGCACGGGGCGCGGGTCGAGTTTGAGGATGTAGAGCGCGGGCAGGGTGAAAATGGCTCCGGCGACTACGGCTCCGGCGCATCCGCCGATGGCGGTGATGATGACGTTTTCCAATACCGAGGAGCGGCGGGCATAGACGCGGGCAAGCCCGATGGCGAGGATCGAAATAGGGATCGCCGCTTCCATCACCTGTCCAACTTTGAGGCCAGAGTAGGCCGACGCGACGGTGAAGACGACGCAGAGGAATGTCCCCCACAGAATGGAGCGCCAGGTCAGTTCCGGCTCATGCGCGGCGGGCGGCACGATGGGACAGTACGTCTCATTTTCAGCGAGAGGCAGATAGGCATTCGCTGGGAGTGACTTGGATTCGACTTCGGTGGCCATGGGTGAAACCTTTCGTCTCGCGTTAAATCTCAAACACCGCGCCTGTGTCGGCGCTGGTGACGTGCTGCAGGTATCGCGCCAGCCATCCCCGCTTCACCTTGGGCTCAAACTTTGGCAGGGCCGCGAGCCGTTGTACTATCTCCGCGTCGCTTACCTTGAGTTCCATGCGGCAGGTTTTGGCGTTAATGTAAATGCGGTCTCCCGCGCGGACTGCGGCAATCGGGCCTCCGGCGGCGGCTTCGGGCGAAATGTGACCAATGCAAAGACCGCGTGTGCCGCCTGAGAAACGACCATCGGTGATGAGCGCTGCGCGCACACCTGCGCCGACCAGGGCTGCGGTAGGCGAGAGCATCTCCTGCATACCAGGACCGCCACGCGGCCCTTCGTAGCGAATCACGACGACATCGCCGTCCTTCACCTCTCCTGCGAGAATGCCCGTGAGTGCTGCTTCCTGCGACTCGTAGATTCTTGCCGGGCCTTCGAACTCCATCATGTCTGCAACAACGCCTGCGACCTTTACCACCGCACCCTTCGGTGCAAGATTGCCGAAGAGCACGACGAGGCCTCCGGTCTGGGAGAAGGCTTTTTCCACCGTGCGAATCACGTTGCCATCGGCAGACGGAGCGGCATTCACTGCGCAGGAAAGCTTGCCGGTAACGGTGGGAACATCCAGCTTGAGTTCGCACTGAGGCGCACGGCTGACTTCTTTCAGAATCGCCGGAATGCCTCCCACGCGATGGACATCTTCTATATGAACCTCGGGACGGCTGGGCGAAACCTTGCAGACGTTGGGCGTGGTAGCCGAAATCTCATTGAGACGCGAGAGCGGGAACGGAATCTCCGCCGAGTAGGCAAGGGCCAACGTGTGCAGGATGGTGTTGGTGGAACCGCCCATCGCCATATCGAGCACGAAAGCGTTGGTGAGCGACTCAGCCGTGATGATGTCCAACGGACGAATGTTGTTTTCAAGGCAATGCTTGAGCGCGTGCGCCGCTTTCTTGGAGAGCTCGATCCGAGCGGGATTCGGCTCCGTGCGGCTGAACGTGTCGTCCGTC
>Ga0181531_10000693_pt1 | contig 22093 bp, 19 predicted proteins | sample PEATcosm2014_Bin_38_FD_119743 | JGI IMG/M metagenome (GOLD analysis project Ga0181531, IMG submission 119743) | Peatland microbial communities from MTU Mesocosm Facility, Houghton, MI, USA - PEATcosm2014_Bin11_10_metaG | ecosystem: Environmental > Terrestrial > Soil > Wetlands > Peat | place... | reverse complement strand
TGGAACGTGCCCTTCCCGGCAGCATCATCGTGAACCAGGCGGGCAAGCGCTACATGAACGAAGCCGCATCGTACCACCGCGCCGGCGCGCGCATGGCGGAAGCCAACCTGCCCGGTGCGGGCACGCAACCTTCCTACATCGTGTTCGATGCGGCCTTCCACCACAAATACCCGGTCGGTCCGCTCATGCCGCTCATCCCGGACTGGCTGCAGCCCGCCAGCGTGCGTGCCATTACGCTGAAGGCCAACTCGCTGCGCGAACTCGCGGCGCGCGCCAAACTTCCGCCGGATGCGCTTGAAGCAACAATCGCGCGGTTCAACGAAGGCGCGCGCAACGGCGTCGATCCTGACTTCAACCGCGGCGAGGCCGCCTACGACCGTTTCTATGGCGACGCCCGCGTTACGCCGAACCCCTCACTGGCCCCGATCGAGCGCGCCCCATTCTACGCCTTGCCGATCTATGCTGGAGACATCGGCACCAACGGCGGCGTGGTAACCGACGAAAACGCGCGCGTGAAAAACACCAACGGCGACGTGATCATGGGTTTATACGCGGTCGGCAACTGTTCCGCATCGGTCATGGGGCGGTCCTATCCCGGCGCCGGCGCAACGTTGGGGCCGGCTATGACTTTTGGGTATATCGCCGGGCGGCATGCGGCGGGCGCGAATTGAAGGAAGGCCAGGGCTCTGCCCTGGACCCGCTGGGGCCGTAGGCCCCAGACCCCATTTCTTTAGACGCGTTGCCCCAATAGATGCGCCGTGAGATTGGGGCGCTCGCTAAGCGTTCGTACCTCCTCGTACAGCCTCGAATACGTCGAACGCTGAATCAGCCAGCGCCCGCCCTGCTTGACGTAGCGATCTACGTAGAACGAGCAGCCCTGCGTGAGCTGCAAATAGCCCAAATGGATGTTGTAGTCGGTGAGCGTCCAGTGGCCATCCGCGGTGTCGTCATCATGCACATCGATGATCGGATGATGTACCGTGTGGCATGAAACGAAATCGCGGTGGAACGCCGCCTCGATCGCGGCCAGCACATTCTTTTTGCCGTCTGCCTGAAAGCGGTAGCTACCGCCAATATAATCCACCGACATGTCGTCTGTCATCAAGGCTTCCAAAAGCGGAATGTCGCAACTATCGATGCCGCGGCAATACATGTACTTTACCCGCTTGATGAGTTCAATATCCTCCAGCCGCAGTCCCACCTTGTCCCTCCCTTGCAATGTCGCCTACAACCCGAACGCCTCGGTATAAAAACGGAAATCACGCGCCAGGTCAGTGGCGTCAAGTCCAAATTCCTCCGGCGTGTAGATATGCGGCGGCCGCGCCTCGCGCCCGTTCGCCGCCAGCCACGCATTCAGTGCCACCTCGTCCTCTGGCGTAAACGCCAGACCCAACGCTTCCATCACGTGCCGCGCCTCACGAACCGGGTTCTCCATCGCCGCGCTGTACAGCACATCAATGAAGCGCCCTTCTGGCTGTTGCCGGCGCGCCGAGATCAACCCATGCATCGCATCGGAAAAGCGCTTCACCCAGTAAGGGCCAAGCTTCGTCTGATCGAACGTTACCGTGTCACCCGCGGTCATCGATGCGCACATGCTGCAATAGGAGGGGATTACTTCCTCCACGCGGCGGTGCGTCATGATGCCGCATGCTTCCGGGAACACATCCAAAAATCCCTGCAGGCCGCCAATCAGATGATGTGGCGATTTCAGGATCCATTTTTGCGCCCGCCTCCGCGGTGACTGGCTTTGCAGCACTTGCAGCCAAACACGCAACTCCTGATAGGCGCGGGTCATATCCTGCTGCGCCATCCAGAAACCGTAGCTCGGTACCCAGGCAATTGAATCGTAAGTCGAACTGAGGAATGTCTTGTCCAGCAGCATCACGTCTTCGTCGTGCGCCATGGCGTCCATGGGGTGAATGCTGCGGAACTCCGGCCATTGTGTGTAGAACGCCTCCACTGTGGCGCGCGCCGCATCCTGCCGCGGGGTGGGGTTGCCGGGCACTTCACCGGGAAACGGCAACGGAAACGTCACCTCCCACCAAAAACCGCTGGTGAGTTGCGGCGAACTGCCGAGCAGGCGCTGCATCATCGTACTGCCGGTGCGCGGCAGGCCGAGCACGGCACCGGCCACGTGCACCTTTTCATCGAGAATTTCCGGCTGGCGTTTCAGCGTTTCCACCAGTTGCAGCCGCTCGATCAGCGAATAGGTAATCCGCTGCACCGGGCCGGCATCGGCGCTTTTCAGGCCTGCCTCCGCGTTCAACGCAGCAACCAGGCGCTCGAGCGGAGCCAAAAACCACTCGTCGCCGAAATCGGTCAGGCCGGCGCGCGCCCGCGCCGCGTCCAGCAACACCGCCGTGCTGATCGTGGCGCCCGCTTCCACCGCCTGGTCCATGCACCCTCCCCCTCGCTGCTTAATGAATGGGGTCTGGGGCCCCCGGCCCCAGCGGGGTCCAGGGGCAGAGCCCCTGGCCTTTTTTCTCAAAACGCCCGAGCCACCCCGTAAGCCGTCATAGTCCCCAGCACCTTGGCCACATCATGGCTCAAAATAACAATATCGTGCCGCTTCCCATCGCGATCCTGCACATGCTCACGCAACAAACCCTCGCTGCGGAAGCCCAGGCTTTCGAATACGGCGATCGCGCCCTGCTGATCGATCGTCATATGCGCCAGTATCTTTTCGATCCCGCTCTGCAGCATCAGGGCAAAACATTGCTGGATCAGCGCGCGACCCACCCCGGTGCCGCGCACGCCCGGCGCGGTTACCACGCGCAATTCGCCGACATGCGGCGACCAGGAGTGCGGATCGCGGAAGATCGCCGCGCAGCCCACCACGGCGCCACCTTGCCAGGCCAGCAGCGTGGTCATGCTGCCGCCCTCAATGGCGCGCACCCACGCCGCCAGCACTTTTGGTTGGGTGATATCGCGCGGCAGGAACAGTAGGTCGTGTGTCGGCAGCGCCTGCGCAAAGGCCAGCACGCGGGCCTCGTCCGCCGCGGTCATCAGCCGCAGTTCCACGCTGCCGCCGTCCACCGCCACGGTTTTTGGAAATTCGCTGCTCATACCGAACGCCTCGCCAGAAAACGGTCCACCGCCGGCCACATCCGTCGCACGGCATTCGCGCCGGCAGCAATGCTCACGTGCCCGCCCTTCAGCACTATTTCCTCCTTCTCGGCCGAGCCGACAAGCCCGAGCAGCGGCGCGGTCGCGCCGCGCGGCACGATGTGATCATGCTCGGCCACGACGTGCAGGAACGGCACCGTGATGCGGCCCAGATCGACAGGGTGCCCACCCACGACGAGTTCGTTTTTCGCCAGCCGATTTTCCCACAGCAATTCGCGCGTGACCTGGCGGAAGTACCCACCCGGCAGTGCGAGCGCATCCGCCCCCCAGCGGTCGAACATGCGGTACGATTTCACGAATTCGTCGTTCCACATATTGTCCCACAGCCGTAATTGGCCGGCGATCTTCGCCGCGGGGCGCAGCATGTCGAAGCTCGCGTAGATGATTTCCGGCGGAATATTACCGAATGTCTCCACCATGCGATCGACGTCGAAAAACCGCTTATCCGCCCAGTTGGCGAACAGTTCCATCTTGGTGAAATCCACCGGTGTCGTGAACACCACAAGGTTTTTCAAACCCCGATCCGGATATACAGCGCTGTAGATGCAGCTCAACATGCCGCCGGCGCAATAGCCCAGCAGGGTTAAATTCGTCTCGCCAGTCGCGGCCTGCACGTCGCCCACCGCTTGCCCCACAAAATCCAGGGCATAGTCGGCCAGGTCGAGATGTTTCTCGTCCGGCCGCGGCGCTTCCCATTCCAGCATGAACACGTCGTAGCCCTGGCGGAGCAAGAACTCGACAAAACTTTGGCCCGGCGCAAGATCCAATATATAGCCGCGGTTCGTGGTGGCCATCACGATCAATATCGGCACGCGGTATAATTCTGGCTCTATCGGCCGATAATGGTACAGCCGCATCGGCCCTCGCGCCCGGACCAGATCTTTCGGCGTGCAGCCCACCGCGGGCGCCGGCGAGGTGAAATACCCCACCCCCTTCACCGCCCGCTGGATCGCGCGCTGCGTCTCCTGCTGGATCCGCGACGCAATCGCGCCGACGTCGATGGGCAGCGTTTCTGACATGGCAGGGTCTTATGCAGAGGGCGGCTGGCGCGTTCGCGCGGGGCGCGGCCCGCTCGCGGCCTCCCCATCGGCTGGCCGCATGCCCGATTCGATGCGTGCCAAAACCTCCTCGATCCGGCCCAACCGTTCGGTGATCGCGATGAGATCGCCGCGCGACGGCAGGTTAAGCGCCCGCAACGATTTATCCATTGTCTCGCCCACACTCTGCTGCATGCGCAGGCCCAACGAAGTGACTTGATGCAGGGCACGACTGAATTCATCCGAACCCATCGCCTGGTTCGCGACGCTATTCAAGCCACGCTCCCATTGGCCGAGCATGTCGCGCCAAAGCCCCAACGGATCCAGATTCGGCTGTTCTGCCATGGTGCGGCGCACTCCCCAAAAATCGTTCTTATGCAACCTAAACTGTGCGCCGCTTCTTATTGCAGCGCACAACGGCACTGTCGCCAGTAAACAACCATTTTGTCGTTGGGGCTAGCCAACGCGCAAAATTCGTACAATGTTTGTTCAACAAGACGTGAAAAAAGACAGGCGACTCGGGAGTCTGGCACCGCACGCCAGGCACCCAGCCGTCATCGGGGAAAGGTTCGCATGTCCGACGCCACCAACGAAGCCGCGGCCCTGAAGCCGCCGAGCAAGCTGCTGTTGCTCGCCGAATTCCGCGCCATCGGCGAGCTGGCGCTCGGCCTCGCAGCCCTGCCCGCCCTCGCCGCGGCCGGCCCCAAGGGCGACGGACACACGGTACTCGTGTTGCCCGGCTTCCTCACCTCGGACCGCTCCACGGATTTCCTGCGCACCGCATTGCGCGGCCTCGGCTTCAACGCGGTCGGCTGGGAGCTCGGCCGCAACCTCGGCGGCCTCTACGGCATGCGCGACAAACTGCGCGAAAAGGTGGCGGCGCTGCGGCGCGACAGCGGCCGCAAGATCAGCGTCGTCGGCTGGAGTTTGGGCGGCATCTACGCGCGCGACCTGGCGCTCGCCGTGCCGGAGCTGATTCGCGGCATCGTTTCCCTCGGCAGCCCATTCGCCGGCGATCTGCGCGCCAACAATGTTGGGCGCCTGTACGACGTGGTTTCCGGCGAAAACGTCGATCACGCGCGCGCCGAGGACGTGGCGGCCCTCGCCGGCCCGCTTCCGGTGCCGGCGACGTCGATCTACTCGCGCACCGACGGCGTGGTGCACTGGCGCACCAGTCTGATGGCGGAAAGTGCCACCGCGGAAAATATCGAGGTGGTCGGCGCGAGCCATCTAGGGCTCGGGTTCAACCCGGCAGTGCTGTGGGCAGTCGCGGATCGGCTGGCGCAAGCGGAGGGGGTGTTTGGGCGCTTTGGGCGCAGGGGGCCGTTCGCGTTGGCGTACGGTAGATAAGGAAAAAGGCCGGGGCTCTGCCCCTGGACCCCGCTGGGGCCGGAGGCCCCAGACCCCATTTAGCGCTGCGCGGCTTTTCCTTAACTTCCTGGCGAAGCCATAAAATGAAATGATATTGCTGGCTTCGCCATACTTAATGAATCGGGGTCTGGGGCCTACGGCCCCAGCGGGGTCCAGGGGCAGAGCCCCTGGCCTTCTTCTTTACCCTTAAGCTGCGCTCTTAACCTTCTCAGCCGCCTCGCGAGCGCGAGTAACGACGGGCGTAAGCGCCTGGCCGGCCACCTTCAGGTAGTCTTCCGCGAACGCGCTGCCTTCGCTGAGCACGCGGCTGGCGGTCGCGCGGGCGAACTTCGCCTGCAGCTCGAGCGCTTCCTTCACACTCTTCACGCTCGTCAGGGCGCGCAGATGCGCCATCGTGTCTTCGAACTGCACGCGGTTTACGTTGGCCGCGTGGGTCGCCAGGCTCTGCAGGCCTTCGCCGTAGATCTGGCCGGCCTTCACCACGGTTTCGACCGCGGTGCGCTGCACGTCCACATAACCGCGAGCCAGCTCGGCCGCGCGCTTCAGGCCGGTCGTTACGGTCGCCTGAACGTCCTTCAGGTTGGCGGTCGCCTTCTCGGTCGTCGCCTTTACCGTTTCGGTGAACTTCTCTGTCGCCTTCTCGGCAACCTTCTCCACCTTCTTGACGGCGGGAACTTCGGCCTTCGGGGCCGTGAACTCTGTGTCTGCCATGTCGCTCTCCTGTTTTGCTGCACCGCAGCATGCAGCCGACATAAGCCCGCCCTGCCCGACAATCAAGCACAAAATGGTGCGCTGCACAAATTTTCTCGGCCGGCCTGCCCGCGTCGGGGGCAACTGCCTTAAGCCAGAGCGCCGTATGCGCCGGCGAACGGTCCGCGGCGGCGGAATTTCGAGAAATGCCCCTCCTTCTGCGCCAGCCGGTCCGCCACTGCCCACACCGCGGCCGGGTTGAAGCCGAGTGCCAGGTGGCTGGCACCGAGGATTTCGATGTTTTCGGCGTGGTGATTGGGGGTCAGCACACAGGTGCGCCAGTTCACGATGCCGTCCGTGCGGCTGTAGATCGCGGTGGCCGGCACGCCGAGATCGCCCGCCAGCCTGGCCCGCAGCGCGGCATCCGGCCGCACCCGCGCCTGGCCCTGCGCGACCGCGCTATAGAGACTCTGTACATTGTTGGCCCCGAGGTCGCCGCTGAACGGGCTACCGAGAGTCACCACGCACCGCACCTTTTCCGGCATGGCAAGCGCCAGATCGCGCGCCAGCACACCCCCTAGGCTCCAGCCAACCAGGCTCACGCGGCGCCCGTTTTCGCTCTGCAGCGCAGCGAGCCGCGCCCGCAGCGCCTCGCGCAACTGCGGCACAACACCGACGTTTCGCCCCAGCTCCCACCCGTGGGCGGCGTAGCCCAACTGCTGCAGCACGTCGCGCAAATGGCCCGTGCTGCGGTCGCTGGCCATAAAGCCGGGCAGCACCAGCACGGCGTGGCCGTCGCCGCGCGGCGCCAGCCGCATCAGCGGCGCGGTGGCCAGGCCAAGCCCAACCTCAAGGATCGCACGTGCTTCCGCGAGCAGCAGCAGCCGCGACGGCGCCTGCATCTGCAGGTCAGCGGCGGCGGCCGTTTCAGCCATGCGCGGCTTCCGCGGCGTAGAGCGGCTTCTTGTCGATTTTTCCGACCGGCGTGCGCGGCAACTGATCCACCAGCGCGATCGCGGAAATCATCTCATGCTTTCCCAACCGCGGCTTCAGGAACGCTTTCAATTCCTCCAGCGTGATCTCCGGCGCCCCCTCGCGCAGTTTTATGAACGCTTTCGGTGCCTGGCCGCGATACGCATCGTTGATGCCGATCACCGCCACTTCGGCTACGCCCTCATGCTGATAAATAGCCTCCTCGATCACCCGCGGATACACATTGAACCCGCCGCACAGCAGCATGTCCTTCGTGCGGTCGACGATGAACACAAAACCGTTCGCGTCCATCAACCCCACGTCGCCAGTGCGCAGATATCCGTCCGGGGAAATCATGTCCTTCGTCGCTGCCTCGTTCTTCCAGTAGCCGCGCATGATATTCGGCCCGCGCACGCAAATCTCGCCGCGCTCGCCCAGCGCCAGCACGCGCGTGGGATCCGTCGTGTCGACAAAGCGGAACTCGATGCCCGGCGCCGGAATGCCGCACGAACCCGCCGGCCGCTCCGTCTGCGCCGGGCTGAACGTCCCGATCGCCGAGGTTTCCGTCATGCCCCAGCCCTCGTTCAGCGAGGTGCCCGAAACCGCCTGAAATTGCGCCTGCACCTCCACCGGCAACGGCGCGCCGCCGCTGTTGCACAAACGCAGCGACTTCAAATTCATCTTCTGCCCGCCCACGTGCAACATGCCCACGAACATCGTCGGCACGCCGCAGAAAACCGTAACCTGCTTTTCCGCGATATCGCGCAGCACCGCTTCCATTTCGAACCGCGCATGCAGAATGATCTCCGCCCCCAACCGCAGGCCGAACAGCATATTCACCACCAGCGCATACACATGAAACGGCGGCAGCACGGCCAGCGCCCGCTCCTCACCCGGATGCAGCACCGGCGGATCGACCATCGCCGTGGTCCATATCTGGCTTGTCGCAGCCGTCAGGTTGGCGTGCGTCAGAATGGCGCCCTTCGGCAGCCCGGTGGTGCCGCCGGTGTATTGCAGCACCGCGATCACATCGCGCGGATCGGCAATCGCGTGGCGCACCGGTGGCGCCTCGCCCGCCAGAAGGTCCGCGAACCGCGCGATCTGTTCGCCGTAGGTCACCGGTTCCAGCTCGCCGGCCGCGGCCTGTGCCGCTATGACAGCAGCCGGATTGGCCGTGAACTCGCCGAGCGTACCCACCACCAGCCCGCGCAAACCCGCGTGCCCCAGCAGCCGCCGCATCTGCGGCAGCAGCGCCTTCATGTCCAAGGTGATCAGAAGCTGGGTCTCGCTGTCCTCCACCTTGTGTTCCAGCACCGCCTCGGCATCGAGCGGCGAGTAGTTCACCACCGTGCCGCCCGCCTTCAGAATGCCGAAGAACGCGACAAAATAGTGCGGCGTGTTGGGCAAATAGATGCCCACATGCACCCCTGGCCCCACCCCCAGGCGCTGCAAGCCGGCCGCCATCCGGTCCGCCAAGCGGTCCAGCTCGGCGTAGCTGACAGCGCGCCCCATGAAATGCAGCGCGGTGTGCCCCGGCCACCGCCTGGTCGCATCCTCCAAAATCGCCGGCACCGGCCCAGTCGCGATCGGCGCGTCCCACCTGACCCCGTTCGGATACGACCTGTCCCACGGATGCCCCGCCATGCTTGCGCCTCCCGTCGTGTGGCTTTGTTGGGACTGAGCGTAGCGAAAGGCAGGAAGAAGGCCAGGGGCTCTGCCCCTGGACCCCGCTGGGGCCGAGGGCCCCAGACCCCCATTCATTCGGTCAGGGGACGGGGAGGGGGGCAACGAGTGTGTTGCAACGTCCTCGTAGCCCCCCTCCCCGTCCCCTGACCTAATGAACAGGTTCTAAGGACTTGTCCTTAGCGGGGGTCCAGGGGGCAGAGCCCCTGGCCTTCCTTCCCTGACTTCGGCACACTCCCACCCAACGAAACCACACATCGGGAGGCTCCGTCATCATGGGCAGGTTGAAAGGGCTGGACGCCAGTTTCCTGTATTTTGAAACGCCTGAGACCCCCATGCACGTGGCTGGGCTAACGTTGTTCGAGCTGCCGGATTCGTATCGTGGCCGTTTTCATCAGGTTTATCGCGATTTCCTGGCCACGCGGCTCGATCTCGCCGAAATCTTCCGCCGCAAGCTGGCGAACACCGCGCTGGCGCTGGACCATCCGAGTTGGGTCGAGGATCGCGCTTTCGATCTCGACTACCATGTGCGCGGCATTGTGCTGCCCGGGCCCGGCAGCTTTGCGCAACTGGAACAAACGGTGGCGCGCCTGCACGGCGAGCTTCTGGACCGCACGCGCCCGCTCTGGCAGTTCACCATCATCGAGGGTTTGGCTGACGGCAGTGCCGCGCTTTATTCCAAGGTGCACCACGCGGCTTTGGATGGCGGCGCCGGCATGGTGCTGACCCAGGCGATGTATGACGTGACACCGCAGCCGCGGCCGCCGCAGGCACCGCACCAGGCGCCGCTGCCTTCGGAGCCACCGAGCGCGCTGGCCGGACTTGGCAACCTTTACGTCGATTTCCTGCGCCGCCAGGTCGATGCGCTGCAGCGTTTTCCCGATGTGTTGCGCGCTGCCAACAATCTGCTGCTGCCAAAAATCGCCGAGGGCGCCAAGCTCACCGACCTGATATCCCGCACCCATCTGCCGAGCCTGCCGCCGCTGATCGCGCCGCGCACGGTCTTGAATGTGCAGATCACCGGGGAGCGCAGTTACGCCGCGCGCAGCCTGCCGCTGGCGCCGGCGCGGCGCCTGGCCAAGGCCGCCGGCGCCAAGCTGAACGATATCGTCATGGCGGTGTGCGCCGGCGCGCTGCGCCGCTATTTGCAGGACCGCAAATCCCTGCCGCGCCGGCCGCTGATTTCCTTCGTGCCGATTTCATTACGAGAGCTCGGCAACACCGACATGAGCAACCAGGTCACCGGCATGTTGTGCTCGCTAGCCACCAATGTGGCGGATCCTGCGGCCCGGCTGAAGGCCATTGTCGACAGCAGCAAGAATTCAAAGCGCATTGCCGGCGAAACAAAGGGCGCCATGCCGAGCGATTTTTCATTTGTCGGCGCACCGGTGGTGCTGAGCGTATTGTCTCGCCTGTACGGCCGGTCGGGCATCGCGAACTGGGTTAATCCGCCGTGCAATGTGGTGATTTCCAACGTGCCCGGCCCACCGGTGCCGCTGTTCTGTGCGGAGGCAAGGGTCACCGCGCTGTACCCCGTATCGATCCCGGCGCATGGCGTGGCGCTGAACCTGACGGTGCAAAGCTACGTCGACAACCTCGATTTCGGCCTCACCGCGGACCGCCGCGCGGTGCCGGACATCGATGTGCTGGCCGATTATCTCGAGGTGTCCTTCAAGGAATTGGCCGAGGCCTTTGCTACCCCGGCCGCGGCACCGCCGCCTCCGGTCGCCGCGCAGGCGGAAAGCGGCGTCGTCTCCCTACGCGAAAAGAAACGCGCCCGCGCATAATCTAAATGAATAAAAGTTTTTTGGTTCTTTTTTTCAAAAAAGAACCAGAAAAAGCACTTCTTTTTGAAAAAAGAAGCAAAAACTTTTGTTCATTGGTTGACGCACTGATTGTCTATTCTCACCAGCGGAAGCAGCGATGAATCAAATACCGATGCCGTCCCGCCTGCCTGTGATCGGCAACCTGCACCAGGTGCCGCGCGGCAAATTCATGCAACATCTGCTGGCCGTCAGCCAGGCGCATGACGGCATTTTCCAGATGGATTTCGGCGGCCGCATCGGTATTTTTGTTTACTCGGCTGCGCTCGCCGCCGAACTTTGCGATGAAAAACGATTCCGGAAAGTTATTGGCGCCGGCCTTGGCAAGGTGCGCGATTTCTCCGGCGACGGCCTGTTCACCGCCCACGGCGACGAACCGAACTGGGCCAAGGCGCACCACGTTCTGATGCCCGCCTTCTCCGCCCGCGCCATGCGCGGCTATTTCCCGATGATGCTGGAGGTCGCGGACCAGCTCGTTGCGAAATGGCGGATGCGCGAAGGCCAGGACCTGTGGGTCGCCGACGACATGACGCGCCTCACGCTGGATACTATTTCGCTGGCCGGTTTCGGTTACCGTTTCAATTCCTTCGGCAGTGAGCGGCTGCATCCGTTCCTGGAAAGCATGGGCCGCGGCCTCGGCGAGGCGATGGCCAGCCTGACCCGCCTGCCCTTCATGAAGCATTTGCCGAACCGCGCCCGCGAGGCGCGTTACCAGGACGACATCGCCGCGATGTTCAAGCTGGTGGATGACGTGATTGCCGAACGCAAACGCAATCCCACCGACGGCAACGATCTTCTCAACCTGATGCTGACCGCCGTCGATCCCGAAACCAAAACCCGGCTGGAAGACGTCAACATCCGCTACCAGGTGATTACATTCTTGATTGCCGGCCACGAAACCACCAGCGGTTTGTTGAGCTTTGCGCTGTATCTTCTGGTGCGACACCCCGCCGTGCTGGCGCAGGCCTACGCCGAAGTGGACCGCGTCTTTGGCGATGCCACGGAGCCCACTTACGCGATGATGGGCGAGCTTACCATCATCGACCGCATCATGAAAGAAACGTTACGCCTGTGGCCAACCGCGCCCGCCATCACGCTCGGCGCCTACGAGGACACGGTCATCGGCGGTCAATATCCGATCGCGAAAAACTACCCCGTGCAGCTGCTGATCCTGGCGCTGCACCGCGACCCAAAAGCCTGGGAAAATCCGAATGCGTTCGACATCGACCGTTTTCTGCCCGAGCGCGAGGCGGCGATGGACCCCAGCGCCTACAAGCCATTCGGCAGCGGCGTACGGGCCTGCATCGGCCGCCAATTCGCGCTGATCGAGGCCAAGCTGGCGCTCGCCATGATTTTCCGCAATTTCTCCTTGTATGATGCTGAGGACTACAAGCTTTCCGTCAAGGAAACGCTGACCCTGAAACCGGACGATTTCCGCATCCGCGTGCGCAGGCGCCAGCCGCACGAGCGCATCAACGTGCCCGCGCAGCCTACCACGGGAAAGGCAGGCGCCGGCGGCAGCGAGCCCGGCCTGTCCGACGTGCAGGGCGAAGGCCAGTTGCTGACCATCCTGACCGGCACCAGCCTGGGCACTTGCCGCGACGTTGCCGAACAGATCGCCGAACGCGCCACCGCCGGCGGTTTCAATGTCGTGCAAGGCGCGCTTGACGACGCCACCGAGGGTTTTCCCGAATCCGGCCTGCTCGTCGTGGTCACCTCAACCTACAACGGCCGCGCGCCGGACAACGCCGGCAAACTGGAAGAAGCGATCCTGGCTGGTCTTCCGGCGAACCAGAAGCGCCCCAACCTTCACTATGCCGTGATGGGTTGCGGCAACACGCAATGGCGCGAAACCTACCAGGCATTTCCAAAACTGGTGGAGGCCACAATCGCCGCGACCGGCGCAAAACCGATCGTTCCGCGCGGCGAAGCCGATGCCGACAAGGATTTTGACGGCGCCCTCGATGCCTGGTTGAAACTTTTCTGGGCTGCCCTGGGCGACGCCACCCAGGTATCCGGCGCCAAACTTACCGCGCAGATCATGGACGGCACCCAGGTACGCGCCCGCGCGATGCCCGACTCCGCCATGGCCCTGGAAGTGCTCAGCAACGACGAGTTGGTGCGCGACCCCACCGGCCTGTGGGATCACGCGAAGGAAGCGCCGCGCGCCTCGACGCGCCACATTGTGCTCCGCCTCCCAGAAGGCGTGCGTTACGCCGCCGGCGACCACATTGCGGTCTATGCACGCAACCGGCCCGAGCTTGTCGATGCCGTGCTGCAACGGCTAAGCCTGGCGCCCGACGCCGTGCTGGTTTTGCAAGGCCAGGGCGCGAAACTGCGCCATTTGCCGATCGGCACCCCCGTCACCGCACGCCAATTGCTGACCGATTTTGTCGAGTTGCAAGACCCCGCGACGCGCAACGACGTCCGCGCCCTGCTTGCCGCCGCCTCGTCGGCCAACACCCGCACCGCCCTTTCCGCGCTGGTGGAGGATACCGACACCGCCCGCGCCGCGTTCCAGCGCGACGTCGCGGAAAAGCGTATGACGGTGCTCGACCTTTTGCGCACCTACCAGGACATCGCGCTCGGCATCGAGGGCCTGCTTGAACTTTGCGCGGCGATCCGCCCGCGCTTCTACTCGATCTCCTCCACGCCACTCGACACACCGCACGAAGCCACCCTCACGGTCGGCACGCTCGATGCGCCGGCCTGGTCCGGCATCGGCCAATATCGCGGTTTTGCCAGTTCCTACCTTATGAGTGTCCCAGCCGGCGACGTTGTGCTCGGCTATATCCGCCGCCCCAACCCGGTTTTTGCTCCGCCGCAGGACCACCGCCTGCCAATGGTGCTGATCGGCCCCGGCACCGGGATCGCTCCCCTGCGCGGTTTCTTGCGCGAGCGCGCGGCCCAGCAGCGCGCCGGCGAAACGGTCGGCCGCAGCCTGCTATTCTTCGGCTGCCGCCACCCCGACCACGACTGGTTCTACCGCGAAGAAATGCAACAATGGTCGCGCGACGGCATCGCCGACCTGCACCTGGCCTTCTCCAGCGACGAAACCCACCCGCATCGTTTCGTACAAGACGCTCTACGCGCCGACGCCGACGCGGTTTGGGAAACGATCGAGGAAGGCGCTCCGATCTACGTCTGCGGCGACGGCCGCTTCATGGCCCCCGCCGTGCGGGCAGCGCTGATCGAAATCTGCCAGAAGAAGCAAGGCCTCAGCCACGAGGCCGCTTCTGCTTGGCTGGAGTCGCTGATACAGAATGGGCTATATCATCAGGATGTGTTCGGAAATTGAGATTTGCGCGGGCTCTGCGTCGTGCGCAACCCCGGGGAAGGCTTCGGTATGCACGGTAAGGCACGCCCATTTGGTGACTTTGGTCTCCCCTCCTGCTATAAGGCGCCATGCCTGACACCCATCCGCTTCCCACTTCCTCCGCCACGGAACGCGGCATTACCCTTCGCGAAGCCATGAACTTGCAGGCCATCGAGGGTAACCCGCTGAGCGCCGAGCAAGTCGAGATGTTCGAGATGTTCGATCGGGAGGGTTGGACCGACGAACAGCGACGGGCCCACATCCTTGCCCGGGCGCGCCGCCTGGCCGCCGGGTGAGCGAAGACGATCCCTATACATACCCCGGCTCAGAAGTTCTGAGGAACAAGTTTGACCTCACGGATGGTGCGAAGCTCGACCTGGTGGAGCGTGAGGCGGTTGCTCAACGGGCCAAGGAGCCGATACCGGCTGGCACGTTCGACCTGAAGCACCTGAAGGTCATCCACCTTCACCTGTTCCAGGATATATACGAATGGGCCGGCGAGGTCCGCACGGTAGAAATCTCCAAGGGTGGCCATCAGTTCCAGTTTCGCCAGTTTATCGAAACCGGAATGCGGGATGTCCATGGTCGGCTCCGCGAAGCAAAGTTTCTTCGTCGCATGAGCCAGCCTGACTTCGCCGTGGCGGCCGGGGCGATCATCGGCGACGTGAACTATGTGCATCCCTTCCGTGAGGGCAACGGGCGCACCCAGTTGATTTATCTGAAGCTATTGGCCGCGCAGGCCGGCCACCCGATCGAGCTCTCGCGGATCGATCCGGCGCGATGGATGGCTGCGTCAAAGGCTGCCCACATGGCTGATTACCGCCTGCTCGCTGAAGAAATCGGAAGAGCGTTCGCCGCCGGCCCCAACGCCTAAACTCCCGCCGCGCAGCGCTAACGACATCGGCGGCACGCCGACGGGGGTCCAGGGGGCAGAGCCCCTTGGCCTTTTTCCTTGTCAGCACTCCGGAAAATTCACCGCCAGGCCGCCCAGACTCGTTTCCTTATACTTGCTCTGCATATCCGCCCCGGTCTGCCGCATCGTCGCGATCACCTGGTCCAGCGACACGTGATGCACGCCATCCCCCCGCAGTGCCAACGAAGCCGCGGTAATCGCCTTCACCGCCCCGAACGCATTGCGCTCGATACAGGGAATTTGCACCAGCCCGCCCACCGGGTCGCAGGTCATGCCCAGATGGTGCTCCATGCCGATCTCGGCCGCGTTTTCGATCTGCGCGTTGCTCCCCCCCAGCGCCGCGGCCAGCCCGCCGGCGGCCATGGCACTCGCCACGCCCACCTCGCCCTGGCAGCCCACCTCGGCGCCACTGATCGAGGCATTCAGCTTGAACAATCCGCCGATCGCCCCCGCGGTCAGCAGAAAATCATGCATGCCGGCCTCGGTGGCGCCCGCGACCATGTCGCGGTAGTAGCGCAGCACCGCGGGCACCACGCCGGCGGCGCCGTTGGTCGGCGCCGTCACCACGCGTCCGCCGGCCGCGTTCTCCTCGTTCACCGCGATCGCGTAGACGCTCACCGCATCCATTGTATCGGTCGGCGTCGGCGTATTGCGCAGCCGGTCCTGCCGCAGCCGGCTCGCCAGCCCGGCCGCCCGCCGCCGCACCTTCAGGCCCCCGGGCAAGCACCCATCCGCCGCCAGGCCGCGATCGATGCATGCCATCATCGCCTCGGTCACGCGGCGCAAATGCGCCTCCAGCGCTGCGCCGGACCGCATCGAAACCTCATTCGCGCGCACGATGCCGGCGATCGAAAGCCCAGTGCGCGCGCCGATTTCCAGCAGATCGCGGCCACTGCGAAACGGATGCGGCACCACCGGCGACGGCGCCTCAACACCGCTTTCCAGCGCCTCCTCGCGCGCCACAAACCCGCCGCCGATGCTGCACCAGCGCTCGGCCGCCACCGCCTGGCCGTCCCCATCGAGCGCCAGAAACGCTAGCGTATTCGGGTGGCGTGGCGCCGCGCCCTCGCGGTCGAACACCAGGTCGCGCGCCGGATCGAACGCGATACCATGCGTCCCCATTAAAAGCAGCCGATGCGTGTCGCCCACCTCCGCGATCAGCCGGTCCGCCTCGTCGGGATCCACGCTATCGGGCTCGGCTCCCGAAAACCCCAGCAGCACCGCCTTGTCAGTGGCATGCCCGCGGCCGGTAAACGCCAGCGACCCCAGCAGCACCGCCCGCACCCGCGCCACGCGCTCCAGCTCCGGCCCCAGCCCCGCCACGAACGCCCGCGCCGCCCGCATCGGCCCCACCGTATGCGAAGAAGAAGGTCCAATACCTATCCTGAACAGCTCGAAAACGCTAACCAACCGACCCTCCCAAACCAATGAAATAAAAGTTTTTGCTTCTTTTTTCAAAAAGAAGAACTTTTTCTTGTTCTTTTTTGAAAAAAAGAACCAAAAAACTTTTGTTCATTTGGCCTCGCGTCTGCGGCAGCCTATAACCTCACGATGATCCTGCTGATCGACAACTACGACAGCTTTACCTTCAACCTCGTCCACTACCTGGGCGAGCTCGGCGCCGACTGCGACGTGCGCCGCAACGACGCCATCACCGTCGCCCAGGCGCTCGCCCTGGCCCCGGAGGCCATCGTGCTCTCGCCCGGCCCCTGCACCCCGAACGAGGCCGGCATCTGCTGCGATTTGATCCGTGCCGCCGCGGGCCGCATCCCGATCCTCGGCGTCTGCCTCGGCCACCAGGCCATCGGCCAGGTCTACGGCGGCGAAATCATCCGCGCCCCCGCCCCGATGCACGGCAAGGTCAGCACGGTGCACCACGCCGGCACCGACATTTTCGCCGGCCTGAAAAACCCGTTCAACGCCACCCGCTACCATAGCCTGATCGTGCGCGCGGAAACCCTGCCCGCCTGCCTGATCGCCACCGCCCACACCGCGGACAGCATCATCATGGGCCTGCGCCACGCCGTGCTGCCTGTGTTTGGCGTGCAATTCCACCCCGAAAGCATCGCCAGCGAGCACGGCCACGACCTGCTGCGCAATTTCCTCCGCATCGCCCAGGGCAGCAACCTCCCCGCCGAGCAAGCCGCCTGAGCCAATCGCTAAAACCGGTTTTGGCGCGGCTCGCCGACGGTGCCACGCTCACCGCGCCCGAAGCCGAAGCCGCGTTCACCAGCATCATGCGCGGCGACGCCACGCAAGCGCAGATCGCCTCCCTGCTCACGGCCCTCCGCGTCCGCGGTGAAACGCAGGCCGAGTTGCTAGGCGCCGTTCGAGCCGTGCGCGGAAAAATGTCGCCAATCGCCGCCCCGCCCGGCACCATCGACGTCTGCGGCACCGGCGGCGACGGCCAGGGCACCCTGAACGTCAGCACCGCGACCGCATTCGTGGTCGCCGCGTGCGGCGTGCCGGTCGCCAAACACGGCAACCGCGCGCTCTCCAGCCGCGCCGGCGGCGCCGACGTGCTCGCGGCGCTCGGCATCAACATCTCGCAAGAGCAAGCCGCCCATACCTTGGCGGAGACCGGCCTCACCTTCCTGTTCGCGCCCAACCACCACCCCGCGCTGCGCCACGCGGCGGCCGCGCGCGTAGAACTCGGCTTCCGCACGCTGTTCAACCTGGTTGGCCCCGCCGCCAATCCGGCCGGCGTCACGCGCCAGCTGATCGGCGTTTTTTCGCCGCGCTGGCTTCTCCCGATGGCCGAAACTCTGGGCGCCCTCGGCGCCGAGCACGTCTGGGTCGTGCACGGCCAGGGCCTCGATGAGCTCACCCTGGCCGGCGAAACCCAAGTCGCCGCATGGCAAGACGGAAGTGTGCACGAATTCACTGTCACACCCGAGCAGGCCGGCCTGCCACGCGCGGAAATATCCGCCATCGCGGGCACCGATGCGGCCGGGAACGCCGCCGCCCTGGTCGCTTTGCTGCAGGGCGAACCCGGCCCCTATCGCGATACCGTCGTGCTGAACGCCGCCGCCGCCCTGATCGTCGCCGGCCGCACCACCGATCTCGCCGACGGCGCGACGCTGGCCAGCACCGCCCTTGCCAGCGGTGCCGCCCTCGCCAAGCTGGTAACCCTGCAACGGCGCACCTAACCCATGGACGACACGCTCTCCCGCATTTGCGCGGACACCCGCGCCGAAACCGCCCGCCGCCAAGCCGCGCGCCCGCTCGCCGCGCTCAAATCGGCGCTCAACGGCAACCGGCAGCGCCCCCGCCCCTTCGCCGGCGCGCTGAAAACCGCGCACATGGCCGGCCGCCCCGGCCTGATCGCCGAGTTCAAACGCCAATCCCCGAGCGGCGGCCCGATCCGCCCCGGCGCCGAACCCGCCCAAATCGCTCGCGCCTATGAGGAAGGCGGCGCCACCTGCCTCTCCGTCCTCACCGACGCCCCCTATTTCGGCGGCAGCCTGGCCGATCTCGCCGCCGCCCGTAACGCCGTCAAACTGCCCGTGCTGCGCAAGGATTTCCTGCTCGACCCTTGGCAAGTGTTCGAAAGCCGCCTGGCCGGCGCCGACGCCATCCTGCTCATCATGGCCGCGCTCAGCGACGCCCAGGCGCGCGAGCTCGAGGAAACCGCGCGCGACCTGGAGCTCGACGTACTCGTGGAAGTGCACGACCGCGTGGAACTGGATCGCGCGCTCGGGCTGCAAACCAACCTGCTCGGCATCAACAACCGCGACCTCAAGACGCTTCAAACGACAATCGAAGCAACCATCGACCTCGCGCAATACGTCCCGCCCGACAAGATCCTGATCAGCGAAAGCGGCATCCGCGACCACGCGGACGTGCAACGCCTCGCCGCGGTCGGCGCCAACTGCCTGCTCGTCGGCGAAAGCCTGCTCCGGGCGCCGGATGTTGCCGCGGCTACGCGGGCTTTGGTGGGGGGCGGTTAGGAAGGCCGGGGCTCTGCCCCTGGACCCCGCTGGGGCCGGAGGCCCCAGACCCCCATTCATAAGGAATCGTTTATAGAACGGCGAAGCCTATAAATAACATGGATTTTTGGCTTCGCCGTTTCCCCAAACGATTCCTAAATGAATGGGGGTCTGGGGCCTCCGGCCCCAGCGGGGTCCAGGGGCAGAGCCCCGGCCTTGCTAAAGAAACGACACCGGATCGACATCGACATCCACGCGCGTGCCGCGCGCCACCCCCACTTTCGCCAGCCATTCGTGCAGCAACGGCTGCACGGCGATTTCGCGGCGGGTTTTTAACAAAAGCCGCCGACGGTGGCGCCCGCGCAGGATGGCCAATGGCGCCGGGGTGGGGCCAAGCACCAAAATGCCGTCGCCGGCGGGAGCGGCAACGCCGAGCGCCTGGGCCGCGCGGTCGGCGGCGTCGGCCGTGTCGGCGCTGACGATGAGCGCCGCCAGCCGGCCGAACGGCGGCCAGTTGCCGGGGCGGCGGGCGTCCGCCTCGCGCGCATAAAATTCGCCGAGGTCGCCGCTGACCAAGGCCTCCATCACCGGGTGCGCCGGGGCGAACGTTTGCAACAGCACGCGGCCGGGCGCCTCGGCGCGGCCGGCGCGCCCGGCGACCTGATGCAGCAGCTGCACCGTGCGCTCGCTGGCGCGCAAATCGCCCCCGGCGAGGCCCAGATCGGCGTCCACCACGCCGACCAGAGTCAGGTGCGGAAAGTGCCAGCCCTTGGCGACAATCTGGGTGCCGATCAGCAAATCCACTTCGCGCGCCTCGATGGCGCGCGCGGCTTCGGCGGCGGCATGCGGGCCGGGCATGGTGTCGCTGGCCATGACGAGGCGCCGGGCGGCGGGAAACAGCTCGGCCGATTCCTCGGTGATGCGTTCCACGCCGGGGCCGATCGGGGCCAGTGTGTTTTCCGCCTTGCACACCGGGCACGCGGGCGGCGTGGGCTCGGTGTGGCCGCAATGATGGCAGCTGAGTTCGCGGCGGGCGCGATGCTCGACGAGCCAGGCGGTGCAGTTCGGGCAGGCCAGGCGGTGGCCGCAGGCGCGGCACAGCGTGAGGGGCGCGTAGCCGCGGCGATTGAGAAACAGCATCGCCTGTTCGCCGCGCGCAAAGCAGTCGCGAATGGCTTCCACCAGGACAGGGCTCAGGAATTTGCCGCGCGCCGGCTGGTGCAGGCGCAGGTCGATGGCCTCGATCCTGGGCAGTGCCGCGCCGGCGTGGCGGGTTTTCAGTTGGAGGTGCCGATAGCGGCCGGCCTCCACGTTGGCGAGGGTCTCCAGGCTCGGGGTGGCGGAGACCAGGATCGCGGGCGCGCCGGCGAGGCGGGCGCGGACCACCGCCATATCGCGCGCGTGGTAGACCACGCCGTCCTCCTGCTTGAACGCGGTCTCGTGCTCCTCGTCCACGATCACCAGGCCCAGCTCCGGGAATGGCAGGAATAGCGCGGAACGGGCGCCGACCACGACCGTGGCGCTGCCCTCGGCCACCGCGCGCCAGGTGACGCGCCTCGTGCGGCTGGACAGATCGGAATGCCAGACCGCGGGGGGCACGCCGAACCGGCGCTCGAAGCGCCCCAGGAATTGGGCGGAGAGCGCGATTTCGGGCAGCAGGATCAGCGCCTGCTTTCCCATCGCCACACATTCGGCCACCGCCTCGAGATAGGTTTCCGTCTTGCCGGAGCCGGTCACGCCGTCGAGCAGGGTCACCGAAAACGCCGCGTGGCGCACCGCCTGGCGCAGCTCCGCGGCAATTGCCAGCTGCGGCGCGGAGAGGTTGGCCGCTTGAGAAGGGTCCGGGCGCGCGAACGGGGTCTCCACGGGCACCGGCGCGGCGACCAGCAGGCCCGCATCCGCCATGCCGCGGATCACGCTGCCGCCGACGTCCGCAAGCCGCGCAAGCTCGGCACCGGGCAGGGTCCTTTCGCCGAGGGATGCCAGCACACGGCGGCGCTGCGGGGTTAAACGCACCCCTTCCGGGGCTGGCGCGGCGCGCCACCCCGGCGTGGGTTGCGGCGGGGTCAGCGCATTAACGCGCAGCGCCATCGACATCACCGAGCCGGGCGCGGCCAACGTGTACCCCGCGACCCAGTCGACGAATTTTCTGAGCGCGGCCGGCAACGGCGGCGCATCGACACGGGCGCTGACCGGTTTCAGCTTGGCATCGGCCACGCTGGGGCCAGCCGGCGCATCCCACACCACGCCGACCTCCTGCCGGCGGTTGAGCGGCACCAGCACGATGTCGCCGGGGGCGAGGTCGCTGCCGGGGGGGATTGCGTAGTCGAACGGGCCCGGGAACGGATACGGCAGCAGCACCGGCACGCGCCGCTTGCGCGGTGCAAATTTTGCGTCACCTTCGGTTGCAAAAAGCGGTGGTGAGGTCAGTGGGTCCCGTGCAATGCTGGCCTCCATGGAAAAGCGTGCCGAAGCGGCCCCCGATTTCGAGCCCGATGCGACGATGGTCGCGGATTACCTCCGCGCCAACCCGTCGTTCCTGACCGCGCGGCCGGAGTTGTACCGCGTGCTGACGCCGCCGCAACGCGTGCATGGCGAGGTGCTGGCCGATCATATGAGCGCCATGGTCCGCGTGGAGCGGGCGCACGCCGCTTCGCTGCGCGATCGCGCGGCCGAGGTGCTCAACGCGGGGCGCGCCGCCGCCGCGGTGGCCGAGCGCGTGCACGAAGCCGTGCTGGCGCTGATCGCGGCCCCCGATACCGCCGAGTGCGTGACCTACGAACTGCCGCATCTGCTGGGCATCGATGCCGCAGCCTTGTGCTGCGAGACCTTCCGGCCGCGCTGGCGGAGCCTGCCGCCCGGAGCCGTCGCGATGCTGATGCGCGGCCGCGGCGTGATCAGCCGCGACCGGCCGGCCGATGCCGTGGTGCTGCATGCCGAGGCCGCCTTGCTGGCGGAGCGCGATGTGCTGGTGCGTCTGCCCGGCACGATGCCGGCCTTGCTGGCACTGGTGAGCCGCGACCCGGCCGCCCTGCCGGCGCTGCAGGCCACGGCGGCATTCACCTTCCTGGGGCGAGTGGTCGCGACCCTGGTGGCGCGGACCTAATTAGCAAAAGTTTTGGGGCTGTCCCAGATCCGGTGGGGCTATTGCGCTGGAGATCGTAACGTTGCGTCCATGCTAGGCATGGCGGCACTGTTCTGCCAGCAGTTTCTTGGTTCGGTTGGAGCGCCGT
>Ga0181531_10000692_pt1 | contig 22111 bp, 16 predicted proteins | sample PEATcosm2014_Bin_38_FD_119743 | JGI IMG/M metagenome (GOLD analysis project Ga0181531, IMG submission 119743) | Peatland microbial communities from MTU Mesocosm Facility, Houghton, MI, USA - PEATcosm2014_Bin11_10_metaG | ecosystem: Environmental > Terrestrial > Soil > Wetlands > Peat | place... | reverse complement strand
GGCGGTACATTAGCGCGCCATTTTCGGCCTCCACAGATACCCCCCCCGGCCCATAAGCCCAACACTATCCCGAGATCTGCCTGATATGGACCTCTCGCAACTCGAGGTATTTCTTACCGTGGCCCGTGAGCGACGCTTCTCGCGCGCCGCCGAAAAATTGTTTCGTACTCAGTCGGCTGTAAGCCAAACCATTCGCAAGCTCGAGTTGGAAATTGGCGAGCCGCTCTTTGACCGCACATCCCGCGAAGGTGTCCTGACCGACGCCGGTAAGGTTTTGCAGGAATATGCGGAAAAGTTGCTAAACCTCCGGCAGGACGCCCAGACCGCCCTGGTGGAGATGCGCGAGCTGCAAAAAGGAAAGCTTGCTATCGCCGCCAATGAATTTACCGCCCTCTATCTGTTGCCCGTGCTTGCGGAATTTCGACGCCTTCACCCCACGATCAAGATCACCGTGCGCCGGTCGTTAGGCAGTCAAATTCCCGATGACGTTCTCAAGCACAATGTCGAACTTGGAGTACTGTCGTTCAATCCGCAGGAGCCGCAGCTGCGTTCCGCCGTCGTCTACCTCGACGAATTGGTCTTGGTCGTTCCTCCCGGCCACCCCTTGGCATCCGCGGGAGAGGTAAGCGTTCGCCAATTAGGCGCGGAATCGTTTGTCGCCCATATCGTTGCCTCTCCCTACCGCGAAAAAGTGATCGAAGCGTTCCGGCGTCATAAGACCCCGTTGCATATGGATGTCGAATTGCCCACTTTGCAAGCGATCAAGCGTTTCGTATGCATGGGAAACGGAGTGGCTTTGGTGCCGGAAATCAGCGTGGACACCGAAATTAGTCGAGGAGACTTGATTCGCGTTCCCGTGCGCGATCTGCATTTCGAGCGCAGGTTGCGATTGGTGTATCGCCAGGAGTCCACCCTGTCGCATGCGGGACGGGCGTTTTTAAAGGTTGCCGAGCAGGTGGCAAAGGACAAGGGCGGACGTTACCGGTTCCATCGTGAAACTTAGCTTAACCTGGGATTGACTTGTTCGTGGCCCATGGCGGCCATCGCCGCTGCCACGCTCGCGTAAACGTCGAACACCGAGATTAGGTTCGTGATTTCGAACAGCTGCCGGAGAGCCTTTTTCGGACATGCAAACTTCAGCTCGTATCCCAATGCTTCAGCCCACATCTGGGTCAAGACAAGTTCGCCGAGCCCCGCGCTGTCCACCGAATCGACGACTGCGAGGTCGACGATCATCCGCCGCGCCGAGGGCAGCACATCGGTCACGATATTTGCGAGCTCCCGCGCCTCCCCATGAAAAATCATTTGGCCGTGACAATGCAATACGACTGCGCTTCCAGCCCGGCCACCTTCCAGGCTGATTTTCAGCTGCTTGTCTTTCTTCGACCCCCCCAAAGGCACGCGAGAAAACGACATTGGAGTACTGGCGCTTGAATTTTGGGGTTTCATGAATTCAAGCTAGCCCTGAAGAAAGAACGGCGGGTTGCGAGAAAATGAAAGTTCGGTGAATTCGGCAAGCGAGGACCGTACGACGGTCGGCACTTTTCCAGCAACGGCGGGGATCCCGTTGAGAAGTCACTGTTGGCGAAAATTACTTCGAAGTGTCCCTGCGTCTTGACGAATCGACAGCTGGCACCAATGGACGGCGTAGTGGAACCATCGCGCCTTTGGAAGGGTCTGCGGCAGCCGAGGCACGCGTCAAAACCTCATGCTGGATGTACTGCACAAACTCTGAAATCTGATGTTGCATCTCTTCCATGCGCTCACGCATCTGCAGGATGATCGCGATGCCGCTGATGTTTACGCCCAAATCCCGCGCCAGCGACAAGATAAACTCAAGCCGCTGCAAGTCTTCGTCGGTGTAAAGACGGGTGTTGCCTTCCGTGCGGCTCGGCTTCAGTAGTCCCTCACGCTCATACAGCCGCAAGGTCTGTGGATGAATCTCGTACATCTCGGCGACGGCCGAGATCATGTAGGCTCCCTTGGATTTACGCTTGGTCATCGCAAGAACATCATCGCACTGCGCGACAGCAAAAGACTAGCCACAAAGAAAAGAGACGCGGCATGCCGCGTCTCTCACTTTACTTCTTTCCAAAAAACAGTTTTATGCTGCCAGTTCCGGTTTCGGCGCAGGAGCTGCCCATCCCTGCGGCTTTAGGGCATGATTAATCAAGTAGGCAACTACGCCTGCTCCCATCAGGATCAGGCCAAACAGAAACGCGCTCATCCCCAGGATGGTTTCGTGTTCGCTGTTCCAGACCGCGAAACCAAGCAGCAGCGTCGGAGCAATGCCCACCGCGATTGCACCGGCAAGTCCGCCGGGTACGCGGAATGGGCGTTTCAACTCGGGTTCGCGGAAACGTAAGACGATCAATGCCAGAAATTCCAGTGCGAGACTGGCACCATAAATCATGATGTCCAGTGTCACCAGTCGTTCAAACCCCAGCAGGAGACACGGTACCCAGCAGATCGCCAGAACCGTGATGGCGACCCACGGCGCGCGCGATTTCGGGTGCAGCTTGGCAAATGCCTTCGGCAACATGCCATCCTGCGCCATCGCCAGCGGCAGCCGGGAATAGCTCATCACCAGGGCGTTGAACATTCCAAAACCGCTCATCATGCCCCCAGCGACGAGCGCAATGCGCAGAATCGGGCCGCCCATGAGTTGGGCAATGTCCGCCCATGCTCCCGTCTCCCATGCGCTCGCTGGTAGCCCGGTCATCCACATGGCCGCGAACGGCAGCACATAGCTGAAAGCGACAATGACGACTGCCCAGAGCATGGCGCGCGGATAAGTGCGCTGCGGACGCTCTACCTCGGTCGCAATCGTAGAGGCGTTGTCCCAGCCCATGTAGTTCCACATGCAAATCAGCAGGCCGCCGAGAATGTCGACGTTAGAGGTTGTCGGCTTGGTGACCGCGTGAGCCAGAGCTCCGATCTTGAACGGTGCTAGCACAAAGATCGCCGCGAACGGCGCTGATAGCGCAAAGAACAGCCACAGGGAAGTGGTCGAAACCACCTTCACGCCCATGATGTTGAGGATCGCGCAAACCACCACGACACCCAGCGCAACCAGTACTCCTCGATAGTTTGTCTGGAACCAGGGGAACATCCGAGTCAGGTAGGCGACAAACAAAGTCGGATAAATCGCCATGTCGAAAATGGACGCTACCAGCGACAACCAGGCTTCCTGAAATCCCCAGAAATTTCCCATCGCGCGGCGCACCCAGGCGTAGTAGCCGCCTTCAAAAGGCAGCGCGCTCGAAAGCTCGCCAATCATGAAGGCCGTCGGCAGGCTCCAGAGAAGAGGGGTGATCAACAGGATAAGGATCGCTTTGCCGTACCCGGCGCCATGCACGATGTCTTCCGTGCCATAGGTTCCGCCCGACACCATGAAGAAGGTGGCGGCGACCAGAGGCCACAGCGTGAGGCGAATCGACTTTTTCCGGGGAGCAACAGCTGGACTGGTGGCAGAACTAAAGCCGGGCTGTTGAAGGTTAGTAGTAGCGGTAGCAGTTGCCAATTCCGATGGCTTCCTCCTCAAGCGACTCACTCTCACCACCGCGTCTCCCTTGAAAACTTTCTCGCGGCTCCCGGGTATGCGGCGATTTCCCGGGCATTTCGGTGAAGTTAGTTCGCAATTGTCGAGATTACGGGAATTTTCCACAGATGCAAGAAATTTCTACGGAAAATTGGAAAAACTTTGTCAACCAGGACAGGTACGGAGGTAATGCGGATCGTCGCAGCGTCGGCCGGGGACCGCCACTGAGTCGATTCGCCCTAGATTTTCGCCCACAACTCCGCCCGCGGATCTTCCGGGTTCAGCTTCGCCAGTTCACGCAGCAATTCTTTGGTCTTCTCATCCCGCGGCATTGGCACCGTGATCTTGATTTCTACGATCTCATCGCCACGAACGCCCTCTTTGGTCGCCGACGGCACTCCCTTTTCGCGCAACCGCAGCTTCTGCCCCGATTGTGTTCCCGGCGGAATCTTCAGCATGCTGCGCCCGTCAATGGTAGGGACCTCGATCTTCGATCCCAACGCGGCCTCTACCGCCGAGACCGGTACGGTGATGTAGATGTCATCGCCGTCCCGCTGGAACAACGGGTGTTCGTCGATCCGAATAATGACATAAAGGTCGCCCACGCCTCCGCCGCGCAAACCGGCATTTCCTTTGCCCGCGATCCGAATGCGCTGTCCATCGCGTGTTCCCGGCTTGATACGGATTTCCAACGGACCCGTCGTCTCGATGCTGCCCTCTCCATGGCATACCGGGCACGTCGATATATTCTTGCCGGTTCCATGGCATCGCGGACATGTCACATTGAACTTCATCCTCCCGCCGGTTTGCTCGATCGTGCCTTTTCCGTGACATTGCGGACATGTTCCCGGCGCCTCGATGAATCCGTTTCCGTGGCAGTTCCCGCACACATCCCGCCGCGCAATATTCAGCTTCATGACGCCGCCGCGAATCGCCGTCCAGAACGGCACGTTGACCTGGTACTCAAGATCACTGCCCGGTTCCGGTCCTTCATCCACCGCCTCACCGCGACCGCCGCCTGTAAAAATGTTCGAGAAAATGTCTCGGAACCCGCCGCTCCCGCTGCTGCCGACACTCTTGCGTCCACTGCCGCCCCGGGCATTTTCAAACAGGTCTGAGAAATCGAAGCCGCCGAAATCGACGTTGCCGGCTGCGCCGGATGGTCGGCCTCCCCCCGAAAATCCTCCGCCGAAATCGCCCGTCCCCGCTTGTCCACCGCCGCGCGCATACGCCTCCGCGGTCGCGGGATCGATGTTGTCGGAGTAGAACCCTACCTGGTCGTAGATTTTTCGCTTCTTGGGATCGCTGAGGACGTCGTTAGCTTCGGAGATTCCTTTGAATTTCTCCTCGGCCGACTTGTCTCCAGGGTTTACATCTGGATGGTATTTGCGTGCTAGCTTGCGAAACGCCTTGCGAATGTCGTCCGCCGAAGCCGACTTCTTGACGCCAAGAATCTCGTAATAGTCTTTGGTTTGGGTCGCCATGTCCTAGCTATTAGTTTCTCGAAGCTCGTCATCCTGAGCGTAGCACGATCATCGCGAAGTGATGATCGTGTGGAGTCGGAGGACCCCTAACAGCTCACCCAACCACGCCGGCAGCCGAGATCGCCTCCGCTTGCCATTCGTCGTTAGTTCACAATTTCTTTTGCAATTTCGTCCACCGGCATGGTGAACGTTGAAAACGGTTCCCCGTCCATTGATACGGGGATGCGCTGCATCCCGGTCGGTGTCGGCGCGTAGCAATACCAACGTCCTTCCTCGGCGACAAAATTCACAAAAAACATCTGCCCATTGACTTCAAATCTCAATTCGTTTTCCTCTTTCCTGCACCTTAATCTGCCGCTACGACTTCTGATGTCGCTCCACCTTCAACCGCGTCACGGGTGGCTTTAAAGTCGAGTTATCCTGAGCGAAGTTGCCGCGACGGCAATCCAGTCGAAGGACCCCGCACTCTGAATTTCCCGTTTAAGCCGAGAAGAGCTGCCCTTGCGAGCAGCTCTCCAAGGTTTTCGTTTTTCGGATCGCTTACTTTTTGTCTTCGACGTCCACGTACTCAGCGTCAATCACGCCGTCATCCTTCTTCTGCTGGCCCTGCCCATCGCCGCCCGAAGGCGCTCCCGGCCCAGAACCGCCCGCCGCCGGACCGCCCGCCGCTTGCGTCGCCTTATACATCTGCTCTGCGAGCTTATGGGATGCAGCCGTCAGCTTCTCACGCGCCGAGTCCATCTGTGCCTTGTCACCGCCTTCGATGGCCTTCTTCGCATCTGCCAGCGCATTTTCCACGTCACCGCGCTCCGAGCCCGAGATCTTATCCCCGTGCTCCTTCAGCATCTTCTCGACGTTGTAGAGCATCGAGTCGAGCTGATTCTTGGCTTCGATCGCTTCGCGCTGCGTCTTGTCTTCAGCCGAGTGCGCGTCAGCTTCCTTCGCCATCCGGTCCACTTCTTCCTTGCTCAGGCCCGAAGATGACGTGATCGTGATCTTCTGGTCTTTGCCCGTGGCCGTATCCTTTGCCGTCACATTCAGAATGCCGTTCGCGTCGATATCGAACGTCACTTCGATCTGCGGCACGCCTCGCGGAGCCGGTGGAATTCCAGTCAAATGGAATTTGCCCAGCGTCCTGTTCTGCGCCGCCATCGGACGTTCGCCCTGCAGTACATGTACCTCAACCGACGTCTGGCTGTCTGCCGCGGTCGAGAACGTCTCCGTTTTCTTCGTAGGAATCGTCGTGTTCCGCGGAATCATCGGAGTCGCCACTCCACCCAGCGTCTCGATCGAGAGCGTCAGAGGGGTCACATCAAGCAGGAGCAGGTCTTTCACCTCGCCCTTGAGCACGCCGCCCTGAATCGCCGCGCCGACTGCCACGACTTCATCCGGGTTCACGCCCTTGTGCCCTTCCTTGCCGAACAGATCCTTCACCAGTTGCTGAATCCGCGGCATGCGCGTCTGTCCGCCAACCAGCACCACTTCGTTGATCTTCGAAGCATCCACGCCCGCATCTTTCATGCACTGCTTGCAAGGCCCAACCGACCGCTGGATGATGTCTTCCACCATCGATTCGAGCTTCGCTCGCGTGAGTTTCTTGACCAGGTGCTTGGGTCCCGAAGCATCCGCCGTAATGAACGGCAGATTGATCTCGGTTTCCATCGTGGTTGAAAGTTCGATCTTGGCACGCTCGGCCGCGTCGCGCAGACGCTGCAGGGCCATTTCATTGCCCTTGCCGCGCAGGTCCAGTCCCTCGTCTTTCTTGAACTCATCGATCAGCCAATCCACCAGCCGCTGATCAATGTTGTCGCCGCCCAGGTGCGTGTCGCCATTGGTCGCCTTGACTTCGATCACGCCCTCGCCGACTTCCAGGATCGAAATGTCGAACGTGCCGCCGCCAAAGTCGTATACCGCGATGGTTTCGTCTTTACCCTTGTCGAGTCCGTATGCCAAGGCTGCCGCAGTCGGCTCGTTGATGATGCGTTTCACTTCGAGCCCGGCAATCCGCCCCGCGTCCTTTGTGGCCTGGCGCTGCGCGTCGTTAAAATACGCCGGCACAGTAATGACTGCTTCAGTCACCTTCTCGCCGAGATAGTCCTCTGCGGCCTTTTTCAATTTCTGCAGGATCATCGCGGAAATCTCCGGCGGGGTATATTTCTTTCCCTGCGCCACGATGACGACATTGTCGCCATCCCGCTCGACCTTATATGGAACCATCTTCAATTCTTCGCTGACCTCGTCGAAGCGGCGTCCCATAAACCGCTTGATCGAGTAGACCGTGTTCTCCGGATTCGTGATCGCCTGCCGCTTTGCGACCTGCCCCACTAACCGTTCTCCAGTTTTCGTGAATCCGACCACCGAAGGCGTGGTCCGTCCGCCTTCCTCGTTCGGAATCACTTTCGGTTCTCCACCCTCCATCACTGCCACGCAGGAGTTGGTGGTCCCGAGGTCAATTCCAATAATCTTGCTCATAGCACATCCTCCAATGCAGATAAGTGCTTTATAATCAATGTAATGACGATTACGGTCCCGGCTATGCTATAACCTGAGCGAATCATTGTCAAGGTTTTAGATGCCAGGAATGGACTTGAGGATGCGGGGTTAAACGGTTCCAGCCGAAATCCTTGGCTCGACCTAACGAGCGCTTTCTACGGCCGCCAGGATGTCCGACGGCTCAGGTCGCTCCATGTAATCGTCGCTCGCCGAAGCGAACCGAATGGTCCAGTCTCGATCAATCAAGAATGTCGCCGGAATCGGCAATTCCCAAGAGGAGTCGCCATTGACGTGCGGCAGGTTGATAAATGTACGCGCGTACAGCGCCTGCTGCTCCTCAGAAACCCGGTAGACGAGACCGAATTGCCTGGCTAACTGATTACCGGAATCGACCAGCAACGGGAAACGGAGTCGGTGCTGATTGTGCATAAAGAAAGTCTGTTTCTCGGTTTGCGGAGAAACGGCGACGAGCGTCGCCCCGGCAGCCTCAATTTCCCTTGCAACGAGGTTCATTGCTTCTATCTGGCCAACGCAAAATGGACACCAACGTCCTCGTATGAACATGACAACGAGGCGCCCTTTGGCAAGCAGGTCGGCGGACGAAACGGTCTTCCCGTCCTGATCAGGGAGTTCGAACAATGGGGCCTTTGCGCCAACACCGGGCGAACTCGCCGCGAGTCCTTGGGCTTTTAGTGCGGCCACAGCGCGGAGATGTATAGCTTGCACTTCCACCGGCACGAACCTGTCAATCGACTCTCTGCGCTCGGCAAAAACCTCCCGCAGCGGCCGAATATCGGAATAAGAACCTGACTCCTGGAGAGAGCGCCATTTCATAAAACGTCGTTGATCGGCACGATGCCCCCACAACCTGCGGCTGAAAACCGAAAATCCAGACTCCGGCTTGGTACCCGAATCTACATTCCCGGAAACTTCATTCCCGCCATCCGCCGGGCGAAACTCGGCTTACCCATCTGCTTAAACATCTTCCTCATCTGCGCATACTGCCGGAGCAGATTGTTCACTTCCTGCACGCTGGTGCCGGAGCCGCGGGCAATCCGTTTGCGGCGGCTGCCGTTGATAGCCTCGTGATGGTTGCGCTCGTATCCCGTCATCGAGTCAATGATGGCTTCCACGCGGTTGATCTGCTTTTCATCGACCTTGTCGGCGGCCTTTTGCAAGCCGGAGAATGCGCCAACACTCGGCAGCATACCCATCAGGCTTTGTAGCGATCCCATCTTGCGAACTTGGCGCAGCTGATCCCGGAAATCCTCGAGCGAAAAGCCATCTCCTGTCAACGCCTTCGTCGCCAGCTCTTGCGCCTTTTTTTTGTCAATCTGCGACTCGGCCTTCTCAATCAGCGAGAGGATGTCGCCCATGCCCAGAATGCGCGAAACGATGCGGTCCGGATGGAACGGCTCCAGCGCATCGTATTTTTCGCCAATGCCGATGAACTTGATCGGTTGCCCGGTAACTTGACGGATCGAAAGCGCCGCACCGCCGCGCGCGTCGCCGTCCATTTTGGTCAGCACTACGCCCGTCAACGACAGCTTCTTGTGGAATTCATCGGCTGAGTTCACCGCGTCTTGGCCGGTCATCGAATCGGCAACGAAGAGTATTTCCTGTGGATTCAGCAACCGCTTCAGCGACTGCATCTCGTCCATCAGTTGGTCGTCGATGTGCAAACGGCCCGCCGTATCGACAATGAGCACGTCGCACCCGGAGTTGATCGCCTCGCGTCGCGCCTCCTTCGCTAGTCGTTCGACAGTTGCTGTATTGGCTTCCCCGACCTCGCCCTCGTAAATATTGGCCTTGATCGCCGCGGCCACCACTTTCAACTGCTCGCGAGCCGCCGGGCGGTACACGTCGACCGAAACCAGCAGAGGACGGTGTCCGCCGTTCTTCAACCAGTTGGCCAGCTTTCCCGAAGTCGTGGTTTTGCCCGAGCCCTGCAGCCCGGCCATGAGCACTACCGTCGGCGGCTGCGAGGCAAATTTTAATTTCGCAATATCTTTGCCCAGCGTCGCCACCAGTTCGTCGCGGACGATCTTGATCACTTGCTCGCCCGGAGAAAGTGCAGTCAGCACTTCCTGTCCAACCGCCTTTGCCTGGATGCGGTCAATCAGTTCTTTCACGACTTTAAAGTTGACGTCTGCCTCAAGCAGCGCAAGACGGATCTGTTTCAGCGCCTCGGAAATGTTTTCTTCCGTGAGGACGGCCTGCCCCCGAAGACTCTTGAAGGCGCGCTGGAGTTTTTCCTGAAGATTCTCAAACATAAGGCTTAGAACATCATTCTAGCAGCCGAATGTGGCCCGAATCGCGACCGGCAAACCCGGTGAAACCTCGCGTGGATTTCGCGCATCTATTACGAAAAATTCGCTGCAAAGGCAGGTACGATTATCATGGCCTCCCCAGCCCCCGCCAAGTTTCGGATCGACGTAGACATTCACAATCTCCTGATGAATTCAGCTTCTTCAGGCCCTCTGCCAGCCGAGGCGCGGGGGGCCACCTTACCCGAACCCGTTTTCCCGCAATATCCCGAGCGACTGAAAGATCCCGGCCCTCAAGTGCCTCCCGAAAAGCGCGACTGGACGTATGACCAGGTTTGGCGCAAAGTTCGTGGCTGGCTTTTGCCCTACGTACAATCACGCGTCATGCCCGGCGACTTTCATCCCATCACCGCGTACCTGTTCCTCGACTACAAATGCAATCTCGACTGCTGGTACTGTTGGGCGTTCAACAACAAAGTCAAGGGCATGACCGAGGTATGGCGCAAGCAGGGTTCCGACCTTACGTCACTTCGCGTCAAAGATCTCCTTGGCTGCGATCACTGTGTTGCAGTGAATCGTTACCGTGTCTTCAACGTTCTGGGCATAGCCGCCCGCATACGTCACCATGACTGGAATCTCCCTCGCTTGGGCGACGCGGAACACCAGTTCGTCCCGCTTCTTCAGTCCCTCGATGGTCAGTGACAGCCCGCCCAGTTGATCTTCACGATACGGATCGGCGCCCGCGATGTAGCAGATCAAATCGGGACGAAACTGCCTTAGGCCTGAACTGAGCGCATTGTCGAGCCATGCGAGATAGTAATCATCGTCGGCCTCATCCGGCAGATCTACGTCGATCGAGGACGGAGGCTTCCATGCCGGATAATTGTTTTCCTGATGCAATGAAATGGTGAAGACGTCTCCGGAGAAGCCGCTGTGCATTCTGCCCTTGGCCGCTCTCTGTGGCTCAGCGCCCGGGCGCACTGTTGCTGGAGCCACCGACGGCAGTGGCTGGCTCGCCGTCCGAGTTCCTGCAAAAATCGCCGCCGTGCCGTTCCCTTGGTGAACATCGCAATCGACCGTCATGGCGGTACGAATCTTGTCATCGCGCTGCATGCGTCGAATGGCCACTGCCACGTCATGAATCACGCAGAACCCTTCGCCGTGGTCGGGGAATGCGTGATGGAATCCTCCACCGATGTTGACGGCGACGCGGTCGTTGAGAGCGTGATCGGCTGCCAGAATCGATCCCCCCGCAGCAAGCCAGAAGGCCCGAACCAACTCCGGCGAGTAGGGTACCTCGAGTTCTAGCTCCTCGCGGGGACTGAGTGTTCCAGTCAACAGCTTCTCGACGTATTGCGGGGTGTGCACCAGTAAGACGTCCTGATCTGTAGCCGGACGAGGGATCACGAAATCAGACGGAATAGCAATCCCAGAAGTGAGCAGCCGGTCATGAACGCGTTTGTATTTTTCGGCGGGAAATACATGTGCGCCGATTGGCAGGTAGTAATCTTCGCTGTAGACCAGTTTAAACGGCAACATTCTGCGTATTCCAGCAGTCAAGCGGCATCTCGAAACTCGACCGGAAAACTTCATATCATACGCTTCGGCAGGGAGTTGCCTCCCATTCCGCATTATGGAATTTCCGCAACTGTTAAACTTAGAAAGTTGCCTCCCAAGAAGAAATCTCCGCAGTCCGCAGGCGCCGCGCCGGGGCCTGCCCTCGTCCCGCGATCGGACGCCGGTAAAGGCCGCATCTTCCTGATTGACACAATGTCGTTTATTTTTCGCGCCTACCACGCCATGGCGCGTCAGCGTCCCATGTCGACTAAGACCGGGGTTCCCACCGCTGCTACCTACGTCTTCGTCAATATGCTCCGCAAACTGCGCGATGATTTTTCGCCAGAACACCTCGCGGCGGTTTTCGACGTCGGCGAGCCGACGATTCGCAACCAGCAGGCTGAGGCGATCACTTCGATCCGGAAGTTTGATATCAAGACCCAGACCTTCAAAGAGGCCGAATACGGCGGATACAAGGCCAACCGAAGTGAAATGCCCGGTGATCTCGTGCAGCAGATTCCCTACATTCGGCGCGCCCTTGAGGCTTACCGCATTCCGATCCTGCAGCTCGCGGGCTACGAAGCTGACGATGTGATTGGAACCCTGGCGCGTAAAGCAGCCGAAGAATCGTATCCCGTGTTCGTTGTCTCCAGCGACAAAGACATGTTGCAGTTGGTCAATGACAAGGTTTGCGTGCTCAACCCGCCAAAAGACAACCTGATTTGCGACGCAGCCAAGGTCGAGGAAATCCTGGGCGTACCGCCATCCAAAGTGGTCGATGTGATGGCTCTGCGCGGAGACTCGATTGACAACATTCCGGGCGCTCCCGGAATCGGTGACAAAGGGTCGGTGGAACTCATCCGCAGATTTGGCAGTGTCGAACAGGCTCTCGAGCATGCCGCCGAAGTCGAAAAGAAGACCTATCGAGAATCGCTGCAGAACAATCGCGACAACATTCTTTATAGCAAGCAGCTCGTCACCATCGACACCAATGTAGACGTTGCCTTGGATGTTGCGGCCATGCAAGTGGGCGAGCCCGATATCGAAGCTCTCCGCTCTCTCTTCGCCGAACTCGAATTCACGTCATTGTTAAAAGAGTTGCTTCCCGTGGTAGAGGTCAAAGACGGAGACTACCGCGAAATTCGTTCGAAAGACGACTTTGAGCAATATCTCCATCTCACGGGTTCCGACCCACTTGCAATCGCGATTTCTGCAGAAACCCCAGAGTCGCTCGACAGTGAGACTGCCGCCGAAGACCGATTGCCCGATGCGCAATCCAGTTTCCTGGCGTTGCAGCCTTCTGACGCGCAGAATCCGGTTGCGGAACCGCCAATGGCGATTGCGGTTTCCAATGCGCCCGGAGCCGGGGCCATCATCGACCTCGCAGATCAGGCGCTCTGCGACAGAGTAAAGGCGGCCCTCGAAGATTCTTCGTCGGCAAAAGCCATCCACGACTTCAAATCGGCGCTTCATTATTTCGCAGACCAAGGAATTTCATTGGCTGGAGTGCAGCAAGATCCAATGCTCTATTCCTATTTGCTCGACCCGACTTACTCTTCGCATGCGCTCTCTGAAGTCGCATTGAGGCGATTCAATATCAAGATTAGCGGGAATCTTGCCGAGGCCGCGGATATTACCGGCCGGCTGGCTGCTGTATTGCGCAAGGAGGTGGACGATCAGGAGTTGACTCCGGTTTACGAGACGATCGACGCACCTCTTGTGCCTGTGCTGGCCCGCATGGAAACCGCCGGGGTCAAGATCGACCTTGCCGCTCTCGAGCATATGTCCGGCAAATTGCAGCGCGAGGCGGCGGCCAAAGCTCGCGATATTTATGAGCGTTGCGGAGTGGAGTTCAACATCAATTCTCCCAAGCAACTCGGCGACGTTTTGTTCAATAAACTTGCATTGCCTATCCCGGTGAAATACGGCAAGGGCAAGAAAATCTCCACGGCAGTCGATGTGCTCGAAGGTCTTGCAAACGAGCACGAAGTTCCGCGGATGGTCCTTGAATACCGCCAACTCACAAAGCTCAAGTCAACCTATGTCGACGCTTTGCCGGTCCTAATCCGCAGTCACAGCGGACGCGTTCATACGACCTTTGGACAAACCGGCACGGCCACCGGCAGGCTCTCATCCGCCAACCCAAATTTGCAGAATATTCCCATTCGCACCGAGTTGGGACGAGAGATCCGGGCCGCGTTCATCGCCGAACCGGGACACGTTCTGCTCGCCGCCGACTACTCGCAGATCGAATTGCGCCTCCTCGCTCACTATTCGCAAGACAAACTGTTGGTCGAAGCCTTCCGGCGCGGCGACGACATTCACACATTGACTGCTTCACAAGTCTTCGACGTCCCGCCGCTCATGGTCACCCCAGACCACAGACGACAGGCAAAGGTCGTCAACTTTGGTATTGTCTATGGACTCTCTGCCTTCGGACTCTCGCAGCAGTTAGCGATCGAGCCTTCCGAAGCCAGGAAATTTATTGACGCTTATTTCGAAAAATATCACGGAGTTCGGGCATTCATTGATTCCACCCTCGATGAGACGCGGCGCAGCCAGAGGGTGAAGACATTATTTGGACGTGTGCGCCCCATTCCCGACATCAACAGTAAGAATGTCACCCAGCGCGGCTTCGCGGAACGCACTGCCGTCAATACTCCGCTGCAGGGAACTGCGGCCGATCTCATTAAACTGGCGATGATCCGTATCGATGAAGAAATCCGCAAGCGCGGCCTTAAATCGCGTATGACCTTGCAGGTCCACGATGAACTCGTGTTCGAAATTCCGGAGAGTGAAATAAAGACCATGAAACCTTTGGTGCGCGAGCACATGGAAAACGTCTATGAACTGGCGGTCCCGCTGCTGGTCGAAATCGGCGTAGGCCCCAACTGGCGAGATATGGAATAGAAGACATGGAATAGAAACAAACTAAGTCAGGATTCTCCCCGCGCCTCCGATAAAATCTCGTCGCTTTATTTTCTTCGCCGGCAAAATATTTCAGAAATTCCCACAGACCCTTCCGTTATACTCGGGCCAACGAATTTTCAAACGCCGCGTTCGTCGTACACCCCAGCCGCATGATTTGAATTTTCAATTCTGCGGAGGCAGTCTGATGAGTGCAGCTTTCTCGCCGGCGCTCGATAAAACGGCCCGGCGTGTTTTCCCCCGGCACTTGATTCAAGTTCCTCTCGATTTGATCGTATTGCGATTCGGAGTTCCGGAAAATCTGCCCGGACGCTGCATTGATATCAGCGAAGCCGGCGTCGGGGCGGTCGTTGCCGGAGAGGTCCCGGCGGGCCAGCAGGTCGCAGTCGAATTTCGCCTTCCCAACCTGGGTGTTCCCGTACGCACTCGCGCATTGGTACGCTATCAATCGCAATTCCGTTGCGGCCTCGAGTTTGTTGGACTCACGGTTGAGCAACGGGAGATGATTCGGTACTGGGTGCATCGCTCTACTTTCGGTGCCGACGGCTGGAACAAGCCCGCAACCGGGGGAATTGCCGAAACCTCGAATGCCGAGTTGCCAGATCCTGTTGCAGACCTACCGAGTCGTCCGCGGCGCAGACTCCGCATCGCGAGGCGCACCCTCTTCCTTTTGCTCACTCTCATTCTGGTGCTGACCGGCTTCGCGTGGTGGCAATGGCAGAGGTCATGGAACGAACTGGAAAGGCAGCCTCTTCCCAGCGCCTCGAAAGTAAGAGTGCCCTCGGACACCATAAACAAGCGCATCGTCAGCAAGATTGAACCGGAGTACCCCCTAGCCGCACAAGCCGCCGGAGCGGAAGGAATGGTCGTGCTCGACGCCGTGATCGCTCCCGACGGCACCGTGAAGAGTTTGCGTCCCGTGTCCGGAACCGACACGTTGGTGCGGGCGGCGAGCGACGCGGTGCGCTCCTGGAAATTTGAACCCTTTCTCGCCGCCGGTCAGGCTGTAGAGGTTGAAACTACGATTGCTGTTGAATTTCGCCTGCACTGAAGTCTGGGATCCGGTCTAGAAGGCCGTCCTCTACGGGTGTTAATGAAGCGTTGCGACCGGTTGTTCCCGGGCTCGAATCACATCAGCGACGTCCCGGTGCCCAAGTATTTCGTAATATGTTTTTTCGATAGCAGCAGCGATGTCAGGCCACAGGTATTGGGTTTGGACTCGTTTGCGTTCGCGGATCGCGCACTGGCGGCGCAGTTCCGGATCGTGGATTAACATGTCGAGTTTGCGTTCGAGATCTTCCTGGTCGCCCTTGCGGAACATCTGGCCGGCACCCGCCACCACCTCGGCATTTTCAGGGATATCGCTCGTCAGCACACACACTCCAGCGGCCATTGCGTCGAGAAGAGCCAGAGAAAGACCTTCGATCTCCGACGGCAGCACGAACAAGGCCGCGTTCGACAACAGTTCTTCGAGCTCGCTTCCTCCCACCCACGACAAAAAGCGAATCTGGTCTGTTTGGTGCTCGAGTAGCGACTGAGCATACGAATCGGAGTGGCTCGACCCGCCGGCGAGAACCAATTTCATGTCCGTATTGATCTTTTCGAAAGCCTCAATCAGCAGGTGACAATTTTTTTCTGGCGAAAATCGGCCCAGAAAAAGAATGTACTTGCTCGGCTCTAGACCCCAGCCCAGAACTTTGCGTGGCATATGCGCTGGAGCGATCATCGCTCCATTGGGGATGTACACTGCGTTCCGTCGATATTTCTCGCGGTAGACTTCCTGCAGAGTGCGAGACACAACGATTGTCGCGTGCGGGGACATTGCCGCGGCTCCTTCGCCTAATCGCAAAATTCGAGAGGCGAACCAACCCCACTTTCTCCTTTGCCAGTCCAGCCCTTGCACGGTCACCACCGTTTTCTTGCCGGCGAGTCGCGGCAGAAAAGAGAATAAAGCCGGCCCCAGACAGTGATAGTGGACGATGTCATAGTCCGAAAACATGGCGTGGATTGTGCTCAACAGCGTGTGAACCGCAGTCTCGAGATGCTTTGACCGAATCGTAGGAAACCGCCGCACGTGCATGCCGTTGTACGTCTCCATCGGCGGTGTGAAATAACTCCGGCAGTAAACCGTTACTTCGTGTCCGCGTCGCGCCAGTTCGCGCCCCGCTTGTTCGTAATACGATTCGACGCCACTGTACTTTGACACAACACCGCGGCCGCCAATGAAGGCGACTCGGACCTGATGTTGACCGTGAGGCTTGATCGGCGTTGATGGGAACCATAGCAAATTCTTCTTTGAACCGAGGCGGCGATAGATTTCAAGCAGCTTCTTGATGTGCTGTTGCGGGTCGTGGTTGGCCCGCAGTCGCTGGCGCGCTGCGAATCCCATCTTCCCGACAAGTTCAGGCTGCTCATACAAGAACTGGATCGCGTGTGCGAGTTGCTCCCGATCGCCATCGGTGTAGAGCAGCCCAGTGACCCCATGGTCGACGAGTTCACGGCGCGAACCCAGATCCGACGCGATCACCGGACGCCCCCATGCGTATGACTCCAGGATCGATTTTCCGAGAGTTTCATAGGCATGCGAAGGGAAGAGCGAGAAGCTGCATCCCGCAATGAGCTCTTGCAACTTGTCGCCATGAACCATGCCGGTGAACAAAACTTGGTTCAGATTCAGTTCTCGCGCCAGCGCTTCGAGTCGCCCTCGTTCGGGGCCGTCCCCGGCGATTATGAGCGGGATGTGCGGCATCCGCGCCATCGCCCGGATCAGCTCGTAGACACCTTTTTCCGCCGAAAGCCGCCCGAAATAAAGCAAGTATCCCTCATCGGGTGCGAGTCGTTCCTCCCTTGGAAGAGACTGATAGTGCGGAAGGACTTCGACCCGTCCAGCCGGCAGTCCGTGCGTCACTAATTTGTTGCGCACGAATTCGCTCGGTGCGAGAAACAAGTCGACGCAGCGCTCGTATGTCCGCAACCACTTTTGAACGTAAGCTTCCGCAGCCAGAACCAAACTGCCCGAACGTTTGCCGTGATAGCACTTCTCAGTTACGACTTTGTAAAACGCCCCGTCGCTGCACTGTTCGCAAGCTTTGCCGTGAGAAACCAAGTTGTAGGTTGGACACAGAATCTTGAAATCGTTAAGGTGATAGACGATCGGAACGCCACGCTTCTTCAACTCCCAAAGCACAGAAGGAGACAAATGGTGGTAGATGCCACGAACGTGTGCCAAGTCCGGTGAAAAATCCTCAATACACTTGCGCATCGAGCGGCGCGCGGAAGGCGAATAGACCGCATGCGCCGCCATTCTTGCTTTTTTCCATAAACCTGCGCTGGAGTCTTTGAAGTCAACATACGGGATGCGATAACTCCGGCCCGAAAACGCCTGCGGCCGGCCATGGTCCATGCTGAACAGCGCTGTGTGCTGCCCGCACTCGCCCATCTTGTGAATCAGGTCGAAGAGATACGCTTCTGTCCCGCTAAATGGATAGTCGTACTTGTTGCAGTATAGGATTCGCATGATTCCCGTCTGTTTTAGAAATGAGAGTTAAGAATTGTTTTGCAAATGCCCGCAGATTTCGCGGCCGGCTGTACATCGCGGCAACCAGCTCCGCCGCCGCCCGCCCGACTTCACTTGTCGAATTCCTGTTCCGATAAATCGACCACACCGAGTTCACGAATTCAGGTAGACATCCGGCCGGATAAAGAAATCCGGTTCGCTCGTGCTCCACCAGTTCCGGGATTCCGGTAATCGCCGGAGCGAGTACCAGCTTTTCGTGGGCCATAGCCTCCATGAGCGCGACTGGGATGCCTTCGCTCTTGCTGGTCATAACCACGAGGTCGGCCTGCTGGTAATAACGAGACAGCTCGCCTCGCGGCACCTGACCGATCAAAGAAACATTTCCTTGCAGGCCTAAGCGCGAAATCTGTTGCTCGAGATTCGGGCGCTCCGGACCTTCACCCGCGATCCAACAGATAAAGTTCAATCCCTGTTCGCGAAGCTGGCCGGCGGCCTCAATCAGAAACTGATGATTTTTCACCGGATGGAGTCGCCCTACCGCGAGCAGGTGGAACCGCCGCCGCTCGTCGGGCGGAGCTGCTCCTTGCTTTACTTCACTCGTTGGCCACGGCAGGACCCGGTCGACACCGAGACGGCGGACAACGATTTTTTCCGCTGGGACCGACGGGAAATTCCGCAAAATGTATTGGCGGTTGAATTCCGACACCGTCATACAAAATTGGCAGGCGCTGAGTTTCGGGCCCAATAAATCAGCTCGCTGCAGCAAGTCAGAGCCGTGCAAAGTAAAGCTGAAACCGATTCCGAGCAAATTTGCGGCCACCAGGGCCATCCACGAAGCAAAGTATCCGTGATGGGCGTGAATATGCTCAACATTCAAAACCGCAAGCTGCTCGGCAAGGACGGCGCCCATCGCAGTGTGGCCGAGCGCTCGAACGCGGAGGCCTGAAGAAGCATCACGTTCCCAAACCAGCGGCCGCAGCACCTCCCAGAGCTTACGGCGGTCCTTAGCAAGTCTGCGTATTCCGCGCAACAGTTCGTCATCGGAGAGCGGCTGGAAAAATCGAGTCTCCTTCCAGAATGCGCGTTCTGCCAGGCTCAGCTCTCTCGGCGATACACGCTTCCCGCTGCAGCAGACAACTCTGGTTCCATATGCCCGCAGCTGTCGCACCTCGTCCATCACGTAAGGCTCCAGCGGTGAGGGGAACTGGTTGGCGATATATGCCACGGTAGTCATGCCGATGTCTCCGCTGGCGCGCATAACATTCCGGCAATCGTAAAGACTAGCCCGATGACAAACTGGTAGGCCATGTCGACAAAAAAAGCGTTGAACAGAAAGACGCTCAGCAGGATCGGCCAAACCTTGCGCACGGAAGCGACGCTCCCATCTTCCCCACCTGCACCGCGACATGAGAGTCGAAAGAGGTTGAAGAAGAGCACGGTGTAAAGAAGCAGTCCCGGTACGCCGAATTCCACCAGCAGTGCGAGGTACGTGTTGTGCACATAGAAGGTGTGGAGATGGTAACCATCCATGCGGCGCGCCAGCTCGTTATACATCCCTCCAGCAGCCCAGCCGGTGAGGGGCCGCTCCTTGAACATCTCCCATCCGGCGTCGTAAACGGCCAATCGCGCCTCTACCGGACCGCGTTCTCCCGTGCGGTCCCACAGGGCTGACTTGAGGGAATGGTTACTCAGGCCGATGGCAAGTCCGGCCAGCAGTCCAGCGATGGCAAGCAGAGTACAGATCACCTGAACGCGGCGTTCGACGACTCGCAACCCGATCACGATGGCGGAAACGATGAACGCGATCCACACGGCTCGGGTCAGCGTGGCTAGCACCGCCAGAGGCAGCGCAAACCACAGGATCCGGACGATGATTCTTCTTCCTGGCGATAGCGCCACTGCCAGAATTCCCAGAATATTCAACGAGACGCCGTTCGCGACTGCCTGCAGAAATGGGCCGCGCGCCCGATCGGCATGAAACCCAAGACTTGCATCGAGAATGAAGCGCGGAAAGATCAGGGACCGCGCGCCGACCAAAAACGCAATTGACACAAACACCAGGTAGAAAAGTGCCAGGGTCACGAAAACGGCGAAGTGTTTTCGCTCTGCTTCTGTACGAAAAATCAGCACAGAGAGATGAAACAAAGCAAAAGGGACGATGTACTTGCTTGCAATGATGCTCCAGATTTGCGCATCATAGGGTTCGCGCAAGGCGCGCACCATCGCCATGCCCATAAGCCCGAGCATCGGCAGGCTCAGTGCCGCCACAAAAGGCACCTTCTCGCGCAGGGCCAGTGCTCGCAGCAGTACGAAGAACACCAGAAGGCCGAATGCAACCCGGTCGGCGTAGTAAGAAAACAAATCCGGCGGTCGAAACAGGAAAACCGTCATGGCTCCCACATAGAGAATCGACGGATACGCTAACCCCAGGTGCAATGGTCGAAGCAGCAAGCCCGCCGCCTGCCACAGAACGTTGGAATCACTTTCCCAGGAGAGAGCGCGACTGCTCATGGCGGTCAGATTCCGTCCGGGGCAAACAACACGCGCAACGTTTTTGCGAGGATGAAGAAATCCAGCCGCAACGTCCAGTTCTCGATGTAGGTCAAATCGAGATGCATGTTGAGTTCAAAGTAGGGGCAATCCCGCGCCGTAACTTGCCAGAGACCCGTCATGCCCGGCTTCACGTCGAGTCGCCGATAGTGACGAAGATCGTAGTGGTCGACTTCCTGCACCGGATGTGGCCGGGGCCCTACCAGGCTCATTTCGCCGCAGAATACGTTCCACAATTGCGGTAATTCGTCCAGGCTGTAGCGCCGGATGATTTTGCCGACGTGCGTGATCCTTGGATCATCGTCGATCTTGAAAATCGGGCCCTGACGCTGGTTACGGTCGCGAAGTCCCTCCTTCAGTTTTTCTGCGTCTGTCACCATGGAGCGAAATTTGTGGCAGCGAAAGCGTCGTCCTTTGGCCCCGGTACGTTCGGCGGAGTAGAAAACCGGCCCCGGGGAGTCCATCTTGATCAAGAGGGCAATCATCGCCATGGCCGGAGCCATCAGCAGCATTCCGGTTGTGGCGCCTGCCAAGTCCAGCAAGCGCTTGAAGAAGAGACTTGCCCCCGGTACCGCTTCTCGATGGAGAGTAATCACGGGTATATCCCCGATGCGCTCGACGCCGGAGTCTGGCCATGACCCTGGCGGTAGCAAAGGCACGGCGCGAATGTCCAGATGATTGCGAAATGCGGCAGCCGCTGCCTCACGCGACGCGTCGAGTTCCCCAGGCAGCGCCAGAATCACCTCGTCAATAAACTGTGCGCGGGCCAGCCAATCGAGGTCCGCAACTCGCCCTAAGACAGCCGGAGATAAAGGCAAAACATCGTCGACGAAGCCGCAGACTTCGGCGCGTTGTGCCGGATCGCCGCGGAGTGCCCGCGCGATCGAACGGCCAACTGGGCCGCCACCAACGACCAGGACCTTGCGCACTTCGTTTTTATGTTGTCTCTTTTGAATTGCGCGCCTCAATCGTCGCCACCCGACCAGGCTCGGGAGGCTGAAAATAAACATGGCGATCACGGCCTCGCTCCGCCGTGCGTTCCACTCACTGGCAAGAAACAAAATGGAAGCGAATAAGGTCGATCTGGTCAGCGCCAATCCTGTGCCGGAAGGATAGGGGTCGACCGGATCTCGATACAGGCCCTCCGAAAATCCGAAGAGCGTGACCATAACTCCAAATACGAGTCCTCGCTGCCAGGGCAAACTCGCCATGGGTAAGAATCGACACGACACGGCCCATGCCAACCCGACCACCGCCAAATCGGGGAATACCGATCGAAATAGCGCGAAGCGGTCGCCGACTGGATGGGGCAATAGTTCTGCTATGGCAGCTTTGCCCGCGCGTCGCTTTTCCCCGTTCTCATGCGCCTGCCGCGACTTGCGCGCCGCGGTTCGGGATAACGCGCCCGTTCTCGATTGGTCCCAGGCTCTTCTTTCTTTGGATCTGCCCGGTATCATTCGTGCATACGCGGAGATGTCAGTTCCCGACGACCAAGCTCGACCTGCAGTCGATTCGTTCATGGAATCCCCACAACGTCACAAATTTCGGTACAGCGCTTCTGGCACGGGAAAACGCCGGTCCATGAGCACGGTTCCAAGAATCGGAACCCGCGCTTTGCAAAGCTGATGTTTAATTTGTGCGGCGACCAGACGCCTAGTTCGGTTCGCCCTAAGCACGAGCACCAGTCCGTCACATGCCTGAACGATGCTGGCGGTCAGCCATGAGACCGGAGGGCACCACACAATCGAAAAATCGAACTCGCCGGTCAGGTCTC
>Ga0181531_10000691_pt1 | contig 22115 bp, 19 predicted proteins | sample PEATcosm2014_Bin_38_FD_119743 | JGI IMG/M metagenome (GOLD analysis project Ga0181531, IMG submission 119743) | Peatland microbial communities from MTU Mesocosm Facility, Houghton, MI, USA - PEATcosm2014_Bin11_10_metaG | ecosystem: Environmental > Terrestrial > Soil > Wetlands > Peat | place... | reverse complement strand
ATGCAAATATCATTATCGGTTCAGTAATCGATGAAAGCATGGGCGATGAAATTTCCGTTACCATTATCGCAACCGGTTTTAAAGATGAAGCCAAGAAAGAAATAGCTAAAAATGATAAAGCTCCTTCACGAACCGATGTCCATTCAGATGGCGTTCGACCTTCAGTCGTTGATGCATATGGTCTTGATATGCAGGCGCACGGTGAAGTAGCGGCGGCAGCCCCAGCTGTAGCATTAGAACCAGAAATTGAAACAGCGTCGGCAGAACCGGAAGTGGTAGCAGCTGCGGTAGTTACACCGATGGAAGTAGCGGCCGAAGAAAAAGTAGAATTGGTTGCTGCAGCAAAGCATGAGCCTGCTGCTGAGCATGCAACGCATGATCTTGGTTATGAACGCTGTGATGTAATTCAGGATCTTGATGTGCCGACCTATTTACGCAAGCAACAAGAAGAAAGCCTGTAAAAAATAAAACCCCCTCAATGCGAGGGGGTTTTTACTTACTTTCTATTCTTATACCACTGAGCTGCTGCAGCACGCACCACTTGCGGAGCGTATAGTTTAGCGATCAGTTTTTTATCTCGTACAACCATAATATATGATTTTGGATCAATATTTTTAACATAGAGAGCAGGAACGTGTAATCGGCTGTCTGTATCAGCAGCATTGAGTCCCTCAGGAAATGAATCAATGCGAGTAATCTTTCCATCAATCAATGCATATGATGGGGAGGCTCCTTCGAGCGGCTTTTCTATTTCAGTATGTGAAAGTAATGGCGTATATAATTCATGGCCTTCTTGATTGCGGCCTATAAAAAGCCACCCCCGCGAGCCTTTTAGGGGCTCTATAGGCGTCATTTGCTTGTGCGCTGGCACGATTGAATTAATTGCAAGGTGTAGTTGAGGTACGCTTTCCTTCAAGGCAACGGCATTGCCGTTATGTGCAGCTACTGAGACGGTACCAAAAATGCTTTTCTGATCGCCAGAAGATGCGGTTACAGTTACGGTTTTTTCCGTGGTATTTCTGACGGTGACCCCCATCAGCGGCATTGCCCAGCAGAGTGCGATGAGCGCGCCCAAAATATAGTTTTTCATATGCTTTTCCCCCATGCTATTGTCCCTTTTTACACCTTAAGGATAGCATGGCGAGTTTTCAGATTGCAACAATATGATGTTTTTTGTTTCTTTAAGGGCGGTTTATTTGTTTTTACATTTATGTCCTGATGTGGTAAAATGGAATTGTTTTTAGTGGTATAACCCCTTATCGTAAAGGATTATTTTATGGTTAATCACAAAGCAACTACAATTCTGGCCCTGGCACTTCTTGCCCAGCCCGTCAAAGCCCGTAATGGGGACTTTGACCCAGTAAAAACAGTCGGTATTATTGGCGGCATATGCCTCGGCGCCTATGCCATAGGAAAAGGTGTCCAATACCTTTGTACCCCCTCAAATGAAACATTAATTTCCAAAGCGCGCGATGCTCAGGATTATGCCTATCAGCGGTATGATTCAACCGTGCGCTTTTTAGCTTCCCATAATTATGATCGCAGTGAAGATACACTGTGCGAACTGCAAGTGCATGTTTCCGGTTCCGTGCAGAACTATCTGAGTGATATGCGCTATGCGCTCGAGCAAGTGCGCAGGGCGTCTGCAAATCTTTCAGATCGCATGCACGATTTAGAGCGTAAGGGTGATCATTATAATGATTATCGCCGCATGGAAATGATCCAAAAAGATCTGATACATGCCGAATCTACTCTGAGTCGTGCGTATGAGTATATAGATCGCCAAAGTGCATATAGCGTGCTGTATGCGACGGTTGATGAAGTGTACAGTCACTATGCTGAACTGCTCACATACGTTGGGCGCTATGGCGGCAATCGGATCGCGCTCGCGCAATATGTTAAGGAACAAATCGCCGTTAAAGCCGTTACCAATCGCAATCCATATCCACTGATTAGTTATGCTGAAACGCTGAATGATCGCATCACTGTACTGATCAGCGCAATACAACGCTGCCATTACGCGCCAATGCTGCTTGATAAGGCCAATGATATGGCGGATAAGCTCAAAACGGTCCGCACCATTCTGCTTGCAGACGATCGTTATGCCTTTGAAATTCAAGATCGTGAACGTGCGCGCCGAGAAGAGGAGCGTTTACGCATCGAGCGAGCACGCTTGGATGCAGAGCGTATCAAGGCTGATGCTGCACAACGTCAAGCCTATGCAGCAGAATGTCAAAACCGTGAACTTGCACGGCAAAATGATATCTTAAGAGAACAAAATAGAATTGGACGAGAACGCAATGAGCGCCATCGTTATTGCGATTACAATCGATGCTGTTGTAATCAAGGTTCAGAGTGTCCTATCGTTAGGATCGATTTCGTTCGATAAACTGAAGGAGAAGCGATGAATAGAATGCCATTCATGGTGAGTAGTCGGGGGTATCGAACCATGAAAAAATATCTATATCTTGCACTTTTAGCTTTTCCAGCATTATCGCATGCGATGGAAAAGAAAAAGCCAAAAACGCCAGAGCCTACGTATGTTGATTTGAGGGTGGCGAGTAAGAGTAGCTCGGTAGGACGACGCAGCAGTTTGCCGAACATATTCAGTATTGGTTTCTTTAAAAAAAAGAGCTCCGATATCTCAAACAATTCAAGCGGCTCATTGGATACACGATCTTTGGATAATGCTTCAGTTGAATCAGCAACGAGTCCACGCGCAAGCACCCCCAGAAGTGATGGCACGTTCCGTGGAAATCAATTGACCAGATCATCTAATGGACCGATGAGTCCTGAGGATGATAGCAGCCCAGTAAGCCATTCGGGTCAATATTATATCGATCCAGAGAGCCTCAAAATGGATGTAGGTGAGGATGATACGAGCCCAAAAAATCTGTCTGATCCATACGAGGAAGACAATATAAAGGCGGTAACAACTCAGAGCCAACGCCAAGTTGATTTGATTGTGACTGGAGCAGTTCGGTATGCACAAAAAGTAAAATATGGAGCTGCCCAGGCAACAGCGTTGTATAGGATCGCGATTCCAGAAGCGAGTGATGAGGGGCAATATCGATTCCCGTCGCAGAATTCGAAACATGGCGATGATGGCGATAAATATTTGGATTAATATGACGCGTGATTTATAGATTTTTAATAAAAGTGGCTCTCTTTGTGAGGGCCATTTTTTTGTTTCGATACCATAATGAGCAAGAAATTCGTTGGTTGAATCGTCAATGCGATTAGTTATACTAAGCTCATTCATATTAATCATAATCATTACATGAAAGAACAAGCATGATTCGTAGATTAAATGTTGCATTACTGGCGGCGGCATTCATAAGCCAACCAAGATGTATGGGGATGGGTCCAGATAGAGAAAATCTTCTTAAAGCAGCAGCGGGTGTGGCTATAGTTGGGGGTGCAATATGGTATGCATCTCAGCCGGATTCTGATGAAACAATCATTAAAAAAGCGAGAAAGTTAATCATCGATCAGGATGCGCAGCCAGCATACGGTGGAGATGAGCTGGCGTTACAATTTTTTGCACATCGATATTTGAGTGGACCATCATTTGAAGCAGTTCGCCAGAAAACGATTAAAGAGCGCGATACCGTCCTTAACATGCATAGCGATATACGCTTACGCATTTCAAAGGCCGACTTCGATCGCCGCGAAATATTGAGCGAATGTTATGATGGCTTGAGTCAAACATATGTTGCATTGATCGCAAAACTTACATATTTAGATCAATACGCCAACTATTTTAAATTGCATGTTGCTAATGAGCGTGCTCTTGCACTGATCAATCGAGGTTGTCCGCGGGGATATAACAGCGATTGTGCGCAAGAATTTAGAAAGGCCATGGATGAGGTGGAACGGCTTAACAATAATGCGCCTCACTCTGCATTACGTCAAAAGATAAGCGAGGAAACTTATCCACAGTTGGCTAAAAAATATGGCGATCTCAATAAGCGCATAGAAGATGATAGAAGGCAACGAGAAATAGTAGAGTCAACAAGCAGAGTTGTAGGTGTAGTAGCGGGAGCTCTTTTGGAAGCATCAGCACAACCACAACAACAGCCTACCAATGTATCATCTCGACAAACAACAGCGCAGCAGCAGGATCAGGCGGCTATTGAACAGGCAAAGAAAAATAGCTTGGTTACCGCCCATCAAGAAGAAGCATTGCGACAAGCAAAAGCAAGGGCAAAACTGTAAGCAATCAGCAATAAAGTCAGCATAGGTTTATAATAAAAGTGGCTCTCTTTCGGAGGGCCATTTTTACGTTGTACTATAGATATTATGCAAAGAAACTCAGTATTACGTTAAACTTGGAAACGGGGTTATGATCGGTTATACTAAACATATTCATATTAACCATAATCATTACCATGAAAGAACAAGCATGATTCGTAGATTAAATGCTGCATTACTGGCAGTGGCACTCATAGTTCAACCCAAAAGCGTGCGTGCAGATGGAGAAGATCTTCTTAAAGCAGCAGCAGGGGTGGTTATAGTTGGGGGGGCAATATGGTATGCGTCTCGGCCGGATTCCGATGAAACGGCTCTTAGAAAAGCAAAAAATTTGATTGACCAAGTGGGGACGCAGTCATCAACCCAGGATGGTGATGAGCGGGCGCTACAATCTTTTGCCCATCGATATTTGAGCGGATCATCATTCGAAGAGATTCGCCAAAAAACGATTAAAGAGCGCAATGCCGTACTTAACGCGCAGAGCGATATGCGCTCACGCGTTTTCAAAGCTGATTATGCAAATCGTGAAACATTGAGAGAATGTTCTGATGATTTGAATAAAGTATATGTTGCATTGAGCACAAAACTTGCGTATTTAGATCAATACGCCAACTATTTTAAATTGCATGTTGCTAATGAGCGTGGCCGTGCACTGATCAATCGAGGTTGCCCGTGGGGGTATGACAGCGATTGCGCGCAAGATTTTAGAAAGGCCATGGATGAGGTTGAACGGCATAACAATAATGCGCCCTACTCTGCATTACGTCAAAAGGTAAGCCAGGAAACCTATCCGCAGTTGGCTAAAAAATATGGCGATATTTGTAAGCACATAGAAGATGATAGAAGGCAACGAGAAGCTGTAGCGGCGACAATCAGACTTGCGGGTGCAGTGGCGGGAGCTCTTTTGGAAGCATCAGCACAACAACAGCCTACCAATGTATCATCTGGACAAACAGCAGCGCAGCAACGAGAGCAGGCGGCTATTGAACAGGCAAAGAAAAATAGTCAGATTACTGCCCATCAAGAAGAAGTAATGCGACAAGCAAAAGCGCGGCAAGAGCAAGAGCGTAGGCAGGCAGCCGCAAATTCAGAAGAGGCGGCAATGCAACAAGCGCTCTTGAATGATGCTAAAACGCAGCAGCAAGATCATGCGAAATGCACGTATGACACCTGCCACAAAGGCAGTGGCCCAGAATGTCCTGCGTATCAGGCGCATAAAAATTGTACACCTGAACGATGTGCAAAGGGTTTATCTCAGCAAGCGTGTCCGGCGCAGATGCTGTATCATGCACAATGCACACACGATACGTGCTATAAAGCAAGCGGAGCGCAATGTCCTGCGTATCAAGCTCATAGAAATTGCACCAAGAGCTGGTGCGTCCATGATCAAGACCCTTATTGCCCACGTTGGAACTAAGATTAAAAAAGGGGCCCCGCCTAGAGGGCCCTTTTTATGGGATGGCTGCTTTTTATGCAATATCTGCTATGATAAACAATCATATTTCAATTAATTGTTCCACTCATTCTGAGTAGTGCGGAACGGACGTATCGAAGAGCATGATTATTCATTCCAATCCATTATTTACCATCTATTTTGGAGGTGCCCAAGATCGTCTGAGTGAAGACGACTATTACACGTTTCCTCCAGAAACCAACCTGCTTGCTGAGCAGCAATTCAAGCATCTAGCAGATCTTTTGGGGATCGAAACACTGGTATTTTTAAAACAGGTCCATAAGAATATCGGCTATGTGGTGACCGAAGATACGCGCATTCATTTAGCGCAGCCCTTTTTCACTGAAGGTGACTATCTTCTGACCGATCTTCCGGGCGTTGGCATTGGCATTATGACTGCCGATTGTTTGCCTATCATTATTCACGACACGCGTAACAATGCGTTGGGGGCTATTCATGCCGGCTGGCGTGGATCCGTTGGACATATAGCTATGAAGGCATTTGAACGCATGCAGCAAGCGTATGGGACACAAGGTGCGGACGTTCGGGTATATTTCGGCCCATCGGCTAAACCCTGCTGCTATGAGGTGGGGCAGGCGGTGATTGAATATGCCGATGCCGATCCGCTGCTTGCCGATTCCTTGGTTGAGCATAACGGCAAAACCTATTTAAATGTCACCCGCTATAATATGCTCCAGTTGCGTCAGGTGGGTGTGCCCCAGCTGGCAATCCATGGCGACTATAATACCTGCACAATCTGCGATGATCGGCTCTGTTCCTATCGGCGGGATGGCAAAAGCCCGTACCGGCAAATGACCGTCGTCGCGTTGCGTTAACCCTTCGAGATGGGCGTACCGCCCTCCTCAGGATGAGCGGATTTTATAAGTTTAAAAAATCAAAAAAGTATCGACCATGCCTCTTTTATAATGCTATTTCATTTCATCCTGAGGAGTGCCGGAACGGCCGTCACGAAAGGATAGTGTTTTACCGCGTTTTTGACTATACTACTTAATATTTGTACGTTACCTGAGGGTAATTCACCGCGAACCTAGAGAAAATTCAAATCGGGATAGAAGATGATCACACGTATTCTTGCAACCATTATTGGGACGAACAATGCGCGCCAATTGCGCAAGCTTCAGCCCATTGTCGATAAAATTAATGCATTCGAGCCCGCCATCAGCGCGCTCAGTGATGCCGATCTTGCTGCTAAAACCACCTACTTTCGTGAGCAGCTCAGCCAGGGCAAAACGCTTGATGATATTTTACCTGAAGCCTATGCGGTGGTCCGTGAAACCAGTAAGCGGGTAACCGGCCAACGCCACTATGACGTACAGTTGATGGGTGGTATGGTCCTCCATCAAGGAAAAATCTCTGAAATGAAAACCGGTGAAGGTAAAACCCTCACCGCAACTTTGCCTCTCTATTTGAATGCACTCTCAGGCAAAGGTGTCCATCTGGTAACGGTCAACGATTATCTTGCTCGCCGTGACTCTGAATGGAATGCCCCGATCTATAATTTCCTAGGCTTAACCGTCGCCTGCTTGCAAAATAGCATGCATGATCATGAGCGCAAAAAGGCATACGAAGCCGACATTCTCTATGCAACCAATAACGAGCTTGGATTCGATTATCTGCGCGATAATATGAAGTTCCGCCTCTCTGATTACGTACAGCGCGATCTTAATTTTGCAATCGTGGACGAAGTTGACTCTATTTTGATCGACGAAGCCCGAACTCCGCTCATCATTTCCGGTGCTGCCGATAAGAGTAGCCGTTTGTATGTTGATGCCAATCAGGTCGTAAAACATTTCAAAAAAGATGAAGACTACGTTGTCGATGAAAAAGAACGTTCAGCACAATTTACCGATGCTGCCATCGATAAGATTGAGCGTGCCTTTAATATCTCAAATCTCTATGCAATCGAACATCTGCCGCTCCTGCATCACGTAACCCAAGCATTGCGTGCAAACACGCTCTATCGCCGTGACGTTGATTACGTGGTCAAAGATAAAGAAGTCTTGATCGTCGATGAATTTACCGGCCGTATTTTACCAGGCCGCCGTTATAGCGATGGCTTACATCAAGCGCTCGAAGCAAAAGAGGGCGTTGATATTGAACAAGAAAGCCAAACGCTCGCTTCCATTACGCTTCAAAACTATTTCCGTCTTTATAAAAAGCTTGCGGGTATGACCGGTACGGCAATGACCGAAGCGGAAGAGTTCTACAAAATTTACAAACTCGATGTGATCGCCGTCCCAACCAATAAAGAAATGATTCGCGATGATAAATCGGATCTTATTTTCTTGACCAAGGATGCCAAATACAATGCAATCGTTGGCGATATTAAAGAGCGCTATGAAAAAGGCCAACCTGTTTTGATTGGTACTATCGCGATTGAAACCTCTGAACATTTAAGTGCAATTTTGACTGCCAATGGCGTTAAGCATGAAGTCTTGAATGCCAAACAACATGAACGTGAAGCAGAGATTGTAGAAAAAGCAGGTCAACCAGGCCACATTACTATCGCTACCAACATGGCAGGCCGTGGGACTGACATTAAGTTATCTCCAGAATCGCGAGAAGCAGGCGGGTTATATATTTTAGGTACTGAGCGCCATGAAAGTCGCCGTATCGATAACCAGCTACGTGGGCGTTCTGGCCGTCAGGGCGATCCAGGCGAATCACGCTTTTATATCTCTCTTGAAGATGATCTCATTCGTATCTTTGCTGGCGAAGGATTGAAGAAGAAGATGGAATTCTTCGGTATGAAGGAAGATGAGATTATCGAATCGCCATTCGTTTCTAAAACAATCGAACGTGCGCAAGAAAAAGTTGAAAAACATAACTTCGAAATTCGTCGTCACCTTCTTGAATATGATGACGTCTTGAACCAGCAGCGCAAAGTAATTTATGATTATCGCCGTTCTATCCTTGAAGGTGAAGAACAAATCTTTGATCTCATTCGCGATCTTATCAGTGCAGCTATTTCTGATTTAGTGTTCTATCACACCCAGGGGAGCAATGTAACGCCGCAGGCATACGATTTCATCGTTGATGCGCTTCATGCCATTACCGCGATACCGGTTGAAGCGATTCGTGCAGCCGGCTTTAATACGAGCAATACAGAGCTGCTCAAAGCAGACATCACCAGTTTCATGACCGAACAGTATGAGCTTTTCAGAGAGCAGCAAGATGGCAAGATCATCCAGGAAGCTGAAAAATGGCTCATGCTTGAAGTTATTGATCAGGCATGGAAACAGCACATGCTCAACCTCGATCATTTGAAAGAGGGCATAGGATTACGCGGCTGGGGCCAAAAGACTCCGCTCATCGAATACAAAAAAGAAGCCTTTGCAATGTTCCAAGACATGATGCAATTTGTTCGCCGCGATATTGTCCATCATATCTTCCATCTCAAACTTGAACGCTTCAACCAGCATGAATTAGAGCGCAAGCGCGAACAAGAACTTGATCAATTGAGCATGATCTCCGGCCCTGAAGGCGGTGGCAATGCACTCAATGAAGGCAAGGGTAAGGTTGCAGTTCAGCAAGTGCGCCATGAAGATAAGCAAGGCCGTAATGAGCCATGTTCGTGTGGATCTGGTAAGAAGGCTAAGAAATGCTGCCAGAAGTAACGGCTTACAACAACTCGTAAAATAAAACGCCCGCGTGTCTTTCGATACGCGGGCGATATTTTTGAAGAATTGTTAAAGAGTACTTATAAGCCTAACGATTCGCGCGCGCTGTGTTTAATTTTAAGCAGCTGGGAGTTCTCTATATCACGTTTTTCTTTTAGATCTTCAAACATTTGTTTTTGGTGTTTAATCGAAGTTTTTTGAGCATCCCCTAACGTGAGTCCTAACAATTTCTCTATGATTGCAATGTAAGCATCTCGTATGATTTGCAATTGCTTGTGCTGGGTGCGCAAGAGAGTAAGTGTTGGATCTATACGATATCCAAGCTTCTTAGCTATAGTCCCCTGCCAGTCTTCGGGCCTTTTTTTAAATTCTTCTTTGAGTCCAGCTGCTCCTTTAGCATCGAGCAGATCTATGTAACCCTGTGTTTTGTGTAGGTTTGTTAAAGCAGTATTCAATGCGTTCTGGAAAAGAGTAAAATTTATCTCAGTAATGATTGCTGCTTTTGGCACCTTAATTATTTCTTTAATAATGGTATCGACGTTTCTTTTAAACGCTTCATCTTTATGCTTCTTTATATATTGTTCAGTTGGTGGGACGAGCTCTGAAACAATATTGTTATAAAGCTCTTTGTTTGCTTCTTCTAGGGTATCTTTAGTGACGGTAAAGCGTTTATTAAGAGCCAAAAATTGCTGCTTATGTTGATTGATTAAAAAATCAATATGGCTCTGTAAGAGACTAGAACGATTGGTGGCATATTCTTGGTTCGGATACATTTGGGATTTTAAAGATATAATGACATCTTTCGTAATTTTCAGATTATCCAAAAGCTCTTTGGCAAGAGGTACCCACTGTGTATCATCTGCGCGCATGATTTTTTCGATCCAGGCATCGAAAGTTCTCAGCGGGTTTTGGGGCCCACTCGGTTGATAATGCTTTAGAAATTCTGTGATCTGTGATCTCGATTGTGCTTTAAAATCATCTCCTGCGTGAAGACCACTCTGTAATACTATGATCAGCATGCTAATCAGCGCAAATTTTTTCATCACATTTCCTTTATCGTAAGAAGATTAGTTTTCATTACCATATAAAAAAACAATGCATAGATCCTATGATTGTAATCAAAATATTGGGCAAGAATGGAAAAACAAGGGGATTTGTTAATAAAGAGGGGCGGCTTTAAGGCCGCCCCCTCGTGATTGCTTTTAAGAGAATGAATTACTTATTTTTCTTCTGCTGCCTCTTGTATTGAGGTAACAGCTTCGTATGCAGAATCAAGGCGCTCTTGAGCATCTGCTATTGCGGCTTTGTCACCGCTTGCTTCAGCTTCTTCTAGTCCGCGTAATGCCGCTTCAGCTTCAGCGTTACCAGCTTCTATATCTTTTTGTTTTTGCTCTTCAGTCCATCCAGCGCTTGATGATTCACCAGCTTTGCCCTCTAGGATTTGAATTTTCTTCTCTGCATCTGATCTTATGCGGTTTGTTTCTAAGTAGTCTGAAAGTTCATTCGCTTTCTTCTGCATTCCAAGGTCAGGAAGCATAGAGATCCAGCCGCCTTTTCCTTTTTCTTTTGCTTCCTCGCGAGCTTTTTCTCTTGCTGCAAGCTCAGCCTTAACTTGTTCTTCAGCCTGAACTCTGATTTCTGCTTTTTTAGCTTCTAGAGCAGCTGCAGCTTCCTTTTGGTCAGCAGTTAATCCTTCTGTCGGCTGTTTAGGCTCATGTCTTGCATGCATTCGCTGTATGCTTTCTTCTCTAATCTTGTCTCGGCCAGCTTGTATCTGCGCCTCGTCAGCCATTTGTTCAATCATGCTATCATATTTGACTTTTTCTTCCGTTAACTTCTGAGCTGCTTCTGCCATTGCAGCTTCTTTTTCAGCTCGATCTTTTTCAGCTTGAGCAATCTGCTCCGGAGTTCCGCCAGCCATCATGTTAGTCCATGCTGTGACTGCTCTATTCCATGCGGAAGAAGTTGCTTTATATTCCGATTGACTTGCTTGCATTAGGCTTTCTTGACCAGAAACTTGGTTTGCGCTTTCACCTTCAAGTGACGACGTAATAGGGGTAACGTCAATAACATCGGATGACCTAGATGAAGAGCTTGGCTCTGTAGGCAATGTAGGTGCCTTTTCGTCTAATATCGTTGAAAATATTGTAACTATCGGATTGTAATATTTTGCTCTGTAGGTAGCTGCTTCTCCTGCGTTCGTATACTTGCCAAGTCCAAGCCAAGCCCAAGGAAGTTGATCGGCTACAGGACCACCAACCTTAGATTCAAAAGTGGTATTCAAAGCATTAAATTTTGTTCGTTCGGCTTCCAATTTTGCCTTGAGCTCTTTTTGCTCTTGTCCAATGTCTGTGATTTTCTTACCGATTTCAGGCTTTTTATCTTTTGGAGCAGTTTTTATGTCCATCTTCAATTGTGCTTTGTCAGTTGCTAGCTTGACATATGCTGTCTGTATTGCTTCAGCCGCACCAAGAATTTCTGCAGCTTCGATGGCCCATGGTTTCCAAAGTTCTTCTTTATTTGCGGTATTAACAATTTGTGTTGCTACGTTTATGGCTGCAGGTGCCAATGGTTTTGCAGGCTTAAGAGGCTTAAAAGGCTTTTTTGGTGCAGGTTCTGGTTTTTGAGGCTTTGTAGGCTTTACAGGTTTAAGAGGCTCTTCTGATGCACGAGCAGGTTCAGGTGCAGGAGCTGATGCAGATGCGGTTGCTTGCGCTTGTTTAAGCGTAGTTTTTAGTTTTTTTGCTTCCGTTTTACCAATATTGCTGCTCTGAAGTTCATTAATAATATTTTGTGCTTGCTCAAAATTTCCATCGGCTATTAATTGATTTGCTTGGTCTACTTTGTTTTGCATTTGGGTATGGGTGAGCGCATAAAGCGAGTATGCGCCGATGGCAATACTCAAGGCTGCGACATATTTGAATATCTTCATTCGTTTTTTCTCCTTTTTAACGAATATTTACACTATTTCTATTAATACTTTATAAAAAAGAGGGGATGGAAAGCAATAGTTTTTGGGTTTTTTTATGTGGGCCCAAGAAGTCTTGATTATTTACAGGTTTGAGGCCTTACGTTGACGGCTGCTTTGGGAGGCTTTTCATGAAAATAGGCAGCCTTTTGCGGGCTGCCTATTTGTTTTATAGCTGTTTTGCGTGGCAATAATTAGAATGAGAATCCGACTTTGCCCCAGAGTAACCAGCGAGTCATAGTTGAGTTATCTGCGGTGAATTCATAAGAACCGCCGCCACCGATAAAGAGCGGATAGTCGCGATCATCCCAGCGGTTGCCAATAGAGCCATAGATAATATAGCTGAGGAATGCCGGGTGTGCAGCTGAGTTCATATCAAGGTCATCTCCAGAGAGGGTGCTATCATTATAGTTATCCAGTGGAGAGTATGAGGTCTCAGGCAGTATGTCATTACACACATCGGTAGCATTAATCATTTGTACATTATTGATTGCGCCAGGGGTGATGAGCGATTTAAGCGCGATGCCTCGAGGGAATTGGCATTGCAATTCTACACATTCTGCAGGACGAGCGCAGAAGGTATATCCAAGTTCTGCTTGGAGGCCCTTGCTATTGAACGCAAGGCCAGAGTTATAAGTGCGTGAAGTGCCAGCTTTAACGTCTACGCTTTGCGTGAACACGTTAATACCAGGGGTATGGAGATAGCGGTTGCCGGTTAGATATGCTTCATTTGCTTGTTCTTGGCTGCTATAAACCTGCATGTAACGGCTCCATGGCTTATTTTTTAAGTCGAATGAACGAGTTTGGGTCTTTTTAAGATGGAAGAAGAATTCGCTTTGGAAGTAGAACCAGAGTGAGCGCTCTTTTGTGGCATGAGTCCAGAGTTCAAGGCCGAATTGACCGCCATAACGGAGTGCAGTTGTTTTATTGTAACCAATGATTGGTTCAAATAACAATATGCCTTCTGGTGTGTTACCAGTTGCTGCAAGCACACCTAAGTGTGAGCTGAAATAGCAGCAATCAGTGTTGACGATATCGTAACCAACCAAGAGATCGACGTCTGCTACGCCTGATTTGCTCATATAATGGCTATCATTTTCGATACGGCCGTATGCCCATGCAGGTTGCTGGAAGGCTGCGCATACGCTCCCAACCGGAGGGGTTGGTTGGCCATTGATGGCAACCGCACTTTGCACAGGGCATTGAAGACTTTGGAGGTGCGAGAAACCACTTGAAGTGAGCGTCGTGCATTCAAGGGGACCGCTGCCATCGGTGATGATAGTTTCGCCAAGGTGCATAGAAGTCTTTACTTCTTCTATAGGGAACGATATTTCAAAGAAGAACCCTTTGCCATCATCGCGGCGCGCGAATCCTTGGCGGTATGACACACCAAGGCCAGCTACGTTACGGCGAGGTTCAAATGAGATTTGACTTTGGAAGAAGTTTGCAGGAGGAGGGGTGCCGAGCTGTTGCGTGTAAATGTTGAGTTGTTCTGAGAAGATATCGCACGTTGCATCGAAGTCTTCTGATACAAAGAGCACTGGTTTGTAATCAATTGAGAAGTATGCTGCGAGGTCGCTTGCGCGGGTTGAGCGTCCGCCGAATGGGACTAATTGAAGGGTGCCGTTGTGGCCATCTTTGCGGGCAGTGGTGCGATCGTTACGCCAGAGCGTTATACGTTCTGGCATACCGGCCTGGAATTCCGGGTTTACTGTAAAGAATGTTTGACTTGTTGCTTTTCGTCTGCAGGGATCGGTCGGGCAGAGCGCCTTACTTGGCTCGCACGTATTACAATCCGCATAGACTTTCCCGAACATCGCTGTTAACAACAGCGTAACGAGGACTTTTTTGTTCATCACCATAACTCCTTTTATTGGGTTAATGAAACTTATTCTCTCTCTCTTTAGCACGTTTTACTCACGACGTCAAAAGATGGATGATCTTTATTCTTATGCAGGGGGGAGCGCATTGTCAATATTTTGGTGTATAATATTTTAGTAGGTAGGAATTCTATTGATAAAAATATTAGGTAAAGTCTCATAACCAAAGGATATTTATGATACCGCGCGTTAAAGGCACGCAGGATTTTCTCGATCTCACTCTCTATAATTATGTTCTTGAGGTAGCAAAAAAATATTTGACCCTTCATCACTTTACCGAAATTGCTACCCCCATCATTGAGTACACCTCTCTCTTTCAGCGTTCGCTGGGAGAGCAGACTGACGTGGTTAGTAAGGAAATGTTCATTTTAGAATCTCGGGATACGGAAGATCCCTCCGTCTCCGCCAAGGCTTCTTCAGACACGTCCATGTGTCTCCGGCCTGAACTCACTGCTCCCACGGTGCGGGTATTTGTAGAAAATCATATTCAGACATTGCCTTGGAAAGTATTTTCTCATGGCCCGATGTTTCGGTATGAACGCCCGCAAAAAGGGCGCTTTCGCCAATTCCATCAACTGGATCTTGAAGTGATAGGCTCGGCATCGGTTTGCCAGGATGTTCATGTGATTACCATGCTCGATCGCTTATTTCATGAAGGGTTTGGCATGAATAATTATGCCTTGCTCATCAACTATATAGGTACGCGCGAAGATCGCGCACGCTATCAGCAGAAACTCGGAGCATTTTTAGATACTATTGCCGATAAGCTGTGTAAAACCTGTGCTGAACGGCGTGAAAAAAATATGCTGCGCATTTTTGATTGTAAGAATCCATCTTGCCAAGAACTGTATGAAAAAGCGCCGCATATAACCGATCATTTATCGGCCGAATCTCGCGCCGAATGGGAGCGCTTACAAGAACAGCTTTCAGCCCTTTCGATCTCATTCTCGCATGATCCGAAACTCGTGCGTGGACTCGATTACTATAATAAGACCGTCTTTGAATTTGTGAGTGGCAATCTGGGCGCACAAAACACCTTCTGCGGCGGCGGGCGTTATGATCACTTAGCGCATGAGTTGGGCGCTAAAGAAGATGCCCCTTCGATTGGTGCTGCAATTGGCATAGAACGTTTGATGTTATTGCTTGAGCCGATGCGTGAATCATTGCCAATCCCAGCATTGCCTGCGCTGCATATCGTGATGCCTTACTCAGAAAAACAATATACGCTTGCGCTTTTGATTGCCGATACGCTTCTAGCGGCAGGTTTGTGTGCTGAGCCGTATCTTGAAGGCGATTCGATGAAGAGTATGATGCGCAAGGCAAATAAAGCCGGCGCGCGCTATTGCATTATCATTGGCGATGATGAACAGCAAGCGCATCAAGTTACGATCAAGAATATGATGACGGGTGAAGATGTGCGAGTTCCTCAGAAGGATATGGTTGCGACGTTAAAAAGATAAATCAAACTACGCTACCGTGACTTTACTACTCATCACCATTGGGCGGATTAAATTCTGAGCCGCACATTGAATGCGTTCGAATTCTTTCTGCCCCAAATCAAGAACATGCAACTTCTCTAGGATGGTTTCCATCTTTTCAATAAGCGTGTAAGAGGCTTGATGGCCTTCGCTCTTATGTTTGAGCTGACGAATATAATCGAGCGAAATACCACTTAAATAGTAACGCTCGCGCGCGGCATAAGTAGCATCAAGCCAATTATAAGAAGCATGCATTTGCTTGAGTACGATGCTTACCTTTTCTTGAGCTTGATTCACTATGAAATTGTAATCAACATGGGCTGCGAGCGAACCGCTCATCATGATGAAATAAAATAATAATTTTTTCATGGGCATCCTTTAAACGATAAAATCGAGTTCGGGATTAGATATACCATGAGATTTATTCGCGATGGAAGAGTTAGATGCTCAATGGATAAAATCCGTTGAGCATCTATTAATTTAAAGCCCGATTGCCCTGAGTATTTTTATTCCTATGCAAAGCGTAGGATAAAAATGTGCGAAGGGTTAATTGCGAGCAATGTGATTTTTTTGTGTTCGTATCAGACCTTCTGCTGAGCGTAATGCGTCTTCGGCCTTTTGCAGGCGCCGCATGAGAGTAGTGGCATTCTCTTCGAGCGAGCGAACGAGATTTTCAGCTTGGTTGATACGATCTTGGCTCAATTTGCTTGATCCTGTGGTGAAGGTATCAACACATTGTGCAAGGTTAACTGCTTCCGTTTGTTTTTGGGTAATTTGTAATTCGCCCTTTTTGATTGTGTCATTGAGCTTGGTTAACTGCGCATCAATTTTTTGGCATTGACGTTCGGATTGATTGAGTTGCGCCATAAGTTCATCCATCTGAGTGCGGTATTCTTCGAGTGTTTGTTGCATGCTGCATGCCGTCTCTTGGGCTTGATATGCCGTTTCTTCAACCACGTGCTGTGCGTGTTGGGTGTAATCTAGGAGTGATTGTATTGATTGTTGAGCAATGATTTGCGCATTGGGATATACCTTTGTGCCATCTGGGCTCATTGGATGCTTGCCCATTCTAAGAGCGCGTTCTAGTTGAGCTTGGAAGATGTTGGCTGCTTTTGGATTGAATTCAATAATTTTCTGCAGTGAGAGTTGAGCTTCTTGGATAATATCGGTAAGCGGGCGTTCGTTATAAACAGGCAATGCAAGTTCTTGCGTTAAGCCGCTAAATTTACGCACTTCATCATCATAGACTTTTTGTTGTGCTGCTCGCTCATTGGCTTCTTCTTGCGCATGCTGCTCCTTGACGCGATAGCGATGCTTGCGTTCGGTTTGCAGCTGCGTGTTGCGGACTATGCGTTTAGCATAATTCTGTTCTTTTTGCTTACGGTCTTGAACGTGTTTTAGGCGCGCTTGCGCTTGTTGTTCTTCGTATGATGTGCGTGCGGCACTTTGCGCTGACGCTAGTAATACGGCTCCGATGGTAATCCATACCCATTTATTCATATAACCCCCTTTGAATTGGTCCCTTTGGGTATTAGTATTTCAAAAAGAGCGTTGTATATGCAAGAATATGGGGGTGGTTAGAATGGTTTTGCGTATTACAAGGGCTTTTGAAGGCCTGCCTATGCGCCGAGCATTACGCACAACGTATCTCTAAAGATATAAAAAATAACTGCTGTAAACATGACGCCATCAAAGCGATCGAGAAAACCGCCATGGCCTGGCAATATGGAGCCAGAATCTTTGAGATTGGCGCTGCGTTTAAGAATCGATTCAAAAAGATCGCCGATCGTTGATAAAACGCACGTCAGCAACGTAATGGCAATCAGCATAGGCCATGAGGCATGCGGTTTAGTGCGCATGATCATGACGATATACATAATAAATAATGCCATTGCGCAACCGCCAAAAAACCCTTCCCATGTTTTTGATGGGCTGATGGATGGCGCCAGGCGGTGTTTGCCATATTTGCTGCCAACCATAAATGAACCCGAATCATGGCTTGAGACGAGTACGAGCATGATAAAGAGCAGCTGCTGGTATGATGGATTGGGGTGAATACAGAGCATCAGCATTAATACAAAAGGCAGAAGCGGATAGAGGGGTGCGAGCCAAAAGAGCGCAGGATTAGCTTTAACAAAGCGTGGCCATTCACAGACGAGCATTTCAAGGAGTGCAAAAAAGAGAAAGAGGAAAAAAACAATCGGCGGCATGTAATCGAGCGAGATCCAGGTAAAGAGGCCTAATACCGTACTGGTTATGCCTCGTTTAGTCATTTCTTTCATACGTTTTCCTCTTGAGTAAAGGCGTTTGGGATATAGGTAAGCTTTTGATGCGGCGGACTTCCGATGAGTAATGCGGCATCAAATCGCCACACATATTCTACTAAATCATGTTCTGCGATATATGTTAAAGCAGTGGAGATTATTTTGCGCTGTTGCGCAGGAGATATGAGATATTCCGGTTCAATATATGAGGAGCTGCGTGTTTTTACTTCAACAAACACCAGCTCCTGATCTTTTTTGGCGATCAAATCAATTTCGCCATGCATTTTTTTATAGTTACGTGCGAGGATCGTATAGCCCTGCATCTCAAGAAATTGAGCAATGTGCGCTTCACCATTCGAACCGAATATTTTTCTGGTACTCATATGCTAGGCACGATCGAGATTACTCGTTGTTTTAGTCTCCGCTTGTTGCGGTTGAGCGACGGCATTGGTTTTCAGCGTAGCATCTGCGCGTGCAATTTTGCCAGGCTGATAGGTTGGAAAGCGTTCGTTGAGTTCTTTTTGTTTCTCTTGCATCCATGGCACATCTTTTGCCTGTTGTGCCAAGTGCAGCTCGAGTGTGATCAGGTATGGATCGCATGTAGGAAGGAGCGGTATAAACTCTTTACGAATGTTGGCAATGCGGGTGCGCGCTGATTTATAGCGGCCACGATCGCAGTAGAAGTTGAAGATGCTGACTTCGCTGTCGAACAAACGTTCATAACAACGTTCGCGCATGGTGTGGACTTCTTTTGAGTAATTTACAAATATCTCCTCGCGTTCGAGGAACTTATTGGCAAGTTCGATAGCATCGCGGGTGCTTGATTGATCTCGTTCTGCATCAAGGATGACGTAGAATTTACAGACGACGGCTTTATAGAGCGCGTATTCAACCTTTTGGTTACCCGGATAATATTTCACAAACTCGCGATACATTTTGCCAGCTGCTTCCAGCTTGCCATCATCAAAGAGAAGGTCAGCGAGCTCAAGGAGAATAGTCTTTAATTTTTCAAGGTCGGTGCAGATAGGAACCATACGTTCGAGGGTGCGGATTGCGTTATACCGATCGTTGGCGGTGAGGCATTTTTCTTTGAATGCTTCAAGCTCGGCAAAGTTCATATTGCGCAAGGTTTTCTTTTTTTTGTCAGGATCGAAAAAGCTGCTGAAAAACTTCTTAAAACGGCTCTTTTTTTGAGGCTCAGGGGTTGAGAGTTCAACCTGCTCTTGTGATTTGACTTCTTCCCTTTGGGGAGTTGTGGACGCTCTGAGCGCACGAGCAGCACCAGATTTGAAGGAATCTATGGTTGCATCGATGGGCGAAAGATCTTTTGGAGCGGATGAAATAGAGTAGGAATCAAGATTGGCGCGGGAGATGAGGGTTGCGGTCATGGCGATGGCAATGGCGTAGTACCAAATGTGCCACACATTCTGTTTCATAGTGGACCCTATGAGTTATAAAAAAGGCATTAAAAATCGTATTTTTTACTTTTTCAGCTTACTATAATGAGGAAGAAAAGCAATGCAAGGCCGCCTACTGTTGCCTAGACGCTCTGAAGATGCAATACTAACAACCAAGAATCAGATAACCAAACGGGATGTGAGGTATCACAATGAGAAAAAATATTCTTGAATTACTCCTGGAATCGGGGTCGGTCAATACCCAACAGATAGCCGAGTGCGAAAAGGCTATTCAGGGCACGAACCAACGAATTCAAGAGTGTCTTATTGAGAAGAAATATATAACCCCTGAGGCACTCGCCAAAGCATATGCGCAGTATGCATCCCTTGAGTATGTTTCCCAGATTACGGATCAAATGGCCGACTTGGCCACCCTTGCTCGCGTGCCCATGGCATTCTTGCGTGAAAACGTCGTCATGCCCGTCTCTATCGAAGGGCAAATTTTCATCCTGACCGCCAATCCCCTGAACTTCCAACCGATCGATGATTTGAATCTCTTGCTGGGTGGCGGCATTCGCTCGGCCGTGGCAACTCCAAAAACCATTCTTGATGGGATTAATAAATACTATCCGCTTGAGGGGACCAAGCAGATGATCGAGGAACTTGAGGAAGAGCAGGAGGGAATGCCTGAGGTTGAGCTTGGCGATATTGAGGAGCGAGACATCGTAGCGATGGCAGCTGAGGCGCCCATCATCAAGCTTGTGAATCATATTCTCTACCAGGCGGCAAAACGGGACGCTTCCGATATTCATATCGAACCATTCGAGAAAGAAGTGAGCGTTCGCTATCGCATCGACGGTGTTATGTATACCGTCATGAATCCGCCCAAACGGATCCAGGGCGCGTTGACCTCTCGTATAAAAATTATGGCCCATCTTAATATTGCCGAAAAAAGATTGCCGCAAGACGGTCGCATCGATTTACGCGTTGCAGGTAAACCGATCGACATTCGTGTATCGGTGTTGCCCGTTGCCTTTGGCGAACGCATCGTGATGCGGCTTTTAGATAAAACAAGAACGTTTGGAAACATTGATCAAATGGGGCTCAGCGATCGTGATCTACGGATCCTGCAAACAAGTATCGCAAGACCAAATGGCATCATTTATGTAACCGGCCCAACCGGTTCGGGTAAAACGACTACCCTTTATTCTATTCTTGGAAAATTAAACAGCCCGGATGTGAACATCATCACAGTTGAAGATCCGGTTGAATATCAAATGCCCGGCATCGGGCAGGTGCAAGTGCGCGATAAGATCGGCATGACTTTTGCCGCCGCACTGCGTTCTATTTTACGTCAGGATCCTGACATCATCATGATTGGTGAAACGCGCGATCAAGAAACTGCGCAAATTGCGATTCAAGCATCGCTCACTGGTCACTTAGTACTCAGTACGTTGCATACCAATAGTGCTCCCGCAACGATCACCCGATTACTCGATATGGGCGTTGAACCGTATCTGATTGCATCATCGGTAGTGCTTGTGATGGCGCAGCGGCTTGTGCGGAAGTTGTGTGATAACTGTAAAAAACCATATAAGCCATCGATTGATGTATTACGCAGTATTGGATTGAGTGAGAAGGATGCGCAAGGCATTACGTTCTATCAAGCGGTTGGTTGCGAAGAATGTTTGAAACTTGGGTATAAAGGCCGACTCGCGATTTATGAATTGATGCAAATGACCAATGATATCGCAAAGCTCACCATCGATCGTGCTGATACTTCTCGCTTGCGCAAACAAGCGGTTGCCGACGGCATGACGCTCTTGATTCAAGATGGATTGCGCAAAATTAAAGAAGGCGTGACGACTATTGATGAAGTGCTTTCAGTCGCATCAATAGAGATTGGTGAGGAAATATAGCGGTGTATTTCTTATCTTGATTCAGACTCAATGTGCATTTGGATTGCTTTTTGCCAACGCAAGTAATGTGACGGCAATATTGAACGGTGATACCTCATTAGCTGCTAAATCATCATTGTTATTATGGAGTGCCAGGAGCTTAGGGCAGGTACGTTTATGAACCTTGAGGGTATCTGAACGTGAATATTGTTTGCCACATTCACACTCATATGGTTTTTCACCGGTATGGGTACGCAGGTGAGCTATAAGATTGCTTTCTCGTGAGCAGTTAAGCCCACATTCAAGACATTGAAAATCTTTTTTACCAAGGTGAACACATTGTATGTGTCGAGCACAATCGGATTTACGTACGAAGCATTTATTGCAATTTTCATACGTACATACATATGGTTTTTCTCCCGTGTGTGTGAGTTCATGAGAGTCGCGATGCCCTGTTTGTGAGAATCGCGCATTACAGCCTTCTATCCTACATAGGTGCGGTCTTTGTTCTTCAATAGTCGATTTATGGCTTAGTTCATGGACGCGTAAGCCGAATGAAGAAGCGAAGGGCTGTCGATTAGTGCAATCTGGATGAGCGCATTTATAGGATGGGAGCTTCATTTTTTTGTCTATATGCTCAACATCTTGGTTATCTTCATCTTCAAGAGTCAGATCATTATTGTTATTCGCGGGTAAGCAGAGCATTCCCTTGGAAGGATGATTCATCGCGTGGCCGATTTGGGCAGCGGCCAAGAGCATAACTATGGCTACTAAACGTTTCATAGCACCCTTATAATTGAAGCTTTTTTTACGGTTTACATCACATAAAGTCTAATATTTATTACCATTTATTGCAAAAAAGCCTTTTGTTTTCGTATATTT
>Ga0181531_10000690_pt1 | contig 22136 bp, 21 predicted proteins | sample PEATcosm2014_Bin_38_FD_119743 | JGI IMG/M metagenome (GOLD analysis project Ga0181531, IMG submission 119743) | Peatland microbial communities from MTU Mesocosm Facility, Houghton, MI, USA - PEATcosm2014_Bin11_10_metaG | ecosystem: Environmental > Terrestrial > Soil > Wetlands > Peat | place... | reverse complement strand
TCGGCCGGGGCGCGGCCGAGGCCGTAACGCTCGAGAATGATTTTGCCGTCCTTGAGCACGAGAACGCCGGACGCCCGGAAGGCGGTCATGTAGCGCGCGGTGTCATAGGTCTTGCCGCCCGCGGTGAAGCGCGGATCAATCTGCACGGGTGCTTTCTCGAGCTCATGGACCCGATCGCCGCGCTGGATGGTGTGGGTGGGGTTGATCTTCTCCATGTTCCTGTAACCCCAGGCCTGCTGCTGCGGGGTCCAATGGAGGATGGCCGCTCCTCCCGGCGGCAGCACCGCGGGTGCATCGGTCGACCCTGCGAGGCTCCCAGCGGCGGGCAGGAGGATTAAGGTTGCCACGCGGGCCGCGGTGATCCAACGGCTGTTCAATGTTCTCTCCTTTGACGATGGATTCATCGGCCGTCCGCCGTACCATACAGGAGTGCGGTCAGATGGGAGGCGCGGTCCATGTACAAGAAAATTCTAGTACCGGTCGATGGGAGCGAGACCAGCCTGCTGGGACTGTCGGAGGCCATGCGGCTTGCCAAGGATCAGAAGGCCGCCTTACGGCTCCTGCACGTGGTGCACGATTTCCTGGTGGCCGGCGGACAGGGTGCCGCGGTGTACATGAGCCAGCTGCGACAGGATCTGCGTGAGCGGGGCGAGGAGATCCTGAAGCACGCCGCGGACATCGTCCGCCAGGAGGGCCTCGAAGCCGACACCCGGCTCATCGAAACGCCCGGGGGATCGGTCGGAGAGATGATCACGGAGGCCGCGGAAGCGTGGCCGGCCGATCTCATCGTGATCGGTACCCACGGACGGCGCGGCATTCGCCGCCTGGTCATGGGGAGCGACGCCGAGTATGTCGTTCGCACGACGCCTGTGCCGCTGCTGCTGGTGCGTTGCAAAGAAGCGCCGCGCAAGAAGTAGGCGACCATCGACGCCGGCGGCGGCGCCGACCCGCAAGTCGGAGCTGCCCCTTGCGGCGCCGCCCGGCCCCGCCCAGTGCGGCGCTGCCCTGCCCGCGGATTTGCGACGCGCAATTCATTCACGAGCAACGCTCCTGTTACATCGCTGCCCGTCACAGCGCGGTGCGCGTGCGCGCGGTGTTATCCAATGTTCACGGGATCGTCACATCCCCGCCGGGATGCCTGCGCATCGTGAATCATGATCCGTTCTTCGTGGCCCCTGCGGTTGGGGTGTGGATTGATGTGCTCGCTGCTCACGGCCATGGCGGGCGCCAGCAGCCTGCCCGATTACTTCTTCAATGGGCCGATCGCTTATGACTCGAGCACCGGCACGCTGAGCATCGCCACCGGCGCGGGTGGGGCCGAGATCTTCAGCTCGACCGGGTTGCCGGCGCCCTTCGCGGTGATCCCGACGACGCAACCCAACAGCAACATCCCCGGGAGCGAAGTGTTGCTGTCGATGAGCCTCGTCTCGGGCAGCGTGAATGACAACGGCTCCGTCACGAGCGCCTCGTTCTCGACCCCGACGGGCTATCAAGCAGCGCTCTATCTCGGCAACGGCAGCGGCGGCACCGCCGCCACACCGGTGCTCACCGGCACCCTGTCGGGGCTGCAGATCGGCGGGCTCGATGGAAACAATTTCGGCGAGCTCACCGGCTACCTGCATCCCACCGGCGGCCTCGCCTATTCCTATTTCTCGGATCCCTCGGATGTCATTGCGCTCGACTTCAATCTGTCGACGACGTTCTCGGGGGCGATGTTCAATTCGAATTTCACGGGCCAGATCAACGGGCAGGTCGAATCGACCACGGCCCCCGCGGTTCCGCTGCCCTCGACCCTGGGTTTGCTGGCGTCGGGCCTCGCGCTGAGCTGGGGGGTCGCGCGGGCGGGCGCCGCACGCCGATGTCGCACGCCGATGTCGCGTGTGGCAACGCCGCGCGACGGCGTGGCGCAACTTTAGCGGAACTGTCATGCGCCAGTTACAAAACTGGACGAGCGTAACCGGCTGACCGCTTTGGCAGTACAGGCAACGTAGCGCGGATGAGGGAGCAACGGATGAGGCGTTGTACGGCGATGGCCTCGATGGCGCTGCTCACGATGGGCGTGCGTGTCGCGGCGGCGGGCAGCATCACCATCGACTACCCTTACATCGACGTCGTTCAGCAAAACAGTGATCTCGGGGCCTCCGACACGGGCGGTGCACTCACGATCCAGGCCACGGCCGATGCGATCTTCGTGGCGCCGGGCAGCTCGATGAGCATCGCGCCCGCCGGCACGTTCACGCTGAATGCAACCTATGAGCAACCGGACACCGCCTCCGGTGATTACGATTTCAACAACGGCACGCTTTCGGTGACCAACGGCGGCTCGACACCGCTGCTGACCGCCACCTTCTCGAACCTCGTCCTGGAAACCGGGGTGGGAACGACCGTCTTCTTCACCGCGCCCCTCACCTACACCGGAGGATCGCTGGCCGGCGATCTGTCCGGAGGCGAGCTGCTGGGCTCGTTCCTGCTGAGCTCGGGCACCACCAATCTATCGCAAGACTTTACCGGCGCCACGCTCACGGCGAAGGCGGGCGCGGTGGTGCCGCTGCCCGGATCACTGTTGCTGCTGCTCGGCGGGCTTGGCGGACTCACCGCGTTCGGCGCCCGACGGCCCATTCGACCGGTCCCCTAGATTTCTCGAGGGCCCGCCGCGCGCGGCGCCCGCATTGATTCGCCTGTTCGGGCGCGATCCGCTAGATTGGCGGCGCAGCGCAACAGCGCGCTCGGGGGGCTCATGCCGTGAAGACGATGAGATCGATGGGCGGGGCCGCCGTGACGGTCCTGCTGGGGATGCTGCTGGCCTGGCCCGCGCGCGCGGAAGACTCGGTGGCCGAACGCTTTCTCGAGGCGATCAAGCTGGTGCAGCCGCTCTCCGAGGTCGCGCTCGCCCCGGACGGTCGGCGGCTCGTGTACGGGGGCACGGTGACGGGTCAGCGGGGCGGCGCCGAGGTGGGCGTGTCCGCGCTCTGGATTGCGGATGCGCACGACGGCTCGGGTGCGACGCGGCTCACCGCCTGCCCGGGGGCGGTCTGCGATGAGCACGGCGCCATGTGGTCGAGCGACGGGCGGCGCATCGTGTTCGTCACCACCGATGCCAAGGAACAGACGCAGATCGCGGTGGCCGCCGCGGACGGGCGCGAGGTGCACATCGTGACCCAGGCGCAGGGGCCGGTGGATGCGCCGCGCTTCTCGCCGGACGGCGCGCACATCGCGTATCTCTACGCCAAGGGTGCGCCGCGCACCCCCGGACCGCTCAATCCGCTCGCGCGCGCGGCGGGGGTCATGTCGTCCGCCGTCTTCGAGCAGCGCCTGGCCGTGATCGGGGTGGAGGGCGGGGAGGAGAAACTGCTCGGGCCTGATGATCTCAACATCTATGAATACGACTGGTCGCCCGACGGTCAACGCTTCGTCGTGAGCGCCGCGCACGGCTCGGGCGATGACAACTGGTGGCTCGCCGAGCTCGACCTCATCGACGCGATGAGCGGCGCACTCACCCCGCTGGCGAAGCCCACGGTGCAGATCGCCTCGCCGCGTTTCTCGGGCGATGGCACGCGCATCGCCTACATCGGCGGGCTGATGAGCGATGAGGGCGTCACCGGGGGCGATGTCTATATTCTGTCCGCCGCGGGCGGCACCCCCGAGGACGTGACGCCCGGGTTGCCCGCCTCGGTGCAGACCCTCACCTGGAACGGCTCGAAGAGCCGCCTCATCGTGACCGAGTTCGAGGCGGGAGATGAGGTGTTGGCGAGCATTGATGTCGATTCAAAGCGCCAGCGCGAGCTGTGGCACGGCGCGCAGATGATCTGGGCGAGCACCGTCGATGGCTTCACGCCGGGGACGGCCGGCATCGCGCTCTCGCGCAGCGGCAACTGGTCCGCCGTCATCCGCCAGTCCTATACCTCGCCGCCCGAGGTGGAGACCGGACCGCCGGGCTGGTGGCACGCCATCACGCATGTGAATGCGCACGTGCGCCCCGTCACCGGCAAGACGGTCCAGGTGCGCTGGATGAGCGATGGCCTGCACGTGCAGGGGATGCTCATCGAGCCGCCCACCCTGCTCAAAGGCCAACGGTACCCCCTCATCGTGACCGTGCACGGCGGCCCTGCCTACGCGCACTACCCGATCTATCCGGCGAGCCCGGGCGACTTCGCTGCCGCTTTCGCAGCCGCGGGCTACTACGTGCTGCGGCCGAACCCGCGCGGCAGCTACGGCGAGGGCGAGGCGTTCACCGCGGCCAACGTCAAGGATTTCGGCTACGGGGATCTGCGCGACATCCTGAACGGCCTCGATGAGGTCGAGCGTACGGCGCCCATCGATCCCACGCGCGTCGGCATCGAGGGCTGGAGCTACGGTGGCTACATGGCGATGTGGGCGATCACGCAGACCGATCGCTTCAAGGCCGCGGCGGCGGGCGCCGGCTTGAGCGACTGGCTCTCCTACTACGGCACCAACGACATCGACACCTGGATGCTGCCCTTCTTCGGCGCCTCGGTGTACGACGATCCCAAGGTCTATGAGCGCAGCTCCCCGCTCACCTTCATCAAGAATGCGCACACGCCGACGCTCATCGTCGCGGGCGATCTGGATGCCGAGGTGCCGATCACGCAATCCTACGAGTTCTGGAACGCACTGCGCCGGCACAACGTCGCGACCGAGTTCGTGGTGTACCCGGACGAGGGTCACCACTTCTTCAAGCGGGCGGATCAGGCGGACGTGGTGACGCGCATGCTCGCGTGGTTCGATCGCTACCTGGCCGCGCCGGCGACGGCGGAGAAGCCGCCAACGGACGAGAGGCCGGCGGACGAGAAGCCGAGCGCGGACTCCAAGCCGTAGCCTGCGTGCGGCCACGGCAGCCGGAGCGCGGCCGCCGGCGGCCTCAGCTCTCGTACACCCAGGCGCCGCCGAGCATCGTCCGCTGCACCTTGATCGCGAGCCAGGCTTCAGGCGGCAGGGCGAGCGGGTCGCCCTGGAGCACGACGAGATCAGCGAGTTTGCCGGGCTCGAGCGAGCCTTTGTCGTGCTCCTCGAATGAGGCGTAGGCGCCATCGAGCGTCGCGGCGCGCAGCGCTTCGGTGAGCGTGATGCGCTGGCTCTCCCCCCACACATGGCCCGTCGGATCACGCCGGGTCGTCATGGAGTACAGCCAGAGCATGGGATCGGGCGGGCTCGCGGTGTAATCCGAGGCGCAGGGGGGCTTGAGGCCCGCGTCGAGGAAGGAGCGGTACGCGAACATGCGCTGCGTGCGCTCCTCGCCATAGAAGTGCAGCACGTCACCGTGGAAGTTGACGTAGCCGGAGAACGGCACCGGAATCGCGCCCACCGCCTTGATGCGTGTGATGAGCTCGGGCGTCACCACCGTGCAGTGCTCCAGCCGGAAGCGCGGATCGCGGCGCGGGAACTGGGACTCGAGCTCTTCGTAGATGCCGAGCATGCGATCGATGGCGCGCTCGCCGTTGGCGTGGGTCGCGAGCTGAAATCCCGCGAGCCAGGCCTTGCGCGACTGATCGTATAGAGCATCGCGGGTGCCCACCTCGAGCCCCGAATAATCGCCCATGCCCTCGTAGGGTTGCGCCAGCCAGGCCGTGCGTTCGGCGATCGAGCCATCGGCGAACTGCTTGATGGCGCCGATGCGCACCATGGCGTCGCCGAAGCCGGTGTGAAGCCCCGCCTCGATGTAACGGTCGAGGGCGGCGATATCCATCATGCAGTAGGTGCGAAAGCGCAGCTCGGCGCTCTCACGCGCATCCTGGTAGGCCTGCAATGCCGCGGGCTGCGCATCGGCCTCGCACGCCGAGGTGATGCCGTGGGAGGCGTAGAGCTTGGAGGACAGGGCGACGCCGCGCCGGTGATCCTCGCGCGTGAGATCGTCGGGAATCTTCGCGAGCACGGCCTCGAGCGCCTTGTCGGCGACCCGGCCATCGAGCTCGCCCCTGGCATCGCGCTCATAGGCGCCCCCCGGCGGGTTCGGCGTGTTCGAGGTCACGCCCACCTGCCCGAAGGCAGTCGAGTTCATGAAGCCCGTGTGCCCGCCGCGATGCTCGACCAGCACGGGCTGGTTCGGCACGGCCGCATCGAGATCGGCGCGCGTCAAGGGGCGCGGCGTCTTGCCGTCATCATAGAGATAGCCCCGCACCCAGTGTCCGCGCGGCGTCGCCGCCGCTCGCGCCCGCAGCGCGCCCTGGATCTCCTCGATCGAGCCCTTGTCGCAGGCGACGAACTTCAGGGCATAAATACCGCCCCACCAGGGATGCGCGTGGGCATCGATGAATCCCGGAAACACCCGCTTGCGTCCCAAATCGACGCGCCGCGTGCGCGCGCTCGCGAGCGCCAGCACGTCGGCATCATCGCCCACCGCCAGGATGCGGCTCTCGCGGATGGCAAGGGCGGTCGCGGCGGGCAGCGCGGCGTACATCGTGGTGATGAGCCCGTTGTACAGGATGATGTCGGGTTCTTGCCGCTCGAAACGCGCGAGCGGCAGAGCGGCGAACGTCTTGACGAAATCTCGGCGGCTGAACGGCACGACGGCTCCTCGCGGATGGGCGCGGGGTCGGCCGCGCTCGACGCGCGATGGTACACCACGGGTGTGAGGCGCCCAACGCGCGCACAGTGGTAAGCTGCGCGCCGATCGCACCGGTGAAGCGAGGAGCCTGTCTGAGCTAGGATGCCGATCGAATACCGAATTTTCTTCAAGGTCCTGCTGCTGCCGCCCTCGGTGTCGATCCTCATCGGCCTCGTGGGACTGCTCTTCTGGGCGGCGCGCCGCCCGCGCATCGCCCTCACCCTGTGCGCGGTGTCGATCGGCAGCCTGTGGCTGCTCGCAACGCCGCTCATCTCCGATGCGCTCACACGGGCAACCGAAGCCTACCCCGCGTTCGATCCGACGCACCTCGATGCACGCGCCTCGCTCGCCCAGGCGATCGTCGTCCTCGGTGGCGGCGTACGCCGCGGCGCGCCCGAGGCCGGTGGCGATGCGCCGGGCCTGCATGCTGACTTGCGGCTCGTCGAGGGCGCGAAAGTCGCGCGCGCGACGCACCTGCCGGTCCTGGTATCGGGCACCGCACGCGAGACCGCGGCCATGCGCCGCTTCATGGAGGAGGACCTGCAGACCCCGGTGCGCTGGGTCGAGGGCGCCTCGACGACCACGCACGAGAATGCGCTCTTCACGGTGCGGTTGCTGAAACGCGAGGGCATCGACAAGATCATTCTCGTCACCTCGGGCATGCACTTGCAGCGTGCGGTGAACGAGTTCAGCGCCGCGGGTTTCGAGGTGACACCGGCGCCCGCGGAGATGTGGACGCACGATGCGCGCGGGCTGCTCTTGTTCGTGCCCTCGGCGGATGCGCTCGAGCGCTCGCACACGGCGCTCTACGAGTGGGCGGGACGGCTGGTGCAGAAACTTCAGCTGCGCGCTACGCCGCCGCCGCCCGCGGCGTCGAGCGGCGCTTGAGCGCGGCGCATCGGGCGGGCGGGGGGGCGGCGCTCGAGCCCGCGGCGTCGGGCGGGAGGCCGGCTCGAGCCTAAGCGCGCGTCTCGCCGGTCGCCTCGATCTCCACCAACAGGTCGGTGCGGCACACATCCGCCCGCAAGTACACGATCGGCGCGTGCGGCTGCACGGCGGCGCCGAGCGTGCGCTCGATCAGGGCCAGATCCTCGGGCCGGCGCACGTAGACCTTGAGCTTGAGGCGCTCGAGCGAGTAGCGCGGCTCCCCGACGATGCGGTTCGCCTGTGCGAGCAGCGCTTCGATGTTCGCGAGCGTCTCCTGCGTCTGCGCGACGACGTCACCCGCATGCAGACTCTCGTGTCCGACGATGCTCGAGGTGCCCGAGACGAACAGATTCGTGCCGCGGGAACGCGCGAGCACACAGGCCCGCGAGAAGCTCGGGCTGTGCGCGCCGTACTGCGGCGGGTAGTGATAAGCACTCGTCTGGCGTGGATTCTCGATCAGCACCGGCGCCTCGCGCGAGGCGAGGAAGTAGATGGAGAGCGGGCTCCCCGCGGGTGAGCCGAGCGCGCTCGCCGCCGGCACATTGCCGAGGACGGGCCGCCCCGAGGCGCGGAATGCGCGCTGGCGCGCGCCGTTGAACTGGCGATAGCGCTCATCGCCCTCGGCCTCGCCGTTGATCTCGGGGAGATAGTTCCAAACGCGGATCAGGTGCCCGTGACCGCTCTCGCGCAGGATCTCGAAGATCTGCCCGTAACAGGCGAGCGTCGCGCGCTCGAGCGCCGTGGCGTGGGTGTGCTCGCCGGCCGGCACTGCGGTCTCGGCAACGAAGCGCGCCTCATCGAGCATCACCGCGCCGAACACGAGCTCCTCGCAATAGCGATAGCGCACCCGCGCGCCGGGCTCCGCCCGCGAACGGTACGCGCCGTTCTCGAGGCGCGTGCCTGCGCTGATGCCCTGGACGCGCCACACCTCGCACAGATCGGGGGAAAAGAGCGCCGGGGTCATGCTCGCGGCCACGGGCACGGGCGGATCCGCCTCCTGCGCCAGAGGCAGCTGCGTGTAGCCGACGACCCCGAGCACGTCGTGCCAGCTTTGCTCCGGCTGCGCACGCAACGCCGCCGCCGGCATGTAATCGAGCTTGAGAACCGCGGCACTCATCAAGCCAGTTTAGCTTGGCGGGCACACACGCGGATAGCGCAGGCGCCCCCTCGGGCGGCGCTCTAGAAGGCGACGAACGGTCCCGTGCCGGAGGTGCTCGTTGCGCCCTCGATCTCATAGGCGACGTTGCGTCCGTAGAAGAACGGCAGGCCAAAGTCGAAGGCGCCCGCGAGCGAGAGCGTGCCGCCGACATCGGGAATCGCGATGAAGGTGGGATCGTTCATCAGAACCGTGTCGAGATTGCCGATGGAGAAGGAGACCGCGGCCGAGGTGCCGGATGCCCCCTGCAGGGTCGCGTTGAACGACTCGACACTCGGCGGGCAGTAGAACTCGTTGTTCGGGCTTGCGCATGTCGCCAGGCTCGAATCGGTGAAATAGAAGCCGTTCGAGCCCGAGTCGACGAACGCTTCATCGCTGCTGCCATTGAAGCTCGCGAACAGGTTGCCGGGCAACGGCGAGCTCGAGGTATCCGAGCCCAGCGTGAGGATGGTGTCCGAGCCGAGCTGATTGTTCGATTCGGTGTCGATGCCGAAGACCAGTGAGCCCGTCACGCCCGTCGAGCCGCCGGTCGCAACGCTCGGCAATTCAATGATGATGCCGTTGTTGTCGGTGGTGAAGAACGGCACCGGGTTCTGCACCTGGCTCGCGAGCGGCACCTCGGTCGCGACGCAGCTGGCGCTCGAGGTGCAGGCGTAGTAGGAGGCAGGCTCCGCCTGGCTCACGCACGCTTCACCGCAGTCCTGCGCGAATACGCCGATCCCGAGCAGTCCGTTGGCGCCGAACTGCGCGACCGTGTCCTCCTCGGTGGGATTGCCCGCGCCCGAGCAATCGGCCGGGACCGTGGGGAAGCGCCCATCCCCGATGAGCTGTACCGGCAGCGACGCTGCTTTCTCCCCGCCGACCGTGAGATCGACGAGCGCAACGGGACCCCAGCTGTAGCCGTCGACGAAGGTCGTGCACTCGAGGAGCGAGGAGCCGTTGACTTGATCGACCGGCAGGGTGAGCGTCAGCACCGAGGACAGCAAGCGCAGACCGTACGAGCCCGTGTCGACCTGGATGTTGTCGATGGTCTGGCAGGTGCTGGTGCCCGGCAGGCACACCGTGATCGTCGTGAAGAGCGTGTTGATCGCGGCCTGTGCATTCGGTCCGCCGCTCACGGCGACCTTCACCACGTTGGCGCCGGTCGGGGTCGTGCCGCCACCCGAGCCGCCCGTGAGATCACCACCGCCGCACGAGAGCGCGAGCAGACATACGAGCACGCCGCCTGAACCCTTGAGCCAGCGCATGCCGCCGTTCACGGCAGATCACTCACGGACACGCCGGTCGGCACCGCACTTTCGAGATAGGCGCGCCCGACGAAGGCGCGCATGTGCCCGCTCAAATGCACGACGAGATCGTTCGCCCGCACCGTGAGGTGATGGCGGTCCGCGCGCGGCGCGGCCGGTGCGGCCGCCGCATACGCGGCGTAGTGCGACCCCAGCACCTGCTTGAGATTCGGCATGGCAGGGCCCCGCCATGTGACGGCAAATACGGTGCCCGAGAGCGTCGCGTACTCACGCACCCATACCCCGGTCGCCGCGTGGATCTCGTTCAGACGGTAAAGGCCCTGAGCACTGCTGTGCAGCTCGCCCTTGAGCACCGCACCATCCGCTTGTACCGAGGAGTCGGGTTCGCCGAGCGCGGCCTGCGCCGCGCACGGCAGCAAAGCGAGGCAGGGGGAAAGCAAGGCGAGCGCGGCGACGATCGTCGCGACGCGCGTGTTTTTTGTTCCGATCACGCCGTTTGGAGCCCCCGTCCCAATCAAAAGTTCAGGCCACGTTGTCGCACGGCGGCGACAGAGTGGGCGGTCGAACGGGCAGGGTAGCGCAAAAGCGCACGCACCGGCATGACCCACTGCACGAAATTCCAAACCGGTACGTTGGCCGGTCCGACGCGCGCAGCATACAATCCGCGAGGCGCGGAGCGCTCGGCGCTCCACCTTTCTTGACGGTCGGGCGGGTGAGACCATGGAATGATATCGGCAAGAGGCGGTCTACTGAGCGCAGCGGCCATTCCGCAAGGAGAGATGGGATCGTGACAGCGAGAATGAAGGCAGGCGCCGTGAGCCTCGCGGCAGCGGCGATGCTCGTAGCCTGCCACATCGGCGGCGGCTACCGTATCGGGGGCACCGTGGTGGGGCTGCGCGGCACCGGTCTCGTCATCGAGAACAACTCGGGCAACTCGCTCAAGGTGGACGGCAACGGCACCTTCCAGTTCTCCTCGGGCGTCGATCAGGGCGGGACTTATTCGGTCACGGTGACCACGCAGCCCTCCGATCCGGTGCAGACCTGCCTCGTGCACAACGGCTCGGGCACGATCGGCAACACCGACATCACCAACGTCCTCGTCACCTGCAATCGCCCCGGTGTGCTGGCCTATGTGGCGAATGAGGCCTCGAACAGCATCTCGGCCTATATCATCCAGTCGAACGGCAGCCTCGCGCCGGTCGTCGACTCACCGTTCGCCTCGACCGGCACGACGCCGGTGGCGGCCGTGGTCGATCCCAACGGCACCTATCTCTATGTCGCGAACAATGCCTCGAACTCCGTATCGATCTACGTGATCGATCTGGAAACGGGGGCGCTCACATCGGCGGGCGAGCCGATCCCGACAGGCAATGGGCCGTTCGCGGTCCTCGTCGATCCCGCCGATCAGTTTCTGTACGTGGCGAACAAGACCGACAACACCGTGTCGGTGTACGAAATCGAGGCCGGCGGCACGGCGCTCGAGGTGAGCGGCTCACCCTACGCGGTGGGCAATGAGCCCACTTCGCTCGCGATGGATCCGGGCGGCAACTTTCTCTACGTCACCAACTACCTCGACGGCACGGTCTCGGCGTTCTCGATCGAGGCCGGTGCGGGGGTGCTCTCGCCGCTCGGCGGCTCACCCTTCGGCGCGGATAAAGGCGCCGTCAAGATCGCCGTGGATCCGACCGGCACGCTCGCCTATGTCTCGAATGAGGTATCGGACAACCTGAGCGGCTACATGCTCAATCCCGCGACCGGAAACCTCGCGCCGATCTCGGGTTTCCCGCTCTCGACCACCTCGAGCCCGGAGGGCATCGCCTTCGATCCGGGTGGAAGCTTCATGCTGGTCGCCGACGTGACTGCACGCAATGACCTCTCGAGCTACCTCATCGCGCCGAGCACCGGCAGCTTGTCGCTCACCGGTACCGTGGCTTCCTCGACGAAGTCGGGGCTCGGGGTCTTTCCGGTCGACATTGAGATCACGCCGCAGGGCACTTTCGCGTACGCCGTGAACGAGAGCTCGAACACGGTATCCGGATTCGCGGTGAGCGCGAGCGGAGCGCTCACGCCCGTGCCGGGCTCGCCGTTCCTCACCGGGACGACGCCGCACGCGGTCGCCCTCTATTGAGGGCGACCGCACCTCGCATTCAAGTCTCACTCGATGCGGCTCAGCCGCGCTTCTGGGTCGCCTCATACAGGGCCGCGAGGCGCGGACTGTCGATCGATTGCACGGCGCGCGCCACCGAGGCCGCGCGGCACGCGCGCACGGCGGCATTGAGGCCGCGCGGATCACCGGCCGCGTCGGGGCACACCTGCTCGGCGGCCTGCATGATGCGCCGGTAGAGCGTGTGCACACCCGCGCTCGTCTCGAGACTATCGCGATGGTAGCGAACGGCCACGCGGGCGACGTCGCTCGGGACGGTCACCGACGCGTCGGTGGTATCGGCGCGCGCCGCTGCGCTCAGGGCGACGCCGGTGATCATGCTCGACAACACGCAGGCGAGCGCGGCGGAACGGGTGGTCTCGATGCTCATGATGAACTCCTCGAAGGTTGAATGGATGACACGCCCATAGAACCCCGGAGCGCTTCTCGAGTCGCTAGAATGGTGTCGAGGTCGTCCCTCGGATCCACGGACTCGTCCCTGGCAGGGCCGCGGCACGCCCTCGAGGTGCGCTAGGCTGTCGATTCCATGAGCACGGCAGGTACTTGAGATGCCCTCTCGCCGCTACGTTCCCGATCTCACCCGCCCGCAGTTCTTCGCGGTGGTGTCGCTGTTCTGGGTCTACGTCACCGTGTCCAACGTGCTCTATGCCTGGGGCATGCGCACGAGCTTCGCCCACCTCACGAGCCAGCAGTTGTTTGCCACCTGGGATGCGCGCGTCATCCAGCATTTGTTGTTGCTGCCGTGCCTGTGGGCGGCCTACGCGTTGTCGCTTCGCATCCAGTGGCGGCCGCTGTGGGCGGCGGTGCCGCTGCAGATCATCCTGGCCACGACCTTCGCCGCCCTCGCCTATCCCGTCATGCTGTTCGCGGAGACCCACATCATGGGTGATGCGACCATGCGCCAGGAAATGCTGCAGCATTCGCACCCGATGTCCGATCCGGTGGTGCTCTCTCTCTGGCTGTCGAGCCTGGTGAGCTTCCTGCCGTCCTATGGCTTCGGCCTCGCCCTCATCACCGGCATCGGTCTTTATACCCGCTTCCGCCGCTCGGAGTTGCGGCGCGCGGCGCTCGAGCGGGAATGGAGCACCGCGCGGCTCGCGGCCTTGCGCATGCAGCTCTCGCCGCACACGCTGTTCAATCTCTTGCACACGATTCGCGGCTACATCGAGTGGGATCCCAAGGGAGCGCAGGCCATGGTCGTGCAGCTCGCCGATCTCCTGAGGCGGCTGCTCTCCGCCGGGGAGCGCGATTTCTCGCGCCTCGCCGACGAGCTGCAATTCGCGCGGCTGTATCTCGAGCTGCAGCAACGCCGATTCGCCGACCGCCTCACCGTGCTTTTGCCGCTCCAGACCGAGATCAGCGATGTGTGGGTCCCGAGCCTCATCCTGCAGCCGCTCATCGAGAACGCGGTGGTACACGGTCTCGCCGGCCACCCGGGGCCGGTGAGCATCCGCGTGGGGGTGCGACGCACGGAGGGCGCGCTCGTGCTCACGGTGGCCAATACCATCGCGGGGCAGCCGAACCTCGGCGGCACCGGCATTGGCCTCAAGAATGTGCGCGAGCGGCTCGAAGTCCAATTCGAGGGCCGGGCGCGCCTCACGACCGAGGTGCGGGAGCAGGAGTGGGTGAGCGAGATCATGCTGCCCGAGGTGCGTGAATCGCCCGCCCCCATCGCGGTGCGACCGGCGGCCGAGCTCGCGCCGGTATGATGAATGTGATCATCGTCGATGATGAGCCGGCCGGCCGGCGGACGCTGCGCGAGATGTGCGCGCAGGAACAGGACCTCAACGTGATCGAGGAGTTCGCCGACGGCGCCGCCGCGCTCGAGGCGATCCGTGCGCACAAGCCGCAGCTTCTCTTTCTCGACATCCAGATGAGCCCGATGAACGGCATCGAGCTCGCGCGCGCGCTCGCGCCCGAGGATCTGCCCTCGCTCGTGTTCGTGACCGCCTACGATGCCTACGCGCTCGCGGCTTTCGAGGTCTGTGCGGTCGATTATCTGCTCAAGCCCTTCGACCAGGAGCGCTTTCGCAAGGCGCTGGCGCGCGTGCGGCCGCGCCATGCGGCGAGCGCGCCCACCGAGCGCCACGCATTGCTCTCCGGGCTGCTCGCCGAGCTCGAGCGCGGCGCGCGCGCCACCCCGGAGGAGCGGCCGCGATTGCTGGCCGAGTTCAACGGACGGCTGCATGTGCTCGAGGCCTCGCAGGTCGAGCTCATCGAGGCGGATCGCAACTACGTCTCGATCCGCGTCGGCCGCGACGCCTACCATGCCCGCAGCACCCTCGCCCAGGCGGAGCTCGCGCTGCGCTCGCAGCCGATGCTGAAAGTGAGCCGCTCCTGTCTCGTCAACATGAATTATCTCGCCGAGATCAACCGCACCCTGCGGGGCGATTTCATCCTGGTGCTCAAGGGCGGCGCGACCGTGACCAGCAGCGAGGGATTTCGCGGCCGGGTCAAGGAGTACCTGGGCGGCCTGCGCATCGCGCCGGCCCCCTGAGCCGCTCGGCAAGCGCCCGGGCGGGAAAGCGAGATCCTAGAGCATTTCCTCGGGCGCGAACGGCGCGAGCAGCTTGAGCAGGAAGCGCTGCATCGGGCCGGTCTGCGGATCGCGATGCCAGAGCTTCTCATCGCCCGGCGGCCCGCTCGACCAGACGATATGGAAATGCTCGTCGAGCGACAACCGGTAGCTGCCGTCGGCGCGGATGTCATCGAGCAGATTGGTCACCTGCTGCGCGATGTCGGGACTGCGCAGCACCAACCCGAGCTCGCTGTTGAAGCGCGCCGAGCGCGCATCCATGTTCATCGAACCGATGAACACCGTCCTGCCGTCGATGACGATGGCCTTCGCGTGCAGACTCGCATTGGCGCTGCGGAACGGATGGAAGCGCGGCTTGATTTGCCCGAGCCGGGGACGCACCTCGGAGAGCTCGACACCGAGCTCGAGCAGCGCCACGCGATAACGGGAATAGCCGTTGTGCACGAGCGCCGCATCGGTCGAGGCGAGCGAATTGGTGAGCACGCGGATGCGCACACCGCGCGAGCGCAGCTCCTTGAGCAGTGCAACGCCCTGCACCCCCGGCACGAAATAGGGGGAGATGATGATGAGGTCGCGCTGGGCCTGGCGCAGCATCGCATCGACATTGTTGGCGATCGTCACCTCCTCCTCGGGCGAGCTGTCGCTCGCGATCTTGGCGGGACGGTCCGCGAGCACCGTGGCGGGCACCCACTCGAGCCCGAGCTGGTTCGCATCGAGCGCGCGGGCGAGCCAGTTGCCTTCCGCCTCGCGCGCTACCCCGGGCGAGGGCGGGCTCGGCGCTGAGCTTTCGGGCTCCACGCGCGGCGCGAGCGAGCTGATCGGGTAGGCGTACTTGCTGTTCCAGAACGCATCGAAGCTCGCGGAGAGCTGCGGCACCACCGGCCCTGCCGCCACCACGTCGAGATCGATGAAGTTGCTCGACTTGTCGCGCGTGAAATATTCATCGCCGATGTTGCGCCCGCCGGTGATGGCGAGCGCGTTGTCCGCCACCATGAGCTTGTTGTGCATGCGGTGATTGATGCGCGGAATGTCCGAGAGCGAGCTCAGGATCTTGCTCCAGGTCGCCGAGCGGCCGCCGGGAAAGGGATTGAAGACGCGCACATCGATGTTCGCGTGCTGCTCGAGATGCATGAAACGCCGGTCTTCGCCCGAGGTGTTGAGGTCATCGACCAGCACCCTCACCCGTACCCCCCGGTCGGCGGCCGCGCGCACGTGCTCGAGGATCGTGCGTGCCGACTCGTCCTGGCGAATGATGTAGTACTGCACATCGAGCGTGCGCTCGGCGTGGTCGGCGAGCGCGATCAGGCTGTCGAAGGCACTCTCGCCCGAGCTCAGGAGCCGGATCCCCGAAAGACTCTTTGGGCTGTCGTCTTCGGCCTGCGCGACGATGTGGCCGAGCGTCGTGTCCTGCGGCGTGCGCAGCGCGACGCTCTGATATTTGATGACGTGGCGCGGCAATCCCGCGCATCCCGCGAGCAGCAGCGTTCCAAGCAGCACTCGTAGGAGGCGCAGGCGCATCGGGAAATGATATCAGGCACACTTGCGCACCATGACCGGGTGCGCACCATGACCGAGCAGCGTCGCATTCGCAGCTTCGTCCTGCGCGGCGGCAGGATCACCGTCGCACAGGAGCGCGCGCTCGGGGAGCTCTGGCCGACCTTCGGGCTCGAGTACGCGGGCCGCCCCCTCGATCTCGACGCCGCCTTCGGACGCTGCGCCGCACGCACGCTCGAGATCGGATTCGGCACGGGCGAGCTGCTCGCCCAGCTCGCCCGCACGCATCCCGAGATCGATCATCTGGGAATCGAGGTGCATCGCTCGGGCGTCGGGCGCCTCATGCTCGAGGCGCAGCAATACTCCTTGAGCAACGTGCGCATCGTGTGTCACGACGCGGTCGAGGTTCTCGAATCGCTGCCGGCCGCGTCCTTCGACCTCATCCTCATCTTCTTTCCCGACCCCTGGCACAAGAAGCGCCATCACAAGCGCCGGCTCATCGAGCCCGGGTTCGTCGCCCGGCTCGCCGAGGTGCTGCGGCCGGCCGGCGTCCTGCGTCTCGCGACCGATTGGCAGGACTACGCCGTGCAAATGCGCGAGGTGTGCGAGGGGTGCACGCGGCTTGAGAGCCTCGCGGACGCGGGCGGCTACGTGGCGAGGCCGGACTTTCGGCCGCCGACGCGTTTCGAGCGCCGCGGCGAGCGACTCGGGCATGCGGTCTTCGATCTGGCCTTCGTGAAGCGCGGGCCCTGACCCCTGGCGCGCCGTCGGCGCACCCCTGGCGCACCCCTAACGCAGGAAGCTGCCGCGGATGCCATCGACGATGAATTGCACGGCGAGTGCCGCGAGCACGACGCCTGAGAGCCGCTTCATGACATTCGCGCCGGTGACGCCGACCACATTCATCAGGCGCGGCCCGGCCAGCATGAGGACCAGGCACACGAGAATGACGAAGGCCACGACCGCCAGGAACCCCAGGAACAACCCCGGGTGACCGGACACCTCGCCGGCCATGAGCAGGATGGTGGCGAGCGCCCCGGGTCCCGCAATGAACGGGAAGGCGAGCGGAAAGACCGAAATGTCCTCACGCGCCAGCGTCTCCTCTTTCTCGGCTCCCGTCGAGCGCGTGCCCGAGTCGCGCGCAAAGACCATCTCGAGCGAGATGAGGAACAGGAGCGTGCCACCGGCAATTCGAAATGAATTCAGGGATATACCCATGATGTCCAGAAAGCGTGCACCGATCAGCGCGAACATGATGCAGATGCCGAGCGACAGGATCGCCGATTTGAACGCCATGCGCTGCTTGTAGCGCTCGCTCGCCCCCTCGGTCAGGCCGGCGAACAGCGGGATCAGGGAGAGGGGGTCGACGACGACGAAAAACACCACGAAGAATTTGATGATTTGCTCGAGCATCTCATGCTGCTTCGCGCCAAAACTTCCCGTTGCGCGAGGCGCGCATTGAGAGTTGAATGTGTTTCGAGCATAACAGACGGAGACGGCGATGAACGTGGTCAAGCCGGTCGTAGGTCAGTGGTATCGCGGTGGTACCAGCGAGCTCTTCGAAGTGGTCGCCCTCGACGAGGGAGATCAGACCATCGAAATCCAATACTTCGACGGCACCGTCACCGAAGTGGAATTCGAGACCTGGAGCGAGCAGCTCGCCGAAGGTCTCATTGATATGGCCGATGCACCGGAGGACTGGTCCGGGGCGGTGGACATCGAGGCCGAAGATCTCGACCGCGACGTCGAGGACACGATCAGACCCGTCTGGTCACGCACACCCGACGGATCGCTGCGCCGCTGATCGCCTGCCGCCGCCGCCGGCCGCGAGCGATCAAGGTCGCGCCTCACGCGCCTCGAGCGCGTTGATCCGCGGTCGCAGCAGCATCAGCAAGGACAATCCCGGCAGGGCGGTCACGAACGTGATGACGAAGAAGTGCGCCCAGCCCACGCTCGAGACCACCGTGGCCGCAACGTATCCGAGCACCGTGCGCGGCACGGCCGCGAGCGCCGACAGCAATGCGAACTGCGTTGCGCTGTAGCTCGCACTGCACAGCGAGACGATGAAGGCGATGAAGGCGGCCTGTCCCATGCCGCCCACGCCGGTGTCGAGACCGGTGGCGAGCAGCATGAGCCAGAACTTGGGCCCGGCGAACGCAAGCCACATGTAGAGCAGGTTGGTGCACGCCTGTCCGATGCCGAACACGAGCAGCGATCGGAACATGCCCCAGCGCATGTAGAGCCAGCCCCCGATGGCCGCGCCCGCCATCGTCGACACTGTCATATCCACCTTGCCCCAGCTGAGCTGATCGAGCGTGAAGCCCACGCCTTTGAGCATGAAGGCGCTATACAAGCTCAATGCAAACGCATCGCCCACCTTGTAGAGCAGCACGAACAGCAGGAATCCGGCGGCGCCCGATTGCTCGAGCAGGTTGCGCAGCGGATGGCTCACGGCATCGGCGAGCGTGCGCGGCGGCCGCCCCGGAACCTCGGGCTCCGGTGCCCAGAGGGTGGCGAGCACGGTGAGCAGCATGATCACCGCGACCAGCAAATAGGCGATGCTGAACCCCGTGCGCTTCGCCACCATGAGCAGCAGCGCTCCGCCGAACATCGCCGCCGAGCGGTAGCCGAAGTTGGTCGCGCCGGCCGCGAGGCCGCGCTCCGCCGGCGGAATGACATCGACCCGGTAGGCATCGAAGACGATGTCCTGCGAGGCCGACAGAAAGGCCACCACGAACGCCATGGTCCCGAGCACCGCGAGCTCGCTCCGCGGCGAGCTCAATCCCATGACGGCGAGGCTCACGCCGAGGGCGAGCTGAAACAGCATGATCCACCCGCGCCGGCGCCCCAGGAGCGGCGGCAAGTAACGATCGAGGAAGGGCGCCCACAGAAACTTGAGCACATAGGGGGCCGTGAGGAGCGAGAACACGCCGATCGTCTTGATGTCGATGTCGACGGAGGCGAGCCACGCCTGCAGCGTCGAGCCCGTCAAGTTGAACGGCAGCCCCGATGCAAAGCTCAACAGCAGGATGGCCGTCATGCGCTTGTCCTTGAGCGCATCGAGGAGCGTCGGCTTTTGAGGCATGGTGGCGCGCGATGATAGCAGTTGCACCGCGAGGGGCGCCTTGCCAGACTCCTCACATCATGATGGACGACTATCGACGCGAGTTCATCGAGCTGTGCCTCGCGCTGGGCGTGCTCAAGTTCGGAGTCTTTACTCTGAAGAGCGGCCGCGAGAGTCCCTACTTCTTCAACACGGGACTCCTCAACACGGGGGCCGCCGTGGCCGCCGTGGGACGGGCCTACTCCGATGCGCTCATCGCCTCGGATGTCACCTGCGACATGCTCTACGGGCCGGCCTACAAGGGCATCCCGCTGGTGACCGCGACGGCCACCGCGCTCGCCGAGCGTCACGAGCTCAACCTGCCCTTCGCCTTCAACCGCAAGGAGGCCAAGGATCACGGCGAGGGGGGGCTCATCATCGGCGCGCCGCTCGCCGGGCGCGTGCTCATCGTCGATGATGTCATCACCGCGGGCACCGCCATCCGCGAGTCGATCGGCATCATCCGGGCGGCCGGGGCGCACCCCGCCGGCGTTCTGCTCGCGCTCGATCGGCAGGAGCGCGGCACGGTCAGTCCCCTGTCGGCCGTGCAGGAGGTCCGGGAACAGTTCGGCCTTCCGGTGATCGCCGTCTTGACCCTCGAGCACCTAATGGAGCATCTGCGGCACCTCGGGCTCACCGCCGAGCTCGAGCGCATGCGGTCCTATTGGCAGCGCTACGGTCTGGCGGAGTGAGCCCAGGAACCTGTCCGAGTCGGGCTCCCGGGAGTGCTCCCGGGCTCACAGAATGAGCCGCACGCCTGGAAAAGGCGGTACGCGCGGCTCAGAATGTCGGCCGATCAGGAGGAGCCCGGAGCATGCCCGTTAAACACCTCTCCCTCGTTGTCTGCGCGCTGCTGCTCGCAGCCACGGCCCTGGCGCAATCGAGCACCCATTCCGCCACGGGCCGCAAGCTCTACAAGTGGGTGGATGATCAAGGGGTGACCCACTATGGGGACCACATTCCGCCCGAGTACGCGGCGCAGGGCGGCCAGGTCATCAATGGGGCGGGCGTCGAGCTCGAGCACGTCGACCCGCAAAAGACGCCCGAGCAGCTCGCCCGCGAGGATCAGATGCGACTCGATGCCGAGCAGAGCGCGTTGCGCGACAAGAACCTGCTCAACACCTACGTGTCCGTGCAGGAGATCGAGCATCTGCGCGATCAGCGCATCACCCTGCTCGCCGATCAGATCAAGGTCACCAGCGCGTTCCTCGAGCAGGACGACGCGAAGCTCAAGAGGCTGCGCAACATGAGCCAGCGCTTCCGCCCCTACAACCCCGATCCCAAGGCGCCACCGATGACCGATCAGATGGCGGACGACCTGGTCCGGCTGGATAATGACATCCACACGCAGGAAGAGAACCTGCGCGAGAAGCGCTCCGAAGAGGCGACGATGAGCAAGCAGTTCGCGAACGACATCGCGCGCTTCAAAGAGCTGAAGGGCATCCATTGACGCCACGCACGCGCATTCTGCTGGGAGTGACCGGCAGCATCGCCGCCTACAAGAGCCCCGACCTGGTGCGCCGGCTGATCGAGCGGGGCGCCGAGGTGCAGGTGGTGCTCACCCAGGGCGCCCTGAAATTCGTGACTCCGACGACGTTCCAGGCCGTCTCCGGCCGGCCAACCCGGTCCGATCTGTGGGATGAGGCCGCCGAGGCGGCGATGGGCCATATCGAGCTTGCCCGCTGGGCGCAGCTCGTGCTGGTGGCCCCCGCAAGCGCCGACTTCATCGCCCGCCTGAGTGCGGGACGCGCGAACGACCTGCTCAGTACCCTGTGCCTCGCCACCGAGGCGCCCATCGCGCTCGCTCCCGCCATGAACCGCCTGATGTGGTCGAACCAGGCGACTCAGAGCAACATCGCGACCCTCATCGCCCGCGGGGTGCGCCTGCTCGGGCCCGCCGCCGGCAGCCAGGCCTGCGGTGAGATCGGCTCGGGGCGCATGTGGGAACCCGGCGAGCTCGCCGAGACACTGCTGGCGCCGCCCTCGAACGCGGGGCTCCTCGCCGGTCTCAATGTGCTGATCACCGCCGGGCCGACGCGCGAGCGGCTCGATCCGGTGCGCTATCTCACCAATCGCAGCTCCGGGAAAATGGGCTTCGCCGTGGCGGCGGCGGCGCGCGAGGCCGGGGCGCACGTGACGCTCGTGACGGGGCCGGTGCAGCTGCCGACGCCCGCGGGCGTCACCCGCATCGACGTCGAGAGCGCGCGCGACATGTACGCCGCCGTGCATCGCCACGTGGCCGAGGCCGATGTGTTCATCGCCGCGGCGGCGGTCGCGGATTTTCAGCCGGTGAGCGTTGCCAAGCAGAAGATCAAGAAGCACAACGGCACCGTGAAGCTCGACCTGGAGCCCGCGCCCGACATCGTGCACTCGGTGGCCGAGATGTCGAAGCGCCCCTTCGTCGTCGGCTTCGCCGCCGAGACCCAGAACGTCGAGGAGAACGCCCGCTCGAAGCTCAAGCGCAAGAAGCTCGACATGATCGCGGCGAATCAGGTCGGCGAGGGCCTCGCGTTCGATTGCGAGGACAATGCGCTCACCGTCCTCTGGCCCGGCGGCCAGATCGAAGTGGCGCGCGCCCCCAAGTTCGAGGTGGCGCGCGAGCTGATCGCACTCATCGCGCGGCGCCTGCCGCGCCCCGAGGGGGCGCCGCGCCGCACGACCCGCAAGCGCCGGCAGACCGCCGCGGAGTCCCGCACGCGGCTGCGCACGCGGCGCGCGCGCCGTTAGCCCCCGTGCGCCGGCTCTCCTGATGCGCCAGCTCTCTTGATGCGTCAGCGCGTCAAGCTGCGCATCTTGGATGCCCGCATCGGCCGCGACTTCCCGCTGCCGGCGCACGCCACGCCGGGCTCCGCGGGGATGGACCTGCGCGCCTGCATCGATGCGCCTCTCACCCTCGCGCCCGGCGAGGCGCAGCTCGTCTCGACCGGGGTCTCCATCTTCGTCGAAG